>Ga0256830_1000014_pt1 | contig 172176 bp, 146 predicted proteins | sample 128326metaG_FD_190537 | JGI IMG/M metagenome (GOLD analysis project Ga0256830, IMG submission 190537) | Hydrothermal vent microbial communities from Lau Basin, Pacific Ocean - 128-326 | ecosystem: Environmental > Aquatic > Marine > Hydrothermal vents | place: Pacific Ocean: Lau Basin...
GCTTCTCTTCGGTCGCATGAATCACCAGAAATCGAAGGGTGGTTGTCAATTCCTGGCAATTATCTCATACAGTATTCCCATATTTCATCAATAATATTCAGCTGTTGCGATTTTTCAGGGGCGACGACCTACTTGATTCCAGAGTGTTCCAAGCATGGCCCCGCCTCTTTGGCGTCACCTCACGGTATCGGAGGCGTGGGGCCTGCTGGAGCGCCGGGCGCGGCTCCTTGGCTCGCCGCGCAGCGCCTCCCACGCTCGTACCGTGAGTTCGTTCGTGTCCCATCGAACGGTCATGAAACCACCGCCGGTGCCCCGTGCCTGCGCGGCGAATCTCCATGCCCGGCTCCGCGCCCGGCCGGAGGCAGGCCCCACGCTCCACCGCCGTCACCCGTCACCCGTCACGCCCCTCCCCGTTGAGAGACTTCTGGAAAACGAGCGTATTCTGTCGCCGCCCCGGGACCCAACGCAAAAGGCGGGCCGCCTGGACCCGCCCGCGAAGACTACACCTTCGATCGGTCTTTCTCAAGAATCAGCCGGGTTCAGAGCTCGGCCTCCACCCCCGAGAGCGCCTCGGTCGCCCGGTCCACCCGCTCGGCCAGCTCGGGGGGGAGGGTTTCGCGCAAGGCCCTCAGGTCGGCGCGGACCCGCCCGAGGGCGGCCCGGTTACGCGCCCGAGCCTCGTCCGCCAGGGCTGCCTCCACCCGATCCAAGCGGGCCCGCAGGCCGGATATCTGGCGCCGCATTTCAGACAGGGCCGTGCCGCCGATCCACAAGAACACCAGCATCACGGCCACCAGGACCACGGCCACGAGGAAGGTGCGATCCCGCTCGGGCCCACCCCCCGGGCCCTGGGGCCCCTGGGCCGGCCGGGTCGCGGCCTCGGACACGGCCTCGTCGTCCGCCGTGGCGGCGTCGATTCCGGCGAGCGGCTCCTCCGCCCGGGCGGGGTCGGGCACCGGTGTCTCGACAGCGCCGGGTTGGGTGGGATCGGTCATGGCTCGCCTCCGGGGTCCCAAAACGCCGCGATCCTACGGACGGGCCCCGGCGGTGTCAACCCGGAGCCTCACCCCTCCCCTTCCGCCCGGCCGGGGGCCCAGATCACCGCCAGCACTCGGGCCGGCTCGCCCCCGTGGCAGGTGACCCGGTGGGGCAGGCTCGCGTCGTAGAGGATGGAGTCCCCCGGCTCCAGCACGTCGGTGTGGCCGGCCAGGTGCACCTCCATCCGGCCCTCGAGCACGAACAGGAACTCCTCACCCTCGTGCACCGACGGCTTGGGGTGGGGCACCGTGGGCGGCTCCAGGGTGATCAGAAACGGCTCCACCCGCCGATTCTTCTTGCCAAACCCCAGGGACTCGTAGGTGTACCCGTAGGACACCCCTTCCTTGGAGGCAAACCGGGACACCTGCCGCCGCTCCCCCCTCCGGACGATGGTGTAGGGCTCGCCCGGCCCCTCGCCCCACAGCTCGCCCAGGCGAACGCCCAGGGCCTGGGCGATCCGACCCAGGGCACCCAGGGGCGGGCTCACCATGTGGTTCTCGATCTGGTTGAGGAGGGCAGAGGTGTACCCGGTGCGGTCCGCTAGCTCCTGCAGCGTGACGCCGGCCCCCTCCCTCACCTGCCGGATCCGCTCGCCCACGGTGGTTTCGTTGAGCTCGGCCATGTTCCCCTCCGGCTCTGCGCTCACGCCATCGCCCGGCCGGCGCCGGCCTCCAGGGCCTTCTGATTCAAGGGAATCAAACGGTGCACTTTCTCCGGCAGGACCTCCGGCAGCACCTCGGCCACGGCGTCCACCGGGAGCACCCCGCTCGCGGTCACGTAGGCGCCCAGGGCCACCATGCTGGCCAGCCGCGGGTCTCCCAGCTCCGCGGCCACGTCGTTGCACGGCACCCGAACCATCCGCACGTCCTCCCGATCCAGCACGCCGTCGGGCACGATGGAGGTGTTCACCACCACCACGCCCCCGGCCCGCACCCGGGGTCCGAACTTGACCAGGGACGGCTCGTTCATCGCCACCAGACCCAGGGGCCGGGCCGTGACCGGGCTTCCGATCTCCCGGTCGGAAACGGTCACCGTGCAGTTGGCCGTTCCTCCCCGCATCTCCACACCGTACGCCGGGAAGAAGGTAACCCGGTAGCCCCGCCGCAGCGCGCCTACGGCCAGGAGGTTGCCGATCATCAGGATTCCCTGTCCCCCGAACCCTGCCATGATGATGTCGTGATGCATCGCTTTCACTCGTTCTGTGGCTCCTGCGGAGCGGGAGGACTCCCGCCGGGCGGGGTCCGAACCGGGTTATACCAAGTTGCGTTCAAAGCTACCGTTTCCTGAACCGACCCGACAAGGGGCCTGGTGGAGCGCCGGGCTGATACCAAGTCGCGTTCAAAACTATTGCCCCCTGTCCAGAGGGGCAAGGGTCCTGTCGGAGAGCCGGGCGCGGCCCCTTCGCTCGCCGCGCAGTGCCTCCGGCGTCTGGACTGCGAAAGGGTTCGGATCCCAACGGGTTGCCATGAAGCCAGCTCCCCCGCCCCGTGCCTGCGCGGCGAATCTCAATGCCTGGCTTCGCGCCCGGCCGGAGGCAGGCCCCTTGTCGGACCCCCGAAGGGTGCCTCTTTGAACACGATTCAGTTGGTATTACAAGGCGTCGGAGCCCTTGCGCTCCTTGTACACCCCCAGCGGGAAGTAGGGAATCATCTCCCGCTCGATCCGCCGCACCGCCTCCACGGGCTTCATGCCCCAGTTGGTGGGGCACGACGACAGGATCTCCACGAACCCCATCCCCTTCTCCTCGAGCTGGGTCTCGAACGCCCGGAGCACGGCCTTGCGGGCCTGGGTCAGCCGGGCCGGGGTGTCCACGGCCACCCGGGCGGCGAACCCCACCCCCTCGAGCTGGGCGAGCATCTCGGTCATCTTGATTGGGTAGCCGTCCTGGCCGAACTCCCGGCCGTAGGGGCTGGTGGTGGTGGGCTGGCCCAGGAGCGTGGTGGGCGCCATCTGGCCGCCGGTCATGCCGTAGACCGTGTTGTTCACGAACACCACCGTGAGGTTCTCGCCCCGGTTGGCCGCGTGGATGATCTCGGCCGTGCCGATGGCGGCCAGGTCGCCGTCGCCCTGGTAGATGAACACGAACTTGTCCGGGTTGGTGCGCTTGATGCCCGTGGCCACCGCCGGGGCGCGGCCGTGGGGCGACTCGACCACGTCGACGTCGAAGTAGTCGTACAGGAACACGCTGCAGCCCACCGAAGCGGCCGCGATCGTGCGCTCCCGCACCCCGAACCGGTCGATGGCCTCGGCCACCAGGCGGTGGATCACCCCGTGGTGGCACCCCGGGCAGAAGTGGAACGGCTTGTCCGTGAGGCTCTGGGGTCGAACGAACACGGGCTTCATGCCGCCTCCTCCCCGGCGGGCAGACGCCGCACGATCTCGTCGTAGATGTCGTCGGGGCTCGGCAGGTGCCCCGGCGGGTACCCGGCGAAGTGCACCGGCGCCCGGCCCTCCACGGCCAGGCGCACGTCCTCCACCATCTGGCCGGTGTTCAGCTCGACCGTAAGCAGCGGCACCCCTTGCTCGGCCACCTTCCGGACCTCCGCCTCCGGAAACGGCCACAGGGTGATGGGCCGCACGTACCCCACCCTCCGGCCCTCGTCGTTCAGGCGGTCCACCGCGCTTTTGGCGATGCGGGCGGCGGACCCGAACGCCACCACGGCCAGCTCGCACCCCTCGGGCAGCTCGGTCTGGACCCGGGTCTCCTCTCGGCGGATCCGCTCGTATTTCTGGGCCAGCTTCCAGTTGTGCTCGGCCAGCTCGCCGTCGCCCAGGTAGAGGGACTTGATCCGCCGGCCCGGCCGGCCTGCGGCGCCGGTGAGGGCCCATTCGTCCTTGGCCGGCTCCTGGCTCTCGGGCACCCACTCCTTCAGCGGCTCCTTCATCATCCCGATCATGGCGTCCGCCAGCACCATCACCGGGGTGCGGTACGCGTCGGCCAGATCGAAGGCCAGCACGGTGAGGTCGTACATCTCCTGCACCGATGCCGGGGCCAAAACGATCACGCGGTAGTCCCCGTGCCCCCCCCCGCGGGTGGCTTGGAAGTAGTCGCCCTGGCTCGGGGCGATGCCCCCCAGGCCCGGGCCAGACCGCTGCACGTTCACGATCACCCCGGGGACCTCGCTGCCGGCCATGTAGCTGATGCCCTCCTGCTTCAGACTGATGCCCGGGCTGGAGGAGCTGGTCATCGCCCGCTTGCCGGTGGCCCCGGCGCCCAGCAGCATGTTGACGGAGGCCACCTCGCTCTCGGCCTGCACGAACTGACCGCCGAGCCGGGGCAGCACCCCGCTCAGGTACTCGGGGATGTCGCTCTGGGGGGTGATGGGGTACCCGAAGTAGTACCGGCACCCCGCAGCCACCGCCGCCTTGGCCAGGGCCACGTTCCCCTTCTCGAAGGTCACCTTGCTCTCGCTCATTTCCAGACCTCGATCACCACCTCGGGGCACATCCGGGCGCAGATCGCACACCCGGTGCACGCCTCGGGGTCCCGGAGGCCCACCGGCCGATATCCCAAAGGGTTCAGGCGGTCGGTGATCTCCAGGCAGCTCTTGGGGCAGAACTCCACACAGATGCTGCAACCTTTGCAGCGGTCGTCCCGGATCACCAGCTTTGGCATACCTCTCCTCCGTTCGATGGAGCCGCGGACCTTACCAGCGGCCCTTCCGAGGTGTCAATCGCTCCAACCACCCGCCTCACCAACATTTATCACTGTCACAATTCGTTTGATTCTCACAAAACAACAAAAACCTCCCCCACCCCCTTCACAAAACTAGAAACTGGGCTAAACTATAAGACAAACTCTGTTTTACATCATCCGAGCCCTCACGGAAGGGAAAGGAGGAGCGAGATGGCCATGGCAGCCAACAGGAGAGGGCCCAGGATCCGAGCCCCCATGCCGGTGTTGCTGCGGCTACGCGGCCTGGCCCCGGAGCTGGCACGGTTCGTAAGCGAGGCCGGAGAAGAGGTGGAAGCCGTGCCCTGCGGCAAGGGGGTCTGCGCCCTGGTGGGATCGCCCCCCGATCGCTTTCGGATCGTGTGGATCGACGAGAGGGGCCGTCGGTGTTTGGACGACGAGCTCCCGGCCGAGCAGCTTGATCAGGTCCGCGACCGGATCCGGGAGGCGTACTTCCACACCCCGTGGGACACCCGCTACCTGAGCGAGGCGGGAAGCCGTACGTTCCTGGTGGCGGTGTCCGACGATCTGGCCGACGCGATCCGGGACGCCTGCGGCGCGGCGATCGACTGAAGCGCTGCCCTCGCGTCGAAGCGGAAACGGGAGGGGTGGCGACTACCCCTCCCGTCCGCTTTCGGGATCCACCTTGAGCGCCCCCAACCGAACCACGCACACCCGGCCGAGGTCCACGGGGGTGTAAACCGCCTGCCGCTCGCCCCACCGGGTCATCACCCCCAGCCCCACACAGAACCCGCCCTCGTCCAGGAGCCCCGCCAGCCGTCCTGGCGCCACGGCCCCGGTGCCGTACACCGGCGTCTCCCGGGGCAGGAGCACCTCCCGCCCCCCGGCCAGATGTTCCCGAAACCGCTGGGCGCGGGCGGCGGCCCGCTCCTCGAAGCTGCGGCACCGCACCCCCCGACCCGGGGGGACCCGGACCACCTGGAACCGAGGGTCTCCCTCCATGGGCCCCAGGATCGGCTCCAGCTCGCCGTCCACCTCCAACCCCACCACCGTGCAAGGAGCCAGGGCCTCCGCCTTCCAGGTCTTGAGGGCCACGCCCCCCTCGGACGGCGCGACCAGCCCCGTGGTGTCCACCACCACCCGGCCACACCCCTCCTCCCGGGCACGGGCCGCCAACCGCAGCACCCCGACCACGCAGGGAAGCATGTGAGCCCGCGGGGAGGTGCTCCCCACGAACCACCGGGCTGCCACCCGGGGGTCCCGGCCCGGCCGGCATACGGCCACAGACTGGACCGTGGGGGGCCCCAGCACCCCCTGACCCACGTCCGCGTCCACCCATCCCACGGTCTCCCCCCTAGACGTCCAGTGGTCGATCCAGGTGCGCACCCAGGTGGTCTTCCCCCGGTCGGTCCGGCCCACCACCAGGACGGTGGAGGCGTCCACGGCCCTTTCCGTCATGGCAACTTCGGTCGTCGGTCTGGGGCCTTCGGCCCGCTAGGAGGCTGGGACGTTAGGACGCTGGGACGCTCGGAGGCTGGGAGGCTAAAAGGCCAAAAACCTCCTGGCTCCCACGCGTTGCAGGTCACGTATACCGCGTCGCATTCGAAGCCAGCGATTTGGGGGCCGCTGGCCCGGAGCGCTACGGCCGAGCCGTTCAAGCCGCTCGGCGCAGGGGAGCGCCCGCGGCGCGTGCTCTCACGCACCGCAGCGGACCGAGCCGTAGCGGCTTCGGCGAGGCCGTCTTTTCCGGCGGAGGACCGACGGCCCCCAAATCGCCCCTCTATGAGCTCATCTGGGTCGCAAATTGGTATCAGACGACAGTGGGCAGGGAGAAGGACTACCCCGGGTAATCGGGTGAAGCGGTTTTTCGAAACGCCTGCCCTCCGTCCGCCGTGGCCCGTCTTCTGCCCCCCCACCTCCCCGATCGAGGTGCGCCTATTTTGTCGCCGGGCTGACAATGCTCCCCCCCGCCGTCCCGGCGAGCTCCCGGCCCAGGACGAAGGCCTCCCGGTTGGCGTCGAACCCGGGCAGCCGCTCCCGAACGGTCTCGAGCAGGGCCTCGTCCGGCACCGGCAGTTGGCCCAGGGCCGAGGCGAGCCCCAACGCGATCACGTTCACCTGCCGAAGCGACCCGAACCGCTCCCGGGACGCGGCCTCCAATCCCACCAGGCACCCCCGGGGGGTCACCTCGGCGATCCAGTCGCGGATCCGCTCCACCGGAGGGTACTCGGCGCTCCCCAGCCGCACCGCCGTGGGCGTGCGGGGCGCGACCTCGCTGATGACCACCGTGTCCGGGTTCATGAGCGCCAGGCTCCGGGCCGCTTCCAGGGGCTCCAGGGCGATCACCATGTGGGCCCCGCCCCGGGGGATCAGGCCCGAGAACGCCTGCCTGCGGGGATTCTCCGCCTCCTCGGGCTCCAGGGTCCGGTAGCGCACGTGGGAGGTGACCCGCCCCTCCCGCTGGGCCCCGCCCCGGCGCTCGGCACCCGTGACCTCCACCCCGGCCCGGATCGCGGCCAGCTTGAGCAGGGTGCCCAGGGTGATCACCCCCTGGCCCCCGATGCCGGCGATCAGGATGTCGTAGCGCCTCATGCCGCCCTCCCCCGCCGCACCCGGGTCCGGGTGATGGCCGAGTTGGGACAGATCTCCTCGCACACCCCGCACCGTTGGCACAGCCCCAGATCGATGACATACACCGGCCCTTCTGCCCCCTCCTCTTCGCGAATCGCGGGGCAGGCCAGGTCCCGGTAGCATCGGTGACACCGTTGGCACCGCTCGGGGTCCAGGTCCACCCACTCCTCCTGGAGTGCCAGCGCCCCCTTCCTGCGGCGCTCGGACTGCAGGGCGCACTCGCCCTCCACCACGATCACCCGCACGCCCGAGCCGGCCAGGGCCTCCCGGAGCAGCACCTCCAGGGGCCGCACGCGGAAGGCGTCGGCCCGGCGGACCCACTCCACCCCCAGGCTCCGGACGAACCCCACCAGGTCCACCGCCTTGCGGGGCGTTCCGTTCACCAGCCGGTCGGTGGTGGGGCTCGGCTGGTGGCCGGTCATGGCCACCCACCGGTTGTCCAGGATGAGCAGCACCAGGTCGGCCCCGTTCTGGACCGCGTTGAGCAGGGTGGGCACGCCGGAGTGGAAGAACGTGGAGTCCCCCACCAGGGCCACCACCGGGTCGTCCGAGACCTGGGCAATGGCCTGGCCGCTGCCGGCACCGCAGTTCATGCAGGTTACCCAGTCCGACACCCGGAACGGGGGCAGCACCGACAGGGTGTAGCAGCCGATGTCCCCCGCGAACACGGTGTCGGGTCCGGCCGCCCGTCGCAGGGCGAAGTTGGTGGCCCGGTGGGGGCATCCCGGGCAGAACGCCCCCTGCCGGGGGGGCATCTCGGCCCGGTGCCGCTCCAGGGCCTCGGAGCCCCGGCGCCGGTCGTGGGGCAGCCGGCCGCCCAGGGCCTCGGCCAGGGCGTCGGTCACCCGGTCCACGTCCACCTCGCCGGTGGCCGGGAACAGCTCCTTGCCCACGATGGGAACGCGCACCCCGGCGTCGTAGGCCCACCGCTTGGCTTGGAACTCCAGGAACCCCTCCAGCTCCTCCACGAACACGGCCCGGTCCAGCCCTTCGAGAAAGCGGGTCACCAGCCGGGGGTCCAGGGGGTAGCTCATACCCACCTTGAGCACCGGCACATCGTCCAGGCCGAGGATCTCCAGGGCCTCCATCGTGTAGGCGAACAGCAGGCCCGAGCACACGATCCCCACCCGGCCCCGGCCCGGGATCACCCGGTTCAAACCCAGCCGGCCGGCATCGGCCCGAAGCCGCTCCACGTTGGCCAGGCACCGGCCGTGGTTCTTCACCGCTAAGTCGAACAGGTTCAGGTACCGCTCGGGGTTGCGCTCGAACCCACCCCGGTACGTCACTCGCTCTGGCAGGGGACCCAGCCGCAGGGTGCCGATGTTGTGACACAGCTTGGACGGGGCGTTCACCACGAACGGAAGGTCGTAGGCCTCCGACAGCTCCAAGGCCTGCCGGGTCATCTCCTTGGCCTCCTGGATGTCGGCCGGCTCCAGCACGGGCAGGTGGGTGTGCAGGCTGTACCACCGGTCGTCCTGCTCGCCGGTGGAGCTGGTGGCCCCCGGATCCGAGCCCAGGACCACCACCATGCCGGCCCGCACGCCGGTGTACCCGGCAAAGTGGAACGGCTCGGCCGCCACGTTCATGCCCACGTGCTTCATGGCCACCATGGACCGCACCCCGGCCCAGGAGGCCCCCAGGGCGCCCAGGGCGGCCACGTGCTCGTTGGTACTGATCTCGGCGTACAGGCCCGGGAACTCCTCCCGCAGGCCCTGGAGCACCGTGCCGACCTCGCTGGCCGGGGTACCAGGGTAAGTGGAGAAGTAGCCCAGGCCCGCCTCGATCCCCCCCCGGGCCAGGGCCTCGTTGCCCATGGCCAGCACGGCCCGTCCGCTCTCCGACGACGCCAGTGGGTTCACGGCGACACCTCCAGGGGCACCAGGTCCCCGCCGGGCCCCTGCCGGACGAGGCTCAGGCCCGGGATCGGCTCGGGCGGCTCGCCCCCTGCAGGCACGATCCACCGGCTCACCCCGACCCCGGTCAGGACCCCGGCCCGGGCCCGCTCGGCCGGCGTGGTCAGCCGACCCGAGGCCCAGAGCTCCAGCCCGACCCCGGCTTGCCCGAGCACCCCAGCCAGAACCGCGGGGTCCAGCTCGTACACGGCCGCTGCCTCCGCCGGACCCGGGGATCCGGTCAGGAGCCACAGGCCCCGGCACCCCAGGGCCTCGGCGCCCCGGGCCTCGGCCACCAGCGCCGTGCGGTTGCGGTCCCGGCACACCAACGGCACCACCACGGGTCGATCCGGGGTCTCCGACAGCACCCGGCCCGCCAGGGCGAGGGCGTGCACCCCGTCCGCCGGATCCCCGAGCACCACCCCCACCTCCGGGGTCAGCTCCCGGAGCCGGGCGCACACCCGATCCACGGCCTCGGGCCCGACCCGACCCACCAACACCCAGGATGCCGCGCTCATCTCGTCCTCCGTCCCGTGGATCTGGGGCGGCGCACCGGGGGGGCGGGCGGCCGTACCGTCCCGAACGCCCCGATCCGGCCCAGCGTCTCCAACCGTTCCCAGATCCGCTCCCACACGCACTCCAGGCCGGGCTCGGCCTCGCATGCGCCCGCGTTGGCCTCTTCGCAAGGCCCGTTGCGCAGCCCCTTGGGGCAGCCCGTCACCGGGCAGATGCCGCCGGTCGCGTTGAGCACGCACGCTCCGCACAGAGCGCACTGCTCGTGGAACACCCCCACCCGCTCCACGGTGCCCACGAAGTGGGCGTCGAGCCCGGCCACCACCGGCTTGCCCACCAGCTCGGCCACCGCTTGCGCGCCCCCTCCGCAGGTGAGGCACACCACCCCGTCGGCCGCTTCCAGCTCCCGGACCACCCGCTTCAAGTCCCGGCGGGTAAGCCTGCGGTCGCAAGGCGACGGCAGATCGACCCGGGCCAGCACCTCGAGCCCCTCGTCCTCCATCCGCTCGGCCAGCTCGTCCACCTGGGAGGAGCCGCCCGTCTGGCACACGGCCGCACAGTCCGCGCACCCCATCACGATCCACCGCTTCCCGTCTCCCAGGGCGAACCGAATTTCGTCCCAGGGCTTCGGCGTCGTCACGACCATCAGGAAAGAACCTCCTCTCATGGAAGCTAGGAGGCTGGGAGGCTAGGACGCCAAAGAACCTCTTTCATCTCCTAGCGTTCCGTTCCGCAAAAAAGCATATCCTTTGCGGCGGTGGGGCTGGGGGCTCCGACGAAGCGCGACGGCCGAGCAGCCCGGGCCGCCCGGCGCGAGCGCTGACGCACCGCAGCGGACCGCGCCGAGGCGGCCCCTGCGAGGCCGTTCAGCGAAGGAGGAGCCCCCAGCCCAACCCCCTCAGGGAATGCACGAACTTGCGAGCCATGACCCTAGCGGGCCGAAGGCCCCCGACCGACGACCAATGACGGACGACCGTGGACCGAAGTTGTGGTAATAGCATCCAGCCCGGGAACCGGTCAACGCGCGGCCGGCACCCTCCCCGGCCCTCGATTCCTTGACTCGGCGGGCCAGGAGCGTAGAATGGCGCCGTTTTTTGGCCCGGCCCTCCAGTTTCCCCATCTTCACCGACGGATCGAACGACCCCGTGCGACTCTCCTCCGTCTCCCCTGCCGCCGTTCTGGAGCGGATCCTCCACCCGGCCCAGGTGCTGGCGCTGTCCTTCGGGGCGGCCATCCTGGTGGGCGCCGGGCTCCTGATGACCCCCTGGGCGTCCACCGGAGCCCCGCTCGGCTTTGTGGACGCCCTGTTCACGGCCACATCGGCCACCTGCGTGACGGGGCTGGTGGTGGTGGACACGGGCACGGCCCTGACCCGCTTCGGGCAAGGGGTGGTGCTGACCCTGATCCAGCTCGGCGGGCTGGGGATCATGACCTATTCCAGCGTGTTCCTCCTGTTGGCCGGCCGGGGCCTCTCGTTCCGGGGCGAGGCCCTGGTGGAGGAGACCCTGGGCCAAAAGCACCGCACCTCCCCCCACCGGCTCGTGCGCGACGTGTTCCGGTTCACCCTGATTATCGAGGCCGCGGGCGCAGCGGTCCTGTATACGGTGTTCTCCCGGTCCCAGCCTTGGGACGAGGCCCTGTACTCGGCCGTGTTCCACAGCGTGTCCGCGTTCTGCAACGCCGGCTTCTCCCTGTACGCAACCAGCTTCACGGCGTACCGGGGCGACTGGGTGCTGAATCTCACCATCATGACCCTGATCACCTTGGGAGGGGTGGGGTTCCTGGTCCTGGAGGACCTGGCCGACGCGTGGAAGGACCGCCGAGCCGGCCGGCCGGCTCGGCTGGGGCTCCACACCAAGGTGGTGCTGACCACCTCGGCGGTCCTCACGTTCGGCGGGGCTGCAGGAGTTTGGTTCTTCGAGGCTCCGAACACCTTGGCCGGCCTCCCCTGGCAGGACCAGCTGCTGGCAAGCCTGTTCCAGGCGGTAACGGCCCGCACGGCCGGGTTCAACACCCTGGACTATGGGGTTCTAACCAACACCACCTTGTTCCTCACGATCCTCCTGATGTTCGTGGGGGCGAGCCCAGGGTCCTGTGGGGGCGGGATCAAGACCACCACCTTTGCGGTGGTGGTGGGGCTGTTCCGGGACCGGCTGCGGGCCCGGGAGCGGGTGAGCCTGTACCGCCGCACCCTGCCCGAGGCCACCGTGGCTCGGGCCGTGTCCTTGCTGATGGCATCGTTTACGTTCGTCACCCTGGTGGTGTTCGCGCTGCTGGTCACCGAGATCGGGCCGGTGCCCCACCAAATGGGCGGGGGACGGTTTCTGGAGATCTTCTTCGAGGCGGTCAGCGCGTTCGGTACCGTGGGGCTCTCCACGGGAATCACCTCCTCGGTGTCCACGGCCGGCCGGCTCCTGCTGACCCTAACCATGTTCGTGGGCCGGGTGGGCCCGCTGACCCTGGCCATCGCCGTGGGTCGAAAGCGGGAACCGGGCCGGTTCCTGTACGCAGAAGAGAACCTGATGGTGGGATGATGGCCAAACGATTCGCCGTGATCGGTCTGGGAAACTTCGGCATGGCCCTGGCCGCCGAGCTGGCCAGCCTGGGAAGGCGTGTGCTGGCCGTGGACGTGAACGCCGAGCGGGCCCGCGAGGCCCAGGCCTTCGTGGACCAGGCCGTGGTCACCGACGCCACCGAGATCACGAACCTCAAGGCCGTGGGCCTGGCGGAGACCGACGTGGCCACGGTGAGCCTGGGGGGCCGGATGGAGGCATCGATCCTGGTGGTGCTCCACCTGACCCGGCTCGGGGTGCCCGAGATCGTGGCCAAGGCCCTCACCGAGGACCACGGCGAGATCCTGCGGCGGGTGGGCGCCACCCGGGTGGTTTTCCCCGAAAAGGATATGGCCCACCGGGTGGCCGAGCGGGTCAGCTCGCGCAACGTGCTGGACTACCTGTCCCTGGCGTCCGGGTTCGGGGTGCTCGAGCTGGCTCCGCCCCAGGAGATGGTGGGGAAGAGCCTGTCAGAGCTGGACCTTACCCGACGGTTCGGCGTCCAGGTGGTGGCGGTGAAGGAGCTCGTGCCGGAGCGAATCCATATCACCCCGCCCCCGGACCGGGTGGTGAAGGACAGCGACATCCTGGTCGTGTATGGCCCCAGGGAGGCCGTGCGCAAGCTCAAGGAAGCCTGATCATGGAACGACGGCGATTCGCTGTGATCGGCCTGGGCAGCTTCGGGTTTCACCTGGCCCGGTACCTGTACGAGATGGGCCACGACGTGCTGGCCGTGGACCGAAACGCCCGAGTCGTGGACGCGGTGGAGCCGTTCTGCTCCCGGGCTCGGGTGGCCGACGCCTCCGACAAGGAGGACCTGGAGGCGGCAGGGGTGCACAACGCCGAGGTGGCCGTGGTCAGCCTGGGCACCCGGATCGACTCCTCGATCCTGGCCACCCTGTACCTAAGAGAGTTCGGAGTGGGTGAGATCCTGGTCAAAGCGGTGTCTCACGACCACGCGCGCATTCTGGACCGCATCGGGGCTACCGAGGTGATCCAGCCCGAGCGGGACATGGCCGTGCAGGTGGCTCAGCGCCTGGCCGAGCCCGACGTCCTGGACCGCCTGCCGTTCCTCGAGGGTTACGTGCTCGTGGAGATCCGGGCCCCCCAGGGCCTGTGGGGCCGCACCTTGGCCCAGGCCCACCTGCGCCGCAGGTGGAAGCTGTCCGTCGTCCAGGTTCGCCGCTGGGAGGGGGGGAGGGAGCAGGCCCTGTTCGCAAGCCCCGACCTGGAGCTGCGCCAGGGCGACGTGCTGGTGGTGCTGGCCAAACCCGGGGACGTGGAGCGGTTCCGGAAGGACCATCCGGGCCGCTGAGCCGGTAGCAACTTCGGTCGACGGTCAACGGTCGTGGGTCTGGGGCCTTCGGCCCGCTGGGCGGCTGGGCAGCTAGGCGGCCGGGCCGCGTTGACCCTCCGTTCGGCCATCGAGTAGCATACGAGCCCGGCCGAAATCCGGGCCGGAAGGAGGCGTTCCATGTGGGTCGACGAGTCGGTGTTCCACCGGATCCAGCGACTGCCGCCCTACGTGTTCAAGGTGGTGGACGAGCTCAAGATGGAGGCGCGCCGGCGGGGCGAGGACATCATCGACCTGGGTATGGGCAACCCGGACCGTCCCACCCCGACCCACATCGTGGACAAGCTGGTCGAGGCCGCCCAGAAGCCGAAGAATCACCGCTACAGCGTGTCACGGGGCATCTACAAGCTTCGGCTCGCCATGGCCAAGTGGTACGAGCGGCGCTACGGGGTGGCTCTGGATCCGGAGAGCGAGGTGTGCGTGACCCTGGGGGCCAAGGAGGGGCTGGCCCACCTGGTCATGGCGATCCTGGGCTCGGGGGACGTGGCATTCGTGCCGAACCCCACCTACCCGATCCACTCGTACTCCGTGGTCCTGGCCGACGGAGACCTGAGGGCCATCGAGCTGGGGGAAGGCGGCGACGAGTTCCTGGGGCGGCTCGAGCGGGAGATGAAAACCGTCTGGCCCCGCCCCAAGCTGCTGATCCTGAACTTTCCGCAGAACCCCACGACCCAGGTGGCAGATCCAGGATTCTTCGAGAAGGTGGTGGGGTTCTGCCGGGAGAACCGGATCCTGCTGATCCACGACCTGGCGTACGCCGACATCTGCTTCGACGGGTACCGGGCCCCCAGCATCCTGGAGGTGCCGGGCGCCAAGGACTTGGCGGTGGAGTTCGTGAGCCTTTCGAAGAGCTACAACATGGCCGGGTGGCGGGTGGGGTTTTGCGTGGGCAACCCCGCCATGGTCCACGCCCTCACTCGGATCAAGTCGTATCTAGACTACGGCATGTTCCAGCCGGTGCAGATCGCGTCGGTGATCGCCCTGGAGACCCCGGACGAGGTGGTTCGTGAGATCGCCGGGGTGTACCGCAGCCGGCGGGACAAGCTGGTGGAGGGGCTCGGCCGTGCGGGCTGGCCCGTGGAGAAGCCCAAGGCCACCATGTTCGTGTGGGCCCCGATCCCGGAGCCGTTCCGGGGCATGGGCAGCCTGGAGTTTGCCAAGCTGCTCCTTCGGGAGGCCAAGGTGGCCGTGAGCCCAGGGATCGGGTTCGGCCAGTTCGGCGACGACCACGTGCGGTTCGCTCTGGTCGAGAACGAGCACCGGATCCACCAGGCTGTGGCGGGCATCCGGGGAATGATGCGCCGCCTGGCGGGATAGCGGCGCGGACGCTGAGACGTGCGGACGGGAAGTCGCAACGTCCCAGCGTCCCGATGTTTCAACCACACACACGGAGACCCACATATGAACGAGATCGGCGTTGGGGTCATCGGCATGGGAACGGTGGGCGCCGGCGTGGTCCAGATCCTTCTGGAGAACGCCGACGAGATCGCCCGCCGGCTCGGATTCGGACTCCGGCTGGTCAAGGTGGCGGACAAGGACCTGGACTCCGACCGGGGGATCCAGGTGGACCGCTCGCTCATGACCACGGACGCGGCAGAGGTGATCGGCCACCCCGAGGTCCAGGTGATCGTGGAGCTGATCGGCGGGTACGAGCCGGCCAAGACCTTTCTCCTTGAGGCCGTCCGGGCCGGCAAGTCGGTGGTCACGGCCAACAAGGCGTTGCTCGCGGTCCACGGCGACGAGATCTTCAGCGAGGCCCGGGTCAAAGGGGTGGACGTGGGGTTCGAGGCCAGCGTCGGCGGCGGCATCCCGATCCTCCGGGCCGTGCGCGAGGGGCTGGCGTCCGATCGCATCGAACGGGTGTACGGCATTCTCAACGGCACCACCAACTACATCCTGACCGAGATGAAGGAGAAGGGGGAGTCGTTCGACCGGGTGCTCCGGGAGGCCCAGCGCCTGGGGTATGCCGAGGCCGATCCCACCTTCGACGTGGACGGCGTGGACGCAGCCCATAAGATCACGATCCTCGCCTCCATGGCCTTCGGGTGCCGGGTGCCGTTCGATCAGGCCTACACCGAGGGAATCCGGGACCTCACACCGCAGGACATCGAGTACGCCGCCGACTTCGGGTACGACATCAAGCTGCTGGGCATCGCCAAAAGGGACGGAGGACGGGTGGAGGTGCGGGTGCACCCCACCATGATCCCCTCGGAGCACCTGCTGGCCGGTGTGCGGGGCGTGTACAACGCGGTGTTCGTGGAGGCCGAGTTCCTCGGGCCCACCCTCTACTACGGCCAGGGCGCCGGACGACGGGCCACGGCGAGCGCGGTGGTGGCCGACGTGGTGGACATCGCCCGGAACCTGGCCAAGGGCGGCTCGGGCCGCGTGCCGGCCCGGGCGTTCCCCGAGGAGGCCATGGAGTCGGCCACACTCAAGCCCATCGAGGACGTGGTGTGCCAGTACTACCTGCGGTTCACGGCGCTGGACCGGCCGGGGGTGCTCTCGAAGATTGCGGGGGTGCTGGGGGCCTACGGCATCTCGATCGAGAGTGTGGTCCAGAAGGGGCGGGACGCGGGCCAGGCCGTGCCGCTCGTGATCATGACCCACGAGGCCCGAGAGGCCGACGTGCGCCACGCCCTGGGCGAGATCGACTCCCTGGGCGTGACCCTCGGCCGGCCGTCCCTGATCCGCATCGAGAGCGCCCTGTGAAGGTGGTGGTCCTGCTGGGGGACGGCATGGCCGACCGCCGTCACCCCGGCTACGGCGGCCGAACGGCCCTCGAGGCGGCCCTCACCCCCGAGATGGACGCCTTGGCCCGGCAGGGGGACCTGGGCCTGGCCCGCACCGTGCCCCCGGGCCTGCCGCCGGGGTCGGACGTGGCCAACCTGTCGGTGCTGGGGTACGACCCGACCCGGTGCTACACGGGGCGGGCACCGTTGGAGGCCGCGGCCATGGGGGTGGAGCTGGGGCCAGAGGACGTGGCCTACCGGATGAACCTGGTCACCCTGCTGCCCGGGACCGACCGGGTGTACATGGACGACTTCTCGGCCGGGCACATCTCGTCGGAAGAGGCCCGGAAGATCGTGGAGACCCTGGCACGAGAGCTGGGGGACGGCAGGTTCGAGTTCTACCCGGGGGTGGGGTACCGCCACCTCATGGTCTGGCGCAACGGCTGGGACGGCGCCTGCACCACCCCCCCCCATGACATCCAGGGCCAGCCGATCCACGAGCACCTGCCCCGTGGCGACGGCGCCGAGGAGCTGGTGCACCTGATCACGGGCAGCCAGATTCTTCTCAAGGAGCACCCCGTGAACCGGGCCCGGCGGGAGCGGGGCCAGAAGGAGGCCAACTCCGTGTGGCTGTGGGGTCAGGGCCGGCGGCCCACCCTGGAGCCCTACCGGGCCCGGTTCGGGCTTTCGGGCGCGGTGGTCTCGGCCGTGGATCTGCTCAAGGGCATCGCCCGGCTGGCCGGGCTCGAGGCCCCCTGGATCCCGGGCGCTACGGGGTACATCGACACCGACTACGACGGTAAGGTGGCTGCTCTGCTGGCCGCCCTGGAGCGGGGGGACTTCGGGTTCGTCCACGTGGAGGCACCGGACGAGGCGTCCCACGCCGGCAAACCCGAGCACAAAGTCCGGGCGATCGAGGACTTTGACGCCCGCGTGGTGGGGCCGGTGCGCAGGGCCCTGGAGGCCCGCGGCGAGCCGTTTCGGCTCCTGGTCCTGCCCGACCATCCCACCCCGCTCGAGCTTCGCACCCACACGGCCGAGCCGGTTCCGTTCGCGCTGTACGACCCCGCCCGGCCGGCCACCCGACCGGGGGCCGCGTTCACCGAGGCCGAGGCCGGGGCTACCGGCCTGGTGGTGAACGAGGCCTATCGGCTCGTGGCCCACATGAGCGGGAGGGAACGGCTGTGGTGATCGAGACGACCTACCGGGTGATCTACGGCGACACCGACAACATGGGGGTGATGTACTACGGCACGTACCTGCGGCTGTTTGAGATCGGTCGCAACGAGTACATGCGCGCCCGGGGCCTCACCTACCGCGAGGTGGAGGCCCGGGGCATCCAGCTCCCCGTGACCGAGGCGGCGTGCCGGTACCTGAGGCCCGCCCGATACGACGATCTGGTCATCATTGCCACCGCCGTGGTCTACGCCCGGGGCGCCCGCGTGCGGTTCGCCTACCAGATCCGAGACGAGGTGGGTACGGTGTTGGCCCAGGGGCACACCGAGCACGGCAGCCTCGGCCCCACAGGCCGACCCACCCGGCTGTCAGCCGACGTGGTGGAGGCCCTGGCCCCGGGCGAAAATCCGTTTCACCCGGAGCGGTGACCCGCCGTGCGCCGGGCATCCCGAGGGTGAGCCCATGCCCGAGCCCTTTCCCCCCGACATCGAGAACGCGGCCTACGACTGGACCGCCCGGCTCCTGGGCGTTCTCGAGCGGGTTCTGCGGCTTCGGATCCGGCTGAACGGGGACCCCGGGGTGATGGAGGCGGGGGACATCTACGTTTTCAACCACTTCGCCCGGGTCGAGACCTTCATCCCCCCCTACCTGATCCACCGCCACACCGGGGCCCACTGCCGCACGGTGGCCGCGGCCGAGCTGGTCCGGTCCACCGGTCCCCTGGGGCGGTACCTGGCCGCGCTTGGCGCGGTGCCCAACGACCAGGAAGGGCTGCTGGCATTCCTGGCTGCCGAGGTGATCCGGGGCCACCGGGTGGTGGTGTTCCCGGAGGGCGGCATGGTCAAGGACCGCCGGGTCCTGGACGAGGGCGGCCGGTACCGGGTGTACTCCCGTACCACCCGGGAGCGGCGCAAACACCACACCGGCGCCGCCGTGCTCGCCCTGGCCGTGGCCGCGTTCCGTCGGGCCGTGCGCCAAGCCGAGGCCCGGGGCGAGACCGGTCGGATCGAGGCGTGGGCCGAGCGCCTAAGCCTGCCCAGTCCGGGGGCCCTCCTGGCCGATTCCCAGCGGCCCACGATGATCGTGCCGGCCAACATCACCTTCTACCCCATGCGGGTGTCCGAGAACCTGCTGGAGTGGGCGGCCCACCGGTTCGTGCACGGGCTGAGCCCTCGCCTGGCCGAGGAGCTGAGAATCGAGGGCAATCTGCTCCTGCGTGACACGGACATGGACGTGCGCCTGGCCCCCCCGATCCAGGTGGAAGCGCTCCTGACCCCGTGGGACCGGGCCCTGGCCCGGATCGCCGCGACCGACCCCGAGGGTCCCGAGGACTTCCTGGGCCGGGGCGCCGGCATCGGTCGGCTCTGGGGCCGGCGTCGACGACGCCTGTCGCTGCGGATCCGAGACCGGTACATGGTGGCGATGTACCAAGCGGTCACCGTGAACCTGTGTCATCTGGCCTCGCGGATCGTCCAGCGATGGGTCGAGGAGGGGGAGACCGAGGTTCCCGTCGATCGGCTCCACCGGGCCCTGTACCGAGCGATCAAGGCGGTCCAGGCCGAACCCGACGTCTACCGCCACGAGAGCGTGGACCATCCCGACGAGTACGCCGGGCTCCTCGGGGGCTCCTGCCCGGGGCTGGAGACGTTCACCACCACCGCCTCGGCGGCCGGCCTGATCGAGAGGGATGAGGGCTCCTATCGGTTCTCGGGCAAGCTCTGCCAGGAGTTCGGGCTGGACGAGATCCGCTTGGAGAACCCCGTGGCCGTGTACGCCAACGAGGTGGCGCCCTTGCCCGGAGTCCGGCGGGCCGTGGACACCGCTCTCGCGGCCCTCGACCGTCCCGACCCGTTCGGATGGCTGCGGGCCCGGTTCGACGACGAGGAGCGCCTGTACGCCCTGGACAGGGCGTCGTTTTGCCGGCCCGACACGGACGAGATCACCCGGGTCGAGGGGATCAAGGCCCAGGGGGAGCCGTACCTCATGGTCCCTGCGGAGCCCCGAATGCCAGCCGTGCTGCTGGTGCACGGGTTCACGGCCTCGCCGGCGGAGCTCCGACCGTTCGGCGAGAGGCTGCTCTCCCTCGGCTACCCGGTGCTCGGGATCCGGCTGCGCGGACACGGCACCTCGCCCTGGGACCTAAGGGAACGGACCTGGGAGGAGTGGCTGGGCTCGGTGCGGCGGGGGTTCGAGGCCCTCCGGGAGGCGTGGGACCGGGTGGCGGTGGTGGGGTTCTCGGCCGGGGGGCTCCTGGCCCTCAGGCTCGCGGCCGAACGGCCCCGCGAACTCGACCGGGTGGCGGCGGTGGCCGCCCCGGTTCGGGTGCGGGACCGGGGCATGCGCCTCGTGCCCCTCGTGCACGGGGCCAACGTGGTGGCCCACACCCTGGGGGCCCCCGACCTGATGCGGTTCCACCGGTCCTCGCCCGAGCACCCCGAGATCAACTACATCCACGTCCCGGTGAAGGCCCTGTACGAGCTGGGCCGGCTGATCGACGACACCCTGGGCCGGCTCGGAGACGTGGCCTGCCCCGTGCTGCTCGTGCAGGGGAGCGAGGACCCCACCGTGGACCCGGAGAGCGGCGAGATCCTCTACGAGCACATCCCGGTCCGGGACAAGGCCCTGGTGCTGATCCCATCGGACCGCCACGGCATCCTGCGCGAGGACATCGGCGACACCCAGGGCCGGGTGATCCGGTTCTTGGGGGGGTAGTCGCAGATCACACGTCGAACACCACCCGGACCCGCCACTCACCCGTTTTCGGATCGGGCCCCCACAGCAGGTCGTGGTAGGTGGCGGCCTTGACCTCCAGATCGAACGCGTGGCGAGCGGGGTCCCGGGGCTCACCCCGGGCCGCGCCGCGGAACACAGAGCCCCGGGCCGAGGTCACCTCCACCCGCGCCGGCATCCAGCCGCGCACGTTCACCCGGTACAGGAGCTCGTTCAGGAACCCCACCAGGGCCTCGGCAGGGTCGAACCCCTCCACCGCCAGGCCCACCCCCTCCCGCTCGCCGACCCGCGCCGGATCCGTGATCTGGTGCAGGAGCCCCTCACACAGGGCCTCCAGGGCACGTTCGGGGGTGCCTCCCCACGCCTCGATGGCCAGGTCGGCCGTGTGGTCCAAGGTGTGCCACGTGCCCATCGGATCTCCTTTGACTTCGGTCGTTGGTGGTTGGTCGTTGGTCTGGGGCCTTCGGCCCGCTGGATGCTAGGAGGCTAGGACGCTGGGAGGCTGGGAGGTGACGTGTCTATTTTGTCGCCGGGTCGACAATAGGGAACCTTCGGCCGGCTGGGCCCGCCGAGCTTGTTCCCGATGCCGGGACCTGCTAGCCTCGCGGCCCCGCGAGGAGCCCATGACACCCAACCCCCACCAGGATCTCACCGCTCGGCGCATCGCGGCCTTTTGGGCCCCGCTCGCGGCCACCTGGGTCATGATGAGCGTGGAGGGCCCGTTCCTGGCCGCCGTGGTGGCCCGGTTGCCCGCGTCCAAGGAGAACCTGGCGGCCTTCGGGGTGGCGTTCTCCCTGGCCCTGGTGTTCGAGGCGCCGGTGATCATGCTGATGGCCGCCGTGACCGCCCTGGCCCGGGACGGCATCTCCACCGAGCGGCTGCGGCGGTTCAGCTACGCCCTCTCGGTCGGCGTGACCGTGGTCATGGCGGTAGCCGTCATCCCCCCGGTGTTCCGGGTGCTCGCCGGGCCGGTGCTGGGCCTGCCCGAGGGCGTCGCCCGGCTGACCCACCCCGCCCTCGTGCTCCTCCTGCCCTGGCCCGGGGTCATCGGGTACCGAAGGTTCCTCCAGGGGGTGCTCATCCGCACGGGCCGCACCCGCCGGGTGGGCACCGGCACGGCGGTGCGGTTGGCCGGCATGGCCGCCACCGCCCTGGTGCTGGCCCCCACGGGACTGGCCGGGGCGCTGGTCGGCACCGCGGCCCTGTGCGCCGGGGTGGTGGCCGAGGCCGCCGCGGTGCGGGCCATGACCGGCGGCAGCCTGCGAGAGCTTCGTGCCACGGCCGAGCAGGCGCCCGCCCCCTCGTATCGACAGATCGCCCGATTCTATGCGCCCCTGGCCCTGAGCACCCTGCTGACCCTGGCCGTGCACCCCACCGTGACCTTCTTTCTGGCCCGGGCCCGGGAGCCGGTGGGCAGCCTCGCCGTGTTCCCGGTGGTGCGCTCCCTGGTGTTCCTGTTCAGCTGCCTCGGCCTCTCGTTCCAGGAGGTGGCCATCGCCCTGATGGGCGAACGCTGGGAGGGGTACCGGCCGCTGCGGCGGTTCGCCCTGGGCCTGGCCCTGGCCACCTCGGCCGGGCTCGGCCTGGTGGCCTTGACCCCTCTGGGCCGGGTCTGGTTCCAAGACGTTTCCGGCCTCCGGCCCGACCTCGTGGCCCTGGCCATCCTGCCCGCGGCCCTGCTTGTGCCCGTGCCGGCGCTTACGGTGATGCTCTCGTTCCTGCGGGCCGCGTTTGTGCACGCGGGCCGCACCGGCCCGATCACCGGCTCCACCGCCGTGGAGGTGACCGCCATTGCGACGGCTCTGGCCGTCGGCATCGCCGGGTTCGACTGGGTCGGCGTGGTGGCCGGCGCGGCAGCCCTGGACGTGGGCCGGGGGACCTCGGCCCTGGTGCTCGCCTGGGCCGCCCGGCGGCTGTGGACAGCGCGGGACCATGCCGCTATCCTAACTGAAAAGCTCCCGTAACGCCGAGACCCCCTCGATGATCCTCGACGCCCACACCCACATCGCCCCACCCGAGCTTCGGCAGGACCGCCGCTCCTTCTTCGCCGGCGAACCGGACTTCGAGGTGCTGTACCGGGACCCCAAGGCCCGCCTGATCGGGGCCACCGACCTGGTGGAGTACCTGGACGCCAACCGCATCCAGGCCGCCTGCTCCTTCGGGTTCCCGTGGAACGACGACGGAAAGACCCGTCTGTGCGACGACTACGTGCTCGACGCGGCGTCCCGGTACCCGGGCCGGATCGTGCCGTTCGCCTGCGTGAACCCCCTGCGGGGCCGGCAGGCGGTGCGAGAGGCCGAGCGGTGCCTGTCGGCCGGAGCCCGGGGGCTCGGGGAGATCGCCACGTACGGGGCCGGGCTGGGGCCCGAGGTGCGCTCGGGTCTCGCGCCCCTGGCCGAGCTGGCGGCCGAGGCCGGGGTGCCGGTGCTGCTCCACACCAACGAGGCCGTCGGACACTCGTACCCGGGCAAGGCCCCGATGAGCCTGGAGGAGATCTACCGGCTGGTGCGCAGGCACCCCCGGACCCGGTGGATCCTGGCCCACTGGGGCGGGGGCCTGTTCGTGTACCACCTGCTGCGGCGCGAGGCCGACGACGTGCTGGCCAACGTGTGGTACGACACCGCCGCCGGCCCGTTCCTGTACAAGCCCGACGTGTTCCGCCGGTTCCTGAACATCGCGGGCGCCGACCGGCTCGTGTTCGGGAGCGACTACCCCCTGCTGGGGCTCCCCCGGTACCTGCGCGAGATGGACGCGGCCGGCGTGCGGGGACCCGAGCGCGAGGCCGTGCTGGGCGGGAACCTGGCCCGGCTGCTGGGCCTGGGGGAGGGAGCATGATGCGCGCCACGGTGCTCGCCCTAGCGCTCGCCCTGGCGGTTCCGGCATGGGGTGGAGGGTTTTCGGCCCTGCTGGACTCGGTGGTAGAAGCCTACGGCGGCCCCCGGGCCGCCGCCCGGCTCGAGGCGTTCCGGGCCGAGGCCGAGATCACGGCTCGGATGCGGGGCATGCGGGGCCGCATGGTCCGGGAGTTCCTGGCCCCGGACCGGCTGCGGGTCGAGATCACCTATCCCCGGTCCACCGAGGTGCGCGTCCTGAACGGCGACCGGGGATGGCGGGGCGACGCGGGCCGGCTCCAGCGGGTGGAGGGGCTGCCCTTGCTCGCCATGCGCTACCAGCTCCTGCGCTCGACCGTTCCCTGGGTGTTCACGGCCCACCGCCGCCTGCTGGAGGACCGGGGCACCCGCCGCCGCAACGGGGTGGACTACCGGCTGGTGGGTCTGCCCTGGAGCATGGGGCTGGATCTCGTCTACTGGATCGACCCTGTCACCCGCAGGGTGGACCGGGTGGAGGGCACCCTGCGGGCCCGGGGCGGCGCAGCCCCCTTCGCCACCGAGTACTCGGACTTCCGCCGGCTGGACGGGGTGCTCGTGCCGTTCCACGAGGAGAACTACGCCAGCGGCCGCCATACCGGCACCACCCGGCTCGTGTCCGTGCGCTTCGGCACCCAGGGCCTGGGGCCGTTCGACCCCACCCGGGACGCGGGGGGACACCGCTATGACTCCGGTGACTAAATAGACGCGCTTGGGCGCGTGGGGCCAGCGGGAGCGCCGGGCGTGGCTCTTACCGTCGCTGCATCCGGCACTCCGTCTACACGAGGCAAAAGGAGAGGGCGGTGCTCGAGCCTGGGTGGCAATCGTGGGCGGAAGCGGTCTTCCGGCGCCGGTCCAGGAGGCGTTTCGTACCGAATCCAGTGGCTCCAGAGGCTTTGGCCCGGCTGGAGAGCGTGTGCCGGGGCTTTCGCCCCTTCGGCCGGGCTCGGGCCGTGCTCGTCCGCGAGGCCCCTCCGGAGCTGTTCCGGGGTATCGTGGGGGCCTACGGCCGGGTGAAAGGAGCCCCCCACTGCCTGGTGATGATAGGCCCGAAGGGCGCGGCCGCAGAGGTCGGGTATGTAGGCGAGGCTGCCGTGTTGGAGACCACGGCCCTGGGGCTCGGCAGCTGCTGGGTGGGAGGCCTGTTCGATCCGGATCGCGCCCGGGCCCTGACCGATCTGACCCCGGGGGAACGGGTGCTCGCCGTGTCCCCCGTGGGCTGGACGACGGAGAGCGAGACGTGGACGGAGCGAACCATGGCTGCCGTGGCCCAATCTCACCGGAGGAGGCCCCTCAATGTGATCGCGTCGGGCTGCGGGGCATGGCCCGCATGGGCCCGCCGGGGGGCAGAGCTAGCGCGGCTGGCGCCCTCGGCCATGAACCGCCAACCTTGGCGGTTTGCGTTCGAGGACGGCGCAGTGACCCTTATCCAGGACTCCCCCCGGGACACCTACCGCATCCCCAAGCGCCTGGACTGCGGCATCGCCATGCTCCACTTCGAGCTGGGCGCCCGGCAGGCCGGGGCCACGGGCCGTTGGCAGATCCTCCCCCCTCCCCGGGTGGGGTTCTTCCGTCAGGCATGAAGAAGGGGGTCTTGGATCCTGGTCGGTTTGGGGTTCTCCCCCCTGCCTCCATTCGAGGGTCTATGCGTCCCACGCCGGGTGAGAAAAACTGCCACCGCAACGGCCACTCCGACGACAAAAGGCGAGAAGGGCCTACGGGGCGAAACCCGTAGGCCCTTGATCGGCGGCTGGAGCCGGGAATCGGACTCGAACCGACGACCTGCTGATTACGAATCAGCTGCTCTACCGACTGAGCTATCCCGGCTCGTGAAGGGGCGCTTTATAGCAGGTGGCGGCCGGCGTGTAAAGGCTCTGGCCCGGGTTAGCCCCTCGCGGCGTGGGCCGCCAGGGGGATCAGGTTCCCCAGGGCTGACAAGCTCTCGATCTCGTCGTCGTCGAAGGGCTCGTCGTCCTCCTCGCGGTCGGCATACAGGATCCAGGGGGGAGAGCCTCCCGACCCCAAGGGGAGGAGCGCGAAGCACCGGGCATCGAACGTTCGGGCCTCGGCCGGGGTGAGGACCCGGCGGTAGTAAGGCAGGTCACGGTCCACCACGCACAGGGGCTCCCCCTCCAGCACGCCGGCCACGGCGCCTCCGGCCTCCGGCGAGAGCTCCAGGGCATCCAGGAAGTCCGGGGTCACGTCCCCAAACCACGCGGCCGGCTCGATCCGCCCGGAACCCACCCGCAGGGCCACCAGCCGGGCCGCACCCACGATGTGGGCGGCCCGGCGCAGCACAAGGGCAGCCACGTCGGTGGCGTCCCGACATTCGAGGATGCGACCGTGGATCTCGCGGATCGCGGCCAGCTCGGCCTCTTGGCGCTCGGCCCGGCGGCGCTCGGCCTCCCGATCGGCGAACACCTCCTGGAGCCGCTGGTTCTCCTGCTCCACCCACAGGGTGTACGTCTTCAGGTCCTCCACCTGGATCTCGAAAAACCGGGCATACTCCCGCACCTTGGCCGGCACCCGAACCAGGGCGTCCAGAACCAGACCCACGGGCTTGCGCAGCATCCGGGCCATGGAGGCCGCCAGGTCCCGGTGGGGCTCGGCCCCCGCCCATAAGGGCTCGGCCAGGGCTTTGGCCACCACCACCAGGAACGCCAATCGGTCGCTCCGCTCCGCCGGGGGGGCGTGGTAGGTGCGGTGGTGGCGCGCCAGGGCTGCCTGGAGCACCTCGGGCAGCTCCCACCGGCGGGCCAGCTCAGTGCCGGTCTCCACGTGGTCCACCCCGAACGCCCGGGCTTCGGCCGTGAGCAAAGCGGGCCCCCGCAGGCCGCTCCCGTACACCCCGGCGGCCTTGTCGGGCCATCGGTGGGCCAGCACCAGCTTTCCCACGTCGTGGAGGAGCCCCGCCACGAACGCCTCCTCGGGTACGTCGTAGCGCAGAAGGTCGGCCAGCTCCTGGGCCACCACGGCCGTGCCCACGGCGTGGGCCCAGAACCCCCGCACGATCTCCCCGCCCTTCCGGAGGCTCGAGAGCAGGTGGTAAGCCCCAATGCCCAGGGCGATAGCCCGAACCGACTCGAACCCCAGCAGCACCACGGCCCGGGACACGGTGGTTACCCGAGCGGAACTCACCGCGTACCGGGCCGAGTTGGCGACCCGGAGCACTTTCATGGTCAGGGCTTGATCTTTGAGAATCACACCGGCCAGATCGCCGGCGTTGGAGGTCGGGTCCGAGGCCACCCGCGACACCCCCACCAGCACCTGAGGCAGGCTGGGCAGCTCCTGGATCTCGTCGAGAAACACGAACCGGTCGGGGGAAGGGGCTTTCATGCGGCTCCCTCCTCGGCCACTCCGGCGGCCACTACCTCCTGGATCTCCGCGAGGATCTGGGCGTGCTCCTCGGCCACGGCTGGCGACGGGGGCGGCGATGCGCCCACACCCGGTGCCGCGCCCCACGCCATGGCATCACCCAAAGCGGCTACCGCAGGCAGACCCTCGGCGGGGGCGTGGTGGCCGCCCACGGCCTCGGCCAAACCCATCGGGAGATCCCACCGCTCCAGGAGCAGCCGCCCCAGCTCGGCATGGTCGAACCCCAGGGCCTCGACCTCCCCCTGCGCGCCTGGTGTCCCCTCGTAGAGCCGGGGAAACCGCACCGCGATCACCCCCTTGCCCACGTCGTGGAACAACCCGGCCAAAAACGCCTCGTCCGGGTCCGACACCCCCGGTGGGTGCACCCGGCGCACCCACTCGCGGCAGGCCAGGCCCGCGCCGTAGGAGTGGAGCCACAGGGGCTGGGCCAGGCGGCCGGTCCCGGCCAACACCCGGTGCACCGCCGAGCTCATGATCAGGGTCTTGAGGGTACGGAACCCCAGGAACACGATGGCGGCCGACAGCGAGCGAATCTCGCGGGAGCGTCGGTAGTACGCCGAGTTGGCCAGCCGGAGCACCCGCAGGGACAGGGCCGGGTCCCGGGCCAGCACCTGTTCGAGGGCCTCGGGCTCGGTGGTGGCGTCGGCCAGAAGGGCCATGGCCTCCTGGGCCACCGACGGCAGCTGAGGGAGGTCGTCGATCAGCCGAGCCACCCGCTCGGCCAGGGGATTGGGCATGGGCACGATCTCCGTCGAGGAAAGGGGGCGCTCCTAAGACGTTTCGTCCGGCCCCGTCCGGATCTCAAGCCCTTTCCGGAGGACTCCGGTCGCTGGTCGAGGGCCTTCGGCCCGCTGGAAGGCTAGAAGGCTGGAAGGCTAGGAAGCCTCCAGCCGCATGGTTTCGGCGGAGGGGCGAGGGGCCTGGTGGAGCGCCCCCCCTCAGGGGTCGAGGTCCCTAAGATTTTTCTAGTTTCTAGTCTCAAGTTTCTAGTCTTTAGACGGCCCCCCGGGGCCTGAGAGGGCTTTCACGAAAACGCCCCGGCGCCGGGCGCCGGGGCGTTTCGGTTGCGGTGGTGGAGATGAGCGGGATCGAACCGCCGACCTCTGCGTTGCGAACGCAGCGCTCTCCCAGCTGAGCTACATCCCCACAGAAGAGCGAGTGTATAGCACACCCCGGCGGGTAGATCAACAGGCACGCGTCCGGCGCGGCCGGTTGACACTGACGCAGCAAAGCTGCTATTTCCTCCGGCCATGGACACGATGGTCTCCCTTCTGCCCTTCTGGTGGTGGCGCTGGCGGACCCGGGACCCGCGGGGCCGACCGGCGTGATGCGTGGTCTTCCGGGCCGCGGGACCCCGCCCGCGGCCGGGCCGAACGGGCCGCGGGCTCTCGAACGGAGCACGCGGCCCTTTTTCGTTGCACCCAACCCGACCATTTCCACACACGAGGAGGAGACACGGCGATGAAACGGGTGCTGTCGGGAATCCAGCCTTCCGGTGCGCTGCACATCGGAAACTACTTCGGTATGATGCGCAAGATGATCCAGTACCAGAACGAGGCGGATCTGTTCTGCTTCATCGCCAACTACCACGCCATGACCTCGGTGGTGGACGGCCCCACCCTGGCCCAGGGTACCCGGGACGCGGCGGCCGCGTTCCTGGCCCTGGGGCTCGACCCGGCCAAGGCCACCTTCTGGGTCCAGTCGGACGTGGTGGAGGTGCAGGAGCTGACCTGGGTCCTCTCCACGCTCACCCCCATGGGGCTGCTGGAGCGGTGCCACTCCTACAAGGACAAGGTGGCCAAGGGCCTCCAGCCCAACCACGGTTTGTTCGCCTACCCCGTGCTGATGGCGGCGGACATCCTGCTCTACCAGTCCAATGTGGTGCCGGTGGGCCGGGACCAAAAGCAGCACCTGGAGGTCACCCGGGACATCGCCCAGAAGTTCAACCACACCTTCGGGGAGACCTTTGTGGTCCCGGACGCGGAGATCGACGACGAGGTGGCGGTCATCCCCGGCACCGACGGCCGCAAGATGTCCAAGTCCTACGGCAACACGATCGACATCTTCACGGACCGGGCCACCCTGAAAAAACGGGTCATGTCCATCGTGACCGACGCCACCCCCATCGAGGACCCGAAGGACCCGGACAGATGCAACCTGTTCGCCATCTACCGGCTGTTCCTGGACAAGCCCGGGCTGGAGGCCCTCCGGGACCGGTACCTGACCGGGGGACTCAAATACTCCGACGTGAAGAAGGAGCTGATCAACGTGATCTGGGAGTACTTCGCGCCCCACCGGGCCCGGTTCGAGGAACTTCGGAGCCGCCCCGACGACCTTGACGACATCCTCCGGGAGGGTGCCCGCAAGGCCCGGAAGGTGGCCCGGACCACCATGGAGGAGGTGCGCCGCCGTACGGGGCTTGCGTACTGGGAGGCCTGAGCACATTCAAACTATTTTTGACACCAACAAACGAACCGGGTATAACCGGGCCCGACCGTCTCGATCTTCACCTACAGGAGGAAACCCCATGCGACGAGTCCTGACCGCCCTGCTGGTTTGTGTCCTGGTGGCCCCCGGTGCCTTTGCCAAGCCGATCCGGATCGGCATCACCCAGATCGTGGAGCACCCGGCCCTGGACGCCAACCGCCAGGGTGCGATCGATCGGCTGACCGAGCTCGGGTACGTGAAGGGCAAGGACATCGTGTACGACGTGCAGATCGCCCAGGGTAACCCGGCCACCGCCACCCTGATCGCGAAGAAGTTCGTGGGTGAGGGCGTGGACCTGATCCTGGCCATCGCCACCCCCACGGCCGTGGCCGCAGCCAAGGCCACCCGCGATATCCCCATCGTGATCTCGGCCATCACCGACCCGGTGGGCGCGAAGCTGGTGGAGTCGTTGGAGCGGCCCGGCCGCAACGTCACGGGCACCACCGACCTCTCCCCGGTGGGTGAGCAGCTCAAGCTGTTCCGCACCGTGGCTCCCGGGGCCAAGCGGATCGGGGTCATCTACAACGCGGGTGAACCCAACTCGGTGACCCTGGTGAACCTGGCCAAGAAGGCCGGGGCCGAGCTGGGGTACGAGATCGTGGAGGCTACGGTGGCCAACTCGGCCGGGGTGATGGCCGCGGCCAAGAGCCTGGTGGGCCGGGCCGACGCGGTGTATGTGCCCACCGACAACACCGTGGTGTCGGCCCTGGAGGCCGTGGTCCGGGTGTGCCAGGAGGCCAAGATGCCCCTGGTCACCGGCGACACCGACTCGGTGAAGCGGGGAGCCGTGGCCGCCATCGCCATCGACTACTACCAGCTGGGCCGCCAGACCGGTGACATGATCGACCGGATCCTGAAGGGCGCGAACCCGGCCGACATGCCGGTGGAGACCCTGAAGCAGTTCGAGCTGCACGTGAACAAAAAGGCGGCCGCGGCCATGGGCGCCACGCTGCCGGCCGACTTCGTGAAGCGCGCCGCCAAGGTGTATGAGTAGAGGCTGGAAGGCTAGGAAGCTGGAAGGCTGGGAAGCCTCCAGCCGCATGGTTTCGGCGGAGGGGCGTGGGTTTCAGGAACCAGAATTCAGGGGACAGAAGCCAGAAAAAGGGCAAAGGCACCGTGGCTAAAGCGACGTCGTGGGACCACGACCCGTTTACTTCCAACTGGCTTCCGACCCGGCGGTCAAAGCCCGGGGGGCATGGGGTCTGCCGGAGAGCCGGGCGCGGCTCCTATGCTCGCCGCGCAGCGCCTCCGGCGCCCGGACCGCGAAAGGGTACCCTTTGCACGCACCCGTGATGAAACCAACTCCCGTGCCTTGTGCCTGCGCGGCGAATCTCAACGCTCGGCTTCGCGCCCGGCCGGAGGCAGACCCCATGCCCCGCACGCTACGCTCGGACCGAGACGTACACAAAGACTGTTTCCCGCAAACAGGCCGCCTCGCGGCCTACGGAGCTGACATCTGTCCTCTGATCCCTCATGCCCTTGCCCCCGGACCGTGAGGTGGAGGCGAAGAGGATGGTGAGTCCTAGAACGCGTGGGAATCCGGGAGGCTTTCAAGCCTCCTAGCTGCCTAGCTGCCTAGCCGCCCAGCCAATAGGAGACCGCATTGAGCTTCTACACCTTCATGGGAGCCCTGGAGCAGGGGTTCGCCTACGCCCTGATGGCGCTGGGCGTGTACCTGACGTTCCGGGTGCTCGACTTCCCCGACCTGACGGTGGACGGGTCGCTGCCCCTGGGGGCTGCCGTGTCGGCCACCTGGATCACCACCGGCGGCGACCCGTACGTCTCGATCGCGCTCGGGGTGGTCGCGGGCATGGTGGCCGGATGGGTCACCGCGTTTCTGGCCACCAAGCTCAAGATCCTGCACCTGCTGGCCTCGATCCTCACGATGATCGCCCTGTACTCGGTGAACCTGCGGGTGATGGGCCGGCCCAACATCACCCTGCTCACCGAGCCCACGGTGTTCGCCCCCCTGGAGGGCCGGGGGCTGCCCAACCACATCCTCTACCCCCTCGTGTTCGCGGCGGTGGTGCTGGTGTGCGGGGTGCTGCTGTGGTGGTTCCTCCACACCGAGCTGGGCCTGGCCCTGCGGGCCACCGGCGACAACCCGGCCATGATCACGGCCCAAGGCGTGAACACCACGTTCACGGTGATGCTGGGGCTGGCCCTTTCGAACGGCCTGGTGGCCCTGTCCGGGGCCCTGGTGGCCCAGAGCCAGGGCTCGGCTGACGTGGGCATGGGGGTGGGCACCATCGTGGCCGGGTTGGCCTCGGTGATCCTGGGGGAGGCGCTGGTGGGAGACGGGTCGGTGGGCCGGGCGCTCGTGGGGGTCGTGCTCGGATCGGTGGTGTACCGGCTGGCCATCGCCACGGCCCTGTCGGTGCGGTTCGGCGACCTGGCGCTCACCCCCAGCGACCTGAACCTGATCACGGCCGTGCTCGTGGTCGTGGCCCTGGGGGTGCCGGGGCTGCGGTCCAAGCTGTTGCGGCGGAGGGCGGTGGCGTGATCCAGGTCGAAGGGCTCATCAAGATCTTCCACAGGGGCAGCGTGAACGAGAACGTGGCCCTGTCGGGGGTGGACCTGCACGTGGCCGACGGGGACTTCGTCACCTTGATCGGCTCGAACGGAGCGGGCAAGTCCACCCTCTTGAACGCCGTGGCCGGCGCCTTTCCGGTGGACGCGGGCGCGATCCGGATCGACGGCCGCGACGTGACCCGCCTGCCCGAGCACGTGCGAGCCCGGGACATCGGCCGGGTGTTCCAGGACCCCCTGAAGGGCACGGCCGCCTCCATGACCATCGAGGAGAACCTGGCGATCGCGGCCCGCCGCGGGCTGCGCCGGGGCCTGGCCCGGGGGGTGCGGGGCGGCGACCGGGAGGAGTTCCGGGCCTTGCTCGCCACCCTGGGCCTCGGGCTGGAAAACCGCCTCAGGGATCCGGTGGGGCTCCTGTCGGGGGGGCAGCGTCAGTCCATCACCCTGCTGATGGCCACCATCCGCCGGCCCAAGATCCTGCTCCTGGACGAGCACACCGCCGCCCTGGACCCCAAGACCGCCCACCTGGTGATGGACCTCACCGACCGGCTCGTGGAGCGCGATCGGCTCACCACCCTGATGGTCACCCACAACATGGAGCAGGCCCTGCGCCACGGCAACCGGACCATCATGATGCACCGGGGCCGGATCATCCTGGACGTGTCGGGGGAGGAGCGCCGGGGCCTGACCGTGAAGGACCTGCTCGACAAGTTCCATGAGGTCCGCACCGACGACGAGGGGCTCTCGGACCGGATGCTCCTGGCCTGACCAAACTTCGTTCGCATACGGGCGGCCCTTTCCAGCGACTTCGGTCGTTGGTCGGGGGCCTTCGGCTCGCTGGAAGGCTGGAAAGCCAGGAGGCTAGAAGGCTTGAAAACCTCCCGGATTCCCCCGCGTTCTAGGAACCACCACACCTCCTCGCCTTCACCTCACGGTCTGGGAAGCATGGTCTAGTTTCTGGTCCCTAGTTTCTAGTCTCTAGATGGCCCACCAGGGCCGATGGGGCTTCCCTCCCCTTTCTTCCCTACCGTCCGTTTGGTATGCTGTGCGCCCTGGTTCACATGAGGCGGGCGAACCGCGTTTCCGAAGCGAGAGGAGGAGGACCATGGCAGAGATCCGGAAAGTGGGCATCGTGGGTTTCGGGGTGATGGGTTCGGCCATCGGGCTGAACGCTGCGTCCTCGGGCTACGACGTGGTGTACAAGGAGCTCAACGACGAGCTGGTCCAGAAGATGTTCGACCGGTTCGTGACGGGGGCTCTGCGCAAGCGGGTGGAAAAGGGCAAGATGACCCAGGAGCAGATGGACCAGATCACCTCCCGGATCACCGGCACCAGCTCCTACGAGGGCCTGGCCGAGTGCGACCTGGTGATCGAGGCCGCGGTGGAGAAGATGGACCTGAAGATCCAGGTGTTCGAGGACCTGTCGAAGCACTGCCGGCCCGACGCGATCCTGGTCAGCAACACCTCCACCTTCCTGATCGAGAAGCTCATGGAACGGGTGGACCGGCCCGAGCGCACCGCCGGCCTCCACTACTTCTTTCCGGCCAACGTGAACAAGCTGGTGGAGGTGATCCGCTCGAAGCACACCTCGGAGGACACTTACCAGGCATTGATGGAGTTCGCCCGCCAGAACCGCAAGGTGGCGATCACGGTCAAGGACTTTCCGGGGTTTGCGATCAACCCGATCTTCATCGCCAGCTACAACGTGCTCGACTCGTTCTACGACGGCCAGACCTACAACGTGGCCACCCTGGACGACATCTCCAAGGAGGCCCTTGGAGTCCGGTTCGGGATCATGTGGGTGCAGAACGGCTCGGGTCTGGGCACGGCCTACCATGCCGCCGTCTCCATGGTGGAGTACCTGGGCGGCACCGACATCGGGTATCCGCCGGTACCCGAGGCCCTCAGGCGCCAGTTTGAGTCGGGTCAGCCCTGGAACCTGGAGGACGGGCCGGTGAGCACCGACCCAGAGGTGCGGGCCCGGGTGCGCGACCGGCTCCTGGGGGCCATTTTCTCCGTCGCTACCCATCTGGTGGACCGGGAGGTGGTGAGCCTGGTCGACCTGGAGCTGGGGGTGAAGACCGCCCTGGCCTGGCCCAAGGGCCCGTTCGCCCTGATGAACGAGCTGGGCATGGACGAGGCCGCCCGCCTGGTGCGGCTGGCCGCCGAGGAGGGGTACTTCCGGGTGCCGGCCCGGTTCAAGGACGGGGTGCCCCCCCCGTGGGACCTGGGCTGACCTGGGCAACGTCCCCTGGGCCGCTTCGACGGGCTGCCGGGTGCCGGCAGCCCGTCTTTCTTTTGGGCTGCCCCCCGCTTTTTTCCTTGACACCCACCGGCCGGACCCGTATAAAGCCCGACTCTTTTCGCGCCGGCCCCCGCCGTTCTTCGGGGGGAACCGAAAAACGGCGCCGGGCCGGGCGAAAAGGGAAATCTTTGGAACCACTCTAGGAGCAGAGGACATGATCAAGGACATCTCCAAGATCCGCAACATCGGTATCTCGGCCCACATCGACTCGGGCAAGACCACCCTGACCGAGCGCATCCTGTACTACACCAACCGGATCCACGCGATCCACGAGGTGCGGGGCAAGGACGGCGCCGGCGCCACCATGGACTTCATGGAGCTCGAGAAGGAGCGCGGCATCACCATCCAGTCCGCCGCCACCTTCTGCGAGTGGGCCGACCACTTCATCAACATCATCGACACCCCGGGCCACGTGGACTTCACCATCGAGGTGGAGCGGGCCCTGCGGGTGCTCGACGGCGCGATCCTGGTGCTGTGCGCGGTGGGCGGGGTGCAGAGCCAGTCCATCACCGTGGACCGCCAGATGAACCGGTACAAGGTGCCCCGCGTGGCGTTCGTGAACAAATGCGACCGCACCGGCGCCAACCCCTACCGGGTGCTGGAGCAGCTGCGGGAGAAGCTCCAGCACAACGCCGTGCTGATGCAGATCCCCATCGGGCTCGAGGCCGACCACGAGGGCGTGGTGGACCTGGTGCGGATGAAGGCCGTGTACTTCGACGGCGACAGCGGCGAGCGGGTTCGCTACGAGGAGATCCCCGAGGAGCTGATGGAGGAGGCCCTGGCCCGGCGGGAGGAGCTGCTGGACGCGGCCAGCATGTTCGACGACGAGCTGATGGAGGCCGTGCTCGAGGACCGGGCCACGGAGGAGATGATCCACGCGGCCGTCCGAAAGGGCGTGCTCTCGCGGGAGATGACCCCGGTGTTCCTGGGCTCGGCCTACAAGAACAAAGGCGTGCAGCCGTTGTTGGACGCGGTGGTCCGCTACCTGCCCAGCCCCTACGACATCCAGAACGTGGCCCTGGACATGGAGAACGACGAGGCCGAGGTGCCCCTGGAGTCCGATCCGGAAAAGCCCACCGTGGGCCTGGCGTTCAAGCTGGAGGACGGCCGTTACGGCCAGCTCACCTACGTGCGGGTGTACCAGGGCGTGATCCGCAAGGGCGACACCCTGGTCAACGCGCGCACGGGCAAGAAGTTCAAGGTGGGCCGGCTGTGCCGGATGCACGCCAACCAGATGGAGGAGATCGAGGCCTCCAACTCGGGCGACATCGTGGCCATGTTCGGGATCGACTGCGCCTCGGGCGACACCTTCTGCGCCGAGGGGCTGCGGCTGACCATGACCTCGATGCACGTGCCCGAGCCGGTGATCAGCCTGGCCGTGTACCCCAAGGACTCCAAGAGCCAGGTGAACATGTCCAAAGCCCTGAACCGGTTCAGCAAAGAGGACCCCACGTTCCGGGCTTTCGTGGACCCGGAGAGCGGCGAGACCATCATCCAGGGCATGGGCGAGCTGCACCTGGACGTGTACGTGGAGCGGATGCGGCGGGAGTACAAGGCCGAGGTCACCACGGGCCAGCCCCAGGTGGCGTACCGGGAGGCCATCTCCCAGCGGGCCGAGTTCGACTACCTCCACAAGAAGCAGACCGGCGGCTCCGGCCAGTACGGCCGGGTGGCCGGGTACCTGGAGCCCCTGGATGAGGGCGAGTACGAGTTCGTGGACCAGATCGTGGGCGGGGTGATCCCCCGGGAGTACATTCCCTCCTGTGACAAGGGGTTCCAAGCTTGCATAAAGAAGGGCACCCTGATTGGTGCCCCCATCACCGGGGTGCGGATCGTTGTGAACGACGGCGCGGCCCACTCGGTGGACTCGTCGGACATGGCGTTCCAGCAGGCCGCCATCGGAGCGTTCCGCCAGGCCTACCCCAAGGCCAAGCCGATCATTCTGGAGCCGGTGATGAAGGTGGTGGTGGAGACCCCTTCCGAGTTCCAAGGCTCGGTGCTGGCCACCCTGAACCAGCGGCGGGGCATGATCGTGGGCACCTCGGAGGACGGGCTCTACAGCGTGATCGAGGCCGAGGTGCCGCTGGCCGAGATGTTCGGGTACTCGACCGTGCTTCGGTCCTCGACCCAAGGCAAGGCCGAGTTCACGATGGAGTTCTCCCGGTACCGGCCGGTTCCCCAAGGCGTGGCCGAGGAGCTCAAGAAGAAGTATCAGGAGGAGCTCAAGAAGGAGTCGGCGGCGTAACGGCAGGCCGTCCGATGGGCTCTCTCATCCGCCTGAGCGACAGGAGTTCCCGCATGTTGAAGAGCGAACTGGTGGCCCGCAACCCCCTGCGGGTCCTCGATCAAACCCGGGACGGAGGGCTCGTGCCCGGCGGCCTGGGGTTGGTGGCGGCCCGGGCCGGCACCGGAAAGACCGCCTTCTTGATCCAGGTGGCCCTGGACAACCTGTTCCGGGACACCCCCGTTCTCCACGTGAGCATCGGTGACACCGTGAGCCACGTGAAGGCCTGGTACGAGGAGCTGTTCCGGGACCTGGCCGAGGGCTACGACCTGGAGCGGGCCCGGGAGGTGTGGGCCGAGGCCGAGCGCAACCGCATGATCATGACCTTCCGGGTCCAGAGCTTCACGGTCCGGAAGCTCGAAGAGCGGTTGACCGACCTGGTGGAGCAGAACATCTTCGCCCCACGCACCGTGGTGGTGGACGGCCTCGACGCCGAGTCCGACAACCTCGACGACGTGCTCGGGGAGCTGGCCGAGTTCGCCCGCTCGCGGGGCCTGAAGGTTTGGGCGGCCGTGCGCACCCACCGGGACAAGGGCGACCTGCGCCAGGCCGTGGACCCCCTGTTGCCCCGAGTACAGATGGCCCTGGGCCTGCAGCCCGGCGAGGGAGGTATCGAGCTCCATGTGATCCAAGCGCCGGGCGTGGCCGAGGGCGTGCCCCCGCTGGTGCTGGACCCGCGCACGTTTCTGCTCAAGGCATCCAGCTAGTCTTCCTCCGTCCCTTCCCCCCGAAGAGCGGGCCCCGGTGGAGTCCTCTGCCTCCCTGGGGCCCGTTTTTTTGTTCATACCAAGTTGCGTTCAAAGCTATCCCGCATTATTCATGAAGCCTTCTGCTGCAACCGCCGCTTGCACGCCGTCTCGGGGCGTGCTCGCGCCTCGGGGCTCGACGTACCGTCCCGTACGCCTGCGCCCCTCGTTGGCTCGCGCTTGCCCCGATCTGACGCACATTCGACGGTTTCGCGACCAACGCTCATGAATCATGCGGGCTAGCGGACCCCTGAACCGGCGGGGCAAGGGGCCTGTCGGAGCGCCGGGCGCGGCCGTATCAGGGGCCAGAATTCAGATGACAGTGGGCAGAGAGAAAAACTACCCCGGCGGGCGATCACAGGTGGAACACTTTTCGGAACTCCTGCCCTCTGTCCGCTGAAATCTGTTTCCTGAAACCCTTGCCCCGCCCCCAAGGGCTCTCTGTTGAGATGCAACCCGGTATCACAGCCCCAAGGGCTCGGCCACCAGGATCACGCCCAGGTCGGTGAGCCGGGGCCGTCGCTCCAGTACCTGCACGATGCGGCAGATCCGGTCCGGGCTGCGGCAGTCCACGCAACGCCCGGTCTCGGCGCAGGGGGTCCGGAACCCGAGCCTGCGGGCGTTGGGCGGGGCTGCCCATGCTCGCACCCGAGCCAGGGCCTCCTCCACGGACCCCACCACCTTGTTGGCCCCGGCCACCACCCGAACCTTCCGGGGCCCGAACGCCAGGGCGCCGACCCGGTTGCCGGTGGCGTCCACGTTCACGACCCGGCCGTCCAGGGTCACCGCGTTCGCCCCGCACAGGAACAGGTCACAGGTGAGCTGTCGCCGCATGATCTCGACACGGTCCTCCAGGGAGAGGCCTGGTGCCCCATGGATCAGACACTCCTTCCCCAACGAGGCCATCCGGTCGGGAACACCGAGCTCCACCAGGGAAACCGACCCGCCGAACCCCACCGTGCGGGCGCCCTCGGCCTCGGCCACGATCCGCTCCACGGCCTCCCGGCGGTCCCGGCACACCCACACGGCAAATCCGTTCTCCTCCAGCGCCCCGGCGGCGGCCGCCAGCCGCCGCTCCACCTGCCATCGTGCGTGCTCGTTCATGGCCCTCTCCTCCTCGGTCGTCAGAATCGCTCCACCAGCTTTTCGATGAGGTAGGAGCTCTCCCGGATGGCCTGGTCCCCGAAGGGCCCGAACCACTCCGCCACCCGGCGAAACTCCCGGATCAGCTCCTCGCGGCCGCCCTCGTCCAGAAACCGAGCGGTCTCCGACGCCTCGTCCAAGAACCGCTTGAGCAGGCGGCGCCGCTCGGGGGTGGCCAGCATGATGTCGGCGTACAGCCCGGGATCCTGGGCGAACAGACGGCCCACCATACCCAGCTCCAAACGGTAAATGGGGCTCGATACCTCCAGAGTCCGATCCAGGTCCACCCCAGCCCGGGACAGGAACCGGCCGAACACGAAGGTGGCGAAGTGCCGCAACGCCTGCACCACCCCCATGATCTCGTCGTGCTCCTCCGGGGTGGACCGGACCACCACGGCACCCCAGGCGCTGAGCTGCTCGATCACCCACACCGATCGGTCAGGGAACCGGGCCGGGGTGACCACCACCACCTGTTTGTCCAGGCTGTGGGTGGTGGGGCCGAACATGGGATGCAGCCCCAGCACTGGCCCCGGGTGAGCCTCGAGCATGGCCCGAACCGGTTCAACCTTTAGGCTGGCCAGGTCGGAAAGGACACAGCCCTCGGGCAGGTGGGGCGCAAGGCGTCCCGCCACCTCGGCCGTGGCCCGGATGGGCACGGCCAGCACGGCCAGGTCCGCACCGTGGGCCTTCTGGGCCGCCCGGTCCCAATCGTCCCGCTCGATCACCTCGGTGGGATAGCCGGCGGCCGAAAACCATCCAACGACGCGGGTGCCCATGGCCCCTCGCCCCCCCACCACCAGGACCCGGGCTCCCCGTCGGACCCCAGGGGCCCGGAACCCTTTGGATTGAACCACCCGAGAGGCCCGCACGATGCGGCGAAACACGTCCTCCACCAAGTCGGGGTCCAGGCCGGCCGCCCGGCCCTGCTCCCGGCGTCGGGAGATGAGGTCCTCCTCTCGGGCCGGGTGGTACACGGGTAGCCCCAGGTGCCGCTTGTACTCGGCCACCCGCCCCACCACCCGCCGGCGCTCCGCCAGCAGATCCACCAAGGCCCGGTCGATCCGGTCGATCTCGGCGCGCAGCCGGTCCAGGGGATCCTCGATTCTGCCACGGTCGTTCAGGGCCACGGCTCTTCGCTCCGGTCGTCGGGGGGCCCGTCGGGGGCCGGGCCGGTTCGCTGGGCCGCCCTTTCATACCACGGCTTGGCCGGCGCTCCAACCGGGTTCCCCAGGGGCCGGGTCCTGTGCTATAAGGCCGGATTCCCAACCCCCTCTCTGAGGACCACACATGGCACGCACGGATCGCACCGCAGCCTGGATCGTGGCGGCACTGTTGGCGACCCTGTGGCCCGGGACGGGACGGGCGCTCGTGGACATCCCCGTCTGGGAGCGGGGAGCGATCTCTGTGGAGGACCTGGCCGCCTCGTCCGGGGTGGCACGGCCGGCCGACCTTGCGGCGGGTCCCTTGGACGACGTCCTCTACCGCGAGGCCTACCGGGCCCTTGCGGGGCGGGGCCTGGTGGACCCGCTGGGCGAGCGCCTGGCCCGATGGGCCCGGTTGCGCTCCGACGGGCGGCTCCACTGGAGCAGCCTTCGGCCCGACCTGACCGTGCGTACCTACTGGGCCAACGAGGACACCACCAACCGCCCACTGTACCACACGGCCGGAGACCGCCTGGACCACGGGTGGACCACGTTCGTGAACGCCTCGGGCGCCGCGTTCTGGGGGGATCGGGTGGCTGGCGTGTACGAGTTCCAGTTCGCCCGGCAGCCCGGGGCCTTCTCCTTCCGGGTCAAGCGGCTCTACCTCAAAGGGGTCTGGGGCAAGTGGTCGCTCAAGGTGGGCCGGGACGCAGAGCGGCTCGGGCCGGGGTACCACGGTGGTCTGCTCCTGGACGACAACGCCCCCACCTACGACTACTGGAGGCTCCGCACCGAGGAGCCCCTGTTTCTGCCCGGCCGGTGGGCGAGCCTCGGAGGCTTTCGGTTCCTCGTGTTCAATGCGTACCTGTCGGACGACAGCCCTCGGCCTGCCGACGGCCGCTACGGCAGCGGGGTCGATCCGGTGCACGACCCCCGTCTCCTGGTCATGCGGGCCTCGTACCACCCCAGCCCCTGGCTCGACCTGGGGGTGAGCCGGGCCATCCTGTACGGGGGCAAGGGCCGGGAGGTGTACGACCGGCCGGCCGACTGGTGGGAGCTGTTCACGGCCACGGACGAGAACGTGAAGCCGGGCGGAAGCCACCGCTACGACAACGACCAGTACGTGGCCCTGGACCTCACGGTGCGGCTTCCCTTCCTGAACGGGTGGGGTCCGCTGAAGGGGGGCAAGGTGTACTGGGAGTACGCCGCCACCGACATTATCTCGAAGTGGCAGGGGGAGGACACGGGCAACTGGGAGCCGTTCCAGCTCAACCGTGTCGCCAACCTCGGGGGGCTGTACCTCACCACCGCGGTGACGGACCTCCGGTTCGAGTTCGCCGAGACCGACGTGCCCTGGTACCGCAACGGGCAGTACCCCCAGGGTTACACCTACCGGGATCGGCCCCTGGGCCACCACATGGGGGGGGACGCCCGGAACTGGTACCTGGAGGTGTCCCGCTACCTCACCCCGGCCTGGCGGGCCACCGTGAGCCTCGACCTGGAGGAGCGGGCCCACAGCACGGCCACCGAGGAGCGCAGGGCCGAGTGGGGCCTGGAGCTGGAGGCCCGGAGGATCACCCTGTGGGGAGTCCCCGTGGAGCTCAAGGCCCAGGGTCTATGGGCCAAGGTGGCCAACCCCCTCGACGACCCCGCGCGGGAGGCCCGTACCGAGGTGGTGGCCGGGCTTCAGCTCACGATCCGGCAAAACTGATCCCCGGCCCCAGACCGTCTCGCCTCCCACCCAACGTTCACGGAAAAGGCAGCCGATGAGAATGCGCGTCCGACGAATCGTCCTGGCCATGACTTTGGCAGCCGCATGGGGCCTCCCCACAGCAGCGCCCGACGCCGCTCCCCAGCCCCCCTCCCTGCCCTTGCCTGCCCAGCTGGGCAAGGGTCTTCCGGGACTGCCGCCGGGGGTGGACGTAAACCAGCTGCTCCAGCAGCTCGGTAAGGGAGTCATGCCGGCTCCCGCGCCCAAGGAGGAGACCGCCGCCCCCAAGGTCGCTCCCCCCGAGAAACCTAAGGGTATCGGCGCCTTCGAGGCTGAGGCCCGCCGGATCCTCTGGGACGGGCGGCGCACCCCGGAGCGGGAGGCTCGGCTCGAGGCCCGGGCCCGGGAGCTGGGGGTGGGCCTGACGCAAGCGAGGGCCCTGTGGAAAAGGGTCGCCCAGGAGCGCCGAAAGCTCACGGACCAAGCGCTGGCAGACGTCAAGGCACTGTGGGACGGCAGAAAGCTCGCGGATGCCGACCGGGCATGGCTCATCCGGAAGTGGATGGACGCCGGGCAGTCCCAGGAGGAGGCCCAGCGGCTCCTCGACTACACGTTGGACCGGCTGCACCGCCTGGACGTCTACCGATCGGTGCTGGAGGCGTTCCGAGCCGATGGAGTGATCACGAGCACCGAGGAGTCGATCCTGGCGCAGCGCCGCCGCGACCTGGGGTTGACCCGGGAGGAGGCCGCGGCCGTGCGCAAGGAGCTCCAGGCCGAGGGGGAACGGCCCGTTCGGGACGTGTTCGAGAAGCTTCGGGAGGAGGCCGCGTCCCGCCAGCCCCTTGAGCCGCCGTTGGAGCTCTACGGAAAGAAGGTGTTCGAGGCCCCCCCGGAGGCGTTCGCCCCACCCAGCGCCCTGGCCCCGCCGGACGACTACCGCGTGGGCCCGGGGGATCGGTTCCAGGTGACTCTGTGGGGGCGGATCGAGGCCGAGTACGACTTGGTGGTCGACCCGGAGGGACGGGTCCAGTTCCCCAAGGTGGGCCCGGTATCGCTGGCCGGCCTGACGTACCGGGAGGCCCGGGAGGTACTGCGGGGCCGGGCCGAGTCCATCACGGGGGTGAGCGCGGCCGTGACCCTGACCTCCCCCCGGTCGATCCAGGTGTTCGTGGTGGGTGAGGTCCAGTCCCCCGGATCGGTGACCCTGTCACCCCTGTCCCAGGCGGTGCACGCGGTCATGGCGGCCGGGGGGCCCACCGACCTGGGATCGCTGCGTACCGTGCGGCTCCGGCGGGGGGGCAAGCTGCTGGCCACCCTCGACTTCTACAAGTTCCTCCGGGACGGCACCACACCAGGGGACCGCCCGCTGGAGAACGGCGACGTGGTGGTGGTGCCCCGGGCGCGGGTGCTGGTGAAGGTGACCGGGCTGGTGAAGCGGCCCGGGGTCTACGAGCTGCTGCGCGGGGAGGGGCTACGGGCCGCGCTGGAGTACGCGGGTGGCCTTCGGCCCGACGCCTACGGCGGCCGGGTCCAGGTGGAGCGGTCCGAGGGGAACGCCCGAAAGACGGTCCTGGACGTGAACCTCGCCGACCTGGGCAAGGATTTCGAGCTGCGCGACGGCGACCGGGTCACGGCGTTTCCGGTGCTGCCCGTGCCCGAAAACCGGGTCCGGCTGTTTGGCCATGTGTACCGACCCGGCACCTACGCGTGGACCCCCGGGATGCGGGTCTCGTCCCTTCTGGGATCCACGGATCGTCTGAAGCCCCGGGTCGACCTCGACTACGCGGTGATCCTCCGGGACACCGGGCCCGACCGCGTCAAAGAGGTCGTGACGTTCCAGCCGGGCAAGGCCCTGGACCAGCCCGGCACCGAGGCGGACCCGGCTCTCCAGGCCGGAGACGAGGTGTTCGTGTTCAGCCGGGATGCCTTTCGGCCCCCCCTGCGGGCCACGGCCAGCGGACAGGTGCGGAACCCGGGGCTGTACCGGATCGAGCGGGGCGCCCGGGTGGCCGACCTGGTCCGGATGGCCGGGGGGCTGGCCCCCGACGCGCTGGTGGGGCGCGCGGAGCTCCTCCGGTACCTGCCGGATCGCCAGCGCCAGACCCTGTACGTGGATCTGGCCGCCGCCCTCAAAGGCGACCCGGCCCACAACCTGGAGCTGCGGGACGAGGACGAGCTCGTGGTCCACTCGGTTTGGGATCAGGGGGCCGAGCCCGTGGTGTTCGTAGAGGGCGAGGTCCAGGCCGCCCAGAACCCGGAGAACCTTCGGGGTGCGAGCGCCTGGGATCGGTTCCGGGGGCGCGCGCCGAAGAGCGGCGCCACAACCGGCTCCGTGCCCATCCCCCTCACAAGGGGGATGACCGTCAAGGACCTCATCTTCAAGGCAGGCGGCCTCACCAAGAGCGCATACCTGCCGGTGGCCTACCTGTACCGCACCGATCCCCGCACCAAGGAGGTGACGGTACGCACGTTCGACCTGGGCCGCGCCTTGGACGGCGACCCGTCCCACAACCTGGAGCTCCAGGACCTGGACCACGTGGTGGTCCACTCGGCCTACGACTTCCGTCCGCTGCAGCCCGTGGAGATCTCGGGCATGGTCACCCGGCCCGGCCGGTACCCCTACGCCACGAACCTCCGGGTGCGGGACCTGGTGCTCGCGGCTGGAGGGCTCAGGGACGAGGCCTACCTGGCCGAGGCCGAGATCGTGCGCACCGAGGTTCCAGAAGGGGCGGACCAAGCCGAGACCCGCACGATCCGGTTCTCCCTGGAGCGGGCCATGGCCGGGGACCCCGAGCACAACCTCCAGCTCGCCCCGTACGACAAGGTGTTCGTGAAACGGATCCCCGAGTGGCGGGATACCTGGAAGGTGAAGATCGCGGGCGAGGTGCGGTTTCCCGGCACCTACTACATCTCCAAGGGCGAGCACCTCTCCAGCGTGCTGCGCCGGGCCGGGGGGTACACCCCCGAGGCCTACCTGCGCGGCGCGGTGTTCACGCGGAAGAGCGCACGCGAGCAGCAGCAGCGTCGGCTCGACGAGCTCCGGGACCGCCTTCAGCAGACGATCCTTCGGGTGTCGTCGGCCGAGTTCCAGGCGGCCCTTAGCCCAGAGGACGTGGCCGCCCAGAAGCAGTACCTGGCCTCCCAGGAGCTGCTCCTGAAGAAGCTCCAGGCCGCCCGGGCCACGGGCCGGGTGGTGGTGCGGCTCCTTCCCCTGGACGAGATGGAGGGTTCGGACTGGGACGTGGGCCTGGAGGACGGCGACACCCTGACGGTTCCCAAACGGCCCCAGACCGTGAACGTGGTGGGCGCGGTGTACAACCCCACCAGCCTCCTGTGGGAGCCCGCGAACCCCACGGTGGACTACTACCTCCAGAAGGTCGGCGGACCCACCCCGGACGCGGACGAGGACGAGATCTATGTGGTCCGGGCCGACGGCACCGTGGTGAGCGGCCGGAGCCTGAGCGAGGGGAGCTGGTGGTCCCGGGACATCCAGAGCCTCGAGCTCTATCCCGGCGACACGATCCTGGTTCCCGAGAAGGTGCGGAGGGTGAGCTTCATGAAGGAACTCAAGGACACGACCCAGATCCTCTACCAGATCGCGGTTACGGCCGGCGTGGCCGTGGCCCTGTTCTAGCGGGGGCCCTCCCATGAACGAGCCCCGTCGCCCCGAGCCCCCGCCGGCTGCCACGCCCGGGCCCCCGGCCTACTTCCCCTACTGGGTGCCGCCGGAGGAGGACGAGATCGACCTGCTGGACCTGGTGGCGGTGCTCCGCCGGCGGTGGCGCCGGATCGCGCTGGTCACGGTGCTGGGCACCGGCCTGGCCGTGGCCTACGCTCTCCTGGCCACCCCCATGTACCGGGCCGAGGCCGTGATCGCCCCGCCCCAGGAGAAGACCCAGAGCGGCGTGTCCTCGGCCCTGGCCGCCTTCGGCGGGTTCGGGGCCGAGATCGCCGGGAGCCTGGGCATCTCGCTGGGAACCACCGACGCCAACCGGCTGGAGGCCATCCTCAAGAGCCACCGACTGATCGCACGGGTGGTGGAGAAGCATGACCTCCTCCCGGTGCTGTTCCACGACGACTGGGACCCGGCCGCCAAGAAATGGCTCGTGGACGATCCCGAGGACGTGCCCAACGTGTGGGACGCCGAGAAGCTCCTCGAGGACCTCTACCGGGTGAAGAACGACGCCAAGGCCGGGGTGCTGCGGGTCAGCTTCGAGTGGGAGGACCCGGAGATGGCCGAGCGGATGCTCCGTTACTTCCTGGACGAGCTCGCCGTGGTGGTCCAGGAGGACGAGCTCAAGCGCATCGAGGCGAATCAACGGTTCGCCGAGGAGCAGCTCAAGAAGGCCACCGACCCCGTGATCGTGGCCAAGCTCCAGGCGCTGCTCTCGGAGCAGGTGGAGAAGGCCATGATGGCCCAGAACGTGGAGCAGTTCGCCTACGAGGCCATCGACCCCCCAGCCGTGTCGGACGAGAAGGTCAAGCCCAAGCGGGCCCTGATCGGGGCTCTGGGGCTCACGGTGTCGCTGTTCTTCGGGGTGTTCCTGGCATTCTTCGCCGAGTGGATCGACAACGCCAAGGCCCGGGCCCGGCAGAAGGAGGCGGCGGGGTAGCCCCGGTCATGCAGTGGCCCAGTCCCCCTCGCACCGGTTACACCGGTCGCCCAGCAGGATCGGCTGGTCCGGCCGGGACCCATGGCGGTAGAGGGTGATGCCTTTGAGCCCCAGGCCGTGGGCCTCGCGGACCAGCCGGGCCGCCACCTCCGGGCCGGCGTGGGGGGGCAGGTTCACCGTCTTGGACACGGCGTTGTGGGTGTGGGCCTGGAACGCCGCCTGGACCCCCAGGTGGGCCTCGGGCTCCAGGTCGAGAGCCGTGGCGAACCGGGCCTTCAGGTCCTCGGGCACGCCCGGGACCCGGGCCAGCGACCCCTCGGCCCGGACCCGCTCGAACACCGGCTCCGGATCGACGCCTCGTTCCCGAAGGGCCGGCTCGAGCAGGGGGTGCACCCCGAACGAGACGGTACGGCCGTGGAGGCGCCGGGCGTAGGCCAGGCTGAACAACGGCTCGATCGATCCCGACACCCCGGCCAAGATCGAGATCGACCCCGTGGGTGCCACCGTGGTGACCGTAGCGTTTCGCATGGCGCGGAACCCCTGGCGTTCCCACCGACTGCCAGGGAACGCCTCGAAGCTGCCCCGCTCCTCCCCCAGCCGACGGGACGCGGCCACGCCGGCCCGTTCCACCGCGGCCATGATCTCCCGGCCCAGGGCCCGGGCCTCGGGTGAGGCGTAGGGGATGCCCAGGCGGACCAGTAGGTCCGCAAACCCCATCACCCCCAGCCCGATCTTCCGGGTACGGCGGTTCGCCCGGCCGATCCGGGCCACCGGCGGCCGCGACACCTCCACGCAGTCGTCCAGGAACCGCACCCCCAAGGCTGCGGCCTCGCCCAACCCCTCCCAGTCTACCCCTCGGCCACGGACGAAGGCTACCAGGTTCAGGGACCCCAGGGTGCAGGACTCGTAGGGAAGGAGGGGCTGCTCGCCGCAGGGGTTCGTGGCCTCCAGCGGGCCCAGATGGGGCACCGGGTTCGCCCGGTTCACGGCGTCGAGGAATACGGCTCCGGGGTCTCCCACCTGCCAGGCCCCCTCCACCAAGGCGTCGAACACCTCCCGCGCCGGGACCCGGCACCAGACCGTCCCATCTCGGGGGTTCACCAGGGCCCACGGGTCGCCCCGGTCCACGGCCCGAGCCAGGGCGTCGGGAAACCCCACGCTCAGGTTGAAGTTTCGAAGCCCTCCCCCGGTCTTTGCCCTGCAGAACGCCAGGATATCGGGGTGGGTGGCGGAGAGGACCGCCATGTTCGCGCCCCGCCTCCGGCCCCCCTGGCGGATCACCCGGGTGGAGGTGTCGAACAGCTCCAAGAACGACAGGGGCCCCGACGCCACCCCGCCGGTCGACCCAACCCGGTCGCCCGCGGGGCGGATCCGGGAGAACGAGAACCCCGTACCCCCTCCGCTCTTGTGGATCCGTGCCATGTGGGCCAGGGACCGGTAGATCGCCCCGATGGAGTCCTCCAGGGGCAGGACGAAGCAGGCTGCCAGCTGGCCCAGGGCCGTTCCGGCGTTCATCAGGGTGGGGGAGTTCGGCAGGAACCGAAGCCCACGCATCAGGTCGTGGAACCGCTCCGCCCACGGAGCCGGATCCTGCCCCCACCGTCGCTCCGCCCGAGCCACCGCCCGAGCCACCCGCCAGAACAGCCCCTCCGGGTCCTCGGCCGGGGTCCCGTCGGGCCGGCGCCGGAGGTAGCGCAGCTCCAGCAGGGACTCGGCCTGGGGCGTCAGGGGCGGGTACGCCATCACAAAAGCTCCCAGCAGCCCGCACAGACATGACGGGCGTCTTCCTCGTCGGCGGACGCCCGTTCGCGCTCGGGGGCCCTTACTTCTTCCTCTTGGCCTTGGCGGCCTGGGCCTTCAGCTCCTTGATCCGGGCCTTCAACCGCTTCATCCGGCGATGCCGCCGCCGCTTGATCTCCCGCTTTCGCTCGCTGATCGGCATGGTCCCGTCTCCTTCCCAGTAACTTCGGTCGTCAGTCGTTGGTCGTCGGTCGAAAGCTCGTCTCGACATCGGAGTCGGGGGGCATGGGGTCTGCTGGAACGCCCGCCCGTCTAGCGGGCCAATCTAGCCGGAATTTCTCTAGTTTCTAGTCTCTAGTTTCTAGTCTCTGGCCCGGCCGGAAGCAGGCCCCATGCCCGCCACCGCCGGTGCCCAGGGCCCGGGGCGCGGGTCTACGAGGCAGACGCTAAAACTCGATCCCCTTCTGGGCCTTGATCCCCGCCCGGAACGGGTGCTTCACCTCCCGCATCTCGGTCACCAGGTCCGCGACCTCCACCACCTCGGGCCTGGCGTTGCGGCCGGTGAGCACGAGGTGCACCGGGTCCGGCTTGTCCCGGATCAGACGGAGCACCTCTTCCACCGGCACCAGCCCGTAGTCCACGGCGTAGTTGATCTCGTCGAGGATCACCAGGTCGTACCGGCCCGAGAGCACCTTCCCCCGGGCCGCATCCAGGGTCTCCCGGGCCAGGGCCACGTCTTCGGGGTCCGGGGTCGGGGCGCCCAGGTTCACGAACCCCCGCCCCATGGGCTGGATCTCGAACCCCGGCAGGAACTCAGGAGCCTTGAGCTCGCCATACTTCCAGCTGCCCTTGATGAACTGAACCATGGCCACCCGCATCCCCTGCCCCACCGCCCGAAGGGCCAGCCCCAGAGCGGCAGTGGTCTTTCCTTTGCCGGGGCCCGTGTGCACGATCACCAAACCTTTGCGAGCCATGACGGCGCCCTTAGAACAGCCCGGGAAGGTTGAGCCCCAGCCCGCCGGCCACCTTTCCCATTTCCTCGGCCACCATCTCCTGGGACCTCTTGATCGCCTCGCTCACCGCGGCCATCACCAAGTCCTGAAGCATCTCCACGTCGTCGGGATCCACCACCTCCGGGTCGATGGTCAGAGACACGACCTCCTGCTTGCCGTTGACCACACAGCGCACCATGCCGCCCCCGGCCGCGGCCTCCACGGTGCGCTGGGCCAGATCATCTTGTACCTTCGCCATGCGCCGCTGCATCTCCTGGGCCTGGCGCATCAAATTCCCGAGCCCTTTTGCCATCGGAGTCTCCTTCGTTACGGTTTCAACACCTTCACATCTTCCACGGTTCCGTCGAAGATTTCCAGGGCCCCCCGCACCAGAGGGTGCTCCAGGGCCTCTTTTCGGAGGTTTCGCGCCCGGTCCGAGGCCGAGCGGGGCCGAGGCTCCCCGGATCCCGACGACACCACGAACTCCACCCCGGTCCCGGGGCCCCAGACCCGGCCGGCCGCCTCCCGAAGAACCGGTGCCTTGGCCCGAAAGAAGAAGAGCTGCTCCCGGTCCGTCTCCAGCACCAGCCGGCTCGCGGCCGCATCCCAGGCGGAGAGGCGGGCGTGCTCCCTCAGCACGTTCCACACCGCCCGGTTGCGCTCGCGCAGGTCCTCCAGGAACCGGTTCCACCCCTCCCCCGGCTCGGCCGGGGGTTCTGGCGCCCCGGTCGAAGGGGCGGGAGGAGACTCCGGCTCCCGGGGCGCCTCCGGCGGCGAAGGGGCGACGGATGTGCCCTCCGGGGGGTCGGGCCTCCGAGCGCCGGTCCGTCCGGCAGCAACACGCTCCGGCAGCCGGGGGCGGGTCGGGCCGGGGGCACGGGCCCCTCCCTCGCTGGGGGGACCGCCTCCCCGCCCCACCTCGGCCAGCGAGATCAAGGGGGGGAGCAGGGCCATCTTGACCAGGGTCATCTCCAGCACGGCCCACGGCTCCGGGGCCCGCCGAACGAGCTCCAGCCCCCGCGCCAGCATGTCGAACCGGGCGTGCACATCCTCCCACCCCACCCCCTGCACCAGCCCTATCGCCTCCTCGAGCTCGTCTCGGGGCAGATCCACTAACCCCGATGGATCTTGAACCACACGCAGCACCGACAGGTCGCGGAACAGCTCCAGCAGATCCTGGGCCAAGCGGCCCACGTCCACGCCGAAGCGACGGGCGTGGTCCAGGGCATCGAGCACCGACCGGGCGTCCCGGGAGAGGAGGTGTTCAGCCAGCCCAAGCAGGAGGTCCCGATCCACCACGCCGAGCACGTCCCGTACGGCCTCCTGGGTCACGCGGCCCCCCGCGTAGGCGATGACCTGATCGAGCAGGCTCTGCGCGTCGCGCACGCTGCCCTCGGCCTCGCGGGCGATGGCCGCCAGGGCGGCCTCGTCCGCCTCGACCCCCTCGGCACGGGCCACGTCCCCCAGCAAGGCCACCAGCTCCCGGCGGTCCAGACGGCGGAAGTCGAACTGCTGGCACCGGCTCAGGATGGTGGCCGGCACCTTGTGGGGGTCGGTCGTGGCGAACACGAACACCACGTGGGGCGGGGGCTCCTCTAGCGTCTTCAACAGGGCGTTGAAGGCCGCGGTGGAGAGCATGTGGACCTCGTCGATGATGTACACCCGATAGGGCCCCACCTGGGGGGGATAGCGCACCGCCTCCCGCAGCCGGCGCACGTCGTCGACCCCGGTGTTGGACGCACCGTCGATCTCCAGCACGTCGGGGCTGCGGCCCTGGGTGATCTCCCGGCACGAGGAGCAGGTGTTGCAGGGGTCGTGGGTGGGACCCTCCCGGCAGTTGAGGGCCTTCGCGAGGATCCGGGCGGCCGAGGTCTTGCCCACCCCCCGGATCCCGGTGAACAGGTAGGCGTGGGCGATCCGCCCCGAGCGCAAGGCGTTCGTCAGGGCCCGTACGACGTGGGCCTGGCCCCTAAGCTCGGCAAAGCGTTGGGGCCGCCACTTTCTCGCCAGAACCTGGTAGGCCATCCGAGACGTTCCGTGGGGGTGGGGGAGAACCTGGGCTCACGACCCCGAAAACGCGACCGGCGCGGACACCAAGGATGACTCGGCGACCTGCGGCACACAAGGCTCCCGGCTACCGCTGCTTCCTTCCGGACCTGACGGAGTTCACCAGGGCCTTGTTGCGCAGGGCCCAGTCATCCTTGCTGCCCGCGCCGGCTCCGCCCTCGTTTGTCGGGCGGTTCGAGATCGAAAAATGGCGGAGAGGGAGGGATTCGAACCCCCGGTACCCAAAAGGGTACAGTTGATTTCGAGTCAACCGCCTTCGACCACTCGGCCACCTCTCCGCTCGTCGGCAGCTGATCGGGCTCGGCTCCGTAAAGGGCTCGGTCCTCCGCGGTCCGTCAGCCGTCCGGGTCTCCCCTCCGGCCACGGAAGAACTCCTGGAGCACCTGTGCAGCCTCGATGTGCCGAACCCCCCGAACCACCCGGATCCGGTGGTTCAGACGGGGGTCGTCGCTCAGGTCGTACAGAGTGCCGGCCGCACCGGCGCGGGGATCGGGGGCTCCGTACACCAAAGCCGGGACCCGCGCTTGGATCATTGCACCCATGCACATGGGGCACGGCTCCAGCGTCACCACCATCACCGCCCGGTCGAGCCGCCACCGGCCCACACTCCGGGCCGCCGTCCGGAGCACCACGCACTCGGCATGCGCCATGGGATCGGCAAGGGTCTCCCGCTGGTTGTGTCCCCGCGCCAACACCCGGCCCTCCCAAAGGAGCACCGCTCCCACAGGGACCTCTCCCTTGCCTGCGGCGACCCTGGCCTCTTCCAGGGCGAGACCCATGGCCTCCTCCAGGCAAGAAGCGGGAGGATACCACGCCCCCTGCGGCGTTGCAACGAACCCCTCGGCGTTCATGACCTCACTGTACCATGGGGGCCTTGCCCCCTCAACGGCACGCGATGTGCATTCGTGCACAACCGAAGAACCCTTCCCTTCTTCTGGCGAGGAGGTGCTGCCATGAGCATCGGCGGTGTTCACAAGGTCTTGGGCGCGTTCCTTCCGGGCGGTCTCCCCCCGGACCACGCGTTTTCCCCAGAGGTGCTGGAACGGGCACGGAGGTGCTACCAAAAGCTCGAGCAGCTTGGGTTCCGCCTGGAGCCAGGCCGAGCTTTGTTACGAATTCGAAACGAGGGGGCCGGGTTTGCGTTCGTCGCCCACCTCTCCCACCCCGACGACCTGGGGGAGCGCCGTGCGCTGTTCCGGGCTTTGCGCTCCCGGTTCGGCACCCGACGGGAGAGGTGGTTTCCCTGGCTGTTCGCGGCGGGGCCCCAGGTGTCCGAACCTTACGAGGCGCTCCGGTACCTGGTCGAGCGCTGCCAGGAGGCTCGGGACCGGGAAACTCCGGCCGCCTGACGCACAACGCACGGGCAGCACAGACCCCATGCCCTCGAACGTGATACTGCGGTGCAGAGCTACTTGAAACGGTGGGAGACGAAAGAAGTTTTTGGCCATACAGCCTCCTAACCCGCACTATTCATGAAGCCTTCTGCTGCAACCGCCGATTGCACGCCATCTCGGGGCGTGCTCGCGCCTCGGGGCTCGACGTACCGTCCCGTACGCCTGCACCCCTCGTGCGCTCGTGCTTGCCCCGCTTTGCCGCACGCTCGACGGTTCCGCGACGAACGCTCATGAATAGTGCGGGCTAACGGGCCGAAGGCCCGAAGCCCCCGGAACCGGGAACCGGGGTTCCCAACCGGCGTCGGCGGCGGTACAGTAGGCGCCACGAGCGAACTCCGGCCCGGAACTCTCACGTGCGGCTGCGAACCGAACGCCGACTGATCCTTGCCCTCCTGCTCTGCTCCCTCCTGCCGCTCGCCGTGCTCGGCGGGCTGGGGGCGGTGGGGTTTACTCGGCTGGGAGCCGAGCTGCGCAGTGCCCAACGGGGTCTGCGCAGGGCCGAGGCGCGCGAGACCGCGGTGGCCGAGGCGTTTCGTGCGAGCGACCGGGCCTCTGCCCTGCTCCAGCGGGCACTGGCGGATGTACGCAGCCTGGCAGCCTTGCCCCCCTCGCCGGAGACGTACGAGGAGTTCTGCCGGACCCACCTGGCTCCGGTCCGAACCGCCTCCGGCCGAGACGCCCCCGTGGTCTGGCCCCCCCTGTACCGCCAGGCCGGATACGCTCCGCGGCCGCCGAAAACTGGATTCATCTCCACCCCGTTCACACCGCCGGCACCCGTGCCCCCGGAACCGGGCCCTGTCGGCGACCTGCCGCGCTCGGGTCGGATACGAGTCGTGGCGGAGCGGACCCGAGAGGGCCAGGTCCCCCGGGTCGAGCGGCTGGTGGCCGAGGTATGGAGATCCGAGGTCCCCGACCTCGGCCGGGTGTGGGCGGAGCTCGATCTGAGGCACCTGGAGCATGCCCTGGGCACCACCCCAGGCAGAACCGGCCTCGTGCTGTTCGAGCTTGACGGTACTCCCTGCTGGCTGGGCTCGCTGCCCCCCCCGGCAGAGGTGGTGGCTCGACTGACCGCTCCGACCGCCTTCGGCCCCGAGCCCATGCAAGCAGGGGCGGTGGTGTGGGTGGAGGGGAATGGACAGGGGTTCGCCCTCGTGGCCTTCAACCCTTTTCCTGACAGCACGCAAACCAAACCCGCTGGGTTCGTGCTGGCCGCGACCGCGCCGGTCCCGCCTACAGCCGCGGACCGAGCCCTCGAGGACCTGGCGCGCCGCTACGCCGGGTACGCGGGCCTGCTGACCCTGGCGACCGGCTTGGTAATCGCCGTGGTGGCCGTGCTGGTGGCCCGCCGGACCGTCCGGCCCTGGGTCCGGCTCAGCGAACGGCTGTCGGCGTTCGTACCCGAGCGGGTCGAGAAGACCGACGACGTGTCGGCCATCGCCGACACCGTGGATCACCTGGCCCAGGAAGCACGGCGCAATGCCGGCCGGCTGAGGGAAACCGAGAGCCGCCTCGGGGAGTTCCTGGAGATGACCCCGGACGGCATCGGGGTGTTCGACGCCTCGGGCCACATCCTTCACGCCAACCGGGCCCTTTGCCAGATGCTCCGGCGACCGCCCAGGCAGATGCAGGGCCTGACCGCCTCGGAGATTCTGGAGGAGCCCCGGGCATGGCCCGCCCTGCTGGCCCGGCTGCGTCAGAGCAACCGGCTGCGCAACTACGAGCTGCCCCTCCGCCGGGCCGATGGCAGCCGGGTCGACGCCCTGTGGAGCGCCCGGCTGGCCCTCATGGACGGCAGGGAGCAGGTGGAGGCTGTGATCCGAGACGTATCGGAGATCAAGGAGGCCCAGGAGCGCGACCGCGAGAAGACCGAGACCCTGTTCCGGGTGTACGGAGAGCTCCACAGGGCCCGTGAGGCCCTGCGACAGGCTTACCAGGAGGCGGAGGAGACGGTCAACGCCCGCACCAAGGAGCTGGAGGCCTCTTACCAGACCCTGCAGGCCACCGAACGGGTCCGCACCGAGTTCCTCATGCAGATGAGTCACGAGCTGCGCACCCCGTTGAACTGCATCATCGGTTACTCGGAGGCCATGATCCAGGGGCTCGACGGCCCCCTCACCCCGGACCAGGCCCACAGCCTCGCGCGCATCGCGGACAGCGGGCGCCGGCTCCTTCGCCTGATCGAGAACATCCTGGACCTGTCCCGAATCGAGGCCGGCCGACTGGAGATCGCACCGTGCCCCGTACGGGTGGAGGTTGTGGCCGAGGCCGTACTTCACCAGGCCCGGACCCTGGTGGGGGATCGGCCGGTGGCCCTGGAACTCCGCGCCCATCCCCACACGCCCCAGGCCTGGGCCGATCCGGACCGGCTGACCCAGGTGCTGTTCAACCTGGTGGGCAACGCCATCAAGTTCACTTCCCAGGGCCGGGTGCGGGTGGAGATCCGCCCGACCGGGGCCGGCCGGGTGGAGGTGGGGGTCAAGGACACCGGGCCCGGCATCGCTCCGGACGACCGGGAGCGGATCTTTCAGAAGTTCGTGCGGGGGGCCGCGGCGGGCGCCGACGGCGCCGGCCTGGGGCTCGCGATCTGCCGGGAGCTGGTGGAGCGAATGGGTGGTACCATCTGGGTGGAAAGCGAGCCCGGGCAGGGCAGCGTCTTCCGGTTCGTGCTGCCCGCGGCCGACGGGGCGATTGACGCCGACGGCCGCGCCTCCGTATGATCGCGGGTCCCGTTTCCGGAGCTGCCGCCATGCAGATCGATCCCAACCGCTTCATCTACAACCCTGCCCTTCGCACCGACCGCAGGGTGCTCGTGACCGGCGGAGCCGGGTTTCTGGGCTCCCACCTGTGCGAAGCTCTGTTGGCACGGGGCAAGGAGGTTCTGTGCCTCGACAACTACTTTACCGGCCGCAAGCAGAACATTGCCCACCTCACGGACCAGCCCGGCTTCGAGCTGCTGCGTCATGACATCACTCACCCCCTGTTCGTGGAGGTGGATCAGATCTACAACCTGGCGTGCCCGGCGTCACCGGTGCACTACCAGTACAACCCGGTGAAGACGATCAAGACCAGCATCTTGGGCGCGATCCACACCCTGGGACTCGCCAAGCGGGTCAAGGCCCGGGTCCTCCAAGCCTCCACCAGCGAGGTGTACGGCAACCCCGTGGTGCACCCCCAGCCGGAGACCTACTGGGGCCACGTGAACCCGATCGGGGTCCGGAGCTGCTACGACGAGGGAAAGCGGGCTGCCGAGTGCCTGTTCATGGACTACCACCGCCAGAACGGGGTGGACGTGCGGATCGCCAGGATCTTCAACACCTACGGACCCCGCATGCTCCCCGACGACGGGAGGGTGGTCTCGAACTTCGTGGTACAGGCCCTGCGGGGGCAGCCCCTCACGGTGTACGGGGACGGGTCCCAAACCCGGAGTTTCTGCTACGTGGACGACCTCGTGGACGGGCTGATCCGGCTGATGGAGAGGGACGGTTTCGTCGGCCCCGTGAACCTGGGCAACCCCGAGGAGTTCACGATCCTGGAGCTGGCCGAGCTGGTGCGGGAGATGACCGGAGCCCGCTCGGAGATTCGGTTTCTGCCGCTCCCGTCCGACGACCCGGTGCAGCGGCGGCCCCAGATCGCCCTGGCCCGGGAGAGGCTGGGGTGGGAGCCCAAGGTGTCCCTGCGGGAGGGGCTGCGCCGCACCATCGACTACTTCGACGACTGGCTGCGGGAGAACCCTCTGGATGGCCTGCGGACTTTCCCGAAGGAACACACAACCGCCGAGAAATAAAAAGGTCTCTTATTGACTCGGCGACAAGATCGGCTTGCTTTTCCCGGAGGGCGGGGCAGGGGTTTTAGGAGACGGATTTCAGCGGACGGGTGTTTCGAAGAGATGCTCCACCGGATCACCCGGGGCAGTCCTTCTCTCTGTCCACGGTCATCTGGACTCTGAGCCCTGAGATACGGCCGCGCCCGGCCCTCCAGCAGGCCCCATGCCCCCAAGCGCGCTAGGTAGTCACCGGAGTCACAGTAACAGCCTCTTAGCCTTCTGACGGGCCGAAGGCCCAACAAGGACGATTTCCATGGCGGAATCCGTGCTGGTGGCCGGAGGGGCCGGGTACATCGGCTCCCACGTTGCGAAGCTTTTGGCCCAGAAGGGCTTTCACCCGGTGGTGGTGGACAACCTGGAGCGGGGCCATCGGTGGGCGGCCCGGTGGGGCACCTTCGTGGAGGCGGACCTGGCGGACCGTAAGGCGGTGCGGGCGGTCCTGCTGGAGCATCGGATCCGGGCGGTGATGCACTTCGCGGCCTACGCCTACGTAGCCGAATCGGTCCGGGAGCCGGGCCCCTACTACCGCAACAACGTGGCCACCACCCTGGCCCTGCTGGAGACCATGAAGGAGGTGGAGAGCGAGCTCTTCATCTTCTCGTCGACCTGCGCCACCTACGGCGAGCCGGAGCAGGTCCCGATCCGGGAGGACCACCCCCAGCGGCCTATCAACCCTTACGGCCGCACCAAGCTCGTGGTGGAGCAGATGCTCGCCGACTTCGAGGCCGCCTACGGCCTGCGCCACGTGAACCTGCGGTACTTCAACGCGGCCGGCGCCGACCCGGACGGCGAGGTCGGAGAGGCCCACGATCCCGAGACCCACCTGATCCCCCTGGTGCTGGAGGTGGCCCTGGGCACCCGGCCCCACATCGCGGTGTTCGGCACCGACTACCCCACCCCCGACGGCACGTGCGTGCGCGACTACATCCACGTGACCGACCTGGCCGAGGCCCACGTGCTGGCCCTGGAGCACCTGCTCTCCGGCGGGCAGAGCCGGTCGTACAACCTGGGGAACGGCACCGGATACTCGGTGCGGCAGGTGATCGACGAGGCCCGGGAGGTCACCGGCCGGGAGATCCCGGTCTTGGAGGCCCGTCGGCGGTGGGGCGACCCGGCCGTGCTGGTGGGGTCGAGCGACCGGATCCGTTCGGAGCTGGGCTGGACGCCCCGGTACCCCGGGCTCGACACGATCCTGGAGACCGCCTGGAGCTGGCACCGCAACGGTCCGACCGGCAACGTTTGATTCCAGAACCCGTGCGGAAGGCTCTGCTCCGCAAGTAGGCCGCCCCGCGGCCCCAGAGGCTTACTTCCGGCCTAGCTTCTCCAGCATCTGCCCCGCCTCAAACGCCCACGGGCCCTTCTTCTCGGCATTAAGGGCCTCCTGGAGCAGCGCGCGGGCGCGCTCCTTTTGCCCCAACTTCGCCAGGGCGGCTCCCAAGTGATACGCCACCTCGGGGTTGTTCGGCAGCTCCTTCCGGGCCTTCTCGAACTGCCGGCGGGCCCGCTCGAACGCCCCCTGACGGTAGAACACCCAGCCCAGGGTGTCGGCCGTGAACGGGTTGTCGGGCGCCTCCTCCACCGCGATCTCGGCCAGGCGTTGGGCCTCGGGCAAGGTCTCGTCCTTCTCGGACAGGATCATGGCCAGGTTGTTGGCGGCCACAGGATGGCGGGGCGCCACGGCCAGAATCCTACGGTACAGATCCCGGGCCTTGTCCCGCTCGCCCCGGGACTCGCGGATGGTGGCCAGGAGCAGAAGGCTCGATACGCGCTTCGGCTGCGCCTCAAGCGCCTTGCCGAGGGCTGCGATCGCCTCCTGGACCTTGCCCTGGCTCATCCGGAACCGGGCCTCCAGCTCCAGGGTCTCCACCGCGTCCGACCCAGCCTTCAGGCTTCGGCGGAGATAGGCCTCTGCAGCCTTGGTCTTGCCCCGGCTCATGGCGTGTACGGCCAGCGCGTTCAGGACCGGCGGCGCCTCGCCGTTCGCCTGGAGAAACGCTTCCCCGACCCGGCGCACCTCGTCGTGACGGCCCAACCGGTCGAGAAGGGCCATCTCCCGCAGGACCGGCTCAAGGGCAGAGGGCGCTCCCTTGCGGGCCGCCTCGTAAGCCCCCACGGCGTCGGCCCCCCGGCCCTGGGCCTCCAGGGCCTGGGCGAGCCGCAGGCGCAGGAGCGGGTTGTCCGGGTCGTCCGTCAGCAGCGCCCGGAGCTCCTTCTCGGCCTCCTTGGCCTTGCCCTCTACCAGCAGCGCCACCGCCCTCAGCCTCCGGGCCGTGCGGTCCTCAGGCCGGACCCGCAGGATCCGATCGGCGGCCTGACGGGCCTCGGTCCCGTCTCCCAGCTCCAGGGCCACCTTGGCCAGGTCCAGGTTGGCGAAGTAGTGCCCCGGCACCGTCGCCAGCACCCGCCGGTACGCCTCGCGGGCCTTGTTCCACTGCCGCTCCATGGCGTAGGCCTTACCTAAAAACAGATTGCCGTTCACCGAGTCTGGAGCCTCGGCCACGATCCCCTCCAGGGCCTCCCGACCCTGGGCCACCCGCCCCCGGGCCAGGTCCAGCCTGGCCCGAAGCAGCCGCACGTTGCGGTCGGTGGGGGAGCGCTTCGCCAGATCCTGGATCAGAGGCTCGGCCCGATCCGGGTCGTCCGACAGCAGGTAGAGATTGGCCAACCTCAAAAGCACCGCTGGGTTGTCCGGGGCGAGCTCCCGCAGCTCCTCCAACGTCTCCCGGGCTCGGGTCAGGTCTCCGATCACCGAGTAGAACCCCGAAAGCACGGCCAAGGCCCGGCTGCGGCGGGCCTCGTCATCCCCGGCCTCCTGGAGGGCCGTTCGAAGGAGGCCCTCGGCGGTCTTCCGATCCCCCCTGCGGAGCCGGTACAGCGCCACCGCCTCCAGCTGCTCCGGGTTCCCATCCGCCAGGTTCCGCACCTCCTCCATCAGGGCGTCGGCCTCCTCGAACTGCTTCGCACCGGCCAATAGGTTGGCCAACGCCACCCGCAGGGAGGAGGAGGGCGGGATCTGGTCCAGCCCCTTGCGGAGCATCGCCTCAGCGCCCTCCCGGTCGCCGGCGGCGAGCCGGACTCGAGCTGCCTCGATCCACAAGGCCTCCCTGTCGGGGGCCCGCTTCAACGCCTGATCCAGGGCCTCGGACGCCTTGGCCCACGACTTCTCGGCCGCACGGGCCCGGCCCAGGACCAGCCAGGGCTCGAACCGCTTCGGCATCAGCTGCACCGCCTTCGAGGCATGCTCAGCCGCCTCCGAGAACCGACGGGCCGCCAGGGAGAACCGCGCCACGTTGAGCCGGGCCTCCCCGTCATCCGGGTCGAGGCTCACCACCTCCCGGAACTCCCGGAAGGCCCCCGCCCCGTCCCCCTGCTTAAGAAGCGCCTCGGCCAGCTTCCGGTGGGCCTCCACATTGGCCGGATCGGCCTGCACCGCGCTGCGAAGCTCCAGGGTTGCCTCGACCGTTTTACCCGCGGAGAGGTAGGCCTCGGCCCGCCGCAGGTGCTCGGCCGCGCGCTCCGGATCGGCGGCCCAGGAGGTCGCCGCCAACCCCCACACCCACACGGCCACCAGAAGGAGCCCATATTTTCCTTGACGCTTCAGGACTAGTCCGATACTCATTTACGGCCTCGTCTACTCAACAATCGAAAGGAGAAACCCCATGTCGTGGAAGCCAGAAACCCTAGCGGTCCACGCCGGGCAGGCCCCCGATCCCACGACCGGGAGCCGTGCGGTCCCGATCTACCAGACAACCAGCTACGTGTTCAAGAACGCCGAGCACGCGGCCAGCCTGTTCGCCCTCCAGGAGTTCGGGAACATATACACCCGGATCATGAACCCGACCACCGACGTGTTCGAGCAGCGCATGGCCGCCCTCGAAGGGGGCACGGGCGCCTTGGCCGTGGCATCGGGCCAGGCGGCCGAGACCCTGGCCCTGTCGTGCATCGTGGAAACCGGCTACGAGGTCGTGGCCTCCACGAGCCTCTATGGCGGTACGTACACGCTGCTCCATTACACCCTGCCCAAGCTGGGAATCAAGGTCCGGTTCGTGGACCCCCGGGATCCCGAGAACTTCCGTCGAGCCATCACCGACCGCACCCGGGCCGTGTACGCCGAGGTCGTCGGCAACCCCAAGCTGGACACCCTGGACATCGAGGCTGTGGCCGCGATCGCCCACGAGGCCGGGGTCCCCCTTGTGGTGGACAACACCATGCCAACCGCCTACCTGGTGCGCCCCCTGGACCACGGCGCCGACGTGGTCGTGGCCTCGGCCACGAAGTTTGTGGGCGGCCACGGAACCTCGATCGGCGGCATCATCGTGGACGGCGGGAGGTTCGACTGGGGTAACGGCAAGTTCCCTCACTTCTCTCAGCCCGACCCCAGCTACCATGGGCTCAACTTCTGGGAGACCTTCGGGGACTTCCCAGGGCTCGGGAACGTGGCGTTCATCATCAAGTGCCGCGTCCAGTGGCTGCGGGACACCGGGGCCTGCCTGAGCCCCTTCAACTCGTTCCTGTTCCTCCAGGGGTTGGAGACCTTGCCCCTCCGGATGGAGCGCCACTCGGAGAACGCCATGGCCGTGGCCCGGTTCCTGGAGTCGCACTCCTTGGTGAACTGGGTGAGCTACCCCGGGCTCGAGAGCCACCCCGGCCACGAGACCGCCCGCAAGTACCACCACCGGGGCCTGTACGGCGCGATTCTCGGGTTCGGGATCCAGGGGGGGCTCGAGGCCGGCAAGCGTTTCATCGACAACGTGAAGCTGTTCAGCCACCTGGCGAACATCGGGGATGCCAAAAGCCTGGCCATCCACCCCGCGTCCACCACCCACTCCCAGCTCACTCCCGAGGAGCAGCAGACCGCCGGAGTGAGCCCGGACTTCATCCGGCTCTCCGTGGGCATCGAGCACATCGACGACCTCCTTGAGGACCTGGACCAGGCCCTGCGGGCCGCCGCGCGCTGAGGGCGGCGACGTCTGCCCCGCCAAAAAGACCGGCGGCCCGGGAGTTCGCCGTTCCCGGGCCGCCGGTCTCTTCCTGAGGGAGGGGACGGAGACCCCACTACAGGCGGCGCTTTACATCGGCCAGGGCCTGAAGCTTGTACTCCTCGGCCTCCACGAACAGCCGTGCCCGCTCCCGCACCAGCATCTCCCGAAACGACTCGGTCTTGATCGAGGGCAGGTTGATGTCCACGCTCAGCATGGCGGCCCGCAGGGCGGCCTCGGCCACGTAGGCGCCCACCCCCACGTCCGAGATCGCCCCCTTGTTCCCCGCCGGCGCGAGCCTGGCGGCCATCTTCAGGATCTCCAGGCACACCTTGCAGATCTCCAAGGGGACCTGGGAGGCGTTCTGGGCCGCCTTCTCCATGGCCTCGTCCTTGGCCCGATGCTGCTCCTCGGTGTCGGTGGGCATACGCCAGGCCTTCATGAAGATCTCGAACGCCTCCATGTCTCGGGCTGTCAGGGCCCTGAGGTCCTCGATGGCCTTCGCGCATCCGTCGGCCACCTCCTGGGCCAGGTCCTGCACGTCCTCGTACCCCTTCTTTCCGAGGGTCAGGTTCGCCACCATGCTCACCATGGCCGCCGCGTTGGCCGCGACCACGGCGCTCACGCTTCCACCCCCAGGGGTGGGGCTTTTGGAAGCGGCTTCGGCCAGATACTCATTCAAGCTCTTCGCATAGATCGACATGGATCCCCTCCCTTGTCTCAGACGAGTCCCTTCTGGAGCTTCAGGGCCTTGACCGTGTTGCCCATGATAATTGTGGTGGTCAGGCTGCCGACGCCGCCCGGAACCGGGGTGATGGCGCTGGCCACCTCTTTGGCGGCCTCGAAGTCCACGTCACCGGTGATGGAGCCGTCGGGCTTTTCGTTGATGGCCGCGTCGATCACCACGGCGCCCGGGGCGATCATGTCGGCCTTGATCAGGTGGTCGGCCCCGGCCCCGGCGGCAGCCACCACGATCTCGGCCCACCGGCAGGCCCCGGCCAGGTCCTTGGTGCGGCTGTGGCACACGGTAACCGTGGCGTCACGTCCCTTCTGGAGCAGGAGCATCGCCAGGGGCCGCCCCACCGTATCGCCCCGCCCCACCACGGTGACCCGCCGGCCGCGCAGCTCCACGCCGGAGCGCTGGATCAGCTCGATGCACGAAAGCGGGGTGGCCGGCACCAGGGCCAGGTCCTCCTGGCCGCCGAGCACGTACCCTCGGTTCACGGCGGTGACCCCGTCCACGTCCTTGGCCGGAACGATCGCGTTCATGACCCTGGCCTTGTCGATGTGGCCCGGCAACGGCAGCTCCACCAAAATGCCGTGCACGTCCGGGTCGGCGTTGAGCCTCTCCACCAAGCCCACCACCTCGGCCTCGGGGGTGTCGGCACCGAGCTCGTGCACCTCGACCACCACACCCACCTTCTCACCCATCTTCACCTTGTTGCGGGCGTACCACACGCTGCCCGGATCGTCGCCCACCAGCACCACCGAGAGCTTGGGCACGATCCCCTTGGCCCTCAGGCTCTCCACCTCCCGGGCGAGCTCGGCCCGGATCTCCTCGGCGATGGGTCCTCCCTTGATGATCTTTGCGGCCATGGCTTTCCTCCCTTACGGAATCCTCACGGAAAAACGCCCCTCAGGGGCCTGAATCCGCCGTAAGAAAACACACCCCCACCCCGGTGTCAAGCGCCACCGAAACGCCTTTTGGGTTGGCGCCACTCCGGGGATCTCTTACACTTTTCGGATCTCGAATCCCCCCTAGGGAGGCTTCCCATGTCCGTTCACCTGCACATCGACCCCTGGAATGGGGCGGCCGGGGACATGCTCCTGGCCGCCCTGGTGGACGCCGGAGCCAGCGCCGAAGCGGTCACGTCGGCCGTGGTGGGGGTGCGGGTGCCCGGGGTGGACCGGGTGGAGCTCTCCTTCCCTACCGTGGCGTCCCACGGTCTGGCGGGCCGAGCCCTCCGGGTGTCGGTGCACCCCGAAGTCCAACCGCCCCATCGGTCAGCGTTCGAGCTTCGGCAGGCCGTCGAGGAGGCGCCGTTGCCCGAGCCGGTGCGGGCCCGGGCCCTGTCTGCCCTGGGCCTGCTCACCCGGGCCGAGGCTGCGGTCCACGGGATGGAGCCCGAACACGTGCACTTCCACGAGATCGGCGGTGTGGACACGGTGATCGACCTGGTGGGGGTGGCGGCCGCGCTCGAGCAGTTGGGCGTGACCAGCATCACCTGCGGCGAGCTCCCCCTGGGAGGCGGGTCGATCCGGTGCAGCCACGGCACCCTGCCCTCCCCCGCCCCGGCCACCCTCGAGATCCTCCGGGGGACCTCGGTTCGGGGGGTGGATCTGGCCATGGAGACGGTGACCCCCACCGGAGCCGCCCTGCTTCGGGCCACCGTCAACGCCTTCGGCCCTTCCCCGGCCATGGACCTCGAGGCGGTCGGCACGGGGTTTGGCACGGTTCGGGTGCCCGACCGTCCCAACTGCCTGCGGGTCTGGCTCGGGCGGGCTCGGCGGGACGGGGCCTCCGACGAGGTGATTCTCCTGGAGGCGAACCTGGACGATCTGACCGGCGAGCTGCTGGGCCCATTGATCCCCCGGCTGCTAGAGGCAGGGGCGCTGGATGCGTGGATCACCCCCGTCTTGATGAAGAAGGGCCGACCGGCCCACGTGGTGTCGGCCCTGTGCCCGCCCGCCCGGGTCGGGGCCGTGGAGGAGGTGTTTTGGCGCGAAACCTCCACCCTGGGCGTGCGCCGGGCCCGGTGGGAGCGTACCTGCCTCGACCGGTCATGGGAGGACGTGGCCACCCCCTGGGGCCGGGTGCGGGTCAAAGTGGGGCACCGGAACGGCCGGGTGGTCCAGCGGGCCCCGGAGTTCGAGGACTGCCTCACCGCGGCCCGGCGGGCCGGCGTACCGCTCAAGGAGGTGTACGCCGCCGTGTGGAGGTGCATGGGGTGACGGATTGACAATGGGCGCCCGGCCGGTATTCTGCTCAAAACATTGTTTTTCTCCCCTCAACAGCCAGTAACTCTGTCATACCCCACGGCCCAAGAGGCTTGGCCGTAGCTAGGGAGCCGCCCCAACCGACGACTGTAGACCGCCGACCGAAGGCCGCTGCCGTGAAGGAGGCCGACCGTGCGCATCCTGTTAGTGGAACCGTGCCCTCCCCGCCCCCACGTGTTCAGCCGGATCCGGTTACCCCGCCTCGGGCCGGTGCTCCTTGCGACGATCCTCCGTGATCGGGGACACGAGACCCGGGTGGTGGTGGAGGAGGTCCGCCCCCTGCGGGACGAGGACCTGGAGTGGGCCGATGTGGTGGGGGTTTCGTCCCTAACCACCACGGCCGCCCGGGCCTACCACTGGGCCGACCGGGCCCGAAGCCTCGGCAGGTTCGTGTTCATGGGCGGGCCCCACCCCACGTTCCTGCCGGACGAGGCCCTGGACCACGCGGATGTGGTGGTACGCGGGGAGGGAGACCTGACGGTGCCCGAGCTCCTGGCGGCCCTCGAGGAGGGCCGCGGGTTCGAGGGTGTCGCCGGGGTCTCCTTCCGCTCGGACGGCGTCACCGTACACACTTCGGACCGGCCCCTGATCGAGGATCTGGACCGGCTGCCCACCCCGGACTTCTCCCTGGTTGAGAACTGGAGCGGCCGGCGGGTGACCCCGGTGTCCACCAGTCGGGGGTGCCCGTTCCGGTGCCGGTTCTGCTCGGTGATCCCAATGTTTGGAGCCCGGTACCGGTTTCAGTCGGCACGGAGGGTGCTGAGGGATCTGGAGGCGTACTCGCGCACCACGGACCACGTGTTCTTCTGCGACGACAACTTCGCCGCGAACCGCCGCCGCACCCGAGAGATCTGCGAGGGCATCCTCGAGCGCGAACTCCCTTTGGAGTGGTCGGCCCAGGTCCGGGTAGACCTGGCCCGGGACCGGGACCTGGTCCGCCTCATGGCCCAGGCCGGATGCTGGTGCGTGTTCGTGGGCCTTGAATCGGTGAACCCCCGCACCCTTGAGGCCTACGACAAACGGCAGACCGTGGACGACATCCGCAAGGCGGTGGCCACGTTCCGGGAGGCCGGGATCTGGGTCCACGGTATGTTCGTGCTGGGGGCCGACACGGACGACCGGGACACGGTGCGCCAGACGGTACGGTTCGCCCGGGAGGCAGGCATCGAGACCGTGCAGTTCCTGGCCCTTACCCCCACCCCGGGCACGGGCCTGTACGACGATATGATTGCCCAGGAGCGGATCCTGACCCAGCGCTGGGACCTGTACGACGGCCACCACGTAGTGTTCGAGCCGGCCCAGTTCACCGCCCCGGAGCTCCAGCGGGAGATCACCCGGGCCACGGTCCGTTTCTACAGCCTTCGCAGGGTCACGCGGGCGGCGCTCCGAGCCCGATGGCTCGAGGCCACGGTGGCGCTGCACGCGTGGCATCACGCTCGACAGTTCCGGCGCCGGGAGCGGCCCTTCGCCCGCGACCTGCGGCTGCATCTGGTGCACCACCGCGCGGGCCTGCGCGAGATTCTGGGCAGCCGCAGGGTGCGGCGGCTGGCCCTCCCGACCCTGGGGGTCCCACCCGAGCAGCTCCGCCTGCTGCGCCGCATCGCCGAGGGACTCCGTCTCCAGATCGTGGAGGTGGCCGAGTCTCCAGAGGCCCTGGTACGACGCCTGGCGACCCCGCCGGCCCCGGCCGACGTGGTGGTGGTGCCCGCTCGGCCCGGGCTGCTGCCTCCCGGTAACCGGGCGGGCGGCCTGTGGACCACCCGGATCGGCTGCGTGCCGGTGCTCGGGTTCCCTTCGGACCCCGCTGCGTTCCGAAGGGCTTGTAGGAATCTGGCCCTGGGTCTGGCCCGAAACGCCCGGCGAGGGATCCGGGCGTACCGCAGGGCGGTGGCACCCCCACGCCCCGCCCGGCACTCGGACGTTTGACAGGGTTTCCGGAGCCCCCCTAAAATTCGGTAACCTTTGCGCCACGGGGCCCATCCAATGGGGGAGAGCACGATGGGATCGGGCATCCGAAGTTGGCCGGCCCAGGACCGGCCCCGGGAGAAGCTGCTCTGCCGGGGTGCCGAGGCCTTGACCGACCCGGAGCTTCTGGCGATTCTCCTGCGCACCGGCTCGGGGGGAGAGAGCGCGGTGGACCTGGCCCGCCGCCTGTGGGCCGACGCAGGGAGCGCATGGCACAGGCTCGCAGAGGCCGCTCCGGCGGAGTTGGCGACCCGGCCGGGCGTGGGGCCGGCCAAGGCCGCTGCCGTGGTCGCGGCCCTCGAGATCGGTCGCCGCATGGTCGGGCGGCCCTTGACCCTGCGGGAGCCGTTTCGGGCCAGCCGCCAGGTGTACGATCACTTCGCTTCACGGCTCCGCGGGCTCCACAAGGAGCGGTTTTACTGCCTCCTTCTCGACGCGCGCAATCGGCTCCTGCGGGAAGAGCGGGTGAGCGAGGGCACCCTCACCCAGAGCTTGGTTCATCCCCGTGAGGCGTTTCGGGCGGCGGTGCGGGAGGCCGCGTCCGCCGTGATCTTTGCCCACAACCATCCGAGCGGAGACCCCAGCCCGAGCGGGGACGACCGGCAGCTCACCCGGCGGCTGTGGGAGGCGGGGCGGGTGCTCGGGATCCGGGTGCTCGACCACGTCATCGTTGGGGAGGGGCGCTTTTACAGCTTCGCCGACGAAGGGGAGTTCCCCCCTGTCTGAACGAACCGCCCCGGCGGCGGTTCTCCCGCATCCTCCCGATGAGAAAGGACGGTCCAGGGTCCATGCTTCGCTTCCGCATTCGGTGGCTTGCCATCGTTCTGCTGCTGGTTCCCGGGGTAGCCGGGGCCCAAGACAACCGGGTCGTGGTGCTCCCGTTCGAGGTGTACAACGCGCCGGACCTGGATCCCCTGAGGCCGGGCCTGGAGGCCATGCTGGCGGGAAGGCTGGACGGGCCGGGTTACACGGTCGTCCAAGGGGCAGAGCCCCAACCGTCGGACTGGACCGTCCGGACCACCATCACCCGTCTCGGGTCTACCTACAGCGTGGACGGGGCTCTGGTCCCGCCGGCCGAAAGCCCTGCCGAGGGGGCCCGATCGTACCGCACGGTGGGGGCTACCGAGGAGATCCTGCCGGCTCTGGAGGCCCTGGCCCAGGAGCTCAAGGCCTACCTCACCCAAACCCTCCCCGCGCAGCCCCCCGCCACCCCGGCCCCGTCTCCTGCTCTCCGGGAGGAACCCGCCCCCGCGACGCCGGCCTCCGGGCCCACACCCCCGGCGTCGGGGGTGCAGGCTGCTGTCGCCTCGCCCCGGGTGGGCCCGCTGGTGGACGGCAACGCCCTGGGGCTTACGGCGGCCGACCTGGACGGCGACGGAATCACGGAGATCGTGGTTCTGGGCAACCAGGTGCTGACCGCTTACCGAGACACAGGGACCCGGTTCGAGCGGCTCTGGGAGGTCCCGGTGCCGCCGGGCATCACACCAGCGTGTATCTCGGCCGCAGACCTGGACGGCAACGGGCGGCCAGAGCTGTTCGTTGCCGGCATGAGCGGCACCCAGCCCACCAGCCAGGCCCTGGAGTGGTTCGGATCGGCCCTGGCCTCCAAGGGCGAACGGATCCCTGGGTTTGCACGGGCGGCCGACCCCTCCGCCCCGGTGGTGCTCCTGGCGCCGCGCGGCACGGGGAAGGACCTGTTCTCCGGCCGCCTCCTCACGCTCCGGTGGGGAGGGGCCGGATATGTGGCCGGAGACCCGCTCCCCCTCCCGGGGGCCGCGCTGCCGGCCAACGCCGACCGGGTCCACCTGAATCCGACCGCCTTCGGCTGGGCGGTCACCACCCAAGGGGACCGGCTGCGGCTGTACGACGACCAGGGGAGCGAGATCTTCGAGAGCGCCGACGCGGTGAAGGGGAGCCGGGTGGCCCTGCAGGGGGAGGAACGGATCCGGGACTACCAGGACGAGGACTTCTATCGGGTGCACGGTCGCACCCTCTCGCGCCTCTCCCAAGGGAGCACACCGGAGTTCGTGCTGTTCAAGAACTATGGGGGCATCTCCCGGGTGTTCCGGCGCATCGCCTCGTTCTCCTACGCCCAGCTCCTGGTGTGGAAGTGGGACGGGCTCACCATGGTGCCTGTGGCCGAGGGCCCCAAGGTGCCGGGAGCCCTGGTGGACCTGGACTGGGACCCCGCCTCCCCCGGCCGACGGGTGTACGCTCTGCTGGTCCGGAGTGAGGGGACCCTGTTCCGGAAGGACCGCCACCGGATCCTGGTGTACGAGTTCCGCTAGCCCGCATGATTCATGAGCGTTCGTCGCGAAACCGTTGGGTGTGCGTCAGATCGGGGCAAGCGTAGCAACGAGGGGTGCAGGCGTACCGGACGGTACGTCGAGCCCCGAGGCGCGAGCACGCCCCGAGATGGCGTGCAATCGGCGGTTGCAGCAGAAGGCTTCATGAATCATGCGGGCTAGGAGGCCAGTGAGGCGGGGACGCCAGAAGGCTTGAAAACCGATCCGACTCCCAACCGCTCTAAACATCACTGCACCTCTTTGACACCACCTCACGGCGCGGTGGGCATGGGGCCTGTTGGAGCGCCGGACGTGGCTCCTACCGTCGCTGCATCCGTAGGGCCCCACAGGGGCCTGGAGGGGCCTCCCAGTAATTTCGGTCGTCGGTCGGTGGTCAAGAAGCCGCAAGCCCTCGGGCATACGCCGGAACCTCGGGGGGAACTGGGCACCACGGACTTGACAGGGGCCTTCCGGCTCGTATAATAGCGGCCCTTCCGGCGGTGTAGCTCAGCTGGTCAGAGCAGGCGGCTCATATCCGCCGAGTCCGGGGTTCAAGTCCCTGCACCGCCACCACGGAACGAAAGCGCCCCGGCGGCCACGGCCGCCGGGGCGTTTCTCTTCCCCCCTTCCATGTAACTTCCGCTAGGACGCTGGAACGCTTGAAAACCTCCCGGATTCCCACACGTTCTAAGCATCACCATGCCTCTTCGCCTCCACCCCATGGTCCGGGGGGCGTGGGGCCTGCTGAAGAGCCCGCCCGTCTAACGGGCCGAGCTAGCCGGAATTTCTCTAGTTTCTAGTCTCTAGCTCGCCCCGGACCAACGCACGTTACCCTTCTCCGTTGTAGGGCCGCGCAGCGGCCGATGGGGGCTTCCCCCTACGCGCCGTCCCCGAGCACCCGTCGGACCTCGACGGCGAGCTGGCTCGGAGAAATCGGTTTCGGCAGGACCACGGCTACCCCTGCCTCGGCGAGGGCCCGAGGGGTCACCGCGGCCGAGTACCCCGTACACAGAACGACCGGCAGGTCAGGCCGAACCCCGTGCGCCCAGCGGGCCAGGGCCAGGCCAGTGCAGTCCGGCATGGTCTGATCGGTGAGAAGCAGATCATACCCCCCGGCGTTCTTTTCCAGCCGCGTCCTGGCCTCGGCAGGGGAGACCACCGCCTCCACGTCGTACCCCAAGGCCTCGAGGGTCTGGGAGAGAAAGTCAGCCACCTCGAGTTCGTCGTCCACCACCAAGACCCGCTCACCCCGTCCCCGCGGGGGCGCCTTCCGTCGGGGCTCCTTGCTCGGCCCGGACTCTGAGCCCTCCCTTGCCGGCAGATACACCTGAAAAGTGGTTCCCTTGCCCGGTTCGGACTCCACCCGAACCGTGCCGCCGTGGGCCTGCACGATCCCGTGCACCGCAGCCAGCCCGAGGCCGGTGCCCTTGCCCACCTCCTTCGTCGTGAAGAACGGCTCGAAGATCCGGTCTCTCACCTCGGGAGGCATGCCGCACCCGTCGTCGCTCACCCGGATCCGCAGGTAGCGCCCAGTGGGGAGCTCCGGGTCCCCAGCAGACACCCAGTGTTCCTCCAGGGCCATCTCCAGGGTCCCGCCGTCCGGCTCCATGGCGTGCCATGCGTTGGTCGCCAGGTTCATCAGCACCTGCTGGAGCTGAGTCGCGTCACCCACCACCCAGTCGGACGGCGCCTCGGAACGCACCTCGAGCCGCACGTGCTTGGGAATGCTGGCTCGGAGAAGCGCCTCGGTCTCCTCCAACAAGGCCCCCAGCCGAAGCGGGGTACGCCCCTCCTCTCCCTGACGGCTGAAGGCCAGGATCTGCTGCACGATCCCCCGGGCCCGCTCGGCCGCCCGCACCACCCGCTTCAGGTTCCTCTCCAACCGGCTCCCTGGCTCCACCCCCTGCAGGGCCATGTCCGCGTACCCCAGGATCGGGGTCAGGATATTGTTGAAGTCGTGGGCCACCCCCCCGGCCAGGGTCCCAAGGGCCTCGAGGCGCTGGTTCTGGGCCAGCCGGCTCTCGAACTCCACCTCCCGGGTCACGTCGCGCTTCACCACCACCAGGTTGCGAACCTCGCCCCCTTCACCCGTCACCGGCGACAGGGCACACTCCTCGTGGTACGTGGCTCCGTCCGCCCGTTGCGCCCGGATCCTCCCGCTCCAGACCTGACCCCGCTCCGCTGCCTCCCGCAGCTCCTGTACCCTGGGCTCGTCCGGGGGGTACAGGGCGAAAAGGCTCACCCCCTCCAGCGGCTCGTCTGCCCCACACATCTTCCGGAATGCGCGGTTGCCGTACAGGACCCGGCCCTCCGGGTCGGTCACCGCGATGCCCTCCACAGCCTGATCCACGGCCGCAGCCAACCGCGCCAGCTTGTCATCCCGCTCGGCGATCTGGGCCAGCATGCGGTTGAAGCCCCGGATCAGGGTCCCCACCTCGTCCTGGCCGCCCTCGGGGATGCGCACCGAGTAGTCCCCGGAGGAGGCGACCCGGGCCATGGCGGCGGCCAACTCCTGAATGGGGCCCGAGATACGCCTGCGCAAAGGGATCGAGACCAGCCAGGCCACGAGCACCGCCACCCCCATGACCCCTCCCGCCACCCCCAGCCCCCACCACAGCCGAGCGTGGAGATCGCCCGTGTCCACCTGGATCACGATGCGACCTAGAGCCTCCCCTTCGAACGAGACCGTTCGGCCAACCACCAGGGAGCGCTGTGCCCACCAAACCCCATCTTCCCGGGCGGCCCGGGGGGGAGGGCGCCCCGCCCGGCCGTACCCGGCAAACACCTCGCCGTTCCGACCCAGGAGCCAGGCCGCCCGAACCTGGGGCTGAGAGGAGAGGGACGCCAGGGTCCGAGCCGCGGCATCGGAGTCGTCGAACAGAAGGGGGGCCGCGCAGTTGGCGGCCACCACCTCAGCCAGAGTGCGCAGCCGGTCCGAGGCGTGATCCCGGTACGACCGCACCTCGCGCCAGGCGAACAACCCCACGGCCAAAGCGAGCGAGATGGTGCTCGCCGCCACCACCGCGAGCCCCACCTTCCGCCCCAACGGCAGGTCACGGAAGCGAGCCACGGCCCGCTCCTCCCTGGCCAAGCACCCGCACCGCCAACCGCAGCACCTCGGCACTGATCCGAAGGCCGGCTGCCAGAGCCCTGTCGAGGTTCACCTCGAACCGGATCTTCTCCCCCTGCCGTATGAACCCCACCATGCCCCCGCGATCCACGAAGCCGGGCTGGTCGCTCACCGTGAGGATTTCCCAACCGTCGAGTGCCTCCAACATCCGTCCCACGGACGGCACCGTGGCACCCGCTAGGAACACGACCTGGCAGCCCCGGGCTTCCCGGGCTGTCCGCACCCGTACCACCTCCACCGGGCGGCCGTGCACGGTGCGGCCGATCAGCTCGTCCCACAGCGGCCCGAACGGGTCGTCTCCCCAGACACCGAACCGGAACGCCCCCCCCTCCGGCGGATCGCCGGAGGGCCACCGCGTAAACCGCGCCAGATTGTACAGGTAGGCCAGCTTGACCTCTTGCTCCCGGCCGGTTCGCGGCCCCTCCGCCGGCGTGGCGGATCGGCTCCAAATCCCCAGGAGGGCTGCGACGGCCCAACCGAGAAACCGGCGCCGGCCCATTGTCATCCCCGGCAACGGGGAAGGAGGGTCCCGGCCGGGCTATGGGGTCTGCCAGGTGATCCGGACATACGCACCCCGCTCCACCTCGGTGGGGATCGTCTGGATCGCCTTTCCGGGGATGAACTCCAGGTGGGACGGATCGAGGAGATTCTGACCCACCAGGTCCACGCGCCAACCCCGGCCGAGGCGCCGCCCCAACCGGACGTCCAGCTCCGTGTACGCGTTCACGCCGTCCTGCTCCAACCCGCCCACGTGTCTACCCCAGAGGTCCAGCTCCCATCCCCGTCCCAGATCCATCGACGACCGAACCGAGACCCGATGGCGAGGGCTCCTGCCCTCCTCGTTCTCGGTGAACACGTCCCTGCTCCCGCCTTCCAGCTCGAGGTCCAGGACCATCCAGGTGTACGCCGCATAGATGCGCCACCAGTCCGCCGCGAACCAGTCCACCGAGGCCTCGAGCCCCACGGAGCGGCCCCGGGCCCGGTTGTCCGTGTTCAGCACGACAGAGCCGTCGGGCGCCACCCGGGGCTCGAACGTGCGCAGGTCCTCGTAACGGTGCCAGAACCCCGCCAGATCCACCGACAGCTTCCGGCCCCACAGGAACCGGACCCCTCCCTCGTGAGCCCACAACACCTCCCGGTCGAACTCCTCCGTCCCCTCCAGCACCATTTGCACCGGGGTCGGGTTCGGTGGCCCTCCGAACCCGGTCACGGCACCCGGCGGCACGAACCCCGACAGAATCCGTCCGTCCGCCTCGGCCCGGCTCGGCGTCCGGACGGCCCGGGACCACGCTGCCCATACCGCCACGCCGGGCCCCATCCGGCCGATGGCCCGGGCCGTAGGCTGGATCTCCACGCCCGTGTACTCATTGTGCTCCACCTTGGCCCCCACCAGAACCCGGATCCGATCCCCGGCGAGGGACAGCTCGTCCTGGGCGAACCCGCTCCACAGGCGGTCGGATTCACGGCTGGACCCGAAGGAGATCACCTCTGACCCGTCGATCCGGTCCCCGGTCCAGCGAAAGCCGACCCCCCACTGGACGTCGTGGATGCTCCCGAACGAGAACCGGTACTTCAGGTCCAGGTCCCAGGTGTCCCGGGTCTCCGTGAGCTGGGGCTCCACGCGCACGGTGCGGTCCAGGTACCACCGCACCGTCAGCTCAGACAGGCCGGGGGAGACGTGGGTCCAGGTTCCGAGCGCCCAGCCGCCTCGGGTCCTCACCCGATCCCGAACCACCGGCAGCCCCAGCACGTCCTCCGCCCCCAGCACCCTTCGCGTGGCGTCAGCGTAAGCGATCTCCGCACCGGCTCGGTAGACCTCGGCCTGCACCGACCACCTCTGGGCGGTGCCCACCTCCCCGTCGGCCCGAACCCCTCCCCTCAGGTCCTCCCACTCGTCGTCCGCCTCCACCCCCAGGGCCTCGCCCCCGCTGTCGCGCGCAGCGTACCGCAGGTACCCCCGGGCCCATGCCGCTGGCCCAAGGCGCCCACCGTACTCCACAAACCCCTGCGCCCTTTCCTCCGTACCTGCCAGCCCCTCCACGGTCCACCCCTGGGTCTCGGCAGCCGACTTGGTGATCACGTTAATCACGCCGTTCACCGCGTTGGCCCCCCAGGAGGACGCGCCCGGACCCCGAATCACCTCAATACGCTCCACGTTCTGCAGCGGCAGGTCCTGGGAGTCCCAGTACACCCCGGAGAACAGGGGCGTGTACACCGTGCGGCCATCCACCATCACCAGCAGCTTGTTGCTGAAGCGGTCGTTCCCCCCCCGAATCGTGACCGCCCAGGTGCTGGAGTTGATCCGTGCCACCTCCACCCCGGGCGACAGCCGCAGGGCCTCGGCCAAAGTGGTGGCCCCCGAGCGCCGGATCTCATCGCCGCTGATCACGTACACCGCGGCAGGGGTTTCCGAAAGCTTCTGGGGTTTCCGGGAGACCGAGGTGACCTCCACCTCGGAGAGGTCTCGAATGTCCAGATCCAACAGGGACCCGCTCCCAGCCACGGCGGCCGAGGCCACACTCAACAGCACGGCCCCCACGCCGATCGCCCCCCATCGGACGACGGCAGACCTCACACAACACCTCCTTTTCCGGGGAGCTCGACAACCAGGCCGTTTCGGCCCGTCCCCTCCGTATCGGCAGCCGGCGCCTCAATCTGAACCTCTGGCCGGGGTCCTGGGCACGCCTGACGCGCACCCGCAAGGCGCTCGGCAAGGGTGGGCCGCCCCCCTGACGGCGCCCGCTTAAGGTCCGCAGCCCTTCGGTCGATCCTAGGCAGTAACGGTCTCCTTGGCGCGCCGGCCCCCTGCCCGGCCCTCACCCCGGACATCGGAGGGATGCGTGACGCTTCGTGTGGAACTCAGAAAAGGGGGACTGGAGGCGGTCGCCTTTCTGGACGAAGGCCCCTTCGACCTGGAGGCAGCGGCCCAGGCGGCGCTCGCCCGCTTGCAGGAGCTGGGCGTACAGCCCCTTCCAGAGGCGGACCAGCTGCGCATGGCCCTCTCCGTGTTCGAGGGGGGGAGCCCGGTCGAGGAGGGTGTGGTTCTGGCCCGGGGCGAGCCGCCTCAACCGGGGTTGCCGGCCCAGATCCTGCCCTTCTTCCCGATCCACAACACCCCCCTCGACGATGGGGACGACCCGTTCGGCCGGTACCCGCAAAACGTGGTGTACCCCGGCGACCCTTTGATCCAAAAGACCCCGGCCTCGCCCGGCATCCCTGGCCGCACCCTGCTGGGAACGCCCATTCCGGCCCCCGACGGGCGCGACGTACCGGTGGTACCGGGTGAAGGGGTCACCGAGGCCAATGACGACAACACGTTCCACGCGGGAACCTACGGGATCGCGCTGTACACCCGGGGGCGGCTGTGGGTGGCCTCTGGGCTCTACGTGCCGGACGATCGGATGGAGGCCCGGCTCACGGTGGTTTCCGACCCCAGGGAGGACGAGGACACCCAGGTCGAGAAGCTCCTGGGGGCCTTGGCTCAGCTCGGCGTGCGCGCCGGCGTGGACCGGGAAGCGTTGGCCCACGCCGTCCGCCAGGCCCGGAGCTCCGAGGCTCCCGTCCCGGACGTGGTGGTGGCCAGGGGGAGGGAGCCCGTCCACGGTCGCGAGGCAGGGTACCGTCCCCTGTTCGACCCCGAGAAAAAGGTCGGTAAGGTCCTCGAGGGCGGGCGCATCGACTTCCGAGAGGCCGAAACGGTGCAAAATGTCCGGCGCGGCGACCCCCTGGCCGAGGTGGTCCCGGCCGTGGAGCCGGTGAACGGCTACCGCGTCGACGGAACCCGGCTCCGGGCCCGCCTGGAGCGGTTCCACGGCATCAGGCCCGGCGACAACACCGAACCCGACGAGCAGGGCACCCGGGTCCTGGCCGCGGCCGACGGGATGATCGTCCTGAAAGGGGGAAAGTTCCACGTGGTGGACGAGTACCTGGTCTCCGACGATGTGGACTACCGCACCGGCAACATCCGTGCGTCCGGAGCCGTGCGGATCCGGGGTGGCGTGAAGCCGGGGTTCCAGGTGGAGGCCGGCAAGGACGTGGAGATCCTCGGCGACGTGGAGACCGCCACGATCCGCGCCGGCGGATTCGTCATCATCCGCGGGGGAATCGCGGCAGAGGCCACCGTGGTCGGGGGCAAGGGGGTCCGGGCCAAGTACGTTCTAAGCTCGCGCATCGAGAGCGACGGGGACGTGGAGGTGGCCAACTCCATCACCAACTCCCACGTGTACACCCGCGGTAGCGTCCGCGCGCTCTCCGGCCAGGGCGCCCTGTTGGGGGGGGAGATCAACGCAGCCCTGGGTATCGAGGCCCGCACCGTGGGAAGCCGGTCCGCCCAAACCCACGTGGCGGTGGGCGTGGACCTGCGCGTGGCGCGGGAGATGGAGGCTCTCGACACAGAACTCTCCGGCGTGATGGACCAGATCAAGATCCTCCAGTCCAATCTGGGCCGGGACTTCCTCAAGGACCCCCGCACCGCCCTAGCCCGCATCCCGCCGGCGCTACGCAGGGGCAAGATCGATCTGCTCCAGAAGATGCAGGCGCTGTACCAACGCCATAAAGAACTCACGGCCCGACGTGACGAACTCGCGGCTCTCCAAAGGGAGCAGCACGCCGCCCAGATCTCGGTGGCGGGCGAGATTCACGCCGGCACCCGGGTCACCTGCGCGGTGGCCTCAGTGGTGCTCACCGAGACCCTGCGGCACGTGGTGCTCTCGTACAATGCCGAGACCAACACAGTGAGCTGGCGCAGGATGTGACGGCCCCGGCGCACAGGGCACAACACGGCGGCCCCCCATCGGGGGGCCGCCGTTTCCTCCTACTCCTCCTCCACGTACTTGTATCCGCTGAACACGACCGAGATGTGCCCCTCGGTCCAGAAGATGTCGCGCCAGATCTGCAGGTAGACGTGGATCGTGGCCAGGGCCACGATGACGAACCCGGCCAAGTGATGGACCTGCCGCACGGCCACGAGGCTGCCAAACACCGCCACGGACACCCGTTCCGACAACCCCAGGATCCACGGCCAGATCGGCACGAGCGAGTTGGCGTGACTGAAAGTGGGCCGCATCAGGCCGAACCCCGTGACCATCTGCACAAACACCAGGAAGTGGATGACCACGAATCCGTAAGCGTTCAAGGGATCGATGCCCGGGTCCCGGGTGGGGGGTTTGTTGCGCAGGGTGAAGTAGTGCCGGAGCATGGCCCAGGCCTCACCCCATCGCTTGCGAAACGGCACCAGGCTCCGCACGAACGGCTCATCCAGGGAGAAGAAGAACAGGTAACACCAGCTTAGGAACGCCACGTCCACCAGCATGGCGGACACGAAGTGCGCGAACCGCACGTTCCCCATCACCAGCACGTCGGCCGGTCCGGGAGCGGGCCGAAACCAGAACGGCTTGGCGATGTAGAGGCCGGTCACGAAGCAGGCTGCCACCGACAGTGCCAGCACCCAGTGCATGATCCGCATCATTACGGTCATGCGGCGGACTCTCCGGATCATGGTCCACCTCCCCTAGAGCACCCGGACCGTGCGAGACGGCCCGTCGTGGCGCAGCAGGTGCACCGCGCACGCGATGCACGGGTCAAAGGAGTGGATGGTCCGCAGGATCTCCAAGGGCTGCTCCGGGTCGGCCAGCTCGACGCCAACCAGGCTCTGCTCGTACGGACCCCGCACCCCCTTGGCATCCCGAGGCCCGGCGTTCCAGGTGGTGGGCACCACGCACTGGTAGTTGGCGATCCGTCCGCCCCGCACCTCCACCCAGTGGCCCAGGGCGCCCCGGGGCGCCTCTGTCAGCCCGAACCCCACGGCCTCGTCGGGCAGGGTGTAGGGGACGAAGGTGCGGCCATCCACCTTCATGACCCGCACCAGCTCCTCCACCCACCCGGGCAGGGCGTCGGCCACCCACTGGGTCTCCAGGGCCCGGCCCGCGGTCCGGCCCAGGGTGGAGAACAGCACCGTGGCCGGGGCGCCCAGGCGTTTGAGGGTGCCGTCCACCAGGGCCCGCACCTCGGGCACACCCCGGGCGTAGGCCACCAGCACCCGCGCCAAGGGGCCCACCTCCATGGGCTGGCCGTCGTACCGAGGCGCCTTGAGCCACGAGTACTTGCCGTCGCCCCGGACGTACCCGTCCGCATCCAGGTCGGTGTAGTTCACCTGGGTCACCCCCTTGGACGGGTGGATCCCCTGGGACTCGTCGCCGTAGGTGTACCAGGAGTGGGTCACGTACTCCGAGACCTTGGTCGGATCGAAGTCGTACACCCGGCCGAGGTCCTTGCCCAGGATCACCCCCTGGGGCATGAACAGCTTCCCTCGGTCCAGGTCGTCCGACAGGGGGTAGGCCCCGTAGGCCAGGTAGTTGCCGTGGCCCGCGCCGATGCCCTGGAGCCCCTCCGCGGCGTACACGCTTCCGGCCAGGAGCACGTCGGGGATGTACGCCCGCCGAACAAACTCGCCGAGCTTACGGATCCGAAAGAGCACGTCCCCGATCCGCTTGGGGTTTAGCAGGTCCTCCACACAGGTCACCCCACCCACCACCAGGGTCTGGGTGTGGGGCTCTTTCCCGCCCAGAATGGCCAGCACCTGGCCCCCCAGGCGCTGAACGTCCAGGGCGTCAAGGTAGTGGGACGCAATCAGCAGGTTCGCCTCAGGCGGCAGTTTGTACGAGGGGTTCCCCCAGTACCCATTGGCAAAGGGGCCCAGCTGCCCGCTCTTGGCGAACGCGGCCAGCCGGTTCTTCACCGCCTCCAGGTGTTTGGCATCGGCGTTCCAGGGGTCGTCCGCGAACCGGTGGGCCAGGTCCTGGGCCTTCTTGGGGTCGGCCCCCAGGGCCGAGACGATATCCACCCAGTCGAGGCCGTGGAGGTGGTAGAAGTGGATGATGTGGTCCTGGACCAGCTGGGTGCCCAGGATCAGGTTCCGCACGATCCGGGCGGCCGGAGGCGGGGTGATGCCGAGCGCGTTCTCCACGGCCCAGATCGAGGCGTCGTAGTGGACGTGGGTGCACACCCCGCAGATCCGCTGGGTCATGAGGGGGGCGTCGCGGGGATCGCGGTCTCGGAGGATGGTCTCGATGCCTCGGAACATCATGCCCGAGCTCCAGGCGTCCACCACGCGGTTCCCGTCGAGCTCCACCTCGATGCGCAGGTGCCCCTCGATCCGGGTGATCGGGTCGATGATCTTACGCGCCATGGTTCCCCTCCTCTCCGTCGTGGCCGGGCTTGGACCCCTTCCTCGCCGCGCTGTACACCGCGTGCCCCGCGATACCCACGGCCGTGGCCCCGATCAGGGTCCAGCCCACCGTGTCCACGGAACCCTCGACCCCCTTGAGGAACGGGATCGCCACCGCACCCTCGGCCAGGGGTTTCTCGAGGGGAGCCATGTCGTCCCAGAACGCGTCCTCGCTGCACCCGATGCATCCGTGCCCGGCCCGGATGGGGAAGCTCGCCGCCTGGTTCCACTGCATCTCGTTGCAGTTGTTCCAGGTGTAGGGCCCCTTGCAGCCCACCTTGTACAGGCAGAACCCCTTTCTCGCACCCTCGTCACCCCACTGCTCCACGAACTCGCCGGCGTCGAAGTGGGCCCGGCGAGGGCAGGTGTCGTGAATGCGCTTGGAGTAGGCCCAGGCGGGCCGGCCGTCTACCAGAGCCGGCACCTCTCCGGTCAGGAGCAGGTGCAGAACGGTGCCCACCAGGTTCACCGCGTTGTAGGGGCACCCCGGGATCCGGATGGTCTGGATGCCCAGGGCCTCGTGCACCGGTTTGGCCCCGGTGGGGTTGGGCGCCGCGGCCTGGGGTCCGCCGTAGGACGCGCAATGCCCGATGGCGATCACCACCTTGGCACCGGCCGCCACACGCCGGGCCAGGGACAGCCCGGTCTCGCCCTTGGGGCCCAAGCGAAGGAACTTCCCGTCCATGGCCGTGGGGATCGAGCCCTCCATCACGCACAGGTACGCGCCCCTATGGCTCTCGACGGTGTCCTCCAGGCTCTTCTCGGCCGCCTCCCCGGCCGGGGCCATGATCGTCTCGTGGTAGTCGAACGAAAGGTACTCGAGGATCAGCTCGGAGATGCCGGGGTAGGCCGTGCGCAGGGCGCTCTCGGTGCAGCCCGTGCACTCCTGCAGGTGCAGCCACACCACCGGCACCCGGGTGGCCACGGCCGCCGCCCGTGCCACCGATCGCTCAAACGACGGAGGCAGCCACAAGGCGGCCGTCATCATGGAGGTCCACTTCAAGAAGCTGCGGCGGGAGATTCCCCGGGAGGCGAGCAGCTCCTCCAGGTCATGACCCCGACCTTGGAACCGGGCCTCCAAGCCGTCGAGCCGCCGCTCGACATCCGGTGGGGAAGGAGCACGGCGGGGGTGAGGACACTTCGGCATGAGAGAACCTCCTTTCCGGACCAAGGGTCCAAGGGAAACGGAACTCCTCCCGATGCCGAACCGCAACGGAGAACAAGACCGTGTGAGGTATTAGCGGACGAACGGCCCCCCGTCAAGGGTGGTGGACACGGTTTTTCCGTGGTCTCAAGGGCTGCGCGTCCGGCCCCGTGGACGGGCCCTGAGCGGGCGGTCAAGAAAGGGGGGAATGCTCTGCCCCTACCCCGAGCGAAGCCCCAGGCTCTCCATGCGGTGGCGCAGGGTTCCCCGAGGCAGGCGCAAGAGCCGTGCGGCTTGGCTCACGTTGCCGCCGGTGCGCTCCAAGGCCTGGGTGATCAGGCAGCGGACCAGGTCCCGCTCCAGGGCTTCCAGGTCACACCCCTCGGCCGGCAGCACCCATCGGCCCAGCCCGGGCTCGCCGCCTCCCCGGATCTCGGGTGGCAGGTCGACGGCCCGCAGCTCCCGGCGCCGGCAGGTGATGGCCATGCGCTCCATGAGGTTTCGCACCTCGCGCACGTTGCCCGGCCAGGGGTAGCCCACGAGCCGCTCCTGGGCGTCGGGAGCGATGGCCGCAAGCGGCCGGTGATACTTACGGGCGAACCGCTCCAGGAAGTGCTGGGCCAGGGGCAGGATGTCCTCCGGGCGCTCCCGCAAAGGGGGCACGTGGATCGGAAACACGTTGAGCCGGTAGTACAGGTCCTCCCGGAACCCGCCGGAGCGGATCGCCTCGCGCAGGTCCCGGTTGGTGGCTGCCACCACCCGCACGTTCACCGAGGTCTCCCGCACTCCCCCCACCCGGCGGAACCGACGGGTCTCAAGGAATCGCAGCAGCTTGGCCTGGAGCCCCGGCTCCATGTCGCCCACCTCGTCCAAGAGCACCGTGCCCCCGTCGGCCGCCTCAAGCAAACCCTCCTTGGCCTTACGGGCGTCCGTGAACGCGCCGGGCTCGTGGCCGAACAGCTCGCTTTCGAGGATCGAGCCGGGGATCGAGGCGCAGTTTACCTCGAGGAACGGCCCGGCCGCCCGCTCCGACAGATTGTGAATGAGCCGGGCCACCACCTCCTTGCCGGTGCCACTCTCTCCGGTGACCAGCACCGTGGTCTCGGGGTGGGCCGCCACGTCCCGCGCCTGATCCAGCACGGCCTGCATGGCCGGGCTCTCGGCGATCACCGGCTCGCCCGGCCCGATCTCGCGCTCCCGCAGCACCCGCACCCGCCGCCGGAGCCACTGGGTCTCCAGGGCCAGGCGCACGATCAGCTTGATGGCGTCGGCCTTGAACGGCTTCTTCACGTAGTCGTACGCGCCGAGCTTCAGGCTCTCGACCGCGCTCTCCACCGAGCCGTACCCGGTGATCACGATCACCAGGAGGTCGGGATCGCGCTCCTTGAGGGCCCGGAGCACCTCGATGCCGTGGCGATCGGGCAGGTTCAGATCGAGGAGTACCAGGTCCGGGGGCGCCCCCGCCACCGCGTCCAGGGCCTCGGCCCCGGTGCCCACGCCGTGGACCCGGTACCCCTCCTCGCCCAGGATGCGGCCCAGCTGGTCCCGGAGGAACACTTCGTCGTCCACGATGAGGATCGATGCCATGGCTCGTTTCGGCTGGAAGGCTGGAAAGCTGGAAGGCTGGGGAACTCCAGCCCTTCGGAAGCGATACGATAGCAGAAAAGTGGCCGAGCCGCCCCCTCAGGCCAGGTTTCCGTCAGATTGATACCGAGTTGCGTTCAGACCGAGAGTTCTCGTGGGGCGGGGCAAGGGACCTGCGCTTCAGGAATCAGGGATCAGCGCACAGAAGCCAGGGTCAAACCGCACACCCGGGCTTCCTGTCGGCTGAATTCTGAACTCTGAACTCTGTCCACCGAGACGGCCGCGCACGGCCAGAACCAGGCCCCTTGGCCCGCCGGTTCGAGGGTCGGTAGCTTTGAACGCAAGTTGGAATCACACCCCCAGGTAGGCCTTTCGCACCTCCTCGTCGTCGAGCAGCTCGCTTCCGGTGCCCTCGCGCACGATCCGGCCGGTCTCGAGCACATAGGCCCGGTCGGCCACGGCAAGGGTCTGGCGCACGTTCTGCTCCACGATCAGCACCGTGACCCCGTCGCGCCGGATGTCGTTGACCACGTTGAACACCTCCTCCACCAGGAGCGGGGCCAACCCCAGGCTGGGCTCGTCGAACAGGATCATCCGGGGCAGGCTCATCAGGCCCCGGCCGATCGCGAGCATCTGCTGCTCGCCCCCCGACAGGGTGCCGGCCAGCTGCCGACGGCGCTCCTTGAGCCGGGGAAACCGGGAGTACACCCTCTCGAGGCTCTCGGCCCGGCGGGCCTTGGCCGCGGGCTTCAGGGCCCCCATCTCCAGGTTCTCCTCCACGGTCATCTCGGGGAACAGCCGCCGGGCCTCGGGAACGTGGGCCAGGCCCAGCTCGATGATGCGGTACGGAGGGATCTGGTCCAGGCGTTCGCCCAGGAACTCCACCGTGCCCTTGCGGGGTCGCAGTAGCCCCGAGATGGTCCGCAGGGTGGTGGACTTGCCGGCGCCGTTGGTCCCGATCAGGGCCACCACCTCGCCCTCGCCCACGTGGAACGAGACGTCCCACAGCACCTGCACGTCGCCGTAGAACACGTCGATGCCGTTCACCTTAAGCATGGGCGGCCTCTCCTCCCAGGTAGGCCTGGATCACCGCCGGGTTCCGGGCCACCTCCTCCGGGGAGCCCTCGGCGATCTTCTCGCCGTAGTTCAGCACCACGATGTGGTCGCTGATGGACATGATGACCTTCATGTGATGCTCGATGATCAACACCGTGGTGCCGGTCTCCCGGATCTTGCGGATGATCCGGATGCTCTCGTCGAGCTCCGTGGGGTTCAGGCCCGCGCACGCCTCGTCCAGCAGGATCAGGGCGGGCCGGGTGGCCAGGGCCCGGGCGATCTCCAGGCGTTTGCGAAGCCCCAGGGGCAGGCCCTTGCTCACCGTGTTGGCGACCGGGGTCAGCCCCGTGAACTCCAGCACCTCCCAGGCGTTGCGCTCGGCATCCGCGCGCGCTGGAAACCGAAGGAACGAGGACGCGAGCACGTTGTCCAGCACCGTCATGCGCTGGAGGGGCTTCACCACCTGGAAGGTCCGGGCCAGCCCCATGCGGCACACCTTGTGGGGCTTGAGCCCGTCGATCCGCTCCCCCCGAAACCGGATCTGCCCAGCGGTGGGCTTGAGAAACCCGTTGATCATGTTGAACAGGGTGGTCTTGCCGGCGCCGTTGGGCCCGATCAGCCCCACGATCTGCCCCTCGGCCACGGCGAAGCTCACGTTGCTCACCGCCGTGAGCCCGCCGAACTGCTTTGTCACCCCTTCGAGTTCGAGAAGCGCCATGTCACACGCCTCCGGCCCCGGCCGGCTTCGACCGGCCCAGAAAGAATCGCATCATCTTGCGGAAGTCGCCCACCACCCCGTTGGGCAGGAAGATGATGATCACGATCAGCAGGATGCCGAACAGGGTCTGGTGGGCTCGGCCGATGTAGGGCAGGGTCCGGACCACCTCGCTCAACAAGATCATGATCACCGCGCCCACCAAGGGGCCCCACCGGGTGGCCACCCCGCCCACCATCACCACCATGATGGCCACGATGGACACATCGTGCAGGGCGAACACGATCTCCGGGTCGATGTAGCCCATGTAGCAGGTGTAGAACGCGCCGGCCACGCCGGTCAGCACGGCGCTCACCACCAGGGCGATGTTCTTGTACAGGGTGGTGTCGATGCCCAGGGACTCGGCCGCGTCCTGGTCCTCGCGGATCGCCACGAAGTAGTACCCCCATTTCGACCGCACCATGACCTCGAGCACGACAAACGAGGCCACGGCAATGGCCAGGATCACGTAGTAGAACGGCTCCTTGGCCACCCAGGTTCGAGTCTCGAGCATGATGCCCCGGGTGCCTTCGGTGAGCCACTCCAGGTTCTCGGCCGTCACCCGCAGCACCTCACCCATGGCCAGGGTGCCCAGGGCAAAGTACGGCCCCCGGAGCCGCAGACAGATGTACCCCACGCCCAGGGCGCCCAGGGCCACCACCACCATGCCCACGGGCAGCCCCCACCAGGCCGACCAGCCCAGGTGGTAGTACAGGATGCCCCCGGTGTACGCCCCCAGACCGAAGAATGCGGCGTGGCCGAAGGACACCTGGCCGCAGTAGCCGCCGAGCAGGTTCCACGCCATGCCGATCACGCTCCACATGAGCATCAAGATCAACATGTGGAGCACGTAGCTCGAGTTCAGGCCGGGCACCAGCGGGATCACCGCCAGCCCCACCACCACCGCGGCGGCGGTGCGGTACCGGCCCAGGGTCTGTGCTGCGCTCGCCATGGTCGTCTCCTCCCTACCGGCGCCGCATCAGCCCGGCCACGCCCCCGGGCAGGAAGATCAGGCACGCCACGAACACCAGGAACCGGCCCACTGGGGCCCACCCCATGCCCACGTAGGTGGCGGTCATCGACTCGAACACCCCGAGGATCAGCCCCCCGATGATCGCCCCCTGGGTCGAGCCCAAGCCGCCCAGGATCGTGATCACGAACGCGATCAGGGTGAACCGCCCGCCCAGGGCGGGGTAGAGGTAGTACATGGGAATGAACAGGCTGCCGGCCGCGCCCACCAGGGCGGCGCCCAGGCCAAACGTGACCACGGTCATGCGCTCCACGTTCACGCCCATCAGGATCGCAGCGTCCTTGTCCTGGGCCGTGGCCCGGATGGCCTTGCCCGCGTCGGTCCTCTGCAGGAACCACCACAGCGCCGCCGTGATGGCGACCGCGAACCCGAACGACACCACCCACGGCACCGAGAACGACAGCTCGATCGGCGACGATCGCCACCAGTCGCTCAGGTACCAGGCGTCCGACGCGTAGTCCACGGGGGTGGACCGGTAGTCCGAGGTGAAGAACAGGGTGGCCAGGTTCTGGAGCACCATGCCGATGCCCACGGTCAGGATCACCTGGTTCTCCGGCAGGATCGAGTCCACCTTGAGCACCGGCGAGATCAGGGTCTTCTGGATGAACACCCCGAGCACGAACAGCGCCGGCACCGTGACCAGCAGGGTCACGTAGGGATCCATGCCCAGCAGGTGGAACAGCCAGAAGGCGATGTACATCGCCACCATCATCAGTTCCCCATGGGCCAGGTTGATGATCTTCATCACCCCCATGATCAGGGTCATGCCGAGCCCGATCAGGGCGTAGAGCCCCCCGAGCAGCAGCCCCGACACCAGGGTCTGGAGGAACACCTCGAGCTGTACCATGGCAGCCGCCTCTTTGCGTGGTCACAGGAACGGGGCCCCCGGGCCCGGCCCAGGGGCCCCGTTCCAGCCGGGATCCCCTCGGCTCACCGCCGCCGATCGCGCCACCGGGGGATGGGGAACACGTATTTGGCCGTGGCGAACTTCTTGGGCCAGATCACCTCGTGCTTGCCGTTGATCACCTGGAGCACGAGGGTGTCCATGAAGTTCTGGTTCTTGTACTTGCCCTTGGCCTCGAACTTCACCGGGCCGAACGCGGTCACCAGGTCGGTGGCGGCCAGGGCCTTCTTGATCGCCTCCGAGTCCATGCTGCCCGCTCGCTCCAGGGCGTCCTTGAGCACATACAGCGCAGAGTAGGCCTCGGCCCCGTGGTACGAGGGGTACTTGCCGGCGCGCTTCTTGTACTTCTCGGCGAACTCCCGGGCCCCCCTGTACGGCGCAAACGGGCTCCAAAGGGTGGCCGTTACCACGTACTCGGCCGCGTCCTTGGCGTTCTCCACGAACTCGGGGATGGCGAACCCGGCCGCGCCGCCCGCGAACAGCTTGGCGTCGATGCGCAGCTCCTTGATCTGGCGCATCAGGAGCGCCGCGTCCATCACGTACGACACCATGTAGATCACGTCGGGCCGCTTGGCCTTCACCTGCGAGAGAATGGGCTTGAAGTCCACCGCCCCGGACTCGTACTTCTCGTTGAGCACCACCTTGATGCCGAGCCTCTTGGCCTCCTTCACCATGGACTTGGAGCCGCTGGTGCCGAAGTCGGTGGCCTCGTACAGGATGGCGATGGTCTTGGGCTTGACCACCTCCCGCAGGAAGCCCCGGAACCCGCTGGTGTAGTACTCCACCGAGGGGTTCATCCGGAACACGTACTCGTACCCCTTCTGGGTGATGTCGTTGGCCGCGCCGGTGACCACCAGGTAGGGGACCTTGCGCTCCTCGGCCAGGGCCGCGATCGCCTTGGAGCAGGACGAGGAGTACGCGCCGATCAAGAACGGCTGCTTGGCCACGTCCACCAGCTTCTCTGCGATGGCCCGCGCGATCTCGGGCTTGCCCTGGCTGTCCTGGATGTCCAGCTCGATCTGCATGCCGTTGATGCCGCCGGCCGCGTTGATCTCCTCGGCCGCGATCTCGTAGGACCGCCTCTCGATCTCGCCGAACTTGGCCTTGGACCCGGTGAGCGGCAGGGGGATGCCGATCTTCAGGGTCTTCGCCAGCGCCGGCGACGCGACCAGCGCCGTTCCGACCACCGCCACGCCCAACACTTTGACGAGCTTGCCCATCTCCAACCTCCTTTTCGCGAGAAAGAGACCCAACCCGCACGGGGCGTCCCGGCACCATTGCACGCACCGTGCCACACCCCTCCTCGGTCAGGAGCCCCGGAAAACCAACGAGGTTTGGAGAAGAGGAGGGAAGGAACCGGCCGGATTCGGCCACCCGTCCGGTCAGATCCCGACAACGCGGGGTTGAGAGCCGGCCCGGGGCAGCACCAGCCGGAACACGCTGCCCTCGCCCGGAGCGGAGCTCACCTCCACGGTGCCGCCGTGGTCCTCGACGATGGTGTGGGTGATGGACAGCCCCAGGCCGGACCCACCCGGCCGCAGGCTGAAGAACGGCTCGAAGATCCGCTCCTGGTCGCCCGGCGGAATCCCGACGCCGGTGTCGGCCACCTCGACCGCCACCCGGTCCCCCTCTGCATCCACCGTGACCCGCAGCTCGCCACCGTCGGGCATGGACTGCACCGCGTTGAGTAGGAGGTTCAGCACGGCCTGCTTGAGCTTCTCGGGGGCGGCGATCACCCGGGCGTCGCCCGCCGCCCCCCCCCGGAGCACTCGGATTCCCTGGCGGCGGGCGGTCTTCTCCACCAGGAACAGGCTCCCCTCCACGATCTCCCCGATCCGGCACTCCCGCTTGGGGGCCGTGTCCACCCGGGCGTACTCCAGCAGCTCCTGCACGATCCCCTCGAGCCGCTCGATCTCGCCCAGGGCCTGGCGCAGGGCCTGGCGGTCGGCCGGGTCCGGGAGCCGGTCGTGCAGGTCGTCGAGCAGCAGCGCCACCCCGGTCAGGGGGTTTCGAACCTCGTGGGCCACCCCGGCGGCAAGCCGGCCCAACGAGGCCAGCCGGTCCATCCGCTCCAGGGTCCGGCGCACCATGCGCTCCTCGGTCACGTCCCGGAACTGGAGGATCAGGCCCCGCTGCCCTCCCTCCTGCCCGAACCGGCTCGGCACCCACACGAACTCCCGGCGGGCCTCCTCCCGACCCAGGGTGAACTCCCGGGGCTCGAGGGCGGCCCCATGGGCCAGCGCCCGGGCCCAGGTCTCCACCTCGGGGCCGGCGCCCAGCGTCTCGAACGGGCGCCCCCGCACGGCCTCCGGGTCGCACCCGAAGGCCTGGGCCGCGTAGGTGTTCACCGACAGCACCCGTCCCTCTCCGTCCAGGGTCACCACTCCGCTGGCCAGGCTGTCGAGCACCCGCTCCACGAACCGCCGGGCCTGCTCGGCCTCCTCGAACAGACGGGCCCGCTCCACCGCCCGGGCCGCCTGGCCGGCCACGATCTGAAGGGGCCCCAGGAGGTGTTCGGGGATCGCCCGGCCCGACCGGGCGTTGTCGGCGGCCAGCACCCCCACCACCCGGTCGCGGATCTTCATGGGCACGTACACGAACGAGGTGGTGCCGGCCCCCTGGGCGATCCGACGGTCCAGCGCCGTCAGCTCGGGGTCGTCCAGGTCCCGCACGAACCGGGCCCGGCCCGTGCGCACCACGCGGGTGGCCACGCAGTCGTGCACGCCGATCACGAGCGGCCGCTGCCGGATGCGCAGCTCCTCCGTGGGATCGAAGCCGGCCAGGGCCACCGCTTGCAAGGTGTCCTTCCGCGGGCCGTGGACCAGATGGAGCACGGCACGGTCGAACCCCAGCCCTTGCACGCAGGTGTCGAGGATGACCTTGAGGGCCGCCTCCCGATCGAAGGTGGTGCCCAGGAACTCGCTGATGGACTGGATGTGGTTCAGGATGCGCAGCTGCTCGGCCAGCCGGTCCGCGCTGGTGCGGGCCTCGTCGCGGGAGCGGCGCAGGTCCTCGAGGCTCCGGCGCAGGGTCTGGTCCTTCTCGCCCAGCAGCCGGGCCATGCGGTTCAGGTCGTCGGCCAGGTCGGCCAACTCGTCATGGGTGGTCACCCGAACCCGGGCCGTCAGGTCGCCTCCCGCGATCCGACGAGCCATGTGGGCCATGATGCGCACGGGGTGGGAGATGGCCCGGGAGAGCACGGCCGATGCCGCCACCACCAGGATGCCCAGGCACCAGGCCAGCACAAACCCCGTGCGCAGGGTGTGGCGCGAGGCCGATGCGATGGCAGTGGCGGTCTCGGCGGCTGCCCGATGGAACGCCTCGGTGCGCGCGCCGATCGTCACCCCCCCGAACACGCCGTACCGCCGGTAAGGCCCGTAGGCGAACCGCACCGGCGCGTAGGCCATGACCTTGTCCACACCGGCCACATTGTAAGTGCGGGTGACCCCGGCACGCCCCGCGCGCACCTCCCGTGCCACCAGGGGGTAGTTGGGGTGGACGAACCCGGCGAAGTCCAGGTTGAAGGGGATCCGACCCGCCTTGATCTCGTCCGGCGTGGACTCCTCGGTGTACGGCGGCACCCACCGTCCGTCCGGGCCCAGGCCACGGATGTCCCAGAACTTGGGATGGGCGATGATCCAGCCCTCGTCGTCGAACAGGAAGGCATAGTTACCGGACAGGTACGAGGGAAACACCACCTCAGCCCGGCTCAGGGGGAGCACGTGCTGGGTGAACTCCATGAGGTGACGGTGGTCCAGGGCCAGGGCCACAACCCCCTCCAGGGTGCCGTCGGGCCGCCACACGGCCAGGGCGAACCGGAGGACTCCCCGGTACTCGGCACCGTCCACCGCCTCCTCCACGGTTCGGGCTCCCGCGAGCTGCTCGGCCCGGCCCACGTGCCGGCCCACCACGTGTCCCACCCAGGGCTCGCCGGGCGCGAGCTCCTGGCACGCGGTGAAGTAGGACTCGACCCCGAAGGTCGTGCCCTCGGGCCGGGACACGTCCCGGAGCCCGTCGGTGGGCACGGGCCGACCGTGGTCCCAACGGAACCGTTCCCGGCCGTCCGGCCCCACCCAGGCCACCTCGGCGTACAGGGGAACCCGATCGCGCACCTCCTTCACCCGGCCGTCCGGCCCCCGGCGGCGACGCCACAAGATCCCCGTGCGGCCCCGCGCCAGCGCCCCGAACGTTCGCGGATCCTTCGGGGCTGTGGCGAGCATGCGGGCGTCCTGGATCCGCTCCTCCAGGAACGCCGCGATCCGGTCGGCCAGGGCCTTGGCCTGGAGCTCCAGGGTCTGGCGGGACCGCTCATCCAAGGCCTCGGTGGAGCGCTCCACGGCCTGGCGACCCACCTGGGCCACCCGGCGCGATGCATCCAGGCCGAACCACACCAGCGGGGGCAGGCTCAGGGCCAGGAACCAGGCGAGCAGCTTCCAGACCAGGGGGACACGTCGTCTCATGGCACCGGGGGGGTCGGGCGGAGAACGGACCGATAGGCTAGCAGGCTCGAAGGCTGGGAAGCTAGAAGGCTAGGAGGATCGGCGTCTTTGGTCCCTTGTGTCCCTTACCGGGCCCCCGCCCCCCAACGCCCAGCCGCCAAAGGCCTGAGATTAGTCGGCCGAACGGGGCGGGCCGCTGAGGCGACGGTCCAGCTCCGCCAGGCCGGTGCGGTCCGGGTCAAACCGAGGACGGTCCCACTCGTGGTCCAGGGCCTTCTCCACGGCCCGCAGCACGGCGTTCAGGTCCAGGCCGGCGTGCTCCGGGCCCAACGCCTGCCAGTGGGCCCGGGCCCGCTGGAAACACCGGCCGGCCCCGGTCCGGTTGCCCCGGTCTCGATGGAACAGCGCCGCGGCCAGCAGGGCCCAGCCCTGGAAAAGCTCCCGCTCGGCCCCCCCGGCCTCGTGGCGCAACGCCTCGAAGATCTCCTGTGCATCCAGGTATCGTCCCTGCTCGAACCGTCGGATCGCTTCCCGAAACCGGCTGTCCATGGTCCACCTCGGAGCGGCCCCGCCGGGCCTGGGATCCCACCGTTCGCGGAAGGTGGGGACAAAAGACTACCACGCCGCTGGGAATCCGCCAGCCCGGTGCGCCGACGCGAAAGGGAGACCCGAAGGCCTCCCTTTTCTCATCGCCGACGTGGGACAAAGCGCCCGTCCGATCAGGTCTCCACCGGGATCTTCCGCGGCTTGGCCTCCTCCGCCTTGGGCAGCTCGAGCCGCAGCACCCCGTTTTTGAGGCTGGCCCGGATCTTGTCGGCATCGATGGCCTCGGTGATCCGGAACTGCCGGAAGAACGGGGTCAGGGTGAACTCCCGAACCAGCACCCGGCCGGGCGTGTCCCGCTGGACCCTCCCGTCGAGCGTAAGAATGCCCTGCTCCACCTGAATCGACAGGCCGTCCTTCTTAACCCCCGGCAGGTCCGCAAGCACCACCAGCTTGTCCTCTTCCTCATAAATGTCCACCAGCGGCACCGCATACCGCTCGGCCTGGCGAGTCACCTCCTCGGTGGTCGCCTTGGTCGGGGCCGTCTCGGGAACCGTCTTCTCCACTGCGCTCATGGCTCACCTCCTCCTCCTCAGCCCACCTCGATCGAGATCTTGCGCGGCTTGGCCTCCTCCGCCTTCGGCAGCACCACCTGGAGGATGCCGTCCGAGTACACCGCCTTCACATTGCCCGCATCCACATCGGCCGGCAGCTCCACGGTACGCACAAACCGACCCGCGGCGCGCTCGTTCCGGTGGAACGCCTCGGGCTTCACTCCCCCGGGCGCCTTCTTCTCGCCCGACAGGGTCACCAGGTTATCCTTCACGGTCACGTCCAGGGTCTCCGGATCGACGCCAGGAGCCAGGGCCTCGACAATGAACTGATCGTTCTGCTCGGCCACGTTCACCCGGGGGTACCGCCGGGCCGACACCCCGGGCATGAACTCCAGGGCCCAGCCCCGCGACGGGAGCACCCCCTCGAAGATCCGGTCCATCTCCTGACGCAGCCTCTCCAACTCACGGAAAGGATCCCACACCACCATCTCGCACCTCCTTTGGCAGTAACTTCGGTCGTTGGTCGTCGGTCGAAAGCTCGCCTCGACATCGGAGCCGGGAGGCAAGGGGCCTGGTGAAGTGCCGGGCGTGGCTCCTACAGTCGCTGCATCCGGTGCTCAACCGATGCTCGCCTCCCCCCAGAACCCTGAAAACGTTCGCGCTGATCGATCCGCCACTGAACCTTTGCAACCCGGGCTGAGCGCCGGATGCAGCGTGAGCCGGATACTGCACTCACGCGCGGCCGGAACCCGGCCCCTTGTCCCCTCGCGGCAATGGCCCCGGACCAACGCAAGTTACCCTTCCCCGTTGTAGGCCCCCCAGGGCCGATGGGGGCTTCCCAGCAACTTCGGTCGTTGGTCGTCGGTCTGGGGCCTTCGGCCCGCTGGTGCGAAGAGCTCCTCGCTTCCCGCGTGCGGCGGCAACCTAAGTCCGATGCCCGCGGTTGGCAAGCCCCCCTACGGATGAGAGAATGGGGCCCCTTTGTTTCCCTGTCCGAGAAAGGTGTGCGTTTTGTCCCCTGCCGTACCGTACCAGTACGTGAACGACTCCCGGCACGCCGGGCCGGCCCTGGAGGCCCTGGCCGCGGCCGACCGGATCGCCTTCGACCTGGAGGCCGACAGCCTCCACAGCTACCGGGAGAAAGTGTGCCTGGTGCAGGCCTCCACCGCCGGCGGCAACTGGATCCTGGACCCTTTGACCGACGACGCCTGGTTCGAGGCCTTCGCGGGCGTCCTTGAGAACCCAGCCGTGGAGAAGGTGGCCCACGGCGCGGACTACGACATCCGCCTCCTCAAGAAGGACCGTGGGGTGGCCGTACACAACGTGTTCGACACCATGATTGCGGCCCAGTTCACCGGCCGGACCCGGTTCGGGCTGGCGGCCCTGCTGGAGGAGTTCTTCGGCGTGCGCCTCGAAAAGCGCCACCAAAGGGCCGACTGGTCCCACCGCCCCCTGTCCCCGGATCTCCTTGCCTATGCGGCCCTGGACACGGCATACCTGTTGCCCCTCAGGGAGCGCCTGGCGGAGGAGCTGGGGACACTGGGCCGATCCAGATGGGTGGCCGAGGAGTGTCGCCTGCTGGAACGCGCGGAACCGGCCCAGGACAACGGGCCGTCCGTGTGGAAGGTTAAAGGCGCAAGCCGGCTTGCACCCCGGGAGCTCGCGGTGCTGGAACGGCTCCTGATCCTGAGGGATCGGCACGCCCGGGAGTGGAACCGGCCAGCGTTCAAGGTACTGTCCACCCAGACCCTGCTCGGTTGGGCCCAGGAGCCCCCCCGGTCCCGGGCGGCCGTGCTGCGCACCGCTGGGGTCGGAAGGTCCCTGCTGGCCCGGATCGCCGACGAGGTGGTGGCCGCCGTGGACGAGGCCCTCTCCGCCCCCCCGGACACCTGGCCCCAGAAGGAGTCCCGCCCGTTCGTCCCACTGACCGAGGAGCAGGAAGGCCGGTTGAAGCGGCTGCGCCGCATGCGGTCCCGCGTGGCCAGGGAGCTCCGGCTGGATTCGGGTCTGTTGATCAACTCGGCCACCCTCGAGCGCCTTGTCCGGGTCGAGCCACGGCAGTGGGACGTCTGGATGAAGAATCACCTAAAAGCGTGGCAGGAAGAGGTCCTCGGCGACGAGATCCGGGCCGCCTTAAGACCCTAGCGCGCAAGCGCGAGGTGGTGACGCGGCGCCAGGACAGCAGAGGTCTTAGCCTCCTAGCCTCCCAGCGGAGAAGGTTGACACGCCCCGCAGCCGCGGTAGCGTCGAGGGAAGGGACGGCACAGTTTTCCCCCGACGAAAGGAGGCGGCGATGATCCGGGTTCTGATCGAACGCAGGGTGGCCGACGGGATGCTCGAGTCCTACCAACTGGCCCTGCGGACCATGCGGGCCCACGCGGTGCAACACGATGGGTACATCTCGGGGGAGACGCTTCGAGACATTACGGACCCCGAGCACTTCCTGGTGATCTCCACCTGGACCGACCGGACCGCCTGGGAGCGCTGGACCGCGTCCGAGACCCGGCACCGGATCATGGCCAAGATCGCCCCCATGCTGGAGGCGCCCGAGCGGATCACCGTGTGGGAGCCGGTTTGACCCCTCCCCTCCCGAACCGCCAGGCCTCCCAGTCCGGATCGGCGTAGCGCTCACGCCGCCACCGTAGGCCCGCGTCCTCTATGGTGCCGGGCTCCCGGGCCGAGAACAGCACCGTAAACGCCCGCCGCAGCACCTCGAGGTGCTGGGCTCGGTTCCCGGGCTCACCCAGGGCGTGCCCGAACGGGAAGCGCACAAACAACGCCCGGGGCGGCGGGGTCTTCTCCGTGATCTCCCGCACCACCGAAAGGGCCACCGTGGCCACCCCCGCCGCCTCCACCGCTCTCGCCGCCAGCCCCACGGACCGGTTGCAGATACCTCAAGCCGGCACGAGCAAGGCGTAGTCCACGTGGGCACCGGCGAGCCGCCGGGCCACCTCCGGGGCCGAGCGCCGCCGCAGGGTCTCGACGTGGGCCCCGTCGATGTGCCCCATGAACGAGTAGCCCACCCCGTGGAGCCGGCCCACCACCCCCGCGGCCACGGCCTCGCGCAGGCGCCCAGCCGGGAACACCAGGTTCAGGTCCCTCTCGGCGTCGGCGTGGTCGTAGTAGTCGTGGGTGATGATCAGATCCGTGGGGGCCGCGTTCATCGGGACCTCCCGGAACGACGGGTCCCCGCCCGGGTCAACCATGTCGAAGGGGGCCTGGGTACGCAGATGAACCCCGCCGGTGGTCACAACGGCGAGGGTCGCCTCGGCCAACGGCTTGGTCACAGGGGTCCAGGGGATCGGCTCGGTGTCGGCGGCGAGACCCCGTGCCCACCTGGCGGCGAGCCCCGGGAACCGGGTGAACACCTTGGCCACCATCCGGTCCTTCCAACCGCCCATGGGACGACTCCTCTTGCGATCGGTGACAAGTGGCGAGTGACGGGGAAACAGCCGGCCGCCTTGCCGCCCTGCAACGATTCACGGCCGCTTATCGGTGACGGGTGAGATGCGGGAGGAACCGATCTCGTTGCAAGTCTACCGGCATCCCTGGCCCGCGCCAGCCTGGCCCCGGGACCCCGTTCCTTCCCCCACACTGACCGGTTTGGGCCCGTCGGCGTCGAGCACGGGGGGCGTGCCCCCAACCAATCCCCCTCGCCCCACCTTTCCCACCTTCACGCAGGAGTTTTCCATCTCTACACAAGATATTTACTTGACGAAGGCGCTTGCATTCTTGAGCTGGATAATATAGATTTTGAACATCATTTCCCCTGTTTTCACACATACGGTGCACCAATGGACAGCCCCCGACGAAGTCTGGCCAAAGCTCTTTCGTGGCGCCTGGTTGCCACGGTGGTCACCACGACCATCGTATACGCCGCCACCGGCGAGGCCGAGTTCGCCGCAACCATCGGGATCGCCGACACCGTGGTGAAGTTCGGAGCCTACTTCCTGCACGAACGCCTGTGGAACCGGATCTCGTTCGGCCGGGTGCGCCAGGAGCCCGAGTACTACATCTGAGAACCCTAAGGAGGCCCCCATGAGCCGATCGTTCCCTCCTCCCCCCGTTCTGCCCCCCGGCACGCCGGCCGAGACGATCCTGCGGATCGGCCTCGAGCGGGCCGGAGGCCCCGTGGCCCTGGCCTGCTCCTTCAGCCTAGAGGACGTGGTGGTGCTCCACATGCTCACCTCGCTCACGGCCCGTCCCCTGGTGTTTGCCCTGGATACCGGCCGGCTGCCCGAGGAGACGTACGAGATCGCCGAGACCGTGCGGGCCCGTTACGGGGTGGCTGTGCGCTGGTACTTCCCGGATCGAGAGGCCGTGGAGCGGCTCGAGACCGACAAGGGCCTGTTCAGCTTCCGCGACAGCGTGGAGGACCGGCGCGAGTGCTGCCGCATCCGCAAAGTAGAGCCGTTGGGCCGGGCCCTGGCCGGGCTGGCCGGCTGGATCACCGGTCTCCGCCGGGAGCAGAGCGTGACCCGCACGGCCGTGGCGCCGATTGAGGAAGACCGGGCCCACGGCGGCATCTGGAAGATCAACCCCCTGGCGGAGTGGACCTGGGAGCAGGTGGAGGCCTATGCAAAGGACCACGGGGTGCCCGTGCACAAGCTCCACCGGGCCGGGTACCCCTCCATCGGATGCGCGCCGTGTACCCGGGCGGTCCGGCCCGGCGAGCACCCTCGGGCCGGGCGCTGGTGGTGGGAGGACCCGAAGAACAAGGAGTGCGGCCTGCACGTGGCCCCAGAACCGGCCCGGCCGGAACCGACCTAACGAGGCGACCATGAGAGATCCCCTGACCGAACTGGAGAACCAGAGCATTTACATCTTCCGAGAGGCCTACCGGAAGTTCGAGAGCCTGGCCATGCTCTACTCCGTGGGCAAGGACTCCACGGTGATGGCCCACCTGGCCCGGAAGGCGTTTTTCGGCCGCATCCCGTTCCCACTGGTGCACATCGACACCACCTTCAAGTACCCCGAGATGATCGAGTTCCGGGATCGGATGGTAAGGCAGTGGGGTGCCGAGCTGATCGTGGGCAGAAACGAGGAGGCCCTGGCCGCCGGCATGAGCCCCGACCGGGGCCGGCTGGTCTGCTGCGAGGCCCTCAAGACCCAGGCCCTGTCCCAGACTCTCGCGGCCCACGGGTTCCAAGGGCTGTTCCTGGGCATCCGGCGCGATGAGGAGGGCAGCCGGGCGAAGGAGCGGGTGTTCTCGCCCCGCGACGAGAACTTCGAGTGGGCCTACAAGGACCAGCCCCCCGAGCTGTGGGACCAGTTCAACACCGACTTCGACCCGGGCACCCACGTGCGGATCCACCCCCTGCTGGGGTGGACCGAGATCGACATCTGGCGCTACATCGAGCGGGAGGGGGTGGAGATCTGCCCCTTGTACTTCGCTCGGGACGGCAAGCGGTTCCGGTCCTTGGGGTGCATGCCGTGCACCGGGGCGTTCCCCTCCAATGCCTCCACCGTGGCCGAGATCATCGAGGAGCTCCAGGCCACCAAGACCCCCGAGCGGGCCGGCCGGGCCCAGGACCAGGAGAACGCCTACGCCATGCAGAAGCTCCGCGCCCGGGGTTACATGTGAGACAGAGTTCAGCTCCAGTAGACCGCGAGGCGGCCCGTTTGCGAGGAAACAACTCGAACCGATCCCTGCACAGTTTCGGCAGTGGGGCATGGGGTCTGCTTCCGGCCGCGTGCGAAGCCGGCCATGAGATTCGCCGCGCAGGCACGGGGCACCAACGGTGGTTTTATGGCAGTCCGGCCGGGGACCGAACGATTTCACGGTGCAAGCGCTGGAGGCGCTGCGCGGCGAGCCAAGGAGCCGCACGCGGCGCTCCAGCAGACCCCATGCCCCCGAGACCGTGAAGTGACGCCAAAGAGGCGGGGCCATGCTTGGAAACACTCTGGAATCAAGTAGGTTTTCATGCGTCCTAGCGTCCTAGCCTCCCAGCGTCCTAGCGGAAATTACTTGGAAGAGTTCAGTGGACAGAAATCAGGGAGAGCGGGGAGCTGCCAGCCTTCCAGCTTTCTAGCTTTCCACCGCCCCAGAGGGGGTTCCCGATGAGCCGACAAGACACCCTTCGCATCGTGATCGTGGGCCACGTGGACCACGGCAAGTCCACCCTGATCGGCCGGCTGTTCTACGACACCGGATCGATCCCCGAGGTCCGGTACCGGGAGATCGAGGAGACCTGCCGGCGGCAGGGCCGCCCCTTCGAGTTCGCGTACCTCATGGACGCCCTGGAGGAGGAGCGGGAGCAGAACGTCACCATCGACACCGCCCAAACCTTCTTCCGGTGGGAGGGCCGGTCCTACGTCATCATCGATGCCCCGGGCCACAAAGAGTTCCTGAAGAACACGATCACCGGCGCGGCCAGCGCGGACGCGGCGGTGCTGCTGGTGGACGGGGTGGAGGGGGTGCGCGAGCAAACCCGCCGCCATGCCTACATCCTGTCGCTTCTGGGGATCCGCCACGTGCTGGTGGCGGTGAACAAGCTCGACAAGGCCGGCTATGACCGCCGGGCGTTTTTGGCCGCGGACAACGCGGTGCGGTCGCTGCTCCACTCCCTGGGCATCGCACCGGAGCACGTGATCCCCATCTCGGCCCGGGAGGGCGAGAACATCGTCCAGAGGCTCGGTCACACCCCCTGGTACGACGGGCCCACGGTTCTCGAGGCCCTCCACACCCTGGGCGGAGCCGGATCCGAGGAGACCCTGCCTCTGCGGTTTCCGGTTCAGGACGTGTACAAGTGGGACAACCGCCGCCTGTACGCCGGGCGGGTCGAGACGGGACGGGTGCGGGTGGGGGACGAGGTCCGGTTCTTCCCGTCGGGCCGCACGGTGCGGGTCCGGACCATCGAGCGGTGGGGGGAGCCCCCGCTCGAGGAGGCCCGGGCCGGGGACTGCGTGGGGTTCACGTTCGACGAGGAGCTGTTCGTGGAGCGCGGCGAGGTGATGGCCCACCCGGACCATGCCCCGGCCGTGGCCCGAGAGGTCCGGGCCAGCCTGTTCTGGCTCGGCCGCATCGCCCTGGAGAAGGGCAAGACGTACCTGCTCAAGACGGCCACCACCGAGATTGAGGCCGAGTGCGTGGACATTGAGGACCGGATCGACGCCTCCACCCTGGAGGTGCGCGAGCGCCACGCGAACGTGCTCGAGAGCCCCGAGGTGGGCAACGTGCTGCTGCGGCTCAAGCGCCCCGCCGCCGTGGACGTGTTCCAGGACAACCCGCGCCTGGGCCGGTTCGTGCTCCAGGACGGCCGGTTCATCGCCGGCGGCGGCATCGTGCGGGAGACCCGGGTGGCCGGCGGCGCCCGGGCCGCCCAGGTGATCCACCTGGACCGCCAGTTCGCCACCGAGCCCGACGGGTACGTGGTGGACCTCATCCGGGAGCGGGGCGAGGTGGAGTTCGAGGTGACCCCCCACTTCCTCGATACCCTTTCGGCCGGAAACCGGGTACTCTTCCGGCTCCGGGGCCCCGAGCAGGTCACGCCGGTGGCCCTGCTGGCCTACGAGCACGACATGGAGTTCACGTTCCGGCGCACCGACGACGGGGTGGCCCTGGTGTTGTGGCGGCGCCCCGGGCCGAGCGCCTCGGTTCCCCTGGAGGGACTCGGACTGTAGCCCGGATGATCCCCTACCCCTCCATCGATCCGGTGGCGTTCCGGATCGGGCCCCTGGCGGTCCGGTGGTACGGCATCGCCTACCTGCTGGGGTTCCTGTCGGCCGCCCACATTCTTCGGCGGCTCGCCCGTAGCGGGCGGGCCGTCCTGGCCGAGGCCGAGGTGGGCGACCTGGTAGGGTGGCTGGCGCTCGGCGTGATCCTGGGGGGCCGGTTGGGATACGTGCTGTTCTACAACCTCCCCTATTTCGCGGCCCAGCCGTGGAAGATCGTCGCGGTGTGGGAGGGGGGCATGAGCTTCCACGGCGGCCTGGCCGGGGTGGGGCTGGCCGCCTGGGCCTACGCCCGCCGGAGGAACCTGTCCCTGCTCGGTCTGGCCGACGCTCTGGCCGTGGCCACCCCGCCAGGGGTGTTCTTCGGGCGGCTGGCCAACTTCGTGAACGGCGAGCTCTACGGCCGGGTGACGGAGGCGCCATGGGCCATGGTGTTTCCCGCCGGCGGGCCCCTGCCCCGTCACCCGAGCCAGCTCTACGAGGCGATGCTGGAGGGCCTCCTCCTGGGGCTCGCGCTGTGGTGGTTCTGGAAACGCTTCCCCCAACGAGGGGCCGCCACGTCGGCGTTTCTCGTCGGATACGGCATCCTGCGGTTCGCGGTGGAGTTCACCCGGCAGCCCGACCCCCAGCTGGGGTTCGTGGCCGGTCCATTCACCATGGGCCAGCTGCTGAGCCTCGCGATGATCGCGGCCGGGGCGTGGATCTGGGCCGCGCGGAAGCGGTGATACCAATTTGCGTCAAGATGAGCGCATAGAGGGGCGATTGGGTGCCGTCGGTCCTCCGCCGGGAAAGACGGCCTCGCCGAAGCCGCTACGGCTCGGCCGTAGCGCTCTGGGCCAACGGCCCCCAAATCGCTGGCTTCGAATGCGACTTGGTACGAGGGGACCCTGGTCATTCCGAACCCTGGCTCCTGAAAAGCGGAGGCTCCATGCGCATCGACACCCGCCTGGTCCGGGCCGGCCTCGGCACGGACCCCCAAACCGGAGCGGTGAGCACACCGATCCACCCCTCGGCCACCTTTGCTCACCCAGGGCTCGGCCGGAGCACCGGGTTCGACTACTCCCGTACCGCCAACCCCACCCGCCGGGTCCTGGAGCAGGCCCTGGCCGAGGTGGAAGGGGGCGTCCGGGCGTTCGCGTTCCCGTCGGGCATGGCGGCTCTCACCACCCTGTGTCTCCTGTTCCGTCCCGGAGACCACCTGGTGGCCTCCGACGATCTGTACGGCGGCACCTACCGGCTGTTGGAACGGGTGTTCCGGGAGTACGGCCTCGAGGTCACCTACACCGACACCACTGCCCCGGAGTGGGTGGAGCCCGCCCTGCGGCCCAACACCCGGGCCCTCCTGGTGGAGAACCCCACGAACCCCCTGCTCAAGGTGGCGGACCTGGAGGCCCTGGGCCGGCTGGCCCGGGACCGGGGCCTGGTGTTCGTGGTGGACAGCACCTTCCTCACCCCTTATCTCCAACGCCCCCTGGAGCTCGGGGCGGACATCGTGGTGCACAGCGCCACCAAGTTCCTCGGCGGCCACAACGACCTGCTGGCCGGGATTCTGGTGGCCCGGGAGCCCGAGTGGGCCGAGCGGATCGAGTTCCTCCACAACACCACCGGCGCCGTGCTCGACCCGTTCTCCTCGTGGCTGCTCGTGCGCAGCCTCAAGACTCTGGCCGTGCGGGTGGAGCACCAGTGCCGCACGGCGGAAAAGGTGGCCCGATTCCTCCTGGGCCACCCCGGGGTCACGCGGGTATACTACCCCGGCCTGCCCGACCACCCGGGCCGACAGATCCTCGAACGCCAGGCCCGGGGGTTCGGCGCCATGGTGAGCTTCCGCCTCCGGGGCGCCCACGAGGTGCCGGGCTTCCTGGAAAGGCTGCGGCTCGTGACCTTTGCCGAGAGTTTGGGCGGCGCCGAGACCCTGGTGACGGTGCCGAGCCGCCAGACCCACTGCGACATGCCGTCCGAGGTGCGCGAGCGCCTGGGCGTGACCGACGATCTGGTGCGTCTGTCGGTGGGCCTGGAGGGCTCTGAAGACCTGATCGAGGACCTGGACCGCGCCCTGCAAGGAGAGAGCGGATGAACCGCAGACGTCCGTCCCCGGCCACCCGCTGCGTGGGGGGCCGCACCGAGGTGGACCCGACCACGGGAGCCCTGGGAACCCCCATCGTGATGGCGAGCACGTTCCACCAGGAGGACCCCGGCCGGCCCGGCCCCTGGGAGTACACCCGCTCGGGCAACCCCACCCGCCACGCCGTCGAGACCCTCCTGGCCGAGCTGGAGGGGGGCACGGCCGGGTTTGCCTTTGCCTCGGGCATGGCCGCCACCACGGCGGTGCTGTCGCTCCTGAACCAGGGGGATCACGTGGTGGCGGCCCAGGACCTGTACGGCGGCACGTTCCGGGCCCTGACGGCCGTGTTCTCCCGGTTCGGGATCGAGGCCACCTTTGCCGACGCCACCGACCCGGACGCACTGGCCCGGGCGTTCCGGTCGAACACCCGGATGGTGTGGCTGGAGACCCCTTCGAACCCCCTGTTGCACGTCACGGACCTTCGCGCGTGTGCATCGTTCGCCCGGGAGAGGGGCGCGCTGACCGTGGTGGACAACACGTTCATGACCCCGCTACGGCAGCACCCTCTGGGGCTCGGGGTGGACATCGTGGTCCACAGCGCCACAAAGTTTCTGGGCGGCCACAGCGACCTGGTGGCCGGAGCCGTGGTGGTGTCGGACCCGGACCTGGCCCAACAGGTGGGCTACCTGCAGAACGCCCTGGGCGGGGTTCTCTCCCCCCACGACTCGTGGCTCCTGGCCCGGGGCATCAAAACCCTCAAGGCCCGCTACGACACCGAGGAGGCGACGGCCCAGGAGCTGGCCCGTCGCCTGGACGAACACCCGGCCGTGGAGCGGGTGTACTACCCGGGTCTACCCGACCACCCGGGCGCCGGGATCCACGCGGCCCAGGCCTCGGGCCCGGGCGCGGTGCTGAGCTTCGACGTGGGCTCCGAGGAGGCCGCCCTGCGGGTGCTCCAGGCCGTGGAAGTGCCGGCGGTTGCCGTGAGCCTAGGGGGGGTGGAGTCGATCCTGTCCTATCCCTGGACCATGTCCCACGCGGCCATGCCACCGGCCCACCGCCGGGCCCTGGGCATCGGTCCCGGCCTGCTGCGGCTGTCGGCCGGGCTGGAGGACGTGGAGGACCTGTGGGCCGACCTGGAGCGGGCTCTCGGGGGGTGAGGAGCCGTATGCGGCGCACCACCGGCCTCCATGCTCCCCGAGATGGTGAGGCAAAGGCAGAGAGGTGCAGTGACCCCTAGAACGTGCGGGGATCCGGAAGATTTTTCAAGCCTTCCAGCATCCTAGTGTCATGGTTCGCAAGTTCGTGCATTCCCGAGGGGGTGGGGCTGGGGGCCCCTCCTTCGCTGAACGGCCTCGCAGGGGCCGCCTCGGCGCGGTCCGCTGCAGCGCGTGAGAGCACGCGCCGCGGCCGCTCCCCTGGCGCCGGGCGACCCGAGCTGCTCGGCCGTCGCGCTTCGTCGGGGCCCCCAGCCCCACCCCCGGAATGGATATACGCTTTTGTGGAACGGAACACTAGCCTTCCAGCCTTCTAGCGGACGTTACATGGGGGACACGTCGGCAATCCTGGAGCCCCTGGAAACCGAGGGCCTCATCGGGCCTTTGGACGTGGAGTTCGCCCGGCTCCTGGCCCGGCTCTCGGGTGACGCCCGGCCCGAGCTCCTGCTGGCCGCAGCCCTGACCAGCCGGGCCGTGGCCCTGGGTCACGTGTGCCTGCCCCTGGCCGCGCCGACCCGGGCCGTGGGTCGGGAGGACCTGCCGGCCCTCCCCTCCCCCGACCACTGGGCCGAGGCCCTGGCCCAAAGCCCTGCGGTGGGCTCGCCGGGCCAGCACCGACCCCTGGTCCTCGACCGGGGGCATCGGCTCTACCTCCACCGATACTGGGCCTACGAGCACGACGTGGCCACCTGGATCCGGACCCGGGCCGAGGCGCCCGACCTGCCCCACGACCCTCGGGGCGCCCGGGCCGTGCTGGACCGGCTGTTTCCCCGGCGGGCCGCAAGCCCCGACTTCCAACGGCTGGCCGCGGCCACGGCCCTGCTTCGGCCCCTCACGATCCTCTCGGGCGGGCCGGGAACGGGCAAGACCTACACCGTTGTACGGATCCTGGCCCTTCTCCTCTCCCAGTCCTGCAACGGGGGCCTGCGGGTGGCCCTGGCCGCGCCCACCGGCAAGGCCGCAGCCCGGGTCCAGGAGGCCGTGCGCCAGGCCCGGGACGACCCGTCCGCATTGCCCCTACCCGATGAGGTTCGGGACCGTCTGCCGGCCGAGGCCATGACCCTGCACCGCCTTTTGGGGGCCGTACCCGGCCGCGCCCGGCCCCGGCACGGCCCCGACCGGCCGCTCCCCCACGACCTGGTGGTGGTGGACGAGGTGTCCATGGTGGACCTAGCCCTGATGGCCAAGCTCACCGCCGCGGTCCGGCCCGGGGCCCGGCTCGTACTGGTGGGTGACCGGGACCAGCTGGCCTCGGTGGAGGCCGGATCCGTGCTGGGCGACCTGTGCGACACCGGCCGGGACCACCGGCTCTGCCAGGAGATGGCCCCGGCCCTCGGCCCCCTGGCCGGGTTTCCCCTGGACGGCCTGGTCGGGGACGAGCCCCCCCCCGCCCGGGGCCTGGTGGTGCTCCGCGACAACTTCCGGTTCCGGGCCGACAGCGGCATCGGCCGGGTGACCCGGGCCGTGAACGCCGGCCGAGCCGACGAGGCCCTGGAACTCCTGCGGCAGGGGTCCGGCGGCGAGGTCTCGTGGAAGGACCTGCCGGCCCGCTCCCGCCTGCCCGAGGCGCTGGCGCCGGCGGTGCTCGAAGGGTATGCGCCCGTGTTCCGGGCCGTGACCCGGGGCGAGGCGGAGGAGGCGTACGATCTGCTGGGTCGGTTCCGGGTGCTGTGCGCTCTCCGGGTCGGACCGTTCGGCGTGGAGGCCGTGAACCGGGCCGTTGAGGCGGTGCTGGCCCGGGAGGGCTGGGTGCCCACCTCGTCGGGCTGGTACCCGGGACGGCCGGTGCTGGTGACCCGGAACGATCCGGCCCTGCGCCTGTACAACGGCGACGTGGGCCTCGTGGTGCCGGACGCCCACGCCGGCGCGGTGCAGGTGCTGTTCCCCACCCCGGACGGGAGGTGGCGCCGGCTCCCGCCGGTGAGGCTCCCGCCCCACGAGACCGTGTACGCCATGACCGTGCACAAGTCCCAGGGCTCCGAGTTCGATCGGGTGCTCCTGGTGCTCGGCGACCGGCCCAACCCGGTGCTGACCCGCGAGCTGGTGTACACCGGCCTCACCCGGGCCCGGACCCGGGCCGAGGTGTGGGGCTCGGCCGGGGTGTTCACCGCAGCCGTGCGGGCCAGGGCCCAGCGCACCTCGGGCCTACGCGACCGGGTGTGGAAGGGGGAGGTCCGTTGACCAAAGGCCCGGGTCGCTTGACTTGGCCGCCGGCCCGAACACCCTCTTTCCAGCCTCCCGGCTTCCCAGCCTGTGCAAGCCTGGCAAGCCTGCAGACCTGTCACCAGAGCCGACCGGTTCGAGACCCACGAGGTACGATACCACGTCGCATTCGAAGCCAGCGATTGGGGGGCCGTTGGCCCGGAGTGTTACGGCCGAGCCGTAGCGGCTTCGGCGAGGCCGTCTTTCCCGGCGGAGGACCGACGGCCCCCAAACCGATCTCTAGCCCGCATTATTCATGAGCGTTCGTCGCGAAGCCGTCGAGTGTGCGTCAGATCGGGGCAAGCGCAGCAACGAGGGGCGCAGGCGTACGGGACGGTACGTCGAGCCCCGAGGCGCGAGCACGCCTCGAGACGGCGTGCAATCGGCGGTTGCAGCAGAAGGCTTCATGAATCATGCGGGCTAGGAGCTCATCTTGATCGCAAATTGGCATGACGGGTCAGTCCCCCCGCCCCCTGCGCTCCAGCCACTCCGCAACCATGAAGGCGGCCACCGTGCCCTCACCCACGGCGGCCGTGATCTGCTTTCGGCTGCCCACGCGCACGTCGCCGGCCACGAACACCCCGGGCAGCGAGGTGGTCAGGGTGGCGGGGTCGGCCCTCACGAACCCGGCCTCGTCCAGCTCCAGGATGCCCCGCAGGAAGCCGGCGTTGGGCTCGAGCCCGATGAACACGAACACCCCGTCGCAAGCGATCACCTCGTGCCGGCCGGCGGCCGCGTTCTCCACCTCGACCCCCTCCACCGCGTCGGTTCCCAGCACCCGCCGCACCCGGTGGCCCAGCCGGATCTCCACCCCGGGCAGGGCCCGCACCCGGTCCTGCAGCACCTGGCTCGCCGTGAGGCGATCGAGGTTCTGCACCAGGGTGATCCGATCCGCGAACCCGGCCAGGTGCACGGTCTCCTGGAGGGCCGAGTTCCCGCCGCCCACCACCACCACGTGCTTCCCCCGGAAGAACGGCGCGTCGCAGGTGGCGCAGAAGCTCACTCCACGGCCCACCAGCTCCTCCTCGCCCGGAACCCCCATCCTCCGGTACACCGACCCCGTGGCCACCACCACGGAGCAGGCCCGGATCTCCCCCTGGGCCGTCCGGACCCGGAACATCCGCCCCTCGGGCTCCAGGCCCTCGGCCCCTTCGAAGGTTCGGACCTCGGCCCCGAACTTCAGGGCCTGGCGGTATACCCGCTCCATGAGCTCGGCCCCGTTCACCGGGTCCGGGAATCCCGGGTAGTTCTCGATCCGGTCGGTCAGGGCTGCCTGGCCGCCCGGCATGCCCTTGTCCAGCACCAAGGTGCGCAGCCCCTCCCGGGCGGTGTAGATCGCCGCGGTCAGCCCGGCCGGGCCCGCTCCCAGCACGGCCACATCGTAGACCCGCGGGAGACCCGTGAGATCCACCCCCAGGGCCTCGCCCAGGGCTTCGGTGTCCGGGTCCACCACCATCCGCTCTCCAACCCGAACGGCCGGCACCTCCAGGGCTCCGCCGGTGGCCTGCTGGAGCCGCCGAGCAGCGTCGGCGTCGTCCTCCGGGTTCACCACCCGGTACGACACCCCTGCCGCCTCCAACAGCTCCCGCACCCGATGGCACCGCTCACACCACGGCACGGCGTACAGAACGACCTCGGTGGGCTTCACGGTGGACCTCCTTCCCAGTAACTTCGGTCATTGGTCGTTAGTCGTTGGTCGTCGGTCGGAGGCCTTCGGCCCGCTGGGCGGCTAGGCGGCTCCTGAGCCCCGCCGCCAGGACCTCCGGGGGGCATGGGGTCTGCTGGAGAGCCGCGCGCGGCTCCTCAGCTCGCCGCGCAGCGCCTTCAACGCTCGCACCGTGAGTTCGTCCGTGCCCCGCCGAACTGTCATGAAGCTACCGCCGGTGCCCCGTGCCTGCGCGGCGAATCTCAATGCCCGGCTTCGCGCGCGGCCGGAAGCAGGCCCCATGCCTCCGGCGTGAAGGCCCCGGACCAACGGAAGTTACCCTTGTATCAGTCGTTGGTCGCTGGTCGGGGCCTTTGCCTCGCCCACCGTATCACCTCCGGCGCAACCGTCCACCCCACCCTTTACGGCCGGCCGCCCACCGCGGTACCTTGCCCGGGATGCGCGGAGGAACCATGACCGAACCGATCCGGTCCCGGAAGAACGAGCGGCTCCGGTGGGCGGCCCGGGTGGTGCGCGACCGGCGGTTCCGCCGGCGCGAAGGGGTGTGGGCGGCCGAGGGCGTCCGCCTGGCCGAGGAGGTGGCCGGCTCCGGCCTGCCGGTGCGGCTGTGGCTGTTGGAGGAGGGCTGGGGGGCCGAGCCCGGCCGGAACCGCCGGCTTCTCGAGGCGGTGACGGAGCGGGGGGATCCGGTGGTTCGGGTGGCCCGGGGGCTGCTGCGGGAGGCAGCCGACACCCAGACCCCCCAGGGCGTGGCGGTGGTGTTCCAGGCGCCCCGGTGGGCGCCGGAGGACCTGCTGGCCCGATCCGGCCCCCTGGTGGTGCTCGACCGGCTCCAGGACCCCGGGAACCTGGGCACCCTGGCCCGCACCGCCGAGGCCACGGGCGCGGCCGGCCTCGTGCTGGTACCCGGGTCGGCCGATCCAGGCAATCCCAAGGCCCTACGCGCATCGGCCGGATCGCTGCTTCGGTTGCCCGCGCTCACCGTGCCCGATGCGGCCGGGTTCCTCAAGGCGGCCGGGATCCAGGCCCTGGCCACGGTGCCCCAGGGCGGGGCCGCGCCGGACGAGCTGGACCTGGCCGGCCGGTTCGCGCTCCTGCTCGGCCAGGAGGGCGGCGGCCTGGCCCCCGACCTGGCCGGGTCGGCAGCCCTCCGGGTCACCCTGCCCATGGAGGGCCGGGTGGAGTCGCTCAACGTGGCCGCGGCCGCGGCCATGATCCTGTACGAGGCCCAACGCCAACGCCGCAAGGCCCTTTCCCCCATCTCAAGGAGTGCCCCATGGCCCAGATCCAGACCCTGACCTTCACCCAGACCCTCACCCACACCGGCGGGTTCCGAGCCGAGGCGCGGGTCCGAGATCTGCCCCCCTACGGCCTGGACGAGCCAAGGGACCTGGGAGGCGAGGACTCGGCGCCTTGCCCCATGGACTACCTGCTCACCGCGGTGGGCGGGTGCCTCCTGTCGAGCCTGGCCATGTGCCTCCAGAAGAAGCGGGTGGAGGCCCCGGTGTCCATGGACCTGGAGGGCGAGGTCGCCCGCAACGACGAAGGGCTCCTCCGGGTGAAGAGGATCCGGGTGCGCATCCGGGTGGACGCCCGGGAGGAGGACCGTCGCAAGGTGGAGGGGTGCTATCAGATCTTCAAGAAGTACTGCATCGTGTCCGCCTCGGTGGCCCAGGGGATCCCCCTGGAGACCGAGCTGGCGTTCGGCGGATAGCCGGCGTTGTCCCGGTTCGCCCGACGGTTCGATCGATACCGGGAGATCGTCCCCGACTTCGAGGCGTTCTGCGAGGCCCACGAGCGCCCCGCTCCGGTCCACCTGCGGGTGAACCCCCGCAAGGCCGCCCCGGCCTGGGTGGTCGACCGGCTGACCCGGGCCGGGGTGCAGGTACGGCCCGAGCCCTGGTACCCCTACCTGCTCCGGGTGAGGGCCGCGCCCGAGGGGTTCGCCTTCGGCGCCACCCTGGTTCACGCCCTGGGGTTCGTGTACATCCAGAGCGCCTCCTCCGCGGTACCGGCCCTGGCCCTGGGGGCCCGTCCCGGCCACCGGGTGCTGGACCTGTGCGCCGCGCCTGGGTCCAAGACCACCCTGCTGGTGCAGGAGATGGACGACCGGGGCCTGGTGGTGGCCAACGAGCCCAACCGCCGCCGGATCAAGTCGCTGGTCACGAACCTGGAGAGGATGGGGGCCGCATCCGCCCTGGTCACGGCCTACGCCGGCCAGAACTTTCCCGAGAGGGTCCGGTTCGATCGCATCCTGGTCGATGCCCCGTGCTCGGGCGAGGGCACCTGGCGGGGCCCCCGGGCGAAGCCCCGCAGGATCACCCCGGAGTTTCGTTCCGGCCTGGTCCGGCAGCAGACCGGCCTGTTGGAGCGGGCGTGGGACCTCTTGGAGCCCGGAGGGGTCCTGGTGTACTCCACCTGCACCTACGCCCCGGAGGAGAACGAGGCCGTGGTGGCCGACCTGGTGGAACGAACCGGCGCCGAGGTGCTGCCGGTGCCGGTGGACGTTCCGGCCCGGCCCGGCCTGACCGCGTGGCAGGAGCGGACCTTTCCCCCCTCGCTCGCCCGGACCGCCCGCCTGTTCCCGCACCGGTTCGACTCGGAGGGATTCTTTGTCGCTCGACTGGCTAAGCCCTGAGGATACCCGGCGGGTCACGGCCTACCTGCAGGAGCGCTGCGGCATCCCTGCCGGAGCCCTGGCCGGCCTGCGCCTGTTCCGGCGAGGCGGGTACGTCTGCGCCCTGCGGGACGAGGCCGCGGCCGCGGCCGAAGCGCTCCGGGCGGCGGGGGGAGGGCTGCGCGTGGTCAAGGAAATGGGACCCGACCGGTACAAACCCGCGACCCGGGGGATGCAGGTCCTGGCGGCCCGGGCCGGGAGGGGGATCGATCTGACCGAGGCCGAGCTGCGGGGCCTGCTCCAGGGCCAGACCCTCTCCACCTCCCTGCCCAGCAGGGGGTTCGTGCTGCTCCGGTGGGAGGGCGCCGTGGTGGGGGTGGGCCTCCTGCGCGAGGGCCGGCTGGTGGGGCAGCTGCCCCGCACCGTGACCGAGCACCTGCGCCTCGGCGGGGAGCGGCCCCTGGTGTGAGCCCTGCTCAAGGTTCCCTACGGCTCAACCGACAAGGTTAAGGAGCGGGGGTGCCTGGGCGCCCGGCTCTCCGGCAGGCCCCACGCCCCAGAGCGCGTCTATTTAGCCGCCGGAGTAGTAATACCTGCAAACGTATTGCCAGGGTGCGGGGTGGGGGCCTGGTTCCGGCCGGGCGCGAGTGCAGCATCCGATCACCGCGCCTTCTCATGCCGTCGCTTGCCCGTCGATCCATGCCACGATAGCGGAAACCTTGGGATCCGGCGGCGATCCGGACGTTCGGAGGGCGCGGCGAGCCAAGGGCCCGCACCCGGCGCTCCACCAGACCCCCACCCCGCACGCCCCAAGGGGAAGGGGGCACGGGTCTGGCACTACTTTCGTTGGGATTAGTAACACCTCACAAGGGGAAGTGCCCCATGGATCGACCCGCACCGGTCCTCGTGGAGATCACCGAACGGCTCGAGCGTCTGCCTCCCATGCCTCAAACCGTGTCCGAGGTCATGCAGATGAGCCGGACGGAGGACTTCGCCGTGGGCGACCTGGCGCAGGTGGTGTGCAAGGACCCCACCCTGGCCGCCCGCGTGCTCAAGCTGTGTAACTCGGGCTTCTACGGGCTAGGCAAGGAGGTCACCAGCATCCAGAGGGCCGTGGTCCTGTTGGGGTTCGAGATGACCAAGAACCTGGTCCTCTCCAGCTTCGTCCATTCGGTGATCCAGGGCGATTTCGAGGCCTATGCCCAGACCTCGGACGGGCTGTGGGAGCACAGCTTCGGCTCGGCCACCGCCTGCCTGGCCCTGGCCGAGAACACCACCCCGGACCTGGTGGAGGTGGCCTACACCGCGGGGCTGCTCCACGACATCGGCAAGGTGGTCCTGGCGTCCCTGCTGGCCGAGCGGTTCCAGGAGGTGATCGAACGGGTGAAGACCCGGAGGATCCCGTTCCCCCAGGCCGAGCACGAGGCGCTCGGCACCGACCACGCCGAGGTGGGGGCCTTGGTGGCCGAGCGGTGGAACCTGGCCCCGGTGCTCCGGGAGGTGATCCGCTCCCACCACCACCGGGACGTGGAGGTGTCCGAACCCCGGTTGGCCGCCCTGGTCCGGTTGGCCGACGGGGTGTGCGGCATCCTGGGGGTGGGGGCTGGGTTCGACGCGACCGACGCAGAGCTGGACGACCGGGACCTCGCCCTGGTGGGGCTCGGCGGCGAAAAGCTCCAGCCCGTCCTGGATCAGGTGATGGCCCGGGTCATGGACGTGCGCGGGTTCCGGCTGTTTTAGCCCGGGCTGCTCATGAGACCTTCTGCTGCGACCGCCGATTGCACACCATCTCGGGGGGTGATCGCATCTCGGAGCCCGACGTACCGTCCAGTACGCCTGCGTCTCTCAGCGCTACGCGTACTCCCACCTGCTGCCACACACCCGGCGGTTTCGCGACGAACACCCTTGAATAATCCGGGATAAGCGGGGGTGCCATGGAGAAGATCATCTGCATCGGGGGCAGCACGGGGGCGCCGGCTGGGCTCACCGATCTCCTGGCAAAGCTGCCGGCCGACCTGCCGGCCCCGGTGCTGGTGGCCCTCCACATGCCCGCGTACATGACCGAGGGCTTCGTCCAGACCCTCGAACGTCGCGTGGCCCTGCGGGTGACGGTGGCAGAGAACGGCGCCCGGCCCGAGCCGGGGTGTGTGTACGTGGGCCCGGGCGGGCTCCACCTGGGCCTGTCGCCCGCCGGCCGGATCGTGGTGAGCCCCAAACCCACCGAGCTCCACTTCAAACCCAGCATCGACGTGCTGTTCTTCACGGCCGCCCGGGCCCTGAGAAACCGGGCGGTGGGCGTGGTCCTGACCGGGCTGTCGGCGAAGAAGGACGCGGTGGAGGGGACCTTGGCCCTGCGCAAGGTGCGCGCCGAGGTGCTAGTGATCGACGATCCCTCTGCCAGGTTCCTCGGCATGCCCAAGGCCGTGATCGAGGCGGGAGGCGCCAGCCGGGTGCTCCAGGCCGCAGACCTCCCGGCCGCCGTCACACGGGTGGCCCGCGGTTGACCGGGGCGTCCCCCCCCACTAAACTGTAGGGCTTCCCGGGCCCAGCCCGCCCCCTCACTCCCGAGGCCGATCGGACGACCCATGGCCGTCGCCGTCATCAGTCGAACCGACCTTCCCGCCCTCCTGCTGGACCCCCGAGCCAACCCGGAACCCATGGTCTTCGTGACGGACGACCCGGCGCTGGCCCGGATGGCCCGCCGAAGGGGGTTTCGGACGGCCACCGGAGAGCTCACCGACCCCCGCGTGTTCCGGCGGGCCCGCATCGGCCCGGAGGACCGGGTGCTGTTCCACCTGCCCCGCCTCACCGATCTGAACCGGTGCCTCGCCGCCTTGCTCAAGGTGGTGCCCGACGCGGCCGTGGCCGCCCTCCTGGAACCGGGCCGGGCCGCGCCGCGCCGGTGGAAGGAACGGGTGCTGTTCATCCCCACGGGCCAGATCGGCACCGTGTGCCTGCGCAGCGAGCTGGAAAAGGCCGCCACCCGAAGGATGCTGGCGGGGATCCGGTCCCTGTTCGAAGGGGCCGAGAAGGTGCTCCTGCTCGTCCAGGACGATCCCGACCCCGACGGCCTGGCCTCGGCGTTGGCCCTGCGGGCCCTGCTGGGGCGGAACCGGTTGACCGCCGTGATCGGGGCGTTCGGGGCGGTGACTCGGCCGGAGAACGTGGCCATGGTGAGGCTGCTGGATATCCAGGTGGAGACGATCACCCCGAAGAGCCTCGGGCGCTTTGACCGGATCGCCCTGCTGGACGTGCAGCCGCTGCACTCCCCCGATATCCCGCTGCGGGTGGACCTGGTGATCGATCACCACCCCAAGCGTGCCCAGTGCCGGGCCCGCGTCGCGGACATCCGGCCCAAGTACGGCGCCACCTCCACCATCATGACCGAGTACCTGCTGGCCTCCGACACCCCCATCTCCCAGCGCCTGGCCACAGCCCTGATCTACGGCATCAAGACCGACACCCAGCTGCTGGGCCGGGACACCACCCCCATGGACGTGTCGGCGTTCGCCGCCCTGTACCCCCTGGCCAACCACGCGCTGCTGCGGCGGATCGACCGACCCCAGTTCCCCCGGCGGGACCTGCCCTCCCTCAGCCATGCCCTCAATCACGCCCGCATCGTGGACGACATCCTGTTCGCCCACCTGGGCCCCCTGACCCGGGAGGACGTGGTGCCGTTCATCGCGGACTTCGGCCTGGAGGTGGAGGCGGTGGAGTGGTCGGTGGTGTCGGGGGTCTACGGCGGAAAGCTGGTGGTCTCGGTCCGCAGTTACGGCACCGGCCGCAGCGCGGGCGAGGTGGTCAAGGCCGCGTTCGAGCCGTTCGGAAGCGCCGGAGGCCACAAGGCCATGGCCAAAGCGGTGATCCCCCTGGACAACGTGCCCGACGAGTGCGTGGACCACGAGACCTGGGTGCAGGGCCGTTTCCTGAACGCGCTGCACCAGAGGGCCAAGGCCAGGTGCCCTGACAACGGCAGGGCCCCGGGCAACGGCAGCGACCCGACCTGCGCGCGCCCGTGACCCGTGCGCGGGGCTCGGTCAGCAACGGTCCGATGGATTGGCCGCGCACACGGCCCCCGGCTCGTCCGAGAGGGGCCGCCGGTGCGGGGGGTCGCCGCAGGCCGGACACCGGGGATCCCGGTGCACCCGCAGCTCCCGGAACGTCAGGGTCTCCCCCTCGAACAGCAGCAGACGATTCACCATGGGCTCACCCACTCCGAGGAGGAGCTTGAGCACCTCCAGGGCCTGGAGGCTGCCCATCACCCCTGCCACGGCCCCCAGGATCCCGGCCTGGGCGCAGGTGGGCACCGCCCCCGGCGGCGGGGGCTCCCGGAAGAAGCACCGGTAGCAGGCTCCTCTCCCCGGCACCACGGTGAGCATCTGGCCCTCGAACCGAAGGATACCCGCGTACACGTACGGCACCCCAGCCGCAGCGCAGGCGTCGTTCACTAGGAACTTCGAGGGGAACGTATCGGTGCCGTCCACCACCACATCGTAGCCTTGGATGACCCCCAGGGCGTTGGCCGCGGTGAGCCGGAAAGGATGACGCAGCACCTGAACCCCGGGGTTCAGGCGGACCAAAGCCTCAGCGCCCGAGTCCACCTTGGGCCGACCCACGTCGGGGGTGCCATGGAGGATCTGCCTCTGGAGATTGGTAAGGTCCACCCGGTCGGCATCGCACAGCCCCACGCTGCCCACCCCGGCCGCGGCCAGGTACAGGGCCGCCGGGCTGCCCAGCCCTCCGGCCCCCACCACCAGAACCCGGGCCTGGCGCAGACGCTCCTGCCCTCTTCCCCCAACCTCGGGCAGGAGGATCTGACGGGAGTACCGAAGGACCTCCTCCCCGGTCAGAGTCATGCCTTCTTGCGCACCCGTAACCGAAACGCCTCGCCAACCCGCTCCACAGCCAGGACTTGGTGCCCCTCGTCCCGGAGCATGCTGGGGATGCTCGTGACCGGCTCCCCGGCTGCCATCAGGATCTCCAGCTCTCCCCCGGGCTCCACCTGCTCCAGGCCCATACGGACCCGTACCATGGTCATGGGGCACACGTCGCCCGTGATGTCCAACGTCTGCATGTTCGGCTCCTTCCCAGTAAGTTTGGGCCTTCGGCCCGCTGGAAGGCTGGAAGGCTGGAAGGCTAGGAGGCCAAAACCCTATCTTAGCTCCTAGCGTTTCAAGTAGCTCTGCGTTCCAGCATCACGGTCCGGGGGCGTGGTTTCAGGGGCCAGAATTCAGAAGTCGGTGGACAAGGAGAAGGCTCTTCGGTACCCCGAGAGAGTCCCCCCGGGAACCCAAACTGCCTTTCGGGACTTCCTGTCTCCTGTCCGCTGAACTCCGGTTCCTGAAACCCACGCCTTGCCGCCGACAATGGCCCCGGACCGCGCCAGTTGCCTTCCGTTGTTGCCCGGCCCCGGCCGCGGGGGGCGAAGGCCCTCTACCGGAGCGGCTGGAACCGTTCGAGGGCCTCGGGGGTGATCGGCGTCCACTTCTCCCGGTCCACCCCGTCGAGCACCTCGGCCTGAAACCGCTCGACCCCGATCCGCAGGATGCTCTGGCCCAGACGCTCCTTGGGCTCCCCGCTGTCCCGATACCAGGCCTTGATCCGGCCCACCGCCTCGATCGCCTCGGGCTCCGCAAGGAACTCTGCGATCTGGATCCCCACCTGCTTCATCCGCCCCCAGCGGCCACCGGCGAACAGGTGCAACCCGGTGCGGCCCGCCTTCATGGCACCCAGCGGGCACGCCTTGATGCAGTCTCCACAGCTCACGCATGCCCTCCGGTCCATGCGCGGCAGCCCCTGCTCGATCGTCATCGCGGCCAGGTGACAGGCCTCCACGCACACGCCGCACCCCGTGCAGGCGTTGGGATCGCACTCGGGCCGGGCCGCGCCCATCAAACCCACGTCGTTCAGCTGGGGCTTGGAGCAGCTGGAGGCACACCCCGAGACCCCCACCTTGAACTTGTGGGGCAACACCTCGGCATCGTTGTACCGCCGGTCGATCTCCCATGCGAGATGGAACGTATCCACGTTGCCGTGGGGGCACACAGTCCCGCGGCAGGCCGTGGTGGTGCGCATCCGGGGGCCGCACCCAGCCAGCCCGATGCCGGCGTCGGCGAGCTCCTGGCGCAGGGCCTCGAACCCCTCCCCGGTCACCCCGGGCAGCTCCACCCCGTACCGGGCCGTGAGGAGGATCTCCCCCCGGCCGTGCTTCCGGCAAAGACGGGCAAGGCTCTCGAGGGCGTCGGCCGTAAGGAGCCCCACCGGGATCCGGAGCCGGGCGGAGTACTCGTTTTCCCCTTTGGTCTTGATCATCCCGGTGAGCTGAGCCCCCAGGACCTTGGGCGTATAGAACTCGGACGGTTGCACGGACATGGCATTCTCCCCATCGGCCGAAAAGACAGGATGTCCGAGATTATGACGCCCCTATTCTGTAGTGTCAAGATAAAGTTTATGGATCCACATTCATACACCATATAGAGTGAATCCAGCCGGAGCTCCCGTGATCTCCCGCACCACCGAGGTGGCGAAGGTGCCCGGAGGACACAGGAACTCCACCTCCGTGGCCGTGCCCCTGGGTCGCACCTCCACTCCGGCCAGGGGGATCCGCAGGGGCCGACGGGCCCCGGTCTCCCGGGCGAACAGCTCCTCCTCCAGGCCGAACGCCTCCAGCACCCGCGTCTCCTCCCGTGCCACGCCTCCCAGGGGCCGGACCATCTTGCGGCCCCACAGGGGCCCGGTGGGGGCCACATCGAAGCGCTTCACCCGCCCTGCCTCGGCCCGGGGATCGGTGCACACGAACAGCCCACCCGAGTCCACCTTCCGGAGCACGTCCCCCTGTAGGGGGCGGTCCAGGGTTCTAGCCTCGATCCGCCTCGCCAGCACCTCGTTGAACACCGCGGACTGAAGGGCCGACACGAGGAGGTCCCGCTTCCACCGGCCGGTGCGCAGCTCGCGCCGCAGAAGGCGGACCCCCTGCAGGGCGTTGTCGCCTTTGACCCCGAACCGCTGGGGTCCGAAGTAGTTGGGCACCCCCCAAGATCGCAGGGTGGTCAGTACCCGCTCCACGGCCGCCGAACCTACCCCCTCAACCACGACTCGGAACCGATTAGCCGCCAGATGACCCAAACGCAGCTTGTTGCGGTGGCGGGTTGCGGTGAGGACCCGAGCCCCCTCCGCCTCGAACGCGGCCCGGGCCACCTCGGTCGGCACCCCGGTCACCGTGAACCCCTGGACCGCGGTGCACCGCTTGTCCTTCATGCCCGCGTAGCCCACGGCCGCCGGGCCGAGACCCAGCCGCCGGGCCACGGCCACCGCCAGATCCCGAGTGCTCCGCCCCGCCCTCTCCACCCACAGGGCCGCGTGCTCACCCTCTCCGCCGAATGGGTACCGGGGCACCTCCTCCACCCGGAACGTATCCGGCCCCGGCGTCCACACCCCACCCGCAGGCTTGGCCACGGCCCTCGGATAGTCGAAATCGCGGTACGGGGCCAGAGAGAGGTCTGCGCGCATCCTGGGCCTCGACGAAAAAACGGTGCCGGCGGGCGGGTTCATGGGCCGCCAATACGAAACTGCCGGCTCCGGCAGAAGGCCTCGTGAGTCCTCCGGGGCCAAGTGCGTTGAACGGCTGTTTTCCCCTATGCTACCGTACCTACGCGTGGGCCGCATCCGTGGTCTCTGGCAGCCTTCCGCATCAAGGGGACCTTTCTCCCATGCCGATTCGCGTTCTCATCGCCGAGGATCAGCGCCTGTTGCGCCAGTGCTTCGAGGAGGTGCTGGCCCTCGACCAAGGCCTCGTCGTGGTGGCCACTGCCTCCGACGGCACCGAGGCCGTGATGCTCACGGAGAAGCACCGGCCGGACATCGTCCTGATGGACCTGGCGATGCCCCGGTTGGACGGAATCCGGGCCACCCGCCTGATCCGAGAGCGGGTCCCCCACACCAAGGTGCTGATCCTTTCGCTGCACGAGGCCCCCACCAAGGTGGACCAGGCCATCAAGGCCGGTGCGTGCGGTTACGTGCTCAAGGACGTGGATCTGGACGAGCTCGTGCGCATCCTCAAGGCCGTGTACCACGGCGAGGAGATCCACTCGCCGTTCCTGGCCGATCAGAAGCTCTCCCAAGCCCAAGACCCGGCCCGGTACGGGCTCACGGCCCGGGAGCTCAAGGTATTGCGGTTCCTGGCGCGGGGCGACAACAACGCGGAGATCGCCGAGAAGCTTTGCGTGTCAGAGCAGACCGTGAAGAAGGAGCTGGTCAGCCTGTTCGAAAAGCTCGGCGTGAAGAACCGGACACAGGCTGCGGTGAAAGCGGTCCAGCTGGGGCTCGTGGAGTCCGGGTGACCGTAGAGGAGGCCGAACATGATCCTGGGGCTGGTGGGAAGCGGGAGAGCCCTTTCCAACCCTCGGAGGCTCCTGGAAGAGGCCCTGGAGCGCAGCCTCGTCCCCTGACTGTCCTCTCACCGGCACCCCGCGCACGACCTCGCGGTACACCCGGAGCACCCACCGCCGGAGGCCCCCCCCCTGCCCCCCACGGAGAACGCCGAGAGCTTCCGCTCCGGGTCCGACGCTCCGCACCGGGGGCACGCCGGGACCTGCCCTGGCCGGACCAGGGCCTCGAACCCGTGCCCGCACCTTCGGCAAACGAAGTCGTACAGCGGCACGGCGCCCCCCGGTCAGCGGGCCCGCTCGTAGGTCCCCACCAGCTCGGCCTTACCCAGCACCTTTCCCTCCATGGCACGGAGCAGCGCCGCCTTGGTGGGGGTGCCCAGGTCAGGGAGCCGCTCGGACAGGGCGTAGAGCTTGTGGAAGTACCGGTGCCGTCCCACCGGCGGGCATGGCCCGCCGTACCCGGTGCGCTTCCAGTCGTTGAGCCCCTGGCCGGTGCCAGGGGGCAGGTCCGAGGCCGTCACCCCCTCGGGCAACCCGCGGGTCTCGGGAGGGAGGTTGTAGAGGACCCAGTGGACCCAGGTCATGCGGGGTGCCCGGGGATCGGGCGCGTCGGGGTCGTCCACGATCAGGACCAGGCTCTGGGTGCCGGCCGGCACCCCGGTCCACTCCAGGGGCGGGGACACGTCGTCCCCGTCGCAGGTGTACCGGACCGGGATCTCCGCGCCGTCGGCAAAGGCGGGGGACCGGATCTCGAAGGCCATGGCGTCACCTCCTCGGAACACCGCAATGCCCAACGCAGAAACGCACATCACGAGGAATAGGCTGTTGGTCATGGGTTGTCGGTCCGTCGGGTCGGGACGTTAGGACGTCGGGACGTTGGGACGCCTCCCAGCCTTCCTGGGCCGCAGGCCCAGGTGCTCGGCCACGGCCTCGGCCGAGGCCTCCAGCGCCACGGGGCGGTTCACCAGCTCCGGCCGGGGCTCCACCTCGTACTCCGGATCCAGGGTACCCGCGAAATACGCCTCTTGGAACCCCGCAAACTTGAGCTGGTGGCTGGTGGAGTCGCACACGAACCGGCCCGTGGCCGGGATCAGCCCCTTGGCCAGGGCCTTGCGCAGGCCGGCCACGGCCTCCCCCCCCTGGGTGCACACCACATGGCCGTGGCGGTTGACATGGAGCATGGTATCCAGGATCTCCTGTTCGGTCACGCTCACGCAGGCAAACCGGTCCCGGTACTCCTCCTCCACCAGCTGGCGCACCTTGGGAAACGACACCGGGCTACCGATCATCGCGGCCTGGGCCACGCTGGGCCGCACCCGCACGGGCTCGTACCGGCCGGTGCTCCGCCACCGGGCCACGGGATCGGCGTGCTCGCTCTGCACCCCCAGGATCCGGGGCAGCCCGTCGGTCACACCCAGACGCTGCAGGTCTCGGAACCCTTCCAGGATGGCAGTGACGTTGCCCGCGTTACCGATGGGCACGGCCACGGTAACGTCTTCCACGGCCCACCCCAGCTGCTGGGCCACCTCGAAGGCGAAGGACTTCTGGCCGTTGATCCGCACCGGGTTCTTGGAGTTGAGCAGGAACACCTCGTAGCGGTCGGCCAGATCCTCCACCAGCCGCATGCAGTCGTCGAACACCCCGGGCACCTCGATCACCCGGGCCCCGCTGCCCAGGGGCTGGGAGAGCTGCTGGGGGGTCACCCTGCCCTGGGGCAGGAGCACGGCGGGGCGCACCGCGGCCTTGGGCAAGTACGACAGGTACAGGGCCGCCGCGGCCGAGGTGTCGCCGGTGGAGGCGCAGATGCCCAGCACCGTGCCCGGCCGGCGGGTGCGCAGGTAGTGGTTCAGAAAGCTGATGGCGCTCGCCATGCCCCGGTCCTTGAACGAGGCCGAGGGGTTCTGGCCGTCGTTCTTGATGAAAAGCTCGGCGCCCACCCAGTCCGCCAGCTCGGGGTTCGCCCGCACGAGCGGGGTGTGGCCCTCGCCCAGGTACACCACGTCCTCCAGAGGCACGTGGGGCAGGATGAGCTCGTGGAAGCAGAAGATCCCCTGCAGGGCCTCCACCCCCACGGCCCGCCGCAGGTCGAACACCCGGCGCCACTCGTCCCCGCCGCGGTCCCGGAGCGCCTCGAAGTTCTCGTCGCGCACCCGCAGCAGCCCCCCGCACGAGGGGCAGGTGTACAGCAGCCGGCCCAGGTCTTCGGTGGCCCCGCACCGGATGCAGGCGTACACCATGCGGGGCTGGTGGTGGGGCACCACGTCGATGCCCGTGAGCTCTCGGATCTCTTCGGGAAGCACGGGACTCCTCTTCGGGCCCTCGGCCCGTCTGAAAGGCTGGAAGGCTAGGAGGCTGGGAGGCTAGAAGGCCTAAGACCTCCCCCAGCCCGCATGATTCATGAGCGTTCGTCGCGAAACCGTCGAGTGTGCGTCAGATCAGGGCAAGCGCAGCAACGAGGGGTGCAGGCGCACGGGACGGTACGCCGAGCCCCGAGGCGCGAGCACGCCCCGAGATGGCGTGCAATCGGCGGTTGCAGCAGAAGCTTCATGAATCATGCGGGCTAGCGGTTCATGTAGTTTTGCGTCGCACTCTCATGGTCCGGGCATGGGGTCCGCTGGAGAGCCGCGCACGCCCGGCTGCGGACCCCATGTCCCACCACCGCCGGGCACCGTTGTGGCGATCGCATCGGCTCGGCCCCCCATTCAACGGGCAAACCCGGCTGCGGGTCAAGGCCGGGTTGCGACGACGCCGGCCTTTGGGGTACTAGAGCAGAACCCGCCCCGGGCGTCTTCCGTTTCCACACGGGCTTGTGGATAACGTGTGGACGACGGTGTGGATACCCGGGAAAACCTCCGGGGCCAAGGGGCCCCTGGCCAAATCGCACATTTTTTGTGCAACGATAAACACTCAACGATTTCAATATATTAAGAAAAACCCCTTGATCCGCCCCGGCTTTTCGGCCCTGCCGGCCGATCCGAGGGCGATTATCCACATGCCGCTGCGGCGACACCCGCGAAAGGAGGAGTTCCCATGGTCGACGTCACCTACCACGGACACGCCTGTTTTCACTTGGACGACGGCGCCCACCGGGTCCTCATCGATCCGTTCCTCTCGGGCAACCCCAACGCCCGGGTCGGGCCCGAGGCCTTCGAGCGGCTCGACGCGATCCTGGTCACCCACGGCCACGCCGATCACCTGGGGGACGCCGTGGAGATCTCGAAGCGCACGGGTGCGCCGGTGGTGGCGCCGTTCGAGCTGGCCATGTTCTGCCAGCGCCGGGGGGCCGTGGTGCACCCCATGCACATCGGGGGCAGCCACCGGTTCGAGTTCGGTCGGGTGAAGCTCACCATCGCTCACCACGGATCGGCGTTCGTGGACAAGGGCACCGAGTACACCGGCAACCCCTGCGGCTTCGTGCTCGAGATGGGGGGGCTCACCCTGTACCACGCCGGCGACACCGGGCTGTTCTACGACATGAAGCTCATCGGCGAGATGAACCGGATCGACGTGGCGTTCCTGCCCATCGGTGACAACTTCACCATGGGGCCCGAGGACGCGGCCAAGGCCGTGGAGCTGGTGCGTCCCCGGTACGTGGTGCCCATGCACTATGCGACCTTCGACGTGCTGGTGCAGAGCCCCGACGAGTTCGCGTCCCTGGCCGGCGGGCAGGGGGCCGAGGTGGTGGTGATCGGGTTCGGTGACACCCGCCGGTTCGACTGACCCGTCCGGGGGGCGGCCGCCCCCCCGTTGATCGCCCCCCCCGCCTGAAGTATGCTTTCGCTCCGGCGCTCGAAGCCGGAGGGGCGGGAGGTTCGTCGGACTCCGGGGCCCGGTGCCGCAGCCACGCCCCCCGGGAGGCTACCCACGGTGAAGTTCCAACTCGATCCTGAAGCAGCCGAAGCCCTGGAGCAGGCCTCGATCGTGCGCGATCTCAACCGGTCGGGGCTGCCCCACTTCCTGGTGCGTGTACCGGACCTGGCCAAAGCGTTCGAGGCGGATCTGGGCATCGAGATCAACCGGGAGGAGGACGGGTGCGTCGCGCTGTCGATCCTCCTCTATGACATCCCCACCGAGCCGGTGAGCTACGACCTGCGGTTGTACCCCGACCAGCCCGAGGACCTCCGGTTCCTGTGGGCGTTCCTGGAAACCAAGCAGTTTCGGGTCCACCCCTGCCAGCCGGGGCCGGAGGGCTGGAGGGTGGGCGAGGCCCAGACCTTTCGGCTGCCCCCCAGCGTGGTTCTGAGGCTCAAGCACTACTCTCTGTCCTGGCCGGCCCCCCTGGGAGGCCCGAGGGCCGAGGCAGAGGCCCCCCCGGAGCCGGATGCGCCCCCCCCGCCTGCGGCCCGGGGGCCCGATCCCCGGGACACGGTGATCCGCAAGCTCAAAGAGCAGGTGCAGGCCCTGCGGGAGCAGATCCAGGAGCGGGACAAGCGCATCATCGAGCTGGAGGACGAGCTCCACGAGATGAAGAGCCGGGGCCGCACCTACCGGCTCACGGGCGAGAAGCGCTCCTGGTGGAAACCCTTCTCCTGAGATCGGGGCGGCCTCCGGCTTGAGCCGGCGCCGGATTCGTGGTACAAGGGCGGGCCTTTGTTGCCGTCATGAACCCAGCCGGGAAGGCTGGCCCGGATCCGGAGGAGGAACGTCCCATGGCCAGACGGTGTGAAATTTGCGGCAAGGGCCCCACCCGGGGCAACAACGTGAGCCACGCCAACAACCGCACGAAGAAGATCGTGCTGCCCAACCTCCAGGTGGTGCGGGCCAAGGTGGGGGGGGGCACCCGGCGGGTCAAGGTGTGCACCCGCTGCCTGCGCTCGAACCGGGTGGAGAAAGCGGTGTCGTAGCACCCCGAACCCGCGACGCCCGAACGGGCCGGAGAGCAAGAGCTCCCGGCCCGTTTTTTCGTAACCGCGGTCTTCGGTCGCCAGTTCGGCGCCCGATCCCACCGTATCCGCGGCGCTATCGGGTCCCTTCCCGCCGACCGCAGGCCCCGGTCTCTACCCCATCAGCAGCAGCTTCACCGCGAACACCACCACCGCGGCCGTGACCACCCCCTTGACCCATCCGTGGCCCTTGAGCACCGTGAGCCGCACTCCCACCTGGCTGCCGGCCACGGTGCCCACGGCCAGGGCCAGGCCCAGGTCCCACACCACCTTGCCCTGCCACGCGAACAGCCCCAGGGACAGGGCCGTGTAGACCAGAACGCTGAGCACCTTGACCGCGTTGCCCCGCACCAGATCCAGGCCGGCCAAGGTGGTGGTGGCCAGGATCAGAAACCCGACCCCGGCCTGCACGAACCCGCCGTAAATTCCCACCACGAAGAATCCGGCCGCCAGCCACCCCACCTGGGGCCGGTCGCCGGGCCGCAGGAACGCCCGACGCTTGCGCAGGGGGTCCCACAGGGTCCACAGGGTCACGGCGATCATGAGGATCGCCAGCACGTTCCGGAACGCCGCATCCCCGATGCTCACCGCGGCCCAGGTGCCGAGCCCGGCCCCTAGGGTGGCCGGCACGGCCGCCCACAGCACGTAGCGCCAGTCCATCATCTTGTGGCGGTTGAACCCCCACACGGCGGCTACGTTCTGGAGGAAGACCCCCACCCGGTTCGTGCCGTTGGCCACGGTGGGCGGAAGCCCCAGGAAGATCAGGATCGGCAGGGTCAGGAACGACCCCCCGCCCGCGATCACGTTCAAGGCCCCGGCCACCAACCCCACCCCGAACAAGAGCACGTAGTCCGTCACCCGCTCGCCTCCCGTCGTCCGCTAGAAAGCTGGGAAGCTGGAAGGCTAGAAGGCGAAAGACTTCCTAGCTCCCGCCAAGACTGCAGGAAAAAATGCCGCGACTCCGGGCCCGGAAGCAAGGGGGGAGATCAAAGCCCCCCTCTTCTGGGGAAGCCTGGCTCGCCACCGGGGCCCGCGCGTGCGGTACCGTTGGGTGCCTGATCGGAGACCGTCGGCCGTAGAACGGATCCCGCCTGCTCACCCCGCCAGCGAGCGGACGGCGGCCAGGGCCCGGTCATAGTCCGGGTGGGTCCCCACCTCGGGCACGATCTCCACATACCGGATCACGTCGGCCGGGTCGATCACGAACAGCGCCCGCGCCAGGAGCCGCACCTCCTCGATCAGCACCCCGTAGGCCAGACCGAACGAGGCCTCTTTGTAGTCCGAGAGCACCCGGATCCGGTCGATGCCATGGGTGGCACAGAACCGCTTCTGGGCAAACGGCAGGTCCATAGAGATCGTGGCGATCGCAACCCCCTCGGGCAACGCCGCCGCCGCCTCGTGAAACCGCTTCGTCTGGAGCTCACACACCGGGGTGTCCAGGCTAGGCACCACGCTCAGCAGCCGCACCCCGCTCCCCAGGTCTCCGAGCCCGACCGGCCGCAGGTCGGCGTCCACCACGCTGAACGCGGGCGCCGGGTCGCCGGGCTTGAGCTCGGGGCCCACCAACGTCATCGGGTTGCCCCCCAGACTCACGACTCCTTTGCGTCGATCCATGATCGTCCTCCTCGGCGAAAGGGCATCACACACAGCCGAGGAGGATACCGGGAGCGACGGCATTCGCAAGCGCACCCGTAGCTCGAGGCCCCGATCGGTCTGCTGCCGAGGACGCCCCCCCGTTTCTCTTCCTCCCCTCCCGGGGGCTTCAGACCGCTCCGGCCCTCCTGTCGGTTGGCCGGGAGAACTCTGGGTACAACCGCCCCAGACATTGGGGGCAAAGGCCGTGGGAGAACTCGGCGTGGCTGCGTTCCGTCACGTAGGCCTCCACCGGCACCCAGGCTGCCTGGTCGGACTCCTCCCGTCCCTCCAGCCGTATCTTCTTGCAAACCGAGCAGATCGGGAGCAGCCCCTCCAGCACCCGGAGGCGAGCGACGGCGTCTTCTACGGCCTGTGCCTTCCGGACCAGCTTCCGACCGAACCAGCCGACCCCCAGCAGGCACACGCCCGCGATGAGCCCGTGCCAGAGCAACAGCCCCACCTCCCGTGCCCTGGCGGACTCGAAAAATGGGGTGTAGTCCAAGGAGAGGCTCAAAGCGCCTCGAAGGTCCCCTTCTCGGTACCCCTGCACACCGTGGCACGAAAGACAGGCCCCTTGGGCCGCTAAGGCCCGGACGTACCGAAACTCCAGACGTCCGTCCTTCCGTCTTCCTTCTTGGCCCCACTCCAATGCCTCTCGTCTTCCCGTCAAAAACTCAAGGGCTTCCGTTTCCCATCCCCGGGGACGATTGTCCGGTCGAAGGGGCCGATCGCTTACCAGGCGGATCTGGATCCCCGTCCGGCCGGGCAACTCCTCGGCCACGAGTCGCGTGAGGTAGGCCGGGTTCACCTTCGTCAGCCGGCGGCCCCGATCGTCGATCACATCCCGGTCGGGCACACGCAAGTACGGGTTGGGAAGCACGCGGGAGGATGCCGGCACGTATACTCCTCCTTGTTCTGCTGTCCACGCCCGCATGGCCACGATGGTGTCGGCGATGCTGCGGGCCGCTCTCCAAACCAGCTCTTCGGAATGCTTCTCAGCGGTCCACAGGTTCCACGCCAACGAAGTGCCGAGGACAAAAACCAAAAGGCCTGCCACGAGCCACACCTGTACCCGGATCGACCTCACCGTGCGGTGGGCAATCTCTGGCAGGGGGGGAATGGGGGACCCGGGACCGCGGGCCTCCGGAGGCCAAACGTTCATCACATGCTCCGGAGTGGTTGGGAAGCCACTCGCTCGAGGAACGCAGGACCACACCCCACGGACGGCGCCATGCCTTCTGTTCCTCCGGTGACAAAATCAATGCGCTTGGGGGCGTGGGGCCTGCGGGAGCGCCGGGCGTGGCTCCTGCCGTCGCTGCACCCGGCACTCCGCCTACGCGCGGCGTTTCCCGGCCTCGGGTACACCGAAAACGCCCCGTATTCCCGAGGGGTTTCAGTCCGTACGGATGAGCGCCGGATGCAGCGCAAGCCGGATACCGCCCTCACGCACGACCGGAAGCAGGTCCTGCGCCCCTGCGGCCGCTTGCGCGTCGTTCAGAGCCGCCGGGTCAATAGCAGGCCCAGGTCCTCGCCCCCCCCGCTCCTTGGGCCACGGTTAGAACAGCTCGATCCGGGGCCCCTCTTCCTCCAAGGGGACCTGCGCTACGCCCTTTGTCTGCTCGTGGATCGCGCGCTGCCCCCGCATGGTGTAGCCCGAGCTCATCCCGTCCACGTCGAACGGGGGCACCGATCCCAGGTCGCCGCCCTGCCCACGCTCGCGGAGCAGGCGGGAGTGGCGGTCCATCTCCGTCAGGACCTCTGCCACGTGCTCCAGGCGCTGGCGGGTGATGTCTTGGAACTGGATACTGGCAAGCCCCTCCATGACCTCTCGGCTCACCTCCTCGTTTGCCCGGCGGGTCTCCTCCAGAACGGCCCGCACCACGACCGGCACCTCGCTCGACGCGGCACCCACCGCCCCCAGGGCTGCCCCCACCTCCTCCAGGGTTGCGATCTGGCCCTTTCTGGCAGCCGAGTCGAGCTGCTGCGCGAACTTCGCCCGGATCGACTCTGTCATCTCTGCGAACCCTTTCTCGATCCGTTGGGCCGCCTCCGCCGACCTCTGGGACAGCGACCGGATCTCCGCCGCCACCACCGCGAACCCCTTGCCCGCCTGCCCGACCCGCGCCGCCTCGATGGCGGCGTTCAAGGCGAGCAGGTTGGTCTGGTCGGCGATGTCCTTCACCATGGCGGTGAACTCGCCCAACTGCTCCGCCTCGGCCAACATCTCCTCTACACGCTGCCACTCTCGCTCCATCTCCTTCTGCCGCCCGGTCAGGTACTCCTGCATGCTCCGGAGCACCTGCCGATCGCGGGCGCGGTTCTCCCTCACCTGGGCTGCCAGGGCCTCGATCTGCTCCATCCCGGCTTGAATGCGGGCCGTCATCCCACCGACCAGGTTGTCGAGCTTTTGGAAACGGCTCACGATGTCCTGGGCGGCCTCCTCCGTGACCTCGGTGACCCCGGCCAACTGCCCCCGGAGCACCTCCCGGGCCTTGGAGTACCCCTCGAGCACCCCGAGAACTCCCCTCAGCCCCCTGCGCAACAACATCAGATCCTTCCTCGCCCGGGCCCACTCTGCCAGCGCCGGTGCATCCTGCACCGTCACCATCAGGAGCAAAGCCCCGACCCCCATTGCCAAGACGACGCTCAAAAACCCCGTCCACTCCTTGAGGGGACCGGGGAGGGGTCCTCCCCCCAGCTCGCCCCACGCATAGACCCCCACCTCGCCCGTGGACGCCACGACCAAGGCCAAGCCCATCAACAGCACGGTCCGGCGGTTCAGCAGCACGTGCTCACGGGGATCCTCACGCTCCACCATGGGGACCTCGTCTCGGAAATCGAACACCGGGGAAACAGCCGACCTCACCCGACTCATGCGCCGGGAACCACCTGCCTGATCACCTGGAGGAGCTGCTCGGCCGCCACGGGCTTGACCAGCCATCCGGTCGCCCCGGCTGACCGAGCCTCTTGACGCTTCGACTGCTGCGACTCGGTGGTGAGCATCAGGATGGGAGTGAACCGAACCCCCGGCAGTTTGCGAACCTGACGGATCAGGCCGATCCCATCCATCCCGGGCATGTTCAGGTCGGTGATGATGAGGTTCGGCCTCAGGCCGGACCTCAGCTTCTCCAAGGCATTCTCCGCGCTGCAGGCCTCCTCGGCCCGGTACCCCGCCTTGGAGAGAATCGAGGTCATGCTCATCCGTAGCGTGCTCGAGTCGTCCACCACCAGAATCGTCTTCACGGCTTCACCCCTTCCCCGGCGCGGCTACCGAGGTGCACATCTCCGCCAAACGTCCCGACCTCATTCGCTCCCTCGCAGGCGTTGTTTGGACTGGCGGTTAGACGGACGCGCTTCCTTCCCCGCTCGCGGGGCCCATCGCAGCCCTTTTCTTCGGCCCTCCTCTCTGTCCTCCCCCCTCCCACCCCTGACCCGCACACCGGTGAGAGGACAGCGCGACCTCCAGCCAAACCCGCAGCCCGGGGTCTTCCGGCCACGCAGACACGGGCACGCCCGTGGCCATCAACACCTGGAGAAGCGCTGCGTGCAGATGCGTGCACCTTTTCAGGTTCACCTTGGCCCTGGGACGGTTTTGGAGCCAGATCAGCAGGTCCTCGGCCTCCTCCACCGTGCACACGCCTTCGAGGACTGCCACGGTCTTCTTATACGTCACAGGCATGGCACCAGCTCCCTCAGGTTCAGCACGAGCAGCACCCGGCCGTCGCCCAACAGCGCGGTTCCGGCGTACAGCCGAAACCCGGCCATGATCCCCTCGAGGGGCTTCAGGATGATGTCCACCCCCTCGTGGAACCGGTCCACCACCAGCCCGAGCTCCCGTCCATCAATCGATACCACGAGAACGGCCTCCTCCTCGCCTGACCCGGTCGCGTCGCCGTCGAGGTCAAGGATCCGGACCAGCCGACACAGGGGAACCAGCCGATCTCGCAGAACCACCGCCTCATGGCACTTGATCCGGTGGATCTCGTCCGTGGGAACCCGCACCGTTTCGACGATGTTCTCGATTGGCACGCCCAACGTCTCGCCCCCCACCTCCACGATCATCACGCGGGTCACAGCCATGGAGAGGGGCAACGCCATCCGGATGCACGTGCCCCGCCCCATGGTACTCTCCACGTTCACCGATCCCCCCACCCGGTCCACCATGGCCCGCACGGCGTCCAGGCCGACCCCCCTTCCCGACACGTCCGACACCTGCTCTGCGGTGCTGAACCCTGGGGCGAAGATCAGGTGGAGCGCCTCCTCGTCCGCGATCGTCTCCAGCCGCTCCTCGCTCAGGATGCCTTTCTCGTAGGCCTTGCGCTTGAGCGCCTTCGGATCCATGCCCCGGCCGTCGTCGATCACCTCGATCCACACCCGGTCGTCGAGCTGAACCGCCCTCAACCGAATTTCTCCTTCGGACGGCTTGCCGGCGGCCTCCCGCTCCTCCGGCGACTCGATCCCGTGGTCGAGGCTGTTCCGGACCAGGTGGACCAGGGGCTCGACCAGATCCTCCACCACGTTCTTGTCCGCCTCGGTCTCCTCCCCCTCCATGACCAGCTGTACCCTCTTGCCCAGCCTGCGCGACAGGTCACGGACCAGCCGGGGAAACCTCTGGAACGCGTGGGACACCGGCACCATGCGGACCTGCATCACAGCACCTTGCAGCTCTTCCGCAATCCGGTTGATCACGGCGTGTTGGTTCTTGATCTCCCGGGCGAGGTCCCGAACCTTGAACACCTCTTCCGCCTTTCGGGCCAGGAACGGCAGGGCGTTTTTGGCCACCACCAGCTCCCCCACTAGGTCCATCAAGGCGTCGACCCGGGTCTGGTCCACCTTGAGCACCCGGATCTTCTGGCCGGGGGACGCTCCGTTCTCCTGCTGTGAACGCTCCCTGGCGGTCTCCCTCGGTTGGGAAGACGGCCACTCCCCCGGCTCTCCCTGCCGCGCCCCGTCCGACCCGAGGAGGCGCGACAGGATCTCCAGAGCCAAACCCCTCAGAGGCTCCCCGCTCCCCTGACCTTGCGCCGCCACTCGGGCTTCCGCCAGACGACCCACCTCTGATCCGTTCCCCAAATCCGCCAAGACCGACTCCATCACGGCGGCGGCCGACTCGAGCACCCCCAGCCGGATGTCCGGGTCCCACGGGGCGGCCAGTAGCTCGATCTGGGCTCGCAGAATCTCCACCGCAGCCCCAAGGGCTCTGTCCTCCGGCGTGCCGACGGGGGCCCCCCACTTTTCGGGGACGATCTCGTGCACCTCGACCTGCTCGGCCACGTATCGGAACCACTCCCGCACCTCCTCTACCGAGGCGGCCGCCACCAGGCGGAACCGGAGCACGCAGCGGTACGGGTCGAGCTCCTCGGCGGGAGGCCACGGCTCACGGGTCTCCACCCGCCCCCAGCGGATACCCGGGGTCTGGCGGGCCGTGTGGAACGGGTCGTCGCCGGTGAAGAAGCACTGCTCGTCCGGGGTGTAGGTCACGGCCACCGCCCTCGAACCGCCCTCCCCACCGACCCCATACAGCTCTCGCCGTACGTCCTCGGGGACCTCCACGATCCACGAAGGGGCCGGCTCCGACATCCGGGGGGCAGACCCCGCGTCCTCGTCGCCCCTCTTTTCCGCCACGGCCTCACCGCTCCCCGTGGGTCTCCTGCCGTTCGTTTCGGACAACAGCCCCCGCAGGCGCCCTGCGAGGCCGGCGCTCGTCTCCTCAGCCTCCGGGGGCAGCCGCTCCTCCGCCTCCAGGCTGTCCACCCACTCACCGACCCGATCCAGGGCCTCAAAGAACAGGTCCACCCGGTCCGGCGTGAGCTCGAGCTCCCCCTGTCGAACGGCGTCCAGCACGTCCTCGGCGGCGTGCACCAGTCGCGTCAACGCCCCGATCTCGAAGAACCCCGACGCCCCCTTGATGGTGTGCATGGCGCGGAACAGGCCGTTCAGGATCTCGGCGTCACCGGGGGTCTTTTCCAAAGCGAGAAAGCCCTGGCTCGCCTGTTCCAGGAGATCCCGGCTCTCCGTGATGAACTCGGCCAATAGCGGGTTCATCGGCTCTCCCCCCGAGCCGTCATCAGGGTGGCCCGCAACGCAAGGGCTTCCGGCCGCACCGGCTTGACCAGATACAGGTTGGCCCCAGCCCGGTACGCCTGTTCCCTGTCCCGCCGCTCGGCCTCCGTGCTGATCATGATCGCCGGGATCGCCCGGAGCTCGGGGGTGCTGCGAACCTCCTTCAAAAACGTGTACCCGTCCATCTTGGGCATGTTCACGTCCACCAGCAGCAGGTCGTAGGGAACCACCAACGCCCTCTCCAAAGCCTCCACTCCGTTCTCGGCCTCATCCACCTCGAACCCAGCCCCCTCCAGGATCTGGCGGTGGTACATTCGAACCGTGACGGCATCATCCACGATCAGTGCTCGTCCCATGGCCGATCCTTCTCCTCCGGCTGTAACCCTAAAGGGGCTTCTGGTACACGATCGCGTCCTCGAACCGGCGCACCTTGAACAGCGAGGTGATCCGGCTCATGGACTCCGAGTGCCCCAGGAGCACGAACCCTCCCGGGTTCAACGCGTCGTACAGGGTCTCTGCGGCCCGCCGCTGGGACGCCTCGTCGAAGTAGATCAGCAGATTCCGGCAGAAGATGACGTCAAAGTCCCGCATTCCCCGGGTGTCCCTGGGGTCGCACAGGTTCACCCGCCGGAAGTCCACGCTGGCCCGTAGGTCGTCGCACAACCGGTGGTAGCCGCCCGCCAGCGGCTCGAAGTACTTTTTGAGGATCCAGGGGGGCAGGTGGCTCACCGACCGCCGGGAGAACACGCCAGCCCGGGCTTTCTCCAAGGCCTGCGTGTCGATGTCGGACGCCACGATCTCCACGTCCACCTCGTCGATCCGGTCCCAAAACTCCAGTAAATACAAAGCGATCGAGTAGGGCTCCTCCCCCGTGGAGCACGGCACGGACCAGATTCTCACGGTCTCCCCCGAGCGTTTGTGGTGGAGCACCTCACCCATGAGCGCGTTCACCATGCACTTGAGCTGGTACTCCTCCCGAAAGAAGTACGTCTCATTGACGGTCATGAGGTTCACCAGCTCCTGGAACTCCTTGCCCGATGCCTGGAAGCGCACGAACGCGAAGTACTCCCGGAAGCCCTCGTGGCCTACCTGCCGCATCCGCTGGATCAGGCGCTTGTCCACGAAGTAGCGCTTCGAGTCCTCGAAGCGGATGCCGGTCTTACGGTAGAAGTAGTCCCGGAACCGCTCGAACTCGGCGTCCGTAACGCGGATCTCGGGGACTGACTCGCGTGCCACCCCGCTGTGCCCCACGGCTCACCCGTTTCCAAGGATGCGTTTCAGGGCGGTGTCCACCGCGAACCCGACAAAGGGTTCATTGGGGAACCGGTCCTTTACCGCCTGGATCGCGGGGACCATCTCGGGGGTTCCCACCTCGGCCAAGCGGTCGATCGCCGTGGTGACCACGTTTACGTGCTCGTCGGCCTCCACCACCGCGAGCATCCACGCCGGGGCATCTGGGTGGGCCAAGTCTTGGAGGATATCCACGGCGAAGATCCGCACATCCGGATCCGAATCCGCCAACAGGGCGGCTATGCGATGGCCCACCGCGTCGGGGAGCTGCTGCAGGATCTCCACGGCGCCGTTGCGAAGCCCCGCGTCCTCACCCCGAAGCAACGGGATCAGGCCCTCGGCCACCGCCTCGGTGCCGATCGTCAGCAGGCTTCCGAAGATCGCCTCGCGCACCGTCGGATCCGGCTCCACCTGGAGTCGCTCGCAAAGAGCACTCACCGCCTCCGTGTGGGCAGCCAGATCCCGCGCGGCCCACCTGCGCGCCTTGGCCTGATCGTCATGAAGCTGGGCCAAGAGCCCCTGCAGGTCCCTGCCGTACTTACGGATGTGGGGTCTCGACGGAGCCGCCCGATGTTCTGCACGCTTGACGAGTCCCATGACGTCCCCTCTCCGATCAGGCGCGGGCGGCGCGGCGGCCTTTGGCCCGGGGGGCTCCGTGTGTCCACTCCACGAGCTGCTCGGCAATCCGGTCGGCCGGCAGCACCGCGCCGGCACCGCCCAGCTCGATCAGCTCCCGGGGCATCCCGAAAACCACGGCCGTCTCCTCCGACTCGGCCACGGTCCGTCCTCCCCGGCGCTGCACCTCGGCCATGGCCTCGGCGCCATCGTTGCCCATGCCGGTCAGCTCCACCGCGATCAGGCGCTCGGCCGGCACGTGCTCCAAGGCCGACCGCACCATCCGCTCCACGCTGGGGTGCCACAGAAAGCGGTCGTCCGCCGGAACGCTCAGGGCCACCAGCCGCTCCCGGCGGCGGCTCACCACCACGTCGGCATCCCCCCGGGCGATCCACACCGTTCCCGGCTCCAGGGGGGTCGGCCCCCCGACCTCTGCCACCCGCAACGCGCACTGCCGGTCCAGGCGCTCGGCGAACACCCGGGTGAACTTCCCGGGCATGTGCTGCGCCACCAACACCGGCAGGGAGAAGTCGGGGGGGAGCTCCGGGAGGATCTCCTCCAGGGTGCGGGGCCCCCCTGTAGACACCCCGATCAGCACCAACCCCTCCCGGGTTTCCCCCGACGCGGGTCCGGCGTCGAGCCGACGGAACCTTCTCCGAAGCCTCCGGCCCTTGGCGGACGGCGGCGGGGGCCCTTCCTTGCGCGTCCCGGCCTTCCGGTGGGGGCGGCGTTTGGCCCGGAGAGCGGCTCGAACCCTGGCGACCAGCTCGTCGGTCAGGTCCTTGATCCGGAGCGAAACCGTTCCGTCGGGCTTGGGCAGGTAGTCCACGGCCCCCAGCTCCAGGGCCTCGAAGGTGGCCAGAGCCCCCTTCTCGGTAAGGGACGACACCATCACCACCGGCCGGGGGGACTCGGTCATGATGTGGCTGAGGCAGGTCAACCCGTCCATCACCGGCATATTGATGTCCAGCGTCACCACGTCCGGGTCGAGTTCCCGGATCTGGCGCAGCGCGTCCTCCCCGTCCCTTGCCATGTAAACCTCGAAGTCGTCCTGGGTCTCCAGCATCTGACGCAGGTACTTGCGCATCAACGCAGAGTCGTCGACCACCAAGATCTTGTGCTTCACGCTCCCAACTCCCACGGATCGCCTTGAACTCGGCTACGCGGCGGCCTCGTCGGAGACCGCCAAGGCCACTGCCTCTCGCTCGTCGGCCTCCAACAGCTCGCGCGCTTCGATCACCTGGATCATCCGGCCCTGCTCCTTCAGGTTCACCACCCGGGCCATGATGCGCGCCTGGTCTTCCGACAGCCGGGGAGCGTCCTCCACGGCCCTGGCAGGCACCCGCAGCACCTCGCTCATGGCATCCACCACGAAGCCGGTGCGCGTACCGTCGAGGTTCAGCACCAGGATGCGCTGGCGGTCGTTTCGCTCCATCCGCTCGAGCCCGAAACGGGCGCGCATGTCCACAACCGGCAGAACCGACCCCCGAAGGTTCACCACACCCTCGATGAACTCCGGGGTCTTGGGCACCCGGCTCATCTTGTCCGGCACCCAGATGATCTCCTGGACCCACTCGATGCCCACCCCATACTCCTGGGCTGCGAGCCGGAACACCACGAACTGAGTCTCCTCGTCCTCGCCGGTCCTCGAAGCGCTCGACCGCCCCGACGCCCGCACCGAGTCCTCCCCATGGGCCTCCACCGCCTCTCTCACGGCCGCGTGCTGAAACAACGCTTCTGCGCTCAACAATGAAACGAGCCGTTTGCCTCCCTCCAACCGGCACAGGGCCTGAACACCGTCCACTCCTTGCTTCTCCAACAGCTTCGGAACCTCGTCCAACGCACCTGAAGGGGCCTGAAACACCTCGTGGACCCTGTCCACCACCATCCCCACCGTGATCTTCCGTTCTCCCCCCGCCCGACCGACCACCAGGATCCGGTTATGCTCCCCCAACGGCGCCTCGACCAGACCGAACAGGCGCCGCAGGCTTACCAGGGGCAGCACCCCTCCCCGCAGGTCGATGATTCCGAGCACGTGCTCCCGGGCTCCCGGCACCCGACTGATCTCGTCCGGGACCCGAACGATCTCCTGAACCTCCGCGATGTCGAACGCGTACTCCTCACCGTCCAGCTCGAAGCTCACCAACTGCCGACCGTCGGCCTCGGCCTCCCCTGCTGGCCCGGCGGCACGGCCGGCCATGCTCGTCCCCAAAGAGAGCCTGCTGTCGCACGGTCCACCAAGAGAGGCAAAGTCCCGGGCAACGAGGGTGTGAGCGTCCAGGAGCTGGATCAGTGCTCCTCCCGCCTCGGGCTTGATCACCCCTGCCAGCAGATCCGAGTCCACTGCGGTGGCCACCTCCTCGGCGGGCTCGATCCGCTCCGCCTCCACGGTGATCACCCGTTCGACCCGGTCCACGACCAGCCCGACCGGCCGTGAGCAGTCGGCCACCACGACCCGAGTGGCGTCGGTGGGCTCCTTCTCGGGGAACCCCAAGAGGATCGAGAGCTCCACCACGGGCAGCACGGTTCCCCGGAGGTTCGCCAGCCCGTCTAGGCTGTTGGGGGCCAGGGGGACCCGCACTGTCTTCGGGAGACGGATGATCTCCAGCACCGACTCCATCGGGAAGGCAAAGCACTCGGCCCCCACGAAGCACGTCACGTACTGCCTGGCACCGCGCTCCTCCCCCGTGGGGTCGGCCTCGCCGTCCCACGAGTTCTGGGGAACCCCTCCAGGGGGGATGGTCGTCGTCTGTCCCATCGGTTGCCTCCGCTGCGCTGCGCGGTGTCGCGCGGACCCGTCCGATCACCCGGTCTGGAGCTCATCCGCGGTGGAGGCGATCTCCTCGATCGCCGCCGACAGCTCCTCGGCTCCCTGAGCCAGCTGCCGGCCGGCGGCTGCCGCCTGCTCCGTGGCCTGGCTGGCCTCCTGGGCCGCTGCACTGATCTGCTCCATCCCCTTCTTTGCCTGGGAGACCGCTGTAGCGATCTCGGCCGCTCCATCGAGCACCTTTTGGTTCCCCCGGAGCACCTCGTTGGTCTCAGCCTCGACGACGAGCAGGTTCTCACTCACGCCCTGGGCCTTGTCGGCCTCTGCCAGTGCCACATCGGCGATCTGGTGCAGGTCGGCCCGGACCACAATCACGAGATCTTGGATCGCTTTCACCTGGTCTTTGATCTGCTCGGCGTTCTCGGCCGCGTCGTTGGCCAGGTTCTGGATGTCGGTGGACACGACAGCAAACCCCTTTCCGAACTCACCGGCGCGGGCGGCCTCTACCGCGCCGGTGACGGCCAGCATGCTGGTCTGAATCGCCACCGTGGCGATCCCGTCCACGATCTTGTCGATCCGGCGGCTCAGCACCTCCAGCTCCCGGACCGCGTCCAGGTTCCTCCGGCCCGTGTCCGCGGACTCCCGAATCCCTTGAATCATCTCTTCCACACTCGTCTTGTTCTCCGCCACGAGCTCAGCAATCGTTTCGCACGCTTTCACCGCCTCCCGGGCCTGGGTCTCTGCGAGGTCGGTGCTCTTCTCGATCTGGGTAACTCCGGCCACGGCCTCCTCCGCCGCGGAGGCCTGCTGCTCCGCGCCCCGGTTGATCTGCTCGATCGCGGTCAGGATCTCGTCCGAGGCCCGGTTGATCTCCTCCACCGCGGCCGACAGCTCCTCGGCCGCAGCCGCTACCTCCTCGGCGCTCTTGGCGATGTCGGTGCTGTTCTTGAGCTCCTCCGCCAGCTCCTCGAGCTCCTGGGCGGCCTTCTCGCTCTCACTCAGTGCCTGGGCCTGCTGATCCAAACTCTTGAGGCACTCCTGGCATGCCGAGGACTGCTCCTCGGCAGCGGCCGCGATCTGCTCGGTCCCCTTTTGGGCCTGCACCCCTGCCGTGGCCGCCTCGGCAGCGGCCTGCGCGATCTCGTCGGCACCGGCGCGGATCCGTTCCATGTCCGCCTTGATCTTGGAGAGCTGCTCGGTCACGGCCCCCCCCTTCTCCACCTCGGCTCGGGCGGTCTCGGCCGCGGCTCTGACCCCCTCGGACACGGTTCGGGTGTTCGCCTGCACCTTCTCGATGAGCTCCGCGATGTTGGCCGCGTTCTTGGCGGAGGTCTCCGCTAGCCCCCGGACCGTGTCGGCCACGACGGCAAACCCCTTACCGTGCTTGCCGGCCCGAGCCGCCTCGATCGCCGCGTTCAGGGCGAGCAGGTTGGTCTGGTCCGCGATGCGCATGACCGCCTTGACCGCCTCGGTGATGCGGCCGGCCTGCTTCTCGAGATCGCCCATCCGCTCCACCGAGCCCATCTGGCGCTTGGCACCGGCTTTCACGTTCTCCACCAGGGTGCTGATCTCGGCCCCCACCCGATCCAAAAGCTTTTGGAGCTCCGTGCTCTTCTTTCGGGACAGCTCCGCCACCTCGCCCTGCTGTTTCAGACGGCCGGCCACCTGGTTCATGGCCGCCAGGCTCTCCTGGCAGGCTCCTGCGGCCTCCTCCGCGCCGCCCGCGATCTGCTCCATCGAGCGGTTCAGCTCCTCTTGGGCTGCCACGGCCTCCGCGACCGCGCTGGCCAGCTGGGTGGACGCCGACGAGACCCGCTCTGCCGCCTGCTGCTGCTTGGCCAACGTGCGTGCCCGCCGCCGCCGCTCCTCCGCCTCCCGCTTTCCAACGGAGGTTGCTGCCGGTTTGACCGCCGTGTCGGGACTCGATGTGCTGTGCTTTTTCAGACCCATCGCATCACTCCTTTGGCGAATGCCCGGGCGAGGGAACCTTCGTGCCCATGCGCTTTGTCCGTCGGATCGAGTGCCGGTGAGCCCCTCTTAAGGGTGCCGTTGTCGAGAAACAGCCTTTTTGTTCGTTTTGGCGAACATTGCCCCCTTCCTTTGCGAGCCGGAACGGCATCCGCACGATCACAGTGGTTCCCTTTCCCTCCTCGCTCTCGATCTCCATCTGGGCCCCGTTTCGTTTTGCGGCCTCGTATGCGATGTTGAGCCCAAGGCCGGTCCCTTCCCTCTTCGTGGTGAAAAACGGTGTAAACACCTCGCCGATGATGGCCTGGGGGATGCCCGGGCCGTCGTCCCCTACCACGATCTCCACGAACCCGAAGAACCCCGCGGTGTCGTAAGGGATCTCCCGGGTAAAGAACCGAACCGACGCCCCGCCGCACGCGGCCGCATCGAACGCGTTCACCAGGAGGTTCACAAAGCAGCCCACCATCTCGGGCTCGTTGACCTCCACCACGAAGACGTCTGGCGGTGGCACGAAGTCCGCACCAACACCAGCGGGCTTCCTGGCGAGGGCCTCCCGAAACGCCAGTCGCATGACTTCGGCCAGCGCCGTTTCTCGGCGGGAGGCCAAAGGCCGTCCCCCGAAGGCCCGTACCGACTCGACCATGTCTTCGATCCGGTCGATGCCATGGCACAAATCTTCCAGGAGTTCCAACGCCTCTGCCAGGGCTGCTTCGTCAGGAAGCGCGCCCTCCGACAGCCGCGTGCGGGTCTCCCGGCAGAACCGGGCAATCAGCTCGGCATTTCCCTTGATAAACGTCAGGGGGTTGTGGATCTCATGGGCCAGACCGGAGAGGAGCCGGCCCAGGGCAGCCAACCGGCTTTCCCGTTCCTCCCTCTCCCGCAATCTCGAGAGCTCCTGTTGCAGCCTGACCTTTTCCAAAGCCAACGTGCACCGCTGAAAGGCCGGCTCCATCTGGCGAAGAAACTCGGACTCCGTGAACGGCTTCTCGACGAAGTTGACCGCCCCGTGGCGCAGCGCCTCGATCACCACGCCCGCGTCGCTGAAGCCGGAGACCAGCACCACCTCGGTGTCCGGCCTTTCCCCGCGCACCCGCTCCAGCAGATCGATCCCGTTGAGCCCCGGCATGCGAATGTCCGTCACTACGATCGGAAACGGGTCCTCATGGAACCGCATCCATGCCTCCAACCCGTCCGTCGCGGTAACCACCTCGTGCCCCAACCTCTCCAGGCACCGAGCCATGGCATTGCGAAGCGACTTCTCGTCATCTGCCACGAGAACCCGGAACACCGTGCCGCACGCCGGCTCGGCGAGAATCTCGTCGTTTCTCTCGTCAGAAGGCCTGCCCATGGTCGTCACTCCGTGAAGTCGAAAAAGCGGATCAACTCTTTGATGTCCTGATCCGCTGGACGCACGCCCCCCGGCGCGGCGGTCCACACGTGGGCCATCCCCCGCATCTCGTCCGGGTCGGTGGTCACGGCAGACAGCCGCAGTCCGAACGAAAACCACAGCAACCGATCGATCTTTCGGTGGACCTTCCGCTCGGCGGGCAAGGGCGGCGCCAGGAGCAGCGTCACCTGCCCTTCCTCGCTCACCCCGATCGCCCGAAGTCCCCCGCCAGGAGCGGGCCGCATCATCCTCTCCAACCGCCTCGCCACTCTGGCAAGGTATCCGCGCTCTGCCGCGAACAGCTCCCCCAGCAACGAGGTGAAGACATGGCTGCGGTTCAGCTCGTACACGTGACGCTTTCCGGACGGCACCTTCAGGACAATGCCCAACGCTGCCAGCTCATCCAGGGCGGCCTTCCCGGAGGAAGGAGACACCCGCGCCCGGGCTGAGACATTCCGTCCGGACACGCCGTCTCGGGAAAACAGGGCGCGGAGAACCCGAACCCGACCGGAGCCACCCAAGACCCTTTCCAGGTTCATACGACCTCCCCTTTGAGGGTCCGCTCCACCGCACGCTGCCACCGACGGTACCGGCGTTCCGCCGCTCGAACGACCTCAACCACCTCATCCAAGCTCTGGAACGGCTTGACCAGGTAGTCGAGCGCTCCCAATCGGTACGACTCGAGGACCCGGTCGATGGAGCTGTACGCGGTCATAACGATCGTCTGGGTCAGGCCGCCAGCCAGCCGCAAGGCGTGGAACAACGCCACTCCGTCCATTCCCGGCATGACAATATCGGTCAGGAGAATGTGAACGGGCGGCCCGGTGCGGATCCGATGCAAGGCCCTGTGCGGGTCGGGCTCGGTTTCGCAGACGAACCCCTCGCGGGCAAGGCAGACCCGAAGGGTGCGAAGAATGGCCGGCTCATCGTCGACGACCAACAGACGCAGTAGCTGCTCCATGGGATGGCTCCTACAGTTCGACAGCGGCGAGTTGCCACCGACACGCGGTGGCTGCTTTATCGAGTCGGTACCGCTCCGGCGAATCAACAGGATGGTTCGCCCCGAAGAAACACTTTTTGTTCGGTTGCCCGAACAAAAATCCCCTCCTTATTGCCCTTTGGCTGGAGGTGCTGGAGGGCCAAACCGATCCTGGGAGTATCCCCTCGATTGCTTCGCGCCGGGTGGGAGGGCGTACGGGACCGAGGCCGCGGAACCGCCAAGGAGGCGCCAAATGCAGCTTGCAGCAGGAGTCGGTCAGCCCTTTTTCTCGTCCCTGCTTCAAGCCCTGGACCACGCGGACAGGGCCATTGTGGTGCTCGATGCGGACCGGCGGGTCGTTTATTACAACCGCAGATACCGGCAGATGTGGGGGTTTCCTCCGGAGTTCCTGGAGCAGAAGCCCCGTATAGAAGACTGCATCCGGTGGGCCTGCCGGAAAGGGGTGTATCCGAGGGAAAGTGAGGAAGAACTGGTGGCCCGCCGACTGAAGCATCTTGCGTCCGGAGCCCCCCTCATCGCCCTGGACACCCCCCGAACCGACGGAACCGTGGTCGAGGGATACGCGGCTCCGATCCCGGAGGGCGGGTGGGTGCTGTCGTTCCGGGACATGACCCGCTGGCAGCAGATGCTGGCCGAGGTCCAGGCGAGCGAGGCACGCTACCGCACGATCCTCGCCGCCATGGAGGACTTCGTGCTGATCTGCTCCCCGGACCGCCGCGTCGAGTACATGAACCCGGCGCTGATGCGGCACCTGGGCCGGGACGCCGTGGGAGAGCACTGTCACAAAGCCCTATTCAACATGGGGGATGCATGCCCCTGGTGCCCTGCCACCTTCGGCCCCCCTGCCGACGCCGAGGTAGGGGAGGCGGTGGTGTCCCTCGGCTCCGAAGACCGCACCTACCATCTTCTTCGGGTCCCCCTGCCGGAGCCGGGCGGCAGACGCGGCTCGAAAGCCGCCAGCCTGGTGGTGCTGCGGGACATCACGGAGCAGGCACGGCGGCAGCGGCAGCTCCGGGATCTGCTCTGGCTACAGGAACAGATTCTGGATAGCGCAGGAGAAGGGATCCTGGTCACGGACGAGAACCTCCGGTGTCAGATCTGGAACCCGGCGATGGAGCGGTGCACCGGCGTATCGGCCGAGAGGGCGCTGGGCTTACCCATAGGTGAGGCACTCGCTCCCGGGGGGGACTCCCTGGCAGGCCTGCTTCGGGAGGCCTTGAAGGGGCAAGAGGTCTCCGCGAGCTTCCGGTACGCGAAGCACGGGATCGACACCGACTCGTGGATGACAGGCACCTTCACCCCGCGCCGAGACGCCCATGGCAGGGTCAAGGGGGTGGTCGGGATCGTAAGAGACGTAACTCGGCAAAAGCTCGACGAGGAGGCGCGTCGAAGGAAGGATCTGATATTCCGCGCTTTGGTGGAGCACGCCCATGCCGTGCCGTGGGAGCTCGACCTGGCCACCAAACGGTTCACGTACGTGGGCCCTCAGGCCGCCGAGCTCACAGGTTTTTCCCCAACGGAGTGGTCCGGCCCGGAGTTTTGGAGACGTCTCGTCCACCCCGACGACCGCGCTCAAGCCGAGGAGGCCACCAGACAGGGCATCCGAGAGTCTGGGAGCGCCCGGGTGGAGTACCGCATCGTGCGGGCCGACGGTTCCATTCGGTGGGTTCTCAGCCTCATGACCGTGTTCCGCAACTCGGAGGGGCCGGACCGTCTTCTGGGGTTCTTGATCGATATCACCGAGGAAAAACGGGAGGCCGTGGAACGCAGACGTTTCGAAATCCGTTTGCAGCAAGCCGAGAGAATGGAGAGCCTGGGAGTGCTGGCCGGCGGCGTGGCCCACGATTTTAACAACCTACTCACCCCCATTCTGGCCCATGCCGAGATCTTGGCGTACCAGCTTCCCCCCGACGATCCTCTGCGCAACAACGCCCGGGAGATCGCCTGTGCAGCCGAGCGGGCCGCAGACCTAGCAAAGCAGATCCTTGCGTTCAGCCGGGATACCGGCGGTGAACTTCGCCCTTTGAAGTTGGCCCCGCTCGTCAAGGAAACCGTGAAGTTTCTGCGATCGGGGCTGCCTGCCACTGTGGCGTTGCGGGAACAAATCAGGGTGACGGACGAAACGGTGCGGACAGAGCCTACCAAGATCCACCAGATCGTGATGAACCTGTGCGTGAATGCGGTGCAGGCCATGGAGGGCAAAGGGAGCGTTGAGGTGGGCGCTGACGTTGTCGCGGGGGCCGACCTCCCCTCGCTCACGAGACCGCCAGATGAGGCCTCCCGGTATGCCAGGCTTTGGGTTTCAGACACGGGTCCAGGGATTCCGGACGAGATCCTTGCCAAGATATTCGACCCGTTCTTCACCACAAAAAAGGACCAGGGCGGCACGGGTATGGGACTGGCAAACGTCAAGAGAATCGTAGACGAGCTCGGGGGGGGGATCCGGGTGAGCACCGGGGTAGGGGTCGGAGCCCGCTTCGATGTATACCTCCCCCTGATCGAGGAAGGCACTCACCCCTCCCGTGCCGCGAACGGCCCCGGGCTCCGGAGGGGAACCGAACGGATCCTACTGGTCGACGACGAGCGGGCGATCGTCGACATGCTGGCTTACATTCTCGACGAGCTGGGATACCAGGTGATGGGCGTGGAAAAGGGATCTCAGGCCATCGAGATCCTGCGGGGCAACCCCCGCGGCTTCGACGTGCTCCTCGTGGACCTCATGATGCCTGAGGTGACCGGCCTGGAGATCATCCAGGAGGCCCGTTCCTTGCGACCCGAGATCCCTGTGATCCTATGCACCGGTCAGGCACTCGCCACCGGAAAGCTCGGCCACAAGCATATCCCCCCGCCGTCGGTGATCTTGCCGAAACCCATCAGCATGGCGTCCCTCTCGGACGCACTTCGAAAGGTGTTGGACCGGGAAGACGTCCCTTGCCACGGGACCCGGGCTTGACGCAGGGGCCGAACGGCCCCATGGTGTCGGCCCGCGTCCATTCCCCGAGGCATCTCGATCGAAAGGGAGGAACGTCATGAGCTCGGTTCGGATCCAGGACCTGATGGAGGCAAGCGGGGTCAAGTTCGGCACCAGCGGGGCCCGGGGCCTGGCCGAGGCCATCACGGACCGGGTGGCTTACGCCTACACCCTGGGGTTCCTCCAGCACCTGGAGGGCCTGGGCGAGTTCGGCCCCGGCACGCCCGTGGCCGTCGGGGGCGACCGCCGGCCCTCGACGCCCCGGATTCTCCGGGCCGTGGCCCGGGCCGTGGCCGACCGGGGCGGACGGGTGGTCTACTGCGGGCTCCTGCCCTCCCCCGCGCTCGCCCTCCACGGGTTCACCGAACAAATCCCCTCGGTCATGGTGACCGGCAGCCACATCCCCGAGGACCGCAACGGCATCAAGTACACCCGGCCCGGCGGCGAGATCTTGAAACGCGACGAGGCCGCGATCCGGGAGCAGGTGGTGGAGGTCCCTGACGAGGCGTTCGACGACCGGGGCGCGCTGCGGCAAGCCCCGGCGCTGGGGCCCGACGACCCCACGGCGCGCCGCCGATACGTGGATCGGTACTTCGAGGCCTTTCCCGAGGGCTTCCTGGCCGGGAAGCGCGTGGGCCTGTACGAGCACTCGGCCGTGGGCCGGGACCTGCTTGCCGAGCTGCTCGAGGGGTTCGGGGCCGAGGTGGTGCGGCTGGGCCGGAGCGACCGGTTCGTGCCGGTGGACACCGAGGCGATCCGGCCCGAGGACGTGGACCTGGCCCGGCAGTGGGCGGCCGAGCACCGGCTCGACGCCCTCGTGTCGGCCGACGGCGACAGCGACCGGCCCCTGGTGGCCGACGAGACCGGTCGGTGGCTCCGGGGCGACGTGCTGGGCATCCTGGTGGCCCGGCTCCTGGGGGCCGACGCGGTGGCGTGCCCGGTGAGCTGCAACACGGCCGTGGAGAAGTGCGGCTGGTTCCGGAAGGTGGTGCGGACCCGGATCGGGTCGCCCTACGTGATCGAGGGGATGGCCAGGGCCGCGGCCGAGGGGTTTCGCACCGTGGTGGGGTACGAGGCCAACGGCGGGTTCCTCACGGCCTCGCCGATCCGGCTCGACCGGGGGGAGCTCGCGCCCCTGCCCACCCGGGACGCGGCCGTGGCGATCCTGGGGGTGCTGCTGCTGGCCGTGCGCGAGGGGAAGACCGTCTCGGAACTCCGGGCCGCCCTGCCCCCACGGTACACCGCGAGCGACCGCCTCAAGGAGTTCCCCACCGAGGTCAGCCGGGCCCGGGTCGAGGAGCTGATCGCCGGGGGGCCCGAGGCGGTCGAAGCCGCCTTCGACCGCCGGTTCGGGCCGGTGGCCTCCCTGGACACCACCGACGGGCTGCGGGTCACGTTTCGGTCCGGCGAGGTCGTGCACCTGCGGCCCTCGGGCAACGCGCCCGAGTTCCGGTGCTACACCGAGGCCGACTCGGAGGAGCGGGCCCTGGAGCTCCTGCGCGAGGCATTGGAGGTGATGGAGACCTGGAGAGTCTGAAGGGACCCAAGGGACAGCAGGGACGCAAGGGGCGGCGGCCCCTGTGTCCCTCACGTCCCTTCGGCCCTTTGGGCGCCGACCCGGCGTTTGCTCCGGGCGCTCGCCCACGGCTACAATCGCCGCCGCCAGCAGAAAGGGGGCGCCGTGGGCACCATACCCTGATCCACAACCACCAACCGGCCGATCCCCGCCCCCACGAGGGCGCGGGGCGGCCGGTTTTCGTTTGTCCATTGTACGGAGGTGTCGCGAGCATGGACATGGAAGCCCTGAAGCGCAAGCTCCTCGAGGCGCTGGCCGCCCGGGGTGGCTCGGCCGGAAACCAGGCCCTGCGTAACGACCTGGGCGTGGCCGACGGCACCTACACCGCGCTGGTGGACCTGCTCGTGCGCGAGGGCCGCATCGTTCGCGGCAGGGGCCGGGGCGGGTCGGTCCGGCTCGTGGAACCGGCCGCGGCCGCCGGGGCCCCCGAAGCGAAACCGGAAGCCACCCGATCGGCCGGCGAACAGCCCAAGCCCCAGCCGAAACCCGGCCCGGCCCGGCCCCACGCCCCGGCCGAAGCCGGACCGGCGCAGCTCACCTGGATCACCAACTTCATCTGGGGCATCGCCGACGATGTGCTCCGCGACCTCTACGTGCGGGGCAAGTACCGCGACGTCATCCTGCCCATGACCGTGATCCGGCGGCTCGACGCCGTGCTCGAGCCCACGAAGCAGGCCGTCCTCGAGATGAAGCGGAGGCTCGACGAGGTCGGCCTCGTCCACCAGGAGACGGCGCTCTGCCAGGCCGCGGGCCAGGCCTTCTACAACACCTCGCCCTTCACCCTGCGCGACCTCCGGGCCCGGGGGAGCCGCCAGCAGCTCGAGGCCGACTTCCGGGCCTACCTCGACGGGTTCTCACCCAACGTGCAGGAGATCCTCGACAACTTCGAGTTCCGCAACCAGATCCCCCGGCTCTCCAAGGCCGACGCCCTGGGGAGCCTCATCGAGAAGTTCCTCGACCCCAGCATCAACCTGAGCCCCGAACCCGTGCGAAACGCCGACGGTTCGGTGCGGCTCCCGGGCCTCGACAACCACGCCATGGGCACCATCTTCGAGGAGCTCGTACGGCGGTTCAACGAGGAGAACAACGAGGAGGCCGGCGAGCACTGGACCCCGCGCGACGCCGTAAGGCTCATGGCCCGGCTCATCTTCCTGCCCGTCGCCGACAAGATCGAGTCGGGCACCTATCTCCTCTACGACGGGGCCTGCGGTACCGGCGGCATGCTCACCGTGGCCGAGGAGACCCTGCGCCGGCTCGCGACCGAGCGGGGCAAGCAGGTGGTCACCCACCTCTACGGCCAGGAGATCAACGCCGAGACCTACGCCATCTGCAAGGCCGACATGCTGCTGAAGGGCGAGGGCGAGGAGGCCGACCACATCGTGGGCGGCCCCGAGCACTCCACCCTCTCGAACGACGCCTTCCCCTCCATGGAGTTCGACTTCATGCTGTCGAACCCGCCCTACGGCAAGAGCTGGAAGGGTGACCTCGAGCGCCTGGGCGGGAAATCGGGCATCCGCGACCCGCGCTTCATCGTGCAGCACCGGGGGGAGGAGCTTTCGTTCGTCACCCGGTCGAGCGACGGCCAGATGCTCTTCCTCGCCAACATGGTCTCCAAGATGAAGCACGGCACGGCGCTCGGAAGCCGGATCGCCGAGGTGCACAACGGAAGCTCGCTCTTCACGGGCGACGCCGGACAGGGCGAATCGAACATCCGGCGCTGGATCATCGAGAACGACTGGCTCGAGGCCATCGTGGCCCTGCCGCTCAACATGTTCTACAACACACCCATCGCCACCTACATCTGGGTGCTCACCAACCGGAAACCCGCCCACCGCAGGGGCCGGGTGCAGCTCATCGACGCCACCGGGTGGTACACCCCGCTTCGGAAGAACCTGGGCAAGAAGAACTGCGAGCTGTCCGAGGCCGACATCGAACGGATCTGCGAGGTGTTCCTCGGGTTCGAGGAAACCGAGCAGTCGAAGATCTTCCCCAACGCGGCCTTCGGGTACTGGAAGGTCACGGTGGAGCGGCCCCTGCGGCTCAAAGGCATCGACCCCGAGCGGGCCTACACGGCGGCCGAGATCCGGAAACTCCGCGAAACCCGCGAGCGGGCCGGCGACGCCCCGCCGGTGATCCGCAAGATCCACAAGGCCGGCACCGCGCCCAACCCTCTCAGGGGCCTGTTCGAGGTGACGATCCGGGGCAGGCGCCGGGTGGTGCAGTACGAGCCCGACACCGAGCTGCGCGACACCGAGCAGGTCCCGTTCCTCGAGTGCCCGCGCTGCCAAGAGCCCGGGTACCTGCCCTCCGAGGCCGACACCGCCGAGGCCATCGCGGCGTTCCTGCGGCGCGAGGTGCTCCCCTACGCCCCCGACGCCTGGTACGACCCGGGCAAGGTCAAAATCGGCTACGAGATCAGCTTCAACCGCTCCTTCTACAAACCCAAGGCCCTGCGCTCCCTCGAGGAGATCCGCGCCGACCTCCTGGCGGTGGAGAGGGAGGCCGAGGGGCTGTTGGCGGAGATTCTGGGGAAAAGGTGAGGGTAAGGGCCAGGGACCCAAGGGACTCGAGGGACAAAAGGGAGGCGCAGCCACCTTGCGTCCCTTCGGTCCCTTGAGTCCTGGTGGTTCTGGCGAAACCGAGGCACACCATGCCCGACCGGTTTCTTCCGCCCCACGGCGGGTACAAGAAGCTCCTGAGCTACCAGCGGGCCCTCGTGGTGTACGAGGCCACCGTGCGGTTTTGCGAGCGCTGGTTCGACCGGCGCGACCGCACCGTGGACCAGATGGTGCAGGCGGCCCGGTCGGGCAAGCAGAACATCGTCGAGGCGAGCATGGCCTCGGGCACATCAAAAGAGATGGAGATCAAGCTCACCAACGTGGCCCGGGCGAGCATGGAGGAGCTGCTGGAGGACTACCGGGACTTCCTGCGGCTCCGGGGGATCGAGGAGTGGCCGAAGAACCATCCCTACGCCAAACGCCTCTCCGAGCTCGCCCGGACCCCGGGCGCCGACTACGAGACCTTCCGCCGGGCCGTGGAGCACCCCGACCCGGCCATCGCGGCCAACGCCATCATCGGGCTCATCAAGATCACGACGTACCTGCTCGACCGGCAGATCGGGCAACTGGAAAAGGCTTTTCTCGAAGAGGGCGGCCTGCGCGAGCGCATGACCCGCGCCCGGCTCGAGGCGCGGGAGGAACAACGGCGTCGCGGCCGCAAGCCGGGCCGGCCCAAAGCCTGAACCGTGGCACGCAGGGTCAAGGAGATACCGCAACCGATGTCCACGACGGTCTCGATCGAGAGCCTCAAGCCCTACGCTACCTACAAAGACTCCGGCGTCGAGTGGTTGGGAGAGGTGCCGGAGCATTGGGAGACTCACCGGCTTAAGTCATTGGTGAGACAAATCAACGAACAGACCACAACAAAGGCGGATACAGACATCTACATTGCGTTGGAACACGTTGAAAGATGGACTGGGCGACTACTGGAGCTATCCACGGGGACTACATTTGACAGCCAAGCGAAGCGCTTTTGGGCCGGCGACGTGCTTTTTGGAAAGCTCCGACCGTATTTGGCCAAGGTCACAAGACCGCAACGCAACGGTGTCTGTGTAGGAGAGTTCCTTGTGTTACGCGCAAAGCCGGCATTGGCGCCCGAGTATCTTGAACAAACCTTGCGCTCGGCACCAGTTATCGATTTCGTGAGTAGCTCGACCTACGGCGCCAAGATGCCAAGGGCGGAGTGGGCCTTCCTCGGGAACATGCTCTTTCCCCTCCCACCCCTTCCCGAACAAACCGCCATCGTGCGGTTTCTGGACTATGTGGACCGGCGGGTGCGGCGGGTGATTCGGGCGCGGAGGAAGCGGATCGAGCTGCTCGAGGAGTACAAGCAGGCCCTCATCCACCAGGCCGTCACGGGCCAGATCGACGTTCGCACCGGCAAGCCCTACCCCGCCTACAAAGACTCGAGCGTCGAATGGCTGGGCAAGGTGCCGGAGCATTGGCGCGTTGCGGCACTACGCTCAGCGTACGAGCAGTGCTTGGGGAAGATGCTCGATTCAAAACGAATTACTGGGACATCGCTGGTTCCATATCTGCGCAACGCAGACGTACAATGGGATAGAATCGATATCTCGGATCTTCCGGAGATGGACATTTTCCCTGGGGAATTCGATAGATACACACTCAAGCCGGGCGACCTACTCATATGCGAAGGCGGCGAGGTGGGGCGAGCTGCAATATGGAACGGCGAGTTGCCACGTTGCGGCTTTCAGAAGGCCCTCCACCGCCTGCGCCCGAGATCAGGCTCGGGACAAGTTCCGAGGTATATGATGTACTCGCTTCGTGCCGCGACGCTTGTGGGCGCGTTTTCCGACGGTCATGTGAGCACGATCGAACACCTCACCGGAGAAAAGCTGAGAACGCACCGGTTCGCGTTTCCCCCTGCAACCGAACAGGCTGCTATCGTGGATTACCTGGACTCGAAACAAACCAGGGCGGACGCGTCCATCGCCGCCACACGCCGCGAGATCGAGCTGCTTCAGGAGTTTCGCACCAGGCTCGTGGCCGACGTGGTCACGGGCAAGCTGGACGTACGCGAGGTGGCGGCCCGGCTGTCGGAAGAGCCCGACGAGCCGGAGGATGCCGAAGGGGAAGGCGACGACGTGGGCGGGGCCCAAGACGATCTGTCCGTCGGGGCGGAGGCGTAACCCGTCCGGCCGGAGAAGCTCACGGCGGCCTCTCCTGCTGTGCAGGAGGAGTTGCGGGGTCGTCGGCTGCTGGTGTACTTGACCTGGGCGGCGTGCGAGCTTCGCACTCCGGGGCAAGGCGACGGGCTCGGAGGACTATGACGGGCGGCTCGGCGCCGTGCCAGGACGCACCAGGGGCAAGCGAGGTACCGATCATGATCCAGCGACTGGAGGTGTCGAACTACCGGAGCATGGGTTCCGGCGTGCGGGTGGAGCCCGGCCGGCTCTCCGTGTTCATCGGACCCAACGGTGCGGGCAAATCCAACCTGCTCGACGTGCTCTCGTTCGTGCGGGACGCGGTCACGCAGGGGTTGCCGGCCGCCATCACCCACCGGGGGGGCATCGACAACGTGCGACGCCGGAGCTCGGGGCACCCTTTCGACGTGCAGGTCCGCCTCGAGATCCTGCTCCCTGGCGGTCGGGCCTCGTACGGGTTCACCCTTGGCGGCGACCGGGTGGAGGAGTATCGGGTCAAGTCCGAGGCAGCGGCGATCGAGGCGGATGGGCAGTACTGGACATTCGACCGGGCCGCCGGCAGGTGGCCGCCCGGCGTTTTGCCTCGGTTCGACGAGCAGTCGCTCGCGCTCACGGCCCTCGGCGGAACGGAGCAGTTCAAACCGCTCGCCGACGTTCTGGCCTCGATGAGCGTGTACTCGATCTTCCCCGACCAGCTTCGGGTTCCCCAGCGGTTCGACCCCACGTTCCCCATGCAGCGGCACGGCGAAAACTGGGTGTCGGTGCTGCGGGAGCTCATCCGCGACCCGCAGGCCAAGGAAGAGCTGATCAAAGGCCTTCACAAGCTCACCGGCGACATCGAGGACGTGCAGGTCCGCAGCGCCGCCGGGCACCTCATCGCCGAGTTCAGGCAGCACAAGGTCAAGGGGAAAAAGAGCAAGCGCTGGTTCGAGGCGGCGCAGCAGTCCGACGGCACGCTCCGGGTGGCCGGCATCCTCACGGCGCTCCTTCAGGAGCCGCGGCTCCCCGTGATCGGGGTGGAGGAGCCGGAACTCACGGTGCACCCCGGGGCGCTGCCCCTGGTGTACGACTACCTGCGCCAGGCTTCCGAGATATCGCAGGTGCTCGTCACGACCCACAGCCCCCACCTGCTCGACCTCCTCGACCCCGAACGGGACGTGATCTATCTGGTCCAAGCGATGGACGGGAAAACCGAGGTACGCCGCCTCTCCGAGGAGCACCTGGAACCCGTCCGGAGCAGCCTGTTTCGGCTGGGAGATCTGTTCGTGACCGGGGCGCTCCAGTTGGACCTGTTCGAGGAAGCCGCCTCGGGGTAGGCGATGCGCGGGTACCTGCTCGTGGAGGGGCATCAAGGAGTGGCTCTCGGCCCAGCTTTCGCGGGGCAGGAGCTACAAGCCCACGGTGGACCAACTGCGGCTCACACAGCTCTTGGACTTCGACACGGTCCGCCGAGCGGGAGTTCCCTGCTTCGGGAGCCTGGAGCGCGCCCTGCGGTTCCTGGCGGACCACCTCGGTGAGGGAGGGGCGGTGTACCCGCCGCCCGACGCCGCAGGATGAAGGGGAGGGACGAATGCCCACCGACATGAGCGAGCGAGAGTTCGAACGGCTGATCTGCACCGCGCTCACGGGGTCGGCCTGCGACCCGGGCACGGTGCCGGAGCCCGGGGCGGTCGGCGAGCGGCCCGAGGGCTTCGGGGGCTCCGGCTGGATCGGCGGCCGGCCCGAGGACTACGACCGGGACTACTGCGTGGACCTGGCGCAACTCAGAACGTTTCTTTACGCCACGCAGCCCGAGGTGGCAGAGGCCCTCGACCTCACGGCCAACAGCCCCACCCGCCGGAAGTTCCTGGCCCGGCTCCAGGGCGAGGTGGCGAAGCGCGGCGTGGTGAACGTGCTCCGAAACGGCGTCCGGCACGGGCCGCACCACGTGGAGCTCTTCTACGGCACGCCCTCGCCCGGGAACGAGAGGGCCCGGGAACTCTACCGCGAGAACCGGTTCAACGTGACCCGGCAACTGCGGTACAGCCGTGACGAGACCCAGCGGGCGCTGGATCTCGTGCTCTTCGTGAACGGGCTCCCGGTGTTCACGTTCGAGCTCAAAAACCGGCTCACGAAGCAGACGGTCCACGACGCGATCGAGCAGTACAAGCGCGACCGCAACCCCCGGGAGCCGCTCTTCCAGCACGGCCGGTGCGTGGCCCATTTCGCGGTGGACGACAGCGAGGTGTGGTTCTGCACCGAACTCAAGGGCAAGACCTCCTGGTTCCTGCCGTTCAACCAGGGCTGGAACGACGGGGCCGGAAATCCGCCGAACCCGAAGGGGCTCAAGACCGAGTACCTCTGGAAGGAGGTGCTCACCCCCCAGAGCCTGACCGACATCCTCGAAAACTACGCCCACCTCGTGGAAACCAAGGACCCCGACACGGGCCGCCGGCTCCGGCGGCAGATCTTCCCGCGCTACCACCAGCTCGACGCGGTACGAAAGCTCCTGGCCGACGCGGCACGGCACGGGGCGGGCCGGCGGTACCTGGTGCAGCACTCGGCCGGGAGCGGCAAGTCGAACTCCATCGCCTGGCTCGTGCACCAGCTCGTGGGGCTACAGAGGGACGGGGCCCCGGTGTTCGACTCGATCGTGGTGGTGACGGACCGGCGGATCCTCGACCGGCAGATCCGCGACACGATCCGGCAGTTCGCCCAGGTGAGCGCCACGGTGGGCCATGCGGAGCGCTCGGGGGATCTGCGGCGGTTCCTCGAGGGCGGCAAGAAGATCGTGATCACCACGCTCCAGAAGTTCCCGTTCATTTTGGACGAGATCGGCGCCGAGCACGCGGGCCGGCGGTTCGCCATCGTGATCGACGAGGCCCACTCGAGCCAGGGCGGCCGGACCACGGCGAGGATGCACCAGGCCCTGGCCGGGGCGGCGGGGGACGAGGGGGAGGACTTCGAGGACCGGCTGAACCGGATCATGGGGGCCCGGCGGCTCTTGCCGAACGCGAGCTACTTCGCGTTCACGGCCACGCCCAAGAACAAGACCCTCGAGATCTTCGGCGAACCCGATCCCCAGCCAGACGGCACGGTGAAGCACCGGCCGTTCCACGTCTACACCATGAAGCAGGCGATCCAGGAGGGGTTCATCCTGGACGTTCTCGCCCACTACACCCCGGTCAAGAGCTACTACCGGCTCGTGAAGACCGTGGAGGACGACCCCGAGTTCGACGTGAAGCGGGCCCGCAAGAAGCTCAAGCGGTTCGTGGAGGGCCACGACCACCCGATCCGGCTCAAGGCCGAGATCATGGTGGACCATTTCCACGACCAGGTGCTCGCTCGGGGGAAGATCGGGGGCGAGGCCCGGGCCATGGTGATCACGAGCGGCATCGAGCGGGCCATCCGGTACTACCACGCCATCGAGGCGTACCTGCGGGAGCGCAAGAGCCCCTACCGGGCCGTCGTGGCGTTTTCGGGGCAGTACGACCACGGCGGGCGGATGGTGACCGAGGCCACGCTGAACGGGTTTCCGTCCAACCTGATCCCCGAGAAGATCCGGCAGGACCCCTACCGGTTCCTCGTGGTGGCCGACAAGTTCCAGACCGGCTACGACGAGCCGCTCCTGCACACGATGTACGTGGACAAGGTGCTCTCGGGCGTGAAGGCGGTGCAGACCCTCTCGCGGCTCAACCGGGCCCATCCCAAGAAGCACGACACCTTCGTGCTCGATTTCGTGAACGACCCCGAGGTGATCCGGAAGGCGTTCGAGCCCTACTACCGCCGCACCATCCTGGCCGACGAGACCGACCCGAACAAGCTCCACGACCTCAAGGCCGCGCTCGACGGCTACCAGGTGTACGCGCCCGAGCGGGTGGAGGAGTTCGTGCGGCTCTACCTCGCGGGCGCGCCCCGGGACCGGCTCGACCCGTTCCTCGACCAGGCGGTGGCCGCGTACCTGACGGAGCTCGACGAGGACGGCCAGGTGGAGTTCAAGGGCAAGGCCAAGGCGTTCCTGCGTACCTACAACTTCCTGTCGGCCGTTCTGCCCTACACCCATGCCCCCTGGGAGAAGCTCTCGATCTTTCTGGAGTTCCTGGTGCCGAAGCTCCCGGCCCCGGCCGAGGAGGACCTGGCCCGGGGCATCCTCGAGGCGATCGACATGGAGAGCTACCGGGTCGAGAAGCAGGCCGCGATGCGGATCGCCCTGGACGACCGGGACGCCGAGATCGACCCGGTGCCGGCCGGGGGCGGGGGGCACAAGCCCGAGCCCGAGCTCGACCGGCTTTCGAACATCGTGCGGGAGTTCAACGAGCGGTTCGGGAACATCCCCTGGAGCGATGCCGACCGGGTCCGCCGGCTCATCACCGAGGAGATCCCGGCCCGGGTGGCGGCCGACCCCGCCTACCGGAACGCCCGCCGGCACTCCGACCGGCAAAACGCCCGGATCGAGCACGACAAGGCCCTGGCCCGGGTGATGACCGCCATCCTCCAGGACGACACCGAGCTGTTCCGCCGGTTCATGGACGACGAGGGGTTCAAGCGCTGGCTCACCGACACGGTGTTCGGGCTGACCTACGAGGAGGAGCAGGCGGCGTAGGGGAGCGCAGGGCCCTAAGGGCCTACGAAGGGATTGCCGGACGCGGGTGGGGGCCTGCTTCCGGCCGGGCGCGAGTGCGGCACCCGTTTCGCCGCGCCTTCGCATGCCGTTGTCAGCCCGGTGGGCCGGGGCGCCGGTGGCGGAAGTTCCGGAACGTCCAAGGTGATTCCGGCTTGGTGAGGGCGCGGCGACGTGAGGGGCCGCGCCCGGCTCTCCACCAGCCCCCCACCCGCTGATTCCCTTGGGAGGGCGGGGGATCTGACAACCGTTCCGTTGGTATATCAGGAACCCGCGCCGAGAAGCAGCGGCACCAAGAGCGGCACCAGCGCGCTCAGGGCGAAGCCGTTCACGAAGCCCACGAGCGCGGCGGCGTCGCCCGCATAGCGCTCGATCAGGGGCAAGGTGGTGTCCATGGTGGTGGCGCCGCCCGGTGCCACGGCCACGTAGGGCCCGAGCCGCCGGGCCACCACCGGGATCAGGCCGATGGCCAGGAGCTCCCGGAGCACGTTGGCCAGGAACGCCACCGAGCCCAGGTCGGGCAGGCCCGCGTCCGCGATCAGCACGGCCGACAGGCTGTACCACCCGAACCCGGCCGACACGGCCAGGGCCTGCCGGGTGCCGAGCCCCGTGACCCAGGCCGCGCACCACCCCCCGGCCAGGGTGCCCAGCACCGTGCCCACGGGCACGAGCAGCGCGTACCGGTCGGCGGTGAAGAGCCGCCGCAAGGCCGCCCGGTCGCGGCCGATGTCGTACCCGATCCACACGAGCAGCAGGGACAGGGCCCACCGAGTGATCTCGCCGCTCGCCGCGACGAGGGCCCCCGGCAGGAGACCCAGGTAGGTCAGCACGGCCCCGGCCACCACACTGAGCACCAGGGCCGCGGTCACGGCCGCCTCCGGGCCAGCCGGTCGAGCCCCCACACCGCGGCCACGCTGCCCGCCACGGCGAGAACGGCCACCACGAGCGCGTTCCACCCGAACCGGCCGATCTTGGCCGGCAGGTCCGGGTCCCGGCCGATCCCCACCCCCATGAAGAACAGAAGGCCCAGGATCGCGGCCGGGAGGAACCGCTGCTGCAACCGACGAAGAAGCGGCCGGGCCCCCAGGACGACTCCCAGGGCGATCCCGGCCGCAAGACAGGCCAAGTACGCGAGCACGTTCGGGTCCTTTCGGACGGCCAGGAGGCTGGAAAGCTGGGAGGCGAACCCCTTTGGGCACCGGGCCAAGCCTCCCAAGATCCAGCCTCTAGTTTCTAGTCTCTAGTCTCTAGCTTCTAGCTCGCCCCTGCCCCGCCGGGCCACCGGCGCCGCGCCGCCCCTCCCCCTCCCTCCCGGGATCTAGTTTCCAGTTTCTAGTCTCTAGTCTCTAACTTCTAGCCCGCCCCCGCTTCGTGGACCGCCTCGACCAGGGCCTTGACGTTGTCCACCGGCACCATGGGCAGGATGCCGTGGCCCAGGTTGAACACGTGGCCCTTGGCCGCCCGGCCCTTCTCCACGATCTCCCGGGCCCGGGAGACCACCAGATCCCGGGGTCCCAGGAGCACGGTCGGGTCCAGGTTGCCCTGCACGCCGAACTCTTGCCCCACCCGGGCCACGGCGTCGGCGAGGTCGATGTGCCAGTCGATGCCCAGCACGTCGCCGCCGGCCGTGCGGATGTGGTCCAGGAGCAGCCCGCACCCCTTCACGAAGTGAATCACGGGGACGCTGCGGTCCAGCCCGGCGATCACCCGCTTGGAGTAGGGCAGCACGTACTCGGCGTAATCGGCCGGGGAGAGGATGCCGCCCCAGGTGTCGAACACCTGCACGGCCTGGGCCCCGGCCGCGATCTGGGCGTTGAGGTACCGGATCACGGTCTCGGTGACCTTGTCCATGAGGGCCCGGTACACCTCGGGCGCCGCGTACATCATCCTTTTCAGGTTCTCGAAGTTCCGGGACCCCTTGCCCTCGACCATGTAGGCCGCCAGCGTGAACGAGGCGCCCGAGAACCCGATCAGCGGCACCCGCCCCCCCAGCTCCCGGCGGATCAGCCGCACCGCGTCCAGCACGAACGGCACGTCAGCCTCGGGCTCGCAGATCCGGAGCTTCTCCACGTCGGCCGCGGTGCGCACCGGCTCGGCGAACACGGGGCCCGGGTTGAACTCGATCTCGCAGCCCATGCCCTCCAGGGGGATCATGATGTCCGAGAACAGGATCGCGGCATCCACCCCCAGAATGTCCACGGGCTGGAGGGTGACCTCGCAGGCCAGCTCGGGCACATGGCACACCTCGAGGAACGAGTGCTTGGCCCGAACGGCCCGGTACTCCGGCATGTACCGGCCGGCCTGGCGCATGATCCAGATCGGCGTGGTGTCCACCGGCAGGCCCCGGCAGGCGTTCAGGAATCGGTCGGCTCGGCTCATATCGGGTGTCTCCCGGTGATGGGCGTTTCAGGGACGAAAGGGACGCAAGGGACCCGAGGAGAGGCCTCCCGGCCTCCCAGCCTCCTAGCTTTCCAGCCTCCTCGGCACATACGAGCAGAACGGCTCGGCCTCCAGGTAGTCGCCGCTCACGGCGTAGGCCCGGGCCCGGCAGCCACCGCACACGTTCAGGAACTCGCACGCACCGCACTTGCCCTTGTAGGCCTTGAAGTTCCGAAGATCGTGGAACAGGGGGCTCTCGAACCAGATCTTCCGGAACGGGGTCCTCTTCACGTTGCCCGCGCTCATGGGGAAGTACGAGCAGGGCTTCACCTCGCCGAAGCAGTCGATCAGGCAGATGGACTGGGCCGCGATGCACCCCTTGCCCCCTCCGGTGGAGAAGGTGAGGCTGCGGCGCTGGAACTTGATGCCCTCCTCCTTCGCCATCTGGGGCACGATCCGGTAGTAGTGGGGCGCGCAGGTGGGCCGCATCAGGATCTCGTGCTCGTTCTTCTCCTGCTCGTAGTGCCAGGCCAGGATCTCCTCGTAGTCCTCCTTGGAGATCAGCTCCTCGAACAGGTCCTCGCCCCGGCCGGTGGGCACGATCATAAAGAGGTACCAAGCCGTGGCCCCGAGCTCCTTGGCCAGCCGGAAGGTGTCGGCGATGCGGGCCTGGTTGCGCTTGGTGAAGGACGAGTTGATCAGGAACTTCACCCCGTGCCTGCGAAACAGCTCGGCCGCCCGGACCACCCCCTCGAACGCGCCGGGGCACTGCCGGAAGTCGTCGTGGACCTCGGCCGTGGGCCCGTCGAGCGACAGGGACACCATCTTGATGTCGGCCTCGAGCATCCGCCGGCACACCTCGTCGGTGACCAGGGTGCCGTTGGTGGCCATGCACATCCGGAACCCCTGGTCGGTGCCGTACCGGGCGATCTCCCAGATGTCGGGCCGCAGGAGCGGCTCGCCCCCCGAGAGCACGATCACCGGCTTGGAAACCTCGGCGATGTCGTCCAGGAGCTTCTTGGCCTCGTCGGTGGTGAAGTCGCCCCGGGCGGCCTCCAGGTCCGAGGAGCACCGGCAGTGCACGCACCGCAGGTTGCACCGCTGCGTGGTCTCCCACGCGATCCATTTGGGAAGAAACGGTTGCGTCATTGGCTTCTCTGCTGGGGGTCCGAGGGACTCAAGAGACAAAAGGGACGTAAGAAAACCGGCGGCCCAGCCGCCTAGCCGCCCAACGCCAAAAAATACTCCTCCGCCGCGGCCACCAGGCCCCGCAGGGTGTACTCGGCCGGCACCACGGCCACCGGCAGGCCCAGGGTCCGGGCCGTCCGCTCCGTGGCCGGGCCGATCACCGCGCACGGGATCCGGTCGGCCGGCACCCCCAGGTCCCGGCACAGGTCGGCGTAGTTGCGGGCTGCGGACGAGCTGGCCAGGGTCACGAGGTCGAGCTGGCCCTTCTTCACGGCCTGCAGCCCCTCGGTCGGGTGGGTGGCGGGCTTCACGTTCTCGTAGATGGGCAGCACCTCCACCCGGGCCCCCGTGCGGGTGAGCTCGTTGGGGATCACGTCCCGGGCCTCCCGGGCGCGGGGCACCAGCACCGACGCACCCCGGAGCTCGGCGTGGGCGGCCAGGGCCTCGACCAGGGCCTCGGCCACGTACCGCCCCGGCACCACGTCGGCCCGGATGCCCCGGCCGGCCAGGGCCTCGGCCGTGCGGGGGCCCACGGCGCACACCCGGGCGGCGCCGAAGGCCCGGGCGTCCAGGCCCAGGGCTTCGAGCCGCTCGAACAGGAACCGCACCGCGTTGGCCGAGGACAGGATCACCCAGTCGTAGGCGAACAGCTTGCGCAGCGTCGCCTCCGTGCCGCTCGCGTGGCCGCAGGGCCGCAGCTCGATCAGGGGCAGCTCCACGGGCTCGGCCCCGTGCTCCCGCAGCAGCCCCGACAGCTCCCCGGCCTGGTGGGCCGCCCGGGTCACGAGCACCCGCTTGCCGAACAGGGGCTTGTTCCCGAGCCACTCGCACCGGTCCCGAAGGCCCACCACCCCCCCCACGATCACCAGGGCCGGGGCCTTCACCCCGGCCTGCCGGGCCCGGTCCGCGATCTCGCCCAGGGTGCCGGTGACCACCCGCTGGCCGGGCCAGGTGGCCCGCTCCACCACGGCCGTGGGGGTAGCAGGGTCCTTGCCCCCCTCGACCAGGCGCTGGGCCACGTCGGCCAGCCGACGGATGCCCATGTAGATCACCACCGTGCCGCTTGCGCGGGCCAGGGCCTGCCAGTCGATCTCGGGACCGGTGCCGCCGTCCCGGCGGCGGTGACCCGTGACCAGGGTCACCGAGGGGGCGTGGTCCCGGTGGGTCAGGGGAAACCCGGCGTACACCGCCGCGGCTGACGCCGAGGTGACCCCGGGCACCACCTCGAAGGGGATGCCCTCCCGGGTCAGGGCCGCGGCCTCCTCCCCCAGCCGGCCGAACACGGCCGGGTCCCCGCCCTTCAGGCGCACCACCACCTTGCCGGCCCGGGCCCGGTCCAAGAGGGCCCGGTTGATCTCCTCCTGGGAGTGCTGGTGCACGTGGCCGATCTTGCCCATGGGCACCCGCTCGGCCCCGGCCGGGGCCCACTCCAGCACCCGGGGGTGCACCAGGTTGTCGTACACCACCGCCTCGGCCCGGCCCAGCACCTCGCGGGCCCGCAGGGTCACCAGGCCCGGGTCCCCGGGCCCGGCGCCCACCAGGTACACGAACCCCTTGCCCACGATCAGCCCCCCTGGGGCCCGGTCAGCCGGTACACCTCGTCGAGGATCTGCCGGGCCCCCCGGTCCAGCAGCTCGTCGGCTAGGCCCCGGCCCAGGTCGACCGCGGCCTCGGCCCGCCCGGTGCGCTTGGCCCGGATCAGGGTCGAGCCGTCCAGGCTGCCCACCAGCCCCCGGAGCCTCAGGGTGCCGCCCCTGAGCTCCCCGAAGGCCGCGATCGGCACCTGGCACCCGCCCTCGAGCCGGGCCAGGAAGGCCCGCTCGGCCGTCACCGTGGTCCAGGTGGGCTGGTGGCGCAGCGGCGCGATCCAGGCGTTGGTGTCGGGGTCGTCCACCCGGCACTCGATGCCCACCGCGCCCTGGCCGATGGCCGGCAGGGTCACGTCCGGCCCCAGCAGCTCGGTGATCCGGTCGGCGAACCCCAGGCGCTTGACCCCGGCTGCGGCCAGCACGATGGCGTCGTAGCGCCCCTCGCCGAGCTTGCGCAGCCGGGTGTCCACGTTGCCCCGCAGGTTCTCGAACTCGAGGTCGGGCCGCACGGCCCTAAGCTGGGCCTGGCGCCGCAGGCTCGAGGTGCCCACCCGGCTGCCGGCCGGAAGGTCCCGGAGGCCCGCGCCGTCCCGGGAGAACCAGGCGTCCCGCGGGTCCTCGCGCTCGCAGATTACGGGCAGGTGCAACCCCTCGGGCAGCTCGGTGGGCACGTCCTTCATGGAGTGCACCGCGATGTCGGCCCGGCCGTCCAGGAGGGCGTCCTCGATCTCCTTGACGAACAGCCCTTTCCCCCCCACCTTGGCCAAGGGCACGTCCAGGATCTTGTCCCCCTTGGTGACCACCTTGACCAGCTCCACCTCCAGGCCGGGGTGGAGCCGCTCCAGTTCACTCTTGACCCAGTTGGCCTGCCACAGGGCGAGCTGGCTCTTCCGGGTGGCGATGCGCAGTGTTTTCACGAACGAAGCTCCTTTGACTCCGGATCCTCCCCTTCCTCCAGGCCGAACAGGCGGCGCACCGCCTCCACCGACACCTCCAGCTCGCGGTCGCCGGCCGCCCGTTTCAGGTACACGGTGGGCTCGTGGAGGATCTTGTTGACGATGGCCTGACTCATGGCCTCCAGGCTCTTGCGCTGCTTGGCGGTGAGGCCGTCCCCGAACACCCGCAGGGTCTTCTCCAGCTCGGCCTTGCGGATCGCGTCGAACCGCTCCCGCAGGGCCCGGATGGTGGGGGTGACCTCCAGGGTCCTGAGCCACGCCTGGAAGCTCTCCACCTCCTCGGCCACGATCCGCTCGGCCTTCTCGGCCTCCTTCTCCCGCTCCTTCTTGTTCTGCTCCACGACGCTCTGCAGGTCGTCCACGTCGTAGAGGTACACGTTGGGCAGGTCGTTGATCCGCGGGTCGATGTCCCGGGGCACGGCGATGTCGATCAGGAACATGGGCTTCTGCTTGCGGGCCTTCATGGCCGCGCGCACCGCCTCGACCCCCAGCACGAAGTGGGGCGCGCCGGTCGAAGAGATCACGATGTCCACCTCGGGCAGGTGGTATGCGAACTCCTCGAACGGCACGGCGCGGCCCTGGAACCGGCCGGCCAGCTCCTCGGCCCGGGCCAGGGTGCGGTTCGTCACCTGGACCTCGCGCACCCCGTTCTCCACCAGGTGGGTCACGGCCAGCTCGCACATCTCGCCCGCACCGATCACCAGCACGCTCTTGCCCTCGAGGCTGCCGAAGATCGCCCGGGCCAGCTGCACCGCCGCGAACGACACCGACACCGCGGCCTGGGCGATGGCGGTCTCGGTGCGCACCCGCTTGGCCGTGCTGAACGCCTTGTGCATGAACCTGTTGAGCACCAGGCCGGTGGCCTTGCCCGCGGCCGCCGTCTCGTAGGCGTCCTTCACCTGCCCCAGGATCTGAGGCTCGCCCACCACCATGGAGTCCAGGCTCGAGGCCACCCGGAACACGTGTCGCACCGCCTCGGGCCCCCGGTACACGTATAGGTGGGGCCGCAGGTCCTCCAAGGGCAGGCCGTGGTACTCGGCGAAGAACCGCACCACCTGCTCCACGCCCTCGTCCCGGGCCCGCGCCGCCGCGTACACCTCCACCCGGTTGCAGGTGGACACGATCACGGCCTCGGGCACCGCGTCGCCCACCCGCACCCGCTCCAGAGCGTCGTGGAGGCAGTCGGCCGCGAACGCCACCTTCTCGCGGATCTCCACCGGCGCGGTCTTGTGACTGAGCCCGACGACGATGATGTCCATGGCGTCTCTTCCGGCCTCAGCCGGTGTAGATGTGGAGGCTCTTGAGGTCAGGGATGAGCTTGGGCAGCAGGAAGTTCACCCCCAGGAACGTGAACAGCACCGAGCCGAACCCCACAATGGACCAGACGGCCGCCCTCCGGCCCCGCCACCCCACAGTAAGCCGGCCGTGCAGGAGCGCGGCGTACAGGAACCAGGTGATGAGCGACCAGGTCTCCTTGGGATCCCAGCTCCAGTAGGTGCCCCAGACCTGCTGGGCCCAGAGCGCGCCCGTGATGATGCCCATGGTCAACAGGGGAAACCCCACGGTCAGACACCGGTAGTTGAGGTCGTCGAGCACGTCCAGGCTGGGCAGCCGCCGGAACAGGGCCCCCAGACGCTTACGTTTGAGCTGGCGCTCCTGGAGCAGGTACATCACCCCAGCCGCCGCGGCCACCGCGAACGCGCCGTCGCCCAGGAACAGCAGGCCCACGTGCACCGGCAGCCACCACGACTGCAGGGCCGCGGGCAGGGGCTCCACCTCGCCGTGCATCATCGTCGCCCCCAGCACGAACACCATGGCCACGGGCGTGGCGAAGGCGCCCAGGCTGGGCACGTGGTAGCGCAGCTGCAGCAGCAGGTACAGGGCGGTCACGCACCACCCGAAGAAGCTCAGGGCCTCGTGCAGGTTGGTGACCGGCGTGTACCCCGCCTCGATGAACCGCACCACCAGCGCCAGCGTGTGGAGCCCGAACGCCCCCCAGGTGATCCGCTGGGCCCAGGTGCGCACCCCCGGCTGCAGGGTGACGAGGTAGGCCAGCTGGAGCACCGCTGCCAGCAGGTACACCAGGGCCGTTCCCTTCAACATCCAGACGCTCATGGCTCCTCCGTGCCGCTCGGCCGCTCGGCAGCCCCGGCCAACACCTCGGAAACCTTCCGGCCCGCCGCCTCCCGGTCGCCCCGGTCCAGATCGTCGGCCACCCCCCGGGCCAGCAGCCGGGCCACCGCGCCCGGCTGCGCCCTTTGGCGCACCTCCCGGGCCCACTCCGCCAGATCGCCCAGGCGCCGGGGCAGAGCCCCGGCCACCCGGTCCCGGAGCCAGGCGGCCAGCTCGGGCGAGGCACCGCCCGTGGACACGGCCACGGTCACCGGCCCCTGCCGCACCACCGCGGGCACGTGCACGTTGCTGGCCTCGGGGTCGTCGGCCACGTTGGCCCACACGCCCCGGGCCCGGGCCGCGGCCGCGGCCGCTCGGTTCACGGCCGGATCGGAGGTGGCAACGAAAGCAAGGACCGTGCCTTCCAGATCTGCCGGCTTGAACCCCCGGCAGACCCAGACGAGCCGGCCCTCGGCCGCCAGACCCCGGATCTCGTCGGCGGCCTCGGGCGCCACCACCCGCACCCGGGCCCCGGCCTCCAGAAGCCCCCTCACCTTGCGCACCGCCACCCGGCCCGCCCCCACCACGAGCACGGGCCTGTCCCGGAGATCCAAAAAGACGGGGTAGCGCGGCCGGCTCACGACTCTCCTTCCGGTAACTTCGGTCGACGGTCCACGGTCAACGGTCGTCGGTCTGGGGCCTTTTCGGCCCGCTGGAGGGCTGGAAAGCCAGGCGGCCAAAAGGCTGAAAATCTCTTTCCGCTCCGAGCGCTGCCAGCGCCCCAACTCTGGGGGCATGGGGGCTACGGTTCAGGAGCCAGGACTCAGCGGACAGAGGCCAGAGGCAAACCGCCTCGTCGGACCCCTGTCGGCGTTCCTGTAGCTTCGGCTATGACGCTGGGATGCTGGGACACCAGGAGGATTGAAAACCTCACTGTTTTCCAAGCGTTCCAGGCATGGCCACGCCTCCCGGCATCACTTCACGGTCTCGGAGACCCGGACGCGTCTATCTTGTCGCCGGAGGAACCGTTCTCTAGTTTCTAGTCTCTAGTCTTCCAGCAGCTCCAGCACCCACCCGAACAGGAGCGGGACCAGGATTTCGTGGGGGCCGGTCAGGTGGTAGCCCCGGCCGCCTCCGCCGGTGGGCCGGCCCACCACGTTCACGCTGGGCCGGTAGTGGCGCACGAAGTCCAGGTTTGCGGTGGTGAGGTGGGTCACCTCCCGGCCCAGGTTTCGGGCCAGGGTCAGGGCCTTCAGGAACACCTCGGGCAGCACCACCGCGCTGCCCACGTTGAGGTACACCCCCCCCTCCAGCTCGGCCACCAGGGCGGCGAACCGGCGGAAGTCCCTCAGGCTCGTCTCGCCCAGGGCGGCGCCGTCGCACCCCGGGTGCATGTGCACGATGTCGGTGCCCACGGCCACGTGCACCGTGGCCGTGACCCCGTGGCGGTAGGCCGCGGCCAGCAGGCTCGCCTCCCGGTGGGGCAGCCCCTCCTCCCAGATGGCCTCGCCCACCGCGAACCCCAGGCCCACCCCCCGGTCCCGGGCCCGGCGGATCACCCCGCTCACCCACTCCCCGGTCTCCCGGGCCATGCCGAACCGGCCCTGCCGGAGCTGGGCGGCCACGTCCTCGGAGGTGTGGCCGGCGAGAGCGAGCTCCAGGTCGTGCACGATGCCCGCCCCGTTCAGGGCCACCGCGCTCACCAGGCCCCGGGCCATCAGGTCGGCGTACAGGGGCTGGAGGCCCACCTTGATGTTGTGGGCGCCCAGGCCCAGCAGCACCACCCGCTCCTCCCGGTGGGCCCGGGCCACGGCCTCGGCCACCGCCCGCAGGTCCTCGGCCTGCAGGAACCGGGGCAGGCTCTCCACGAACGCCCGGAACGACCCGCCGGGCCGGTACGGGGGCTGCAGCGTGCCCACGTGCACCTTGCTCGGCCGCTCCGCCAGGGGGTAGGTGCGGATCCCCGAGGGGTCCAGCTCGGCGTGGGGGGGCAGTCGGCGGGCCATCAGGTCGGTTCCGGAGGAAACAGGATCTCGTCCACCAGATCGCACAGGGCGTGGATCCAGGCGATGTGGCACTCCTGGATCCGGGGCGTGTGGCGGGAGGGGGCCCGGACCAGGTGGTCGCACAGCTCGGCCAGGTCGCCGCCGCCCTCACCGGTCAGGCCCACGCACAAGCATCCGGCCTCCCGGGCGGCCCGCAGCGCCCGCACCACGTTGGGGCTCCGTCCGCTCGTGGAGATGCCGACGGCCACGTCCCCCGGTCGGGCCAGGGCCCGGACCTGCTTCTCGAACACCTGGTCGAACCCGAAGTCGTTGCCGATAGCCGTGAGCGCCGAGGTGTCGGTGGTCAGGGCCACGGCCGCCAGCGGCGGCCGGTCCCGCAGGAACCGGTTTACGAACTCGGCCGCCAGGTGCTGGGCGTCGGCGGCCGAGCCGCCGTTGCCAAACGCGAGCACCTTGCCGCCGGCCCGAAGCCTTGCGGCCACCTCGGCCGCAACCGTCGCGGCCTGGCCGGCCGCCTGGTCGGCAAACCGCCGCAGGGTGCGGGCCGACTCCAGCCACTGGCCGCGGACCCTCTCTTCCATACTGAAACCCACGCTCAAGCGACTCGACTCCTTCCCCGCGCATTGCGAGGCCGTTACGAATCCCAACGAAAGCATTGCCAGATCCGAATCCCTTCCCCTTCGGGAGTGCGGGGCGAGCCTGCTGGAGCGCCGAGGGCAGCCCCTTAGCTCGCCGCGCCATCCGGACGCTCGGATCGCCACCGGGTCTCAAAGGTTCCGCTGTCGTTGACTCGGCCCACGGGCAGACGCCGGCATGTGAAGGCGCGGCGAGCGAATGCCGCTCTCGCGCCCGGCCGAAACCAAGCCCCCACACCGCACCATGGCCGCACCTTTGAAGGGCTTGGCAGGACAGAAACCATGCTACCACACCGTCCGAGAAAAGAGCGCAGGATAGGGGGCCGAATTCCCAAGTGTCAAGAAGCCCGGCTAACCGCTCCGTTCGCCCCCCCGCTGCTCCCCCTCGGCCAGGGCCTGCTTGATCCGCCGGGCCAGGGCCTCGGAGATCCCCGGCACCGTGGCGATCTCGTCGACCGGGGCCTCGGCGAGCCGCTTGAGGCTGCCGAACCGGCGCAGCAGGGCCTGGCGCCGCTTGGGCCCCATCCCGGGCACCGCCTCCAGGGCGGACCCCAGGCTCGCCCGGGCCCGGCGCTTCCGGTGGAGGGCCAGGGCGAACCGGTGGGCCTCGTCCCGGACCCGCTGCAGCAGGAACAGGCCCGACGAGTTGCGGCCGAACGGCACCGGGTTGGCCCGGCCCGGCAGGAAGATCCGCTCGGGCGAGCGCACCACCTCGGCCCCGCCGCCCGGGAGCACCCGGGCCTTGGCGATGCCGGCCAGGGGCACCGACACCCCCTCGTCCTCCAGGGCCTTGGCGGCCGCCGCCACCTGACCCCGGCCGCCGTCGATCAATATGAGGTCGGGCAGCTCCCACCCGGGCTGGTCCCGCCGGGCCAGGCGCCGCCGGAGCACCTCGTAGAGCATGGCGAAGTCGTCGCTGCCCTCCACCGTGCGGATCGCGAATCGGCGGTAGCTGCGCGGGTCGGGGAACCCGTCGGTGAACACCACCATCGAGCCCACGGCGTGCCCCCCCTGAAGGTTGGAGATGTCGTACCCCTCGATCCGCCGGGGCGGGCCGGCCAGCCCCAACCGGTCGCGGAGCTCGACAAGCGCCGCGTCGTACCCCACCTTGGTCTTGCGCCGCTCCTCCAGGAGCTCCCGGGCGTTCTCGCCGGCCATGGCCACCAGGGCCCGCTTCTCCCCCCGCCGGGGGTGCACCACCCGCACCCGCCGGCCCCGCCTCTCCGACAGCCACTCCTCGAGCACCCGGGCCTCGTCCTCGCCCACGTCCACGCCCACCACCACCTCGGCCGGCACGATCCGGTCGCCCCGGTAGTACTGCCGCAGGAACTGCCCCATCACCTCCGGATCGTCCCCCTCCAGGTGGGGCAGGTAGTAGGACCGGCGGTCGATCAGGTTGCCGCTGCGCACCACCAGCACCACCACCTCGGCCTCGGCCCCCTCGCGCACCGTGGCCACCACGTCCCGGTCCACCGGCCGGTGGGTCACGGCCTTCTGCCGCTCCAGGGTCTCCTCCACCGCCCGGATCCGATCCCGCAGCCGGGCCGCCTCCTCGAACTCCAGCCGCCCGGCCGCCTCGGCCATGCGGGCCCGCAGGGTCTCCAGGAGCTCGCGGCTCCGGCCCCGCAGGAACGCCACCACCTGGTCCACCATCTCCCGGTAGGCCTCGGGGGTCACCCGGCCGCAGCACGGGGCCAGGCAGCCGCGCATCTGGCAGTACAGGCACGGCCGGGTGCGGGCCCGGAACTCCCGGTCCCGGCACTGGCGCAGGGGAAAGATGCGGTGGATCAGGTCCACGGTCTCCCGCAGGGCCCGGGCCGAGGAGTACGGCCCGAAGTACAGGGACCCGTCGGGCACGATCCGGCGGGTCATGGTGAGCCGCGGGAAGGGGTTTTGCACGTCGAGCCGGAGCGAGAGGTAGGTCTTGTCGTCCCTGAGGTCCACATTGTACCGGGGCCGGTGGCGCTTGATCAGGGTGTTCTCGAGGATCAGCGCCTCCTTCTCGGTGTCGGTGACCACGAAGTCCACGTCCGCCACCCGGGCCATCAGAAATCGCACCCGCGCCCGACCGTCGGCCCCCTCCCGGAAGTAGGTGCGCACCCGGGCCCGCAGGTTCTTGGCCTTGCCCACGTACAGCACCCGGCCCTGGGCGTCCTTCATCAGGTACACCCCGGGGCGGGTGGGAAACCGGGTAACCTTGGCTTCGAGCTCGTCCATGGGAGTTAGGCTCAAAAAGCTGGGAAGCTGGGAGGCTAGGAGGCTGGAAGGCTAGGAGGCCGAAAACGTCCCAGGGTCCCAAGGTCCCAACGTCCCAACGACCAACGACCAACGACCGACGACTAGCGACAACCGTTTGCCTCTCGGGCGGCAGCCGTTACATTATTGCGCCTTAGACCCGCACGCGGGAAGTCGGCCGTGCGGGCGGTGCGCCCCGAACCCGGGAGAGACACCATGGCGAGCGACGGCGAGCGGGCCCTGTGGGCCTTCGAGGAAGCGGTGGAGGGCGTGCTGGCCTTCGTGAAGGCCGCCGAGTACGGCCTGCGGCTGGCCACCAAGCGGATCGCCGACCTGGTGAACCAGCCCGCCGCCCCGGCGGGCCGGTTGGGCCCGGAGCTCGAGTCGATCCGGTCGGCGCTGGCCGTTGCGCCCGACGGGCTCACCGACCTGGCCGTGCTGGCCCTGGGCGACCACTTCCGGGCGTTCCTGGCCCGGGCCCTGGGCCTGGAGCACCTGCCGGTCCTGCCCGACACCCCCGCCGGGGTGGAGGACCTGGCCGGCACGCCCGGCGCCCTGTCCCGCTCGCCCTTCTGGGTGACCCTGCTGCTGCAGATGTACCGGGCCGCCCTGAAGAGGGGCGCCCTGGACCGGCAGGCCCTCGAGGCCCTGGGCGGGTCCGGGTTCGAGCTGCGCTACCCCGGGGGCAAGATCAAGCTGGTGACCGAGGGCGACCGGGTCACCCTGACCGAGGGCCAGATCGAGGAGATGGCCCAGGCCCTGGTCGAGGCCGCCCGGGCCGTGCACCTGCGGCTGCTGACCGCATAGCCCGGGCCGCCCCCCATCGTTGCAACCCTGTCGACCGGCGAGGTGGAGCCACCATGCAACCTGGATGCACGAACGACCCGATCCGGAACGTGGGGTTCGTGTCCACCCGGATCGCAGGCACCGACGGCGTCTCCCTGGAACTGGACAAGTGGGCCCGGGTGCTCGAACGCAACGGGTACACCTGCCACTACCTGGCCGGCGAGCTGGACCGACCGGCCGACCGCTCCATGGAGGTACAGCGGTTCCACTTCCTCCACCCCGACATCCTGGAGCTCCAGGCGGTGCTGTTCGGCCGCAAGACCCGGCCCCGGTGGGCCACCGAGCGGATCCACGAGCTCAAGAACGAGTTCAAGGACGCCCTGTACGCGTTCCGCGACCGGTTCGCCATCGACCTGCTCATTCCCGAAAACATCCTGGCGATCCCGGTGAACATCCCCCTGGGCCTGGCCACGGCCGAGCTCATCGCCGAGACCGGCATCCCGACCGTCGCCCATCACCACGACTTCTCGTGGGAGCGAGACCGGTTCCTGGTGAGCGCCTGCCGCGACCTGCTGGACGCCGCCTTCCCCCCGGACCTGCCCACCATCCAGCACGTGGTGATCAACTCCCTGGCGGCCGAGCAGCTCAGCCACCGGCGGGGGGTGTCAAACACCGTGGTACCCAACGTGTACGACTTCGCCACCCCGCCCCCTCCGCCCGACGAGTACTGCCGCAGCCTGCGCGCCCGCCTGGGGTTCGACGACGGCGACGTGATGGTGCTCCAGCCCACCCGGGTGGTACCCCGCAAGTGGATCGAGCGGTCCATCGAGATCGTCCGGTACCTCGACCTGCCCAAGCCCCGGCTGGTCATCTCCCACTCGGCCGGCGACGAGGGGGGCGAGTACACCGAGCGGGTCCGGGAGTACGCCCAGAACCTGGGGGTGGAGCTGGTGTTCATCGACCACCTGGTGGCGCCCGAGCGGGGCACCAACGACCGGGGCGAGCGGCTCTACACCATCGCCGACGTGTACCGGGCCGCGGACCTGATCACCTACCCCAGCGGGTACGAGGGGTTCGGCAACGCCTTCCTCGAGGCCGTGTACTTCCGCAAGCCGATCGTGGTGAACCGCTACTCCATCTACGTGGCCGACATCGAGCCACGGGGGTTCGACGTGGTGGCCATCGAGGGGTTCGCGGCCCGCGGGGCGGTGGACGAGATCCGGAAGGTCCTGGCCGACCCGGAACAGAGGGAGCGCATGGTCCAGAAGAACTACGAGATCGCCCGCCGGTTCTTCAGCTATGAGGTGCTCGAGGAGAAGCTGCTGCACCTGTTCCGGTGCTGCAACGGCCAACTGCTCGGCCGCGGCTGACGGCCGCCCCCGCAACCCGCGACAGGCCCTCGTCCCATGCGCAAGCTCCAGATCGCCCTGCTCCACTACTCCTGCCCGCCCGTGGTGGGCGGGGTCGAGGAGGTCGTGCGCCAGCAGGCCTCCCTGTTCCGGCGCCACCTCCACCCGGTCAAGATCGTGGCCGGCGCCGGCGGCCCGTTCACCGACGAGTTCCCGGTGGAGATCAACCCAAGGCTGGGCTCCCGGTACGAGCGGGTGGCCCGGGCCCAGGAGCCCGGGCAGGAGGATCCCCGAACTCTGGACCGCATCGCCGGCGAGATCCACGCCTACCTGGCCGAGACCCTGGCCGGGTTCGACGTGGTCGTGGCCCACAACGTGCTGGCCATGGCCTACAACCTGCCCTTGGCCCGGGCCCTGCACCGCCTGGCCGACGAGGGCCGCATCCGGGTGGTGGCGTGGAACCACGACAGCCCGTTCTTCTACGACCACATGGCGTCCCGGCTCGGCCACCCGGTATGGGAGATCCTGCGCACCCACAACCCCAACGTGGTGTACGTGACCATCACCGAGGCCCGCCGGCGCCAGTTCGAAGACCTGTACGGCCCCGGCGCCCGGGTCCACGTGGTGCCCAACGGCATCGACCCGATCCGGTTCTTCCGGCTCGACCCCACCACCGTGCGGGTGATCCAGGAGCAGCGGCTGTTCGAGGCCGAGTTCCTGCTGGTCCACCCCTCCCGGCTCCACCCCCGCAAGAACATCGAGCTGTCCATCCGGGTGGTCCGGGCCCTCCAGGACGAGGGGCTCGGGGCGCGGCTCCTCCTCACCGGCGCCTACGACCCCCACGAGGAGAAGACCCTGGCCTACTACCGCAGGCTCCGCACCCTGGCCCGGGAGCTGGGGGTCCTGGACGACATCCTCGTCATGGCCGAGTACCGGTTCCGCAGCGGCGAGCGCCTGAGCGCCGACCGGATCACGATCCGCGACCTGTACCTGCTGGCCGACGTGCTGTTCCTGCCGAGCATCCAGGAGGGGTTCGGGATCCCCCTGCTCGAGGCGGGCATGATCAAGCTGCCCATCGTGTGCTCCGACATCCCGCCGTTCCGGGAGATCGGGGGGCAGAACGTCACCTACTTCGGCCTGCACGAGACCCCGCCCGAGATCGCCCGCAAGGTCCTGGCCGTGGCCCGGGACCCCAACACCCAGAGCATGTTCCGCCACGTCATCCGCCACTACGTGTGGGACAACCTCTACACCCGCCAGATTCTGCCCCTGCTCCAGGAGGCGGCGTCCGGGTGAGGGGGGGATTGAGGGCGTCTACTATTTTAAAACAAGCCACAGCCGTACTGAGCTAGGCAGGCATATAGAACGTGAGGAGTGTGTGATGGGTAAAGACAGCCAGCCTTTCGCCGATCCACCCCGCGTGGAAACTTTGAGAGTCCGAAACTATAGGGTACTACGCGACGTAACGATGGGAAGATTGACGCCACTTACAGTATTATTAGGACCTAATGGCAGTGGAAAATCAACAATATTTGATGTGTTCGCTTTTCTGTCAGAATGCTTTAGCGAAGGACTGAAAAAGGCTTGGGACCGACGAGGTCGTTTCAAGGAGCTACGCAGCCGAGACTCCAAGGGCCCTATCGTCATTGAGTTGCAATACCGGGAGCAGCCTAGAACACCACTGATTACTTATCACCTGGAGATCGATGAAACCAGTCGTGGGCCCATAGTCAAGCACGAATTTCTTCGCTGGAAACGGAAACACCCGGGTGCGCCATTCTACTTTCTCGACTACCGGCTAGGTAAAGGCAAAGTCATTACCGGCGAAGACCCAGAAGCTGAAGACCAGAGGGTCGGGAAGCCGCTGTCTGGCCCCGATGTACTGGCCGTGAACACACTGGGCCAATTAGCCGAAAACCCGCGGGTCATTGCCTTACGGAACTTCATCACCAGTTGGCACCTTTCTTACCTGTCGGCCGATGCTGCGCGCGGCCGCCCTGAGGCTGGTGCAGAGGAACGTCTTTCGGCTACGGGAGACAATCTGCCCAATGTCGTCCAGTACTTGAGTGAAGAACATCCGGAGCGGCTGGAACAAATCTTCCAAACCTTGAGGCGCCGCATCCCCCGCATCGAAAAAGTCTCCTCCAAGCCACTTGATGACGGCAGTCTCCTGCTACAGATCAAGGACGCCCCCTTTTCTTCCCCCGTGCTGGCCCGTTTCGCCTCGGATGGCACGTTGAAGATGCTGGCCTATCTGACCCTGCTTTACGACCCTGAACCGCCGCAACTCATCGGCATCGAAGAACCCGAGAATTACCTGCATCCGCGTCTGCTGCCCGAGCTCGCCGAGGAGTGCGATCAAGCCTCGGAAAGGACACAGTTGATCGTTACCACCCACTCGCCCTTCTTCATCGACGTGCTCAAGCCGGAGCAGGTGCGAGTGCTCTATCGGACCGAAGACGGCTACACCCGCATCAAGCGGGTAGCGGACATGCCCGGCGTCCGGCAATTCCTGGACGAAGGGGCCTCTTTGGGGGACCTGTGGATGGAAGGCCATTTCGATGTGGGCGACCCCTTCGAGGAGGAGACCCGAGAATGATGCGGCTCGAACTCATCGTGGAGGAGCCGTCCATGGAGGAAGCCTTACGACACCTCCTGCCCAGAATCGTTCACGGGCGCGCCGACTGGAAGTTGATCAACATGCGGAGCAAGGATCGCTTGCTCAAAAGGCTTCCGGATCGGCTCCGGGCCTATGCCGCCCGGATCAAGTCCGGAGAAGATCTCAAGATCATCGTCCTGGTGGACCGGGACAGTGATGACTGTCATGAGTTGAAGCGCAAACTGGAGCAAATGGCGAGGAACGCGGGGCTGCCTACGAAAAGTTGCCCTGATGACGACGGGGTCTTCCGCGTCATGAATCGGATCGCCGTAGTGGAATTGGAGTCGTGGTTCATGGGGGACACGGAGGCGCTCCGAAAGACCTTTGGTAAACTCAGGGGAGCCCGATTCCCGAGCTCATTCACAAACCCTGACAATGGCGGAACCTGGGAAAGGCTGCACCGCTTTCTGAAACAACACGGCATTTACCGGAGCAGCTATCCAAAAATAGAGGCCGCGCGAAAGATCGCGCCCCACCTGGACCCGGCTCACAACCTTTCCCGAAGCTTCCGTGTTTTTTGTTCAGGGATAGAGGCGTGTCTGTCATAAAGCTGCACGTCGGGTCACCACGCCTACTCGCGGACACATTCGCATCCTAAAGTGAACAGTATTGGCGCTAGAGGGACGGCCGGGCTCAAGATTTTCCTCAGCCCGCCGTAACAAATAGACGTGCCATCAGGGCGCCGGGGGGCCTTCAACCGTGGGGGGAGAGGAGGAATCCATGCGGATCAAGCGCTTCAGGGACTGGTCCATCGGAACCAAGCTGTACTCAGTCATCGGCCTGCTGCTCGCCATGCTGCTGGCCTTGGGCTTGTTCGGCATGCACCAGGCACGCGCCATCAACGAGCGGGTGAAAAACCTCTACACGCAGGAGCTGGTCCCGCTCGAGACAGTCGACGACATAAAAGCCTCTTTCTACAGGGTGCGGGACCGCGTCGGCCGTCATATCGACGAGCCCGAGCGCCAGGCGGCGCACGAGGCCAAAATCCAGGAGCAGCTTGAGCGGCTCGCACGCAACGAGGCCAAGTATCGCGAGTCCCGCCTCAGCGACAAGGAGCAGCGGCTGATGGATGCCTATGCCGATGCCTGGGGCCGTTACATCGCCCTCGTGCAGGAGAAAATCCTGCCCCTCAGTCGGGAGGGCAAGGCGGAGGGTGCCGAGCGGCTCCTCGTCGGGCCGGCGCTGCGGCTGTTCCGGGAGGCGCGCGAGGCGATCAACGAGCTGGCCGATTATCAGCTGAGTCGCGCCAAGCAGCGCTTCGACAACGCGCAGGCGGCGTACGTCGAGATGCGCAGCCTCACGGTTTTCCTGCTCGTTGCGGGACTGTTTGTCGCGGGGCTTCTTGGGTGGTTTCTCGTACGCAGCATCCGCTTCCCCCTACTAGAGGTGCGCGATGTGCTGGGCCAGCTCGACCAGGGCGACTTGACGGGCCAGGTCAGATACCGCTCCGAGGACGAGCTGGGCCAGATGGCGAACGACCTCAACAATGCTATCTCGGCCCAGCGCCAGCTCATCCGCAACATCCTGCAGACGGTGGATCAGGTTGCCTCCTCCGGCGAGGAGATGGCGGCGGTGACCACGCAGGTGCGCGAGACGGTAGAGACCCAAAGGAAGGAGACCGAGCAGCTCGCCACCGCCATGAACGAGCTGACGGCCACCGTCCAGGCGGTCGCATGCAACATTGCGACCACGGCGACGAGTGCCTCGGAGGCCAACCGCCAGACTCAGGAGGGCAAGACGGTCGTAGTCCAGGCCGTGGAGCGCATCCGCGAGCTGGCGGGCCAGCTCGCGGAAACGAGCGAGACTATCACGGAGCTGGAGCGCCACAGCGAGACCATTGGCTCGGTGGTCCAGGTGATCCGGGACGTCGCGGAGCAAACCAATCTCCTCGCGCTCAATGCCGCGATCGAGGCAGTCCGCGCCGGCGACCAAGGCCGCGGCTTTGCGGTCGTTGCCGACGAGGTACGGACGCTCGCCAGGCAGACGAAGGAGTCTACTGAGGCGATCCGAGGCATGGTCGAGAAGCTCCAGGCGGGCGCACGCGAGGCGGTGGCAGCCATGCAGCGCAGCGGCGAGTTGTCCGACGCTGTCGTGGAATACGCGGGCCGCTCGGGCAAGGCGCTGGAGGTGATCTCGGAGGCTGTGGGCCGGATCAACGACATGGCGGGCCAGATAGCAACGGCCGCTGAGGAGCAGACCGCGGTAGCCGAGGAGATTAACCGTAACGTCGTCCGTATCAACGAAATGGGGGATCAGACCGCCCAAGGCTCCGAGCAGACGGCAAGGGCTAGCGAAGAGCTTGCTCGCACGGCCTCGAACCTCAAGAGCATGGTCGGCCGCTTCCGGGTGTGACGGGCATGCGCGGCTGCCGGATGCACTGCCTCCTCGGGCGACGCTTTTCTTGGGTCACCGTGAGAGTGAGGGGGGAACGTAGGCAAGTGGGGCCACCATGGCGCGATCAATGGGGCCGCCGGGTGGCCCCTCGCGCGTCACCACGTTGCGTATTCCCCCCACTTGCGCCACCCACCTCACCCCAGCACTGTGAGCGCGCGTTCCGGTCCGGATGGGCCAAGCGCGCCCCGAACCGGAAATGGCGAGGGCACACGAACAAGAGCCGGCCAAGGGGGGCGGCTGGTGGCCACAGCCTGGGTTCTCACCACGGCCGGAGTCAGGTGGTGTACGTGCGCGTGCGAGATCGTGGCGGTGCACGGCTCCCAGGAGCACACGGTGGCGTTCGCCAAGGGCACGGTGGTGAAGACCAGGCGGGCCGAATCAGCCCCCTGGCCGCCCCCCTCCTCCTAACCGTGCGAGGACCCGACCCGGAACGCAATAGGACCAGCAAAAGGGCGCACCTCGTGCCCGTACCCACCCCTGGGCTCGCCCACCACCACGGGCCTCGTCCCGGCACCCGTCTTTGGTGCCA
>Ga0256830_1000015_pt1 | contig 171032 bp, 154 predicted proteins | sample 128326metaG_FD_190537 | JGI IMG/M metagenome (GOLD analysis project Ga0256830, IMG submission 190537) | Hydrothermal vent microbial communities from Lau Basin, Pacific Ocean - 128-326 | ecosystem: Environmental > Aquatic > Marine > Hydrothermal vents | place: Pacific Ocean: Lau Basin...
CTCACGGCCTGCATGCGCAAACTGATCACGATCCTAAACGCGATCGTCCGGGACAGGACTCCCTGGCAGCCCCGCTCCGCGGTTCCGGCTTGACACGCAACACAGTTGCTTGCCCCTCGATCAGGGAAGAAGTCGCGCCGGTTCACCCCCCGGGTTTGGTCGGCAGGAGCGCTTCGAGGGGCACCACCCGCACCCCGGCCTCGCCGAACCGGGGGGCCCAGGCCCGCAGGGTTTCGAGGGTAACCGGGTAGGGGTGTCCGATGGCCACGGCCCGGCCGGTGCGCAGGGCCCGGGCCACGGCCCGCTCGAGCTGCCGGCCGATGGCCTCGGCCGTGCGCTCGTTGTCGATGAACACGTCCCGCCGCAGGGCCGGGACCCCAGCCCGCCGGGCCGCCTCGAACGCCACGCTGCGCGCCGTGGTGAGGCTGTCCAGGAAGAAGAGCCCCCGGCTGGCCAGCTCGTCCATCACCCATGCCAGGGGCTCCGACTGCTCGGTGAATCGGCTGCCCATGTGGTTGTTCACCCCGCTCACCCCGGGCACCGACTCCAGGGCCTGCCGCACCCGGGCGCGCACCTCGGCCTCCGGCAGGCCCACCATGAGGGCGTGGGGGCCGGGGTCGGCCCGACGGGGGTAGCCTCGGGGCTCCATGGGTAGGTGCAGCAGCACCACCCGGCCCCGGGCCGTGGCCAGGCGGGCCACGCCTGCGCTGTGCTTGAGGTACGGGAGCACCGAGGGGGTCACCGGGATCGGCAGGTCCAGGAACGCCCGGGCCCGTTCGAGGTTCCGGCCCATGTCGTCGATCACCACGGCGAGCCGCGGGGCCTCGGCAGGAGGACGGGCCCATCGCACCACCACGGGGTAGGGGCCGCCGGGCAGGTCGAGGCGCACCCGGATGCGGGAGGGGCCGCGGGACTCCCCGGTCACGGGCACCCCGTCGCGCCGGGCGGCCTGGCGAAGCTCGTCCACGAACACAGCGGCCGCCGCCGCGTCGGCCACCCGGATCTCGGCCGACGGGCCCTCGAGGGGGCCGAGGAGGTCCTGGAGCGCGGTGAAGGCCGGCGGCGGGGCCGGGGCGGGCGGCCTCGAGGCCCGGCGGCCCGCCAGGTAGGCCAGGCCCACCAGGGCGATGCACGCGAGCCACGCCCCCACCCATACCCAGCGACGGGTTCGGGGCGCCTTCCGTTCGGCCCTACGGGGCATGGGAAGCGTCGTCGTCGGCCTGGGGCTTGGGGCCGGCGGTCTGCCCCAGACCGAACACCTTCAGGGCGTGGAGGATCTGGACCGCCCGCTGGAGCTGCCGATCCCGGGTCAGGTCCACCTCATCCCCGGCGGGCTTCTCCTCCTCGGGCTCGGCGGCGGGCTCGGCCGCCTCGCCCTCGTGGGGCTCGAAGTGGCCCTTCAGGTCCTCCTCACGCACCTGGGCGTGGGCCCGCTCGGACGGCGGCTGCTCCGGGTCCCCCGGCCCGGCGGCCACCCGCACGTCGGGCTCGATGCCCCGGGCTTGGATGGTGCGGCCCGAGGGGGTGTAGTACAGGGCCGTGGTGATCCGAAGCCCCGAGCCGTCCGAGAGGGGCAGGATGGTCTGGACGCTGCCCTTCCCGAAGGTCCGCTCTCCCAGGATCAGGGCGCGGTGGTGGTCCTGCAGGGCTCCGGCCACGATCTCGGAGGCCGAGGCCGTGCCGCCGTTCACCAGCACCACCAGAGGCAGGTCCGGCTCGGTGCCGTCGTCCCGGGCGGTGTACACCACCTCCTGCTCGGGATCGCGACCCTTGGTGGAGACCACCGTGCCCTTCCGCAGGAACAGGTCGGCCACCTTCACCGCCTGGTCCAGGAGCCCCCCCGGGTTGTTGCGCAGATCGAGCACCAGCCCTGCCAGCCCCCCCTCCTCTCGGAACCGCTCCAGGGCGTCGGCCACCTCCCGGTGGGTGGCCTGCTGGAACTGGGCGAGCCGGATGATGCCCACGTCGCCCACCCTTCGCGCCCTGACGCTCTTGATCCGGATCACGTCCCGGGTCAGGGTGAAGGCCTTGGGCTTGTCCCATCCTTTGCGCAGGATGTAGATGGTGATGCGGGTCCCCTTGGGCCCCCGCATCCGCCGGACGGCCTCCATGAGGTCCATGTCCTGGGTGGGCTCGTCCTCGATCTTCACAATCACGTCGCCGGCCCGGATCCCCGCCCGGGCGGCCGGGGTGTCCTCGATGGGGCTCACCACGGTCAGCCGGCCGTCGCGCACCGTGATCTCGATGCCCAGGCCCCCGAACGTCCCCTCGGTCTCCACCTGCATCTCCTGGAACATCTCAGGGGTCAGGAAGGACGAGTGAGGGTCGAGCCGGGCCACGATGCCCTCCACCGCGCCGTACACCAGGTCCTTGGGGCTCACGGGCTCCACGTAGTTCCGCTGCACCACGTCCATGGCCTCGGCGAGGATCTTGAGCCGCTGGTACAGCTCGTCGCGCTCCTCCGGGGGGACCTCGGGCGGCCGGGCCCACAGGGCTCCGGACACGAGCACGCCCACCACCACGAAGGCCGCCGCCCACACCACGGGAACTCCCCCACGCTTCCAACCCATCATGTCCTTCGTTCCTTCCATGTAACTTTGTAACTTCGGTCGTCGGTCTACGGTCAACGGTCGTCGGTCTGGGGCCTTCGGCCCGCTAGGCGGCTAGGCAGCTAGGCGGCCGGGCGGCTCTCGAACCGCGCCAAAGTTCGGAGGGCATGGGGTCTGCTGGAGCGCCGCGCGCGGCTCCTTGGCTCGCCGCGCAGCGCCTCCCACGTTCGCACTGCGAAATCGTTCGTGCCCCCTCGAACGATCATGAAACCACCGCCGGTGCCCCGTGCCTGCGCGGCGAATCTCAATGCCCGGCTTCGCGCGCGGCCGGAAGCAGGCCCCATGCCCTCCGCCGACAACGGCCCGGGCCAACGCACGTTACCCTTCTCCGTTGTAGGGCCCCCCTGGGTCGAAGGGGGCTTCCATGTAACTTCGGTCGTCGGTCTACGGTCAAAGGTCGTCGGTCTGGGGGCCTTCGGCCCGGTAGGCGGCCGGGCGGCTCACGAACCGCCCCAAAGCTCCGGGGGACACGGGGTCTGTTGGAGCGCCGCGCGCGGCTCCAGGCGGGCCGCTCCCCGGGCCTGCTCCACGGCGTGGAGAAGGCCCCCCTCCAGCAGGCCGCCGTCGCTCACCCGAAAGCCTGGGGCCGAGAACCGGTCCAAGAACGTCTCCAACAGCACCAGGCCGGGCAGGATCACGTCCTCCCGGCCCGGCTCCACGCTCGGGAGCTTTGCCCGATCGGTCCGGCGGCAGGTGCGGAACGCCCGGAACACCTCGTCGAACCCGCGCCGCTCCACCCACACCCCCGAGAGCCTGCGGGTCTGGCTCACCGGCCGGCCAGTGACCTGGGCCGCCACGGTCAGGGGGGTGCCGGCCGTGGCCACCACCTCGGCCCGACCGCTCCCCAGGTCGTCCGCCCACCGGCCGGGATCGAACGCCGGCCCGAGCCGCTCCCACGCGGCCCGGCAGGCGGCCCGGGCGGCCGCGAGGTCCCCCGGGTCGGGGGGGTCGGCCCAGGCCCGGGCCTCCCAAAGCCCCACCACCCCCATCGGGAGGCTCACCCCTCCGGTCGGGGCTCCTCGCTCCCAGGCCGCCACCTCGGTGGACCCGCCGCCGATGTCCAGGAACAGCACCCGTGACGCGGGCCGGGCGAGCAACCCCAGGGCGCCCCGCAGCGACAGGCGGGCCTCCTCGCCGCCCGAGACGATCCGGACCGCCCCCCCCAGGATCTCCCCGGCCCGGGCCGCGAACTCCTGCCCGTCCGCGGCGTTGCGGCCGGCGGCCGCCAGGAACCCCACCCGGTGCGCCACCCCCCGGGCGTCCAGGTGCCGCCGGAACTCACCGAGCAGGGCCTCGGCCCGGGCCCAGGCCCTCGGCTGGATCGTGCCCCCCGGCCGAAGGCCCTCGGCCAGCCGCACCACCCGCTGCCGCAGCTCGGCCGGCCGCACCACGCCGGGGCGCAGCTCCCCTGCCACCAGGAGGCGGAAGGTGTTGGAGCCCAGGTCTGCCGAGGCCCACAGGGTCACGGCCGGGGGCACCTCCACCGGGGATCCGGATCCGACAGCTCCCCCACCCGTCTGGCCAGGTCCCCGTATCCCGGCCGGCCCATGAGGGCGAAGGTCAGGCGTTTGCCGAGTTCCACCCCCGGCTGGTCCAGGGGGTTGATCCCCAGGAGGCCCCCGGCGAACACGGTGGCCGCCTCCAGCAGGAACAGCACCTGGCCCACCTGGTGGGCGTCGGCCCGGTCGAGGGCCAGGGTCAGGTTGGGCCGTCCGTTCTCGGTCAGGGCCGCCTCGGTGGCGCGCTTCTCGGCCCCCAGCAGCTCCCCCAGGGTCTTTCCGCCCAGGTACGCGGCTTCCTCGGCCTCGGGGAACAGCGGCGGGCAACGGACCTCCCGGCGGGGATGTGCCACCTCGAGGAACGTGATGACCTTGTCCGGAGGGCCCTCCATGTACAGCTGCACCTGGCTGTGCTGGTCGGTGGTTCCCAGCGCCTTGACCGGGGTCGGCCCCACGAACACCTCCCCCCCGTCGAGGGCGTAACGCTTGCCCAGGCTCTCGGCCCAGAGCTGACGGAACCAGTCGGCCACGTCCCGAAGGGCGTCGCTGTAGGGCATCATCACGTTCACGTTGCGCCCCCGGCGGTAGAACAGCACGTGGATCAGCCCGAACAGGTAGGCGGGGTTCTCCCACAGGTCGGGCCGGGACACGTGGGATTCCATGTGCGCGGCCCCCGCCAGCAGGCCCTCCACGTCGACCCCGGCGCAGGCCAGGGGGAACAGCCCCACCGGGGTGAGCACCGAGAACCGCCCCCCCACGTTGGGGGGCACGTCCAGGGCCGGCAGGCCCTCCTGCCGGGCCAGGCGCCGCAGGAACCCCTTGTCCGGATCGGTGGTCACCACCACCCGTCGCCGGGCCGCATCGGGGCCCAGGGCGTCCCGCAGCCACCCGTACACCCGCAGGAACTGGGCCAGGGTCTCGGCCGTGCCGCCGGACTTGGAGATCACGTTCACCGCGGTTTCGTTGGGGTCGAGCCACTCCAGCAGCTCGGCGATCGTCTCGGGGTCCACGTTGTCGCACACGAACAGCCGCATACCCCCGCGCCGGCGCCGGGGCCAGAGGTTATGGAGGGCCGGGCACAGGGCCCGGTGGACCGCCAGCGTACCCAGGGCACTCCCCCCGATTCCCAGGACGAGCAGGTTCTCGCAGGTCTCCCCGACCTGCCGGGCCATGGCCTGGCTCGTCTCCAGGGCATCGGCGCGATGGGGCAGCTCGTAGAACCCCAGCTCCCCTGCCGCCCGGCGCTCGTTGATGTCCCGGTGCACCCGTTCCCCGGCCCCGGCCTGGGCCTCCAGGTCGGCCGGGGTGAGCCCGGCCGGGCCCACCCGGTCGGCGAGCACATTGGCGTAGTGGAGGGTCACCGTCTGGACGGACGACTCGCTCATCGGCGTTCCTTTCTCGGACGATGGGGAGGAACCATTCTGCACCCGGGGCTCCGCCCGCGGGAAGCCCCCCGGCGGACGGGCTCCGAGTACCGGCACCGCCGGAGGGGCCGCCCCCGGGGAACCGCCTCGGGGGTCAGGGGGTGCCCGGTGGAACCCGAAACTCCTCCGGGGCGTACAGGTGCCGGTTCTGGAGCACCTCGAGGGCGGCCACGGTGCGCAGCAGATCGGGCCGAGTCACGTCGAGCATGACGTGGGTCAGGCCCGCACCAGCCGATGCGGCCAGGAACACCCCCTGGAGCCAACCGGTGCCCCGGCCTCCCGCAGCCCCGGTGGTCAGGTTCGATAGCCCCACCACCGTATTCACCGGCGCCCCGAACACCTCGGGAAGCCGCCGGAGCACCTCGATCAAAGCGGCATTGTACGCCTGCCCCTCCTGCCAGCCCAGGGGGACCAGGACCGGGTCGATCCAGATCCGCTCCAGCGGCACCCCGGCGGCCTCGCACCGCCCCACCAGCTCGGCCGCCAGCGCCAACCGCTCGTCCGCCTCGCGGGGGACGCCGGAGGCCATGCAGAAGACCACCAGGTCCACCCCCAGCTGTGCGGCCAGGGCCAGGATGCCGTCGCGCCCCGGGTCACCCGAGTAGCCGTTGAGGGCGAGGGGCCCCGACCACGCTTCGGCCGCCCATGCCATCGGTTCGGGGCGGGTCGCGTCCACCAGGATCCCGCCCGACCACACCTCGGCGATGGCGTCCAGCACGAACCGCACGTCCTCCCGACCGGCGGAGCGGCCCAGGTTCAGGTCCAGCCAGGAGGCCCCGGCCTCCCCCGCAGCAAGGGCCAGGGCGCGCAGGGGGCCGGGATCGCGCTCGGCCAGGGCGCAGGCCACGCCCCCGTGCGTCACGGTCAGGTTCTCGGCGATGATCACCATGGCAGGATGCCCCGGATGCTCGCAGCGTGGGAAAACCGGTCCCCTCGGAGCGCTCACCGGCCCTTTGGCGCCGGCTCGAACGGCTCTCGGCTCCACCGCGCCACCCGCTCCGTCCACGCGGAGCGAACCTGTTGGCGTTGCTCCCAGCCCTTGCCGACCTCGGAGAGCCGGTGGGGACCGGCACCCCACACCAGCCACAGGCCGGCCACGGCCAGTACGAGGCCGGCCGCCAGGTCCCACACCGGCCGGCGCCGGAGGCGAGGCTTCGCGGCCCGCACGGAGCGCGACACCCCGGCCGGCTGCACCAGGCCCTGGTCCAGCAGCTCGGCCAGGGCCTCCATCCCCCGGAACTCCCCCACCCGGGCCCGGTCCACGATCTCGCGGACGGTCGCGGCCCCGTCCACGAGGGCCAGCACCTTGACGGCTGCCGGATCCAGATCCTCGGGCAGCCCCCTCCGAGGGCGCCGAACGAGGACCATCCGGTCCGATGGGATCTTCTCCTGCAGCCGGGGCCACTCGTCGATCTGGCGGAACCCCTCCATCAGGAGCTCGCCCACGTCCAGGGGCACCGACACCCCCTCTTCCAGATCCACCGGCTCGTCGCGGAACCGGAACGAGCCCCGCTTGAGGCCCAGCAGGCGGTACACCGTCTCCCGGTGCTGAAGGGTCAGCACCTCCCGAAACTCACCGAGTCGCAACACCCCCATGGACACCAGGATGTCCCCCAGCTTGCGCAGGCTCTGACGCTGGCGTTCCAGGGCCATGCCCAGCTGGACCGGGGTGATCAGCCCCGCCCGGACCAGCCGTGCTCCGATCAGCTCGGCGGGGCTGCGGCGGTCGGGCCACGCCTCCACCAGCCGCCCGTCCCGGAACCTTAACCGGGCCACGGACCGGTCCACCTCGATCTCCAGGGTGCCGGTCTTGCCCTGGTGGGCGATGAGCTGGAGCAGCTCCGACAGGTTGAACGAGTCGAGGGTTCCCTGGAGGCTCATCCCCCTCTCCTCCCCTGAAGCGCCTGCCCCAACGCCCCGAGGTGCAGCAGACCCAGCACCGTCACCCCCGCCCAGAGCAGCCCCCGCCCCAGGCCCCAGGGTGACAGGGGCACGGGCGCGGTCGCCGTCAGGCACAGCCCGGCCCCCCCCGCCCACACGACGCCCGCGACCGCGGACCTCCATCCGCCTCGGGCCAGAAAACGCCCCCATCCCGGCAAGAGGGCCTCGCCCGCCCGGGACCAAGCGGCCGACCGGCGAGCCCATCGGGCCCTCCTCTCCCGGACCCGTTGCCGCTCCGTGGGGTCCACCGACTCGTCCCGATCCGAGGCCCAGCACGCGGCGCACAGGGGTGTGCCCTTGATCCGGTACCCGCACCGGGGGCAGACCACCACCCCGCATCCGGGGCACACCCGGCTCCGACGCTCTCCGGCCAGCCGCCCGGCCCCCAGGGCGACGGCCAGGCCGACGAGGCCCAGGGGCCAGGTTGGGATCCCCCGCCACGGCCAGAACAACAGATCCGCGGCCGCAGCGGCCCATGCTGCAGGGGGACCGGGCCGGAGCAGGGGGGAGATCACCCAGGACCGGGGCAGGGGGGCCGACCCGGGCAGGGCCCTCCCCTGGCCGACGGATCCCTGGGTCTCGAACCGTTCCACCGCCTCGGGCCCCCGCCTCCGCGCCTCGGCCAAGGCCTCATCGGCCGCGGTCAGCTCCAGACTCTCCAGATACACCAGATGGAGGTTGTACCAGGGCAAAGGATCGTCCGGTCGGGCCTGGGCAGCGGCCCGGAACCGCCGCTCCGCCTGCTCCAAATCGCCCCGGAGGAATGCCAGATTTCCCAGCTCGAGCTGCCAGAACCCCGGGGCTTCGCCGGAAGCCAGGGCCCGTTCGCCCAAGCGTACCGCCTCGGCCCAGGCCCCGGCCCGTCGAGCCCTGACGTGAAGGGCCAGCAGCCGCCGGGGGGAGTCGTCGGCCCCGATCTGTCCCAGGGCCTCGGCCAACGCCTGGGGCCCCGCGCCGTTGCGCACCAGGTACTGGACCCACGCCTCCTGGCACGCCGCGGGCCGGTACGCTCCCAGCCCCAAGACCGCAGGCAGGCCGAACCCGGCAGCCAGGGCCACGCCTCCCCACACTTTTCCGCCGCGGGGCAGATAGGGGACCATGGTTGCGGTGAAGGCTCCCAGGGCCGCCGCCGGCCCGAATCCCGCGGACCAGGCCGCACCGGCCATGAGCACCAGGAGCCCTACCGGCGTCCAGGTTCGAAACCTCCAAGGGAAGGCGTCCGCGTAGTCATGGGCCAGGAGACGCCCTCGGGCGGCGAGGGCCCAGGCCACGAGGGCCAGCAGCACCGCCCACCCCGCCCCTGCCACCGCCAGGGCCAGACGGGCGATCCCCTGCCCCTGGACCCAGGGATCAAGGATCACCGCCCACCCCGCCTCGGCCGCGTGCCGAAACCGGTCCGGCCAAGAAACTCCTGCCTGCAGGGCCAGCGCCCACCGGGGTCGAGGGTCGTCCGGGGCGGCCTCGGCGGCCAGCTCCGCCCACACCCGGGCCTCCTCCGGGGTCGAAGCCGACCGGGCTTCGCGCAGGAACCGCATGGCCACCGGCACGAGGTCCGGGGCCAGGCTCTCCACCTTTTCCCGGGCCATCCAAACCCGCACCGCCTCCCGGGCCCGATCGGATCGGGCCGCCTCCCGCCATCCCGGCGGCATGGCCGCCGCAGCCCCGGCGGCCACGACGAGCACGAGCAGGGCCAGGGCTACCCGCCGGATGGCCTCCCCCCTTTCCCGCCGGGCTCCGGCCTCTCGGCCCGGGCCTGGAAGTGCACCCGTCTCGCCGCTGGGTTCTTATTAAACCGGCGGTTAGACCGGCGCGCTTTCCTCCCTGATCGGAGGGCAAGGAACCCGCTGGAGAACCGGGCGCGTGCCCTTCGCCCGCCGCTCAGCGCCTCCGGTGCTCGGACCGAGAAACGGTACCCATTCCATGGCGTTGCCACGAGACCGACTCCCCTGCCTCGTGCCTGCGGGGCGAATCTCGACGCCCGGCTTTGTGCCCCGCCGGAGGCAGGTCCCTTGCCCCGCCCTCCGAGGAGGCGAGCCCACTTTGTCGCCGGGTTAGTAATCACTTTCACGGGAGGCCCGCACGAACTTGAGCTTGAGATCCGCGCTTACCGTGCGCAGGAGCGTGGCCTCGTCGGAGGTCAGGTTGCCGCGGGTCTTCTCCTGGAGCATGTCCAGGATGTCGATGGTGTGGCGGGCCTGCTCCAGGTCCGGCCTCACCTCGCCCGTGGCCGGGTCTGCCACCTCGCCCAGGTGAACGAGCGCCATCTGGGCCAACCCCACCACAAACCCGGTGAAATCCACCGGGGGCAGCGAGGCCCTGGGCCCCCCTGCGCTTCTTGGGGTCTCTTTTTCTCCCTCCGCCATCGCCTCGCCGTCCGGCGTTACACGCCGCCGATCTCGCACCGTGAATCCCCGTTCCTCCATCATCCACAACCTCCAGCAACTTCGGTCGAGGGTCGTCCGCCGTTGGCCGCCGGTCTGGGGCCTTCGGCCCCCTTGAAGGCTGGAAAGCTAGAAGGCGAAAAAGCCTATCGCGCCGTCCGGCCCCGGCACGGGTCCGAAGGATCGGAGCCTTCAGGTGGGGAACGCCTCCTGAAGCAAGGGCAGGAACTCCCGGACGAAACCCTCGGCTCTCCGGGCCACCCGCTCCGGGTCCACGTCCGGGGGCACGTCGGCAATGAACCGTACCAGGGCACCGTCGTTGCGTTTCCGGAAGATCGAGTCCACCACGAGCCACACCTTGGCCCAGTACTCGTTGGTGATGTTCCGGCCGCGGCTCTGGTACCAGTACAAGACCAGCTGCCGCTCCTCCCCCTTTTGGATCACCACCTGGTTCGCCCGGGTGACCCCACCGTTCAGACCGGGGGTCTCGAACTTGCGCACCCTCGACGCCACCGGGCGCCACCCTGCACCGGGCAGGCAGTGGCGGGGGGAGTGGATCTGATCGCCCTCCCTCTGTCGCTCGTAGTACCCCACGTACACCGACACCGAGAATCCGTCCGGCGCCCGGTACGTGCGCAGGAGGTAGTCCTCCACCCCCACCACTTGCACGATCCGTTCCTCGAGCTTGCTGGGAACACCGGTCCACTCCTTCACCTTCAAGGGGACGTTCCGGAGCGGCTTGCGCAAGGGAACCGCGTGCACGTCGCTCAGGAACCGGGTGTAGCCAGCCGTGGCGAGCACCAACAGGACCAACACGATCGTTCGGCGGTGCATGAAGAGCCTCCGGGAGCCTCAGAGCCGGGACCGGCGGGGACCGATCCGGTTTAAAATCCACCCCACCACGAACAACATGACGAAGGCCGCGACAAACACGACCCATCCCGAGAAAGTGTGGAAGAACCCGGCAGCCGCCTCTGGGCTCACGTAATGGGTGAGCAGTCCGGTTCCCGTGATTCGCAACGCGTTGGCCGCAATGGCGATCGGCACAGTGGCCGCCACCACCAGCACCCGCCGCCACCAACCCCGACTCATGAAGTACGCGTACACAACCCCAAGGGCCAACAGGCTCACTAGGCTACGGATCCCGCTACAGGCGTCCGCCACCTCCAAGGTCTGGGAGGCCAGGTGGATGATGTTCCCCTCGCGGAACACCGGCACCCCCAGCCAAAACAGGCTGTCCGTGGCCACCCGGGCGGCGAGGAGCTTCAGGGGGAACGCAACGGAATCGTACACCAGGTACGGAAGCGGAACCATGAACATCAGAAAGGCCAACGGAAACAGAGTCTTGGAGAACACCCTCCAACCCCATAGCCACAGCACCGTGCCCATCAGCAGGAACACCAGGCTGGAGCGTTGGAGGAACAGCTCCGCCCCGGCCCGGCCCAGCACAAACAGGGCCAGGCTCATCAGGCACAGCACCAGCCCTGTCCAGGATCCACGGGCCCGCCGGGCCGCCTCGGCCAGCTCGCGCCGCCGATCCCAAAGGAGATACAACGACACCAGAGGCACGAGAAACCCATGGGAGTAGTTCTCGTCCAGATACCAGTCCTGGACCATCGAGGGGACCACCGCAGCGTACAGCACCGCCGTAGCTCCCAGGACCACAGCGAGGTCCAGACCAGCCGGTACCGCCCGGGTGCGTGCCATGATCCCTCCATAGGATATCGGTCCGTGAAGAAACGGGCTGTGTTCACGAGGGGTTGGGCGTCGAGCCTACCGATTGGGGACGGATCTCGTCAAGGCGCTCCGCGGGATTCGTGGGCGGGTCGGCCTCCGATCCGCCGAAATACCGGGGATGCCACGTAGATCACGGCTGCGACGAACGAGATCGCCAGGGGAGCTCCGTACTCATCCTTGCGCACCCCCTGGGCCAGGAGCAGGAGGAAAAAGGCCAAGAGGGCCACCCGCAGGATCTTGGGCATACGGGGGAGCACCGCCCGGCCGAAGTGGGCGTAGGACACCCGCGACACCATCAGCGCGGCCGACGCAAAGACCACCGCGGCCTTCCACCCGTCCGACGGCAGCAGGAGACAGCCGCTTCCCACCAGCAGGGCCCCGCCGGGAGAGGGAAGCCCGCTGAACTCGTGCACCCCCCCGGCCACCCCCTCCTTGCGCTTTTCCACCACAAACCGGACCAGCCGGTACACCGTGGCCACAAGGTGGAGAAACCCCAACCCCAACCCCAGCCACATCCGGTCGAAGGCGGTGGCCACGATCAACCCCACGGTCACCCCGAAGCTCGTGCCGTCCGCCACATCGTCGAAGATCTCTCCCCGGGGGGTCGACCCCCACTTCTCCGCGGCCCTGCCGTCGAACAGATCGAGGAACTGCCCCAGAAACACCAACCCGAAGGCGTACACCGGGTCGCGGCCACTCACGATCACCCAGATCCCCCCCAGCCCGCACACCAGGTTGAGCAGGCTCAGAATGTTGGCATACCAGTAGTTGGGCACCACCTTGAACGCCCAGGAGCAGAAGGCCAGGCCGGTACAGATGACGAGCAGGGGCCGAACGGTTCGGTGCAGGGGAAGCGCGCCGTAGATCCACTCCACGCCGGTCACGGCCAGGAGGACCACGATCAGAAAGGTCTTGGCCTTGCCGAACAGATTCGCAGACTTCTCCTTGAGGAACCGGCGGGAGAACTGTCCCAAGGCGTCGAACCCAAGAAGCGCAGCCACCAGCCACGGCGAGTACACCCCTTTCCAGGCGAAGTACACCAGGAGGGGGGCATACATCAGCTTGTCCGAGAGGGGGTCGATGGTGGCCCCCCTGGCGCTCGACAAGCCGGTGCGGCGGGCGATGTCCCCGTCGGTCAGGTCGGTGATCATCCAGAACGCGAAGAAAAGAAACGCCGCACGAGGCCACCCCGCCTCCAGCAGCACCACTGTGACGAACCCCATGGGGTAGCGCAGCCGGCTGATGTTGTTGGGTCGCAGCCACCGCGTGCGGCGCACGAAGGCTCTTTGGGCCGGGGTGCGGATGCAGCGGTACACGAGAAATCGCTCGACCGCGAAGAGAGCCACCACCGGCAGCACGATCTCCTGGACGATCCGACCGTACGGGGGCATCCCTCCTCCTCGAATCCGTTGCGGTGTCTATCCGTGTCAGCCGGGCCCCTGCATCTTCCTAGAATCGGACGGTCGGGCGCAACCGCTGGGTTCGGGGGGAAAAGGAGAGAGGAGAAGGGGCGGGAGGCGGGCATGGGACTACGAACGAAAAAGGGAACGGCTGCCGGCCGGACGCGTTCGGCGTGACCGCGGGCAGGGCGCCGGTGGCCCTCACAGCACGCGGGTCCAGCCGCCGTTCTCCGCGGCCGGCTCCGCCGTATCGGGCTCGGGCTGGGACTGCGGGGGAGAGGGGGCGTGGGCCTCGATGCGGTTGCGGCCCCGGGCCTTTGCCACATACAGGGCGCGGTCCGCCCGCTGGATCAGCCCCCGCAGGTCTCGGGCGTCCTCGGGGAAGGCCGCCACCCCCATGGACACGGTGAGCCGGCCCAGGGGTTGGCGCTCCTCCCCCGGGAAGTAAAACGCTTCCACCTCCCGACGGATCCGCTCGCCGATCTCCAAGGCTTCGGCCTTGCGGGTCTCGGGCAGGATGATGGCGAACTCCTCCCCCCCGAACCGGCTCACCACGTCGATGGCCCGGACGCCGGCCCTGAGGATCCGGCCCAGCAGCACCAGGGCCTTGTCCCCGGCCGGATGACCGTTGGTGTCGTTGTAGTGCTTGAAGTGATCGATGTCGATCATGATCAGCACCAACGGGTGGTTGTGTCGGGAAGCCCGGTCCAGCTCCTGAGCCAGACGTTCCTGGAAGTACCGGCGATTCAGGAGGCCGGTCAGCCCGTCGGTGATGGAGATCCGCCGCAGCTCTCGGGACTGGGCCCAGTAGGCGGAGCGCTCGATGGCCAGGGTGGCCTGGGCCATCACGGTTTCGAGAACGTCCAGGTCCTGGGGGGAGAACGGCTCGCCCGTGGCCTTGTCCGCCAGGTTCAGCACCCCCACGGTGCCGCCGTTCCGGCGGATGGGAAGGCTCAGGAAGCTGCGAGTGTCGAAGCGGGGGCGGTTCTTGCGCCGAAACCTCGGGTCCAGCTCAATATCGTGCACGATGATCGGCTCCCCCGTGGCAAACACCCGGCCCGCGATGCCCTCCCCCGGCCTCACCTTGAGCCGGCCCGCCACCTTCTCCGCCATGCCCACCGCAGCCCGCACCCGCAACGCCCCATCGTCCTCCCCGGGGACCAACAGGCTGCCCTTACGCGCCCCGGTAAGCTTGCGGGCCTCGTCCAGGATGACCCGAAACAGATCGACGGGATCCAGGCTTCCGAGAAACCGCTGGGACAGTCCGCGTACGGCAGCCACCTGCTCGTGCCGGCGCCGAGCGTCCTCGCGCAGACGGCGGTTCTCCAGCACGATCGCCAGCTGAACCCCAAACCCCCGTAGAAGCGACCACTCCTCCCCGTCCAGCTCCCGGTTCACCACCGCCAGAGCCACGGTGGGCCGGTCTTCGGTTCCCACCGGAAACAAGGCCAGGCGCTCCACGGCCTCCGGCAACCCCAAACGGGTGAGGTCGTGGGGATCGTCGATCCGTACCGGCCGCCGCCCCATCCATTCGGGCCCGCCCGGCCCCTCCACGGGCGCGGACCATGTGAGCAGGGCCTTTTCTAAGGGGCCCGTGGCCGTTTGCACCCGTAGGCGCTCCGAGCCGGGGTCACGGACCAGCACGGCCGCGTTTTCCACCTCGAACAGGACCCCCAGAGTGCTAAGAGCCAGCCCCCACACCTCGAGCACGCTCCCCGCCTGGACCAGATCTGGCAGGAGATCGAACAGGGTAACCGCCCGAACGCGATCCCGCTCGGCCTCCGTGCGCTCCGCGTGCCCCTGCACCAATGCCGCCAGGCACAGCCGCGCCAGGGTGCCCCACTCCTGCAACCGACGGGGCTCGGTCTCACCGTCGTCGCTTGGGGTTCCCAGGAGGGTAAGGGTCGGCCGGTGCGAGGGCTTTGTCACCGGCCCCGCAAACACCAACCGGCCGGAGGAGGAGTCCCGAAACAGGACGGTCTCGCCCCCTGCCTGGGCCTGCTTCACGATCTTCCTGAGAAACGGCGGCCACTGCGCCGGATCCTCCGGGGCCTCGGGCCCCGGCAGCCCCAGCGCTTCCAGGCTACCGGCCACGATTCCCCCTGGCACAGCCGCCAGGGACAGCCGCAACCCTGTCACCTTGCCGAAGGTCTGCGTGAACCGGGTCCACTCGGATGGAGGAAGGATTTTCCCGATTTTAGGAAGGGAGGGTTCCCTCATGTGACGTTTTTGCCTCGTTTCCACGACCTGCTCCAACCCCCCGCACAAGCACTCTATAACCGTGTGTCAAAAGGGGTCAAGCAGGTGAAACCCGGTGGAAACACGCGGAGGGAAGGCCTGGCCGTCCTCACCGGGCCCCACAAGCAGTCCTCCACCGGGTAGGGGTCTCGGAGGAAGGTCATGTGCAACCCCGATGCCATCCCGATCTGCGCCGCCCGCCCTCTCCGAAAAAAAGCTCGATTTCGGCCTAAAGTTTCTTTTTTCGTCGGCCGAATCAAAACCCAAGGCGTCGGAACCGGACTGACCCAACCCGACGCGAACCCCTCTAGCCGGGGCACGGTTTCCCTCCTTTCCCGTGCCTCGGCCATTTTTTTGACCCGGCGGCCGAGCTTCGGGCCCTCGGTCCGCTGGGCATCCAGGCGGCGTGAGCCGGATGCTGCATCCGCGTACGGCCGGCAGGTCCCTGCCCTCAGCGCCGAAAAAGCGCGGCGGCGGCTCCTCCAGCGGCCCAACAGCTACCTCGCCCCCCAGGGGCAGGCCCTGACGCACACCCCGCAGATGGGTTTTTCGATGTGGGGCCGCCCGGCGAACCCGAAGCAGGCCTCGGCACATCGGGAGAACTCCAGGGCCTCCTCCCGGCTCCGATAGTGACTCTCGGTCCCCACTCCCCGGATTGCCCCCACCGGGCAGGCGTCGGCGCACGCGGTGCACGATCCACAGAGGTTCGGCGCCGGCCGCCCCGCCGGGAGAGGGGCGTCGGTGAGCACCACGCCCAGCCGCACCCGCGGGCCGAACTCAGGGGTCACCAGCAACAGGCTCTTCCCCTGCCATCCCAGTCCTGCGAGGCGGGCCAGAGCCTTGTAGGACACGTGGCCCACGAGCCGCTCCCGGTCCAGCAACTGGGATGCTGGAAGCGGAAGCGCCCGGTATCCCTCGCGTTCCAAGGTCCGAGCCACGGCGAACCCGATCCGATCCAGCTCCTGGTTAGCCACACGGTAGCAGTGGGCGTACTCGGGCGTCGGTCCCTCCAGACAGGTCTCCACGGAGGCGTCAGGGAGTCTAAGGGCGCAAACCACCGCCCGAAGGTAGGGCCCCAGCAAACCCTCGGGCCGGGGCTCGAGCCCCTGGGCCGCCCTAAGATCTGCCACGCCCACCCGGTCGGCCCCCAGATCCCGAGCCGTCTCCTCCAAGCACATCGTCCCGACCATGGGATCCTCCTGGCTTTGGTCCTCGGTCGTCGGTCGTTGGTCAGGAACCGTGAGCTCCGGACCGATCCCGGAGATTGGAAAGGCATGGGGCTTCAGGCTCCGGATCGATCTTCACCCCGCGCACGCACCTGCCGCCGTGGGCCGGGGTGGGGTACCGACGACACACCTCGGGTTTGGTCTCGTGAATGCGGCACCGGGCCTCTTCCGGGCCCGTGCGCTCCAGAAACGGGCAGTCCGGCAGGGGCTCACCCGTGGCGGGATGACACCAGATGCGCTGGTCCTCTCCCACCCGGGCCAGGAGGTCGGCGCGCCCCTCCCGGTTCCACCGCTCCAGGTCCTCCCGGGTGGCTCGGAGCTGGTGACCGTACAGGTCGCAGCAGATCCCGCACCCTCTGCACCCGGACGCCCCCCCTCCCTGCCGTGCCTCCCGCCCTCTCCGAAGCCAGCCGAACACCCGACACCTCCCATCCATGGCCCGACGGTCCCTTCCCAGCAACTTCCGCTAGCCCGCATGATTCATGAGCGTTCGTCGCGAAACCGTCGAGTGTGCATCAGATCGGGGCAAGCGCAGCGCCGAGGGGCGCAGGCGTACGGGACGGTACGTCGAGCCCCGAGGCGCGAGCACGCCCCGAGATGGCGTGCGTGCAATCGGCGATCGCAGCAGAAGGCCTCATGAATCATGCGGGCTAGGACGATTGAAAACCTATCTGATTTCATATCGTTCCAAGCATGACCACACCTCTTCAGGCGTCACCTCACGGTCTCGGGGGCATGGGGTCTGCTGGAGAGCCGCGTGCGGCTCCTTGGCTCGCCGCGCAGCGCCTCCAACGCTCGTACCGGGAGTTCGTTCGTGCCCTACCGAACGGTCGTGAAACCATCGACGGTGCCCCGTGCCTGCGCGGCGGATCTCAATGTCCGGCTTCGCGCGCGGCCGGAAGCAGGTCCCATGCCCCGCCGCCGGCAACGGCCCCGGACCCACGAAAGTTACCCTTCCCCGTTGTAGGGGCCTGCAGGGGCCTGACGAGGCTTCCCAGCAACTTCGGTCGTCGGTCGTCAGTCTTTGGTCGAAACACCCTGAGCCCTGGGCAGACACCGGGGCCTCGGTGGGCATGGGCCTGGTGGAGCGTCGGGCGCGACCCTTTGGCTCGCCACGCCCCCCCGAACCTCTGCAATGTCATCGAACTCCGCAGCCGTCCGCTGTCTCCGCCCGATCCGACGGCTCAGCCAACCGCGCGCGAAGGCGCGGCGCTCCAATGCTGCACTCGCACCAATCCGGAGGCAAGGCCCGCGCCCTCGGGGTCTCACCCGCAGTCGGCGGCTTCCCGGCCCCCCTGGCCCGTGCCGGCCGGGGCTTGCTCCCTGCATGGGTCAACGGTACATTCGGTTGTTTCTCCGACTCCCTTGAGTGCGAGTGGACGCTGTGGATACCGTGGCCCCCAGATCTCCCCTGACTCCGGCAGCGTTCGCCTACGCCGCAGCATCGGTGGTGGCGCTCCTGATCCTGCCCCATCTGCGTGCCCCTCTCGTGCGGTACGGTCAACCTCACCCCGGCGCCCTCCTGCTCGGAACGGCACCGTCGACCGGGGCCAGCTTGGGCCTCGTCCTGGGAGCTTTGCTCACCGCGGCCGGCCAGGCTGCAACCCGGTTCACCCGTTGGGGCCGGAGGCTCGACGCCTTGCTGGCCCGGCTGGTAAAGGGTCTCCATCCGGCGGACGCCGTCTTGTTGGCCGCCCTGAGCGCCCTTGCCGAGGAGCTGGTGTTCCGGGGGATCCTCCTCCCTTACCTGGGGCTCTGGGGGTCCTCGGCCCTGTTCGGGCTCGCCCACTGGATTCCCCGGGACGGGCTGTGGCCGTGGGGGATGTGGGCGTTTGTGGCCGGTCTGATCCTCGGCCAGGCCGCTTTGGCCATGGGCGGGCTCTTGGCCCCCATGGTAGCTCACTTCGTGGTCAACGCCGTGGGTCTCCTGCTCCTTTCGTGGAGAAGGCCGTGATCGTGTCGGCCAGCCGCCGCACCGACGTCCCGGCCCTGTACCCTGTCTGGCTCCGGCAGCGGTTGGCCCAGGGCCGAGCTCGCGTGGTCCACCCGTTTCGCCCTTCCCTGGTTCGCACGGTGGACCTGCGCCCCCGGCCTGCCGGCACGATGGACGCACTGGTTCTGTGGACCCGTACCCCCGGCCCCCTGCTCGGGGACCTCCAGGAGTGGCAGCGCAGGGGGGTCCGGTCAGTCTGGCTGGTTACGATTACCGGGTACCCCCCGGAGCTCGAGCCCCACGCCCCGCCTGCCCCGGCCGCACTCGCGGCTCTGGAGGAGCTGTCGCGCCAGGTGGGGGCCCGGCGGGTGGCCTGGCGCTATGATCCGGTGCTCTTCGCCCCGGTCCTCGGCATCGACCCGGCGTGGCACCGCCGCAACTTCGGCCGCCTGGCTGGCCGACTCTCAGGCCGGGTGGACCGGTGCATCCTGAGCTTGTACGACCCCTACCGGGCTCCGGAGGGGCGGTTCCGACGAGCGGGTCTGCGCGTGCACACCCAAGGCGGAGCCGAGCTCGCCCGGGACCTGGCGGGCATCGCGGACCGGCACGGCATTCCGATCCGCACCTGCTGTGAGGATCTGGAGGATGCCGGCGTCCCCCCGGGCGCCTGCATCGACGGGCGGTGGCTTCAGCACCTGTGGGGCATCGCAGGGGGGGCACGCAAGGACCCCGGACAGCGCGCGGCCTGTCGGTGTGCCCCGTCCGTGGACATCGGGGCCTACGACACGTGCGCCCACGGCTGCCTGTACTGCTACGCGACCCGCGCCGGGGACCGGGCCGCGGCCCGGCACCGGGCCCACGACCCTACCCAGGAGGCGTTGGGGTGAAGATCCAATGGGAGTGCGAACGAAAGTTCCTCGTCCACCCGACCGCGCTTCCGGCCCTCCCCCGGGGCATCCGCATCGAGCAGGCCTACCTGGGGTTCGAGCCGGTCGTCCGGGTGCGGCTGGAGGGCGACCGGGGGGTCCTCACGGTCAAGGGCCCCGGGCTTCGGGCCCGGAGGGAGGTGAACCTCAGCATCCCGGCCGAGGCGGCCCGGGCGCTCATCGAGCTCCGGGTCGAAGGCACCACCGTCATCCGGAAGACCCGTCACCTGGTCTTGCACGGAGGCCATGTGTGGGAGGTGGACGTGTTCGCCGAGCCGTTCCAGGGTCTCGTCACCGCCGAGGTGGAGCTCCGGAACCCTGACGAGGACCCTGAGCTGCCGCCGTGGGTGGGTCAGGAGGTGACAGATCATCCCCGATTCCAGAACGCCGTCCTGGCCCGCACCGGGCGGGTCCCGCCACCGCCGTCCCCCGAGCCGAAGGAGTGACGAGCCATGGATACCCGCGTCCGGCCTGGCGACGTGATTCTCGTGAACGTGGAAGACAAACCCGCCTTCTTCGGCCGGGTAGAGGAGATCCTTCCGGACGTGAAGGTGGGATGGAGGCGCATCCGATTCACGGTGCTCACCGTGCCGCTCCAGGAGATGACATGGATCCTGGAGCCTTCTCAGATCGACGGCGAACCCTTCACCATGGGGGGCACTCCCATCCGGATCGATCGGCTCCCCGATCCGGCCGCATTCCAAGGGGAGCCCCAGGAAACGGTGTCGGAGGAGCGGCCCGATCCCGCGCCGGCTAGGCCCAAGGTGATCGCGTTTCCGGGACCGAAGAAGCCCCCTGCCGAGTGATACTCAAGTTGCACTCAAAGCTATTGGCCCCACGCCCAGAGGGGCAAAGGACCTGTCGGAGGGCCGGGCGCGGCCCCTGGGCTCGCCGTGCAGCGCCTCCGGCGTCTGGACTGAGAACTGCTGAGGACTCCAACGGGTTGCCATGGAGACAGCTCCCCCGCCCCGTGCCTGCGCGGCGAATCTCAATGCCTGGCTTCGCTCCCGGCCGGAGGCAGGTCCCTTGCCCCGCCCCCAGATGCGTATCCGACGGATGGCAACTTGGTATGAGGGCGAGGGCCGGGTCACTCGCGGTGCATCGGCTCCACGAAGATCCACATGCGCCCGCCACACACGTCGCCGCCCCGGGTGCCCAGGTCGTCCGTGAGGTCCACCTCCACGAGCTCGGGCCGCCCCGTGACCAGCAGAACCCGAAGGGCCGCGCTCTTCACCTGGCTCTCGCCGCACCCCCCCCCCACCGAGCCGTAGGTGGTGCCGTCGGCGCACACGATCATCTTCGCCCCCACCTCCCGGGGGGTGGACCCGCCGGCCCCCACCACGGTGGCCAGGCACGTCGCCACCCCGGCGTTGCGCAGCTCCACCACCTTCTCGAAGACCTCCCGGTCGGTCATGACCCTTCCTCCACGGCCCGACGGAGCAGCCGGGCCTGCCCCGGGCCTTTCCGGCGCACGCACACCAACTCCGACACGATCGACAGGGCGATCTCGGCGGGGCTCTCCCCCCCGATGGGCAAGCCGATTGGGGTGAACACGTCCCGCAGGCGATCCCGAGGGGTCCCCTGGCGCCCCAGCATCTCCAGCACGAAACCCACCCGCCGCCGGCTCCCGATCAGGCCCACGTAAGCCGTGGGTCGCCGGAGCACCGCTTCCAGGCACTCGGCGTCGTGCTCGTGCCCTCGCGTGATCACCACCACGTACCAGTGGGACCCCAGGGGCATCTCGGCGAGGGCCTCCCGGAAGTCCCTGGCTATTACCCGGCACCCGGGGAACCGGTCGGGATGGGCGAAGTCGGGCCGGTCGTCCAGAACCGTCACCCGGAACCCTACAGCCCGTGCGAACTTGGCCAACGGAACTGCGATGTGACCGGCCCCGCACACCAGGACCGAGGTTTCCGGCGCCAGGGTGTCCAGGAACACCCGGTGCCCCTCGGGGATCATCACCCAGCCCCGGCGGAGGTCCGCGAGCGCACCGCAAGCGGCCCGGGTGATCTGCCGATCCAGCTCCGGAAGCCCCGTGGTCCCCTCCACCTCGCCGTCCGAAAGCACCAGAAGATGCCGGCCCACCCGGTCTTCGTCCTCTGAGGCCACCACGGTGGCGAGGCAGACGCTTCGCCCCTGCTCCAACAGATCGCACACCCTCTCCCAAAGGTCGGTCGACACCACTTCTCTCCTGTTCTTTTTCGCTGGGAGGCTGGGAAGCCAGAAGGCCAAAAAACCTTTTTTCGTCTCCAGCCGCCGGCGCCGCAAGCACGCGCCTGTCTCGTCGCCACGCGCATAATAGTAATAACACGAAACCGACGGCTCGATCGAAACCGCCGGGGGTTGCACGCCCGCCCCGCCGTGGTAGGGTAGGACGATCCCATGACGCACCGGCACGGACGGCCCTCCCCTTTGCCGCACGACGCGGACACTTTCGGGGGTACGGGGGAGGCCCATGGATCCTTTCGCCTTTTGCCGGAACCGTCCGTTCCCTCCCTCGTCCCGCGGGGGCTTCGCCCTGGCGGCCACCATGATGCTCCTGGCCATCCTGAGCGTGCTCGGGGCGGCCGCGCTCCAGTCCACCACCCTCGAGGTGCAGATCAGCGCCTGGGACCGGGACGCTCGAACGGCAGCCTATGTGGCCGAGGCCGGTCTCGAGGAGGCCCGATACTACGTGGCCCGGGGCTGGGGTAAGCTGGGCTCAGCCTCCTCGGCTGGCCCCGGCGCGGTGGAGGTGTCGGTGCCGACCCCGATCCTTCCGGCCGTGCCCTGGGATTCTGGATCGTGTCTGTACACCGGGTTCACCCTCTACGACGCCTCGGCCACCGCCTACACGGTGCAGGACTGTTCCGGTCAGCGGGGGGCGGCCCGTTTTCGGCTCGCCGTGGCGGTCGGGACGCCGGCGGAGGGCCGGTTCTTCCTGGTTCGGGAGATCCCCGCCGCCACGGTCTCTGGCACCGCCCTGGAGGTGCCCGCCCCGGATTGGGCCGTGGCCTCGTCCCCCGGCACCTGGGACGGGTGGGTCGTGTGGGACGGAGGCGACCGGGCTTACCGGGTCGTGGCTTCCGACCGGGACTCGGTGGCCGGCACGGTGATCCTCCGACTCGACGCCTCACCCGGACCCGGGCCCTACCGCATGGGGCGCCACCCTTGGATCGCATCGCTCGCCTCGGGCGCCGCCCCCCCCGGGGACGCGGCCCTGGCCTCGGCCGACACCTGGGACCGGGACTTCCCGGTGGCCGGGGGCACGGGACGTGCGTCGGTGCGGGCCGAGGCCAGCGGTCCCGGCGAGTACCGGGTGGTGAGCCCTGGCCTAGTGGGACGTAGCCGAGGGCTGGCCCAGATGGTCGTGCGCCGAACCGGCCTCCCCGAGCAGGCCGTGACGAGCTGGAGGGTGGGGCATGAGGAGTAAGCTCGGGTTCCGAGGGCTTGCAAACCCCCGCCGGCCATCTCCCGAGGGGGAACCGCCCCCCCGGGCGGAACGGGGCGCGGCGGGCGGGTTCACCCTTGTGGAGCTCCTGGTCGCCCTGGCCGTGGCCGGGATCTTCCTCTCCTTGCTGTACCAGGCGTTCCTCGTGCAGGAGCGCTCCTACCGGGTACAGGAGGACGTGGCGGACGCACGCCAGAATGCCAGGGTGGCGGTGGACGAGCTCTCTCGGGCCCTCATGAGCCTGGGTGCCGGGACCGATGTGGAGGGCGGGCAACCCCGGTTCCTGGTGGCCCACGAAAACGAGATCACGTTCACGGCCAACCTGTCCGCGGATCACGACGCCCAAACACCGGGCGCGACCGTCCCTGGTGCCGGCACCGGGGACCCGTACGGCACGTTTCCCCCCGGCACCTACGCCGGCTCCCCGGCCGAGACCTACCGATACCGGCTGGTACGCCGATCGGGGGAGGACCTCTTCACACTGATGCGCGAGATCAACGGCGGACCCGACCAGGCCGTGGCCCTTCTGATCGCCGATCCGGACCGAGCCGGCCCCCTGTTTCGGTACTGGGGAGACTTCGATGGCAACGGCACCGAGGAGTGGCTCGACCGCGTGGACCGAGCCACCAGCCCGCGTCTGGCGGCCGGAGAGCCCCTGGAGGTCCTGGTCCGACGTATCGAGATACGGGTGGTGACCGAACCGCCCAGGCCGGATCCCCGGTTCCCGGGGCCCGGCGGAGTGCGACAGACCCGGCTGGTCACGTCGGTGACCCCCCGAAACCTCTGGGACTGCCCGAGGGTGGTGCCGGCATCGACCCTGGGCCCCCTCCGGGCCCCGGACCTCCGGGGGACCACCACACCGGTCGAGTTCCGGGTGCTCCGGGGCTCCGCTCCAGAGGAGGGCCGCACCGTACGGTTCACCCTGACCGGCCCCAGCGGCCACGGCGTGGCGCTGGCGTCGACCCAGGCCGCCACGGACGCGGACGGGTACGTGCAAGCCCAGGTGGTGTGGCCCCCCGCCTGCGCCGACCTTCCCGAAGGCACGTACACCGTGACCGCGCGCACGGCCGAGCCCCCCACCCTGCTGACCCCCTTCGGCGCGTGCACCCCACGCCAGGTCACGATGACCGCCACCGTGGGGCCGGGGCTGCCGCAGCGGGTCGCGTTCGACCTGGCGCTGCTGGAGGTGTCCAGCTGCGGGGGCGAGGGGCAGACCGGATTCCGGGTCCTGGATGCGTGCGACCGCCTGGTGGACCCGGCCGACGCAGCCGCCCACCCGGCTGAGCTGGAGATCGGGCCGGACCCGGAGTTCGGGACCCTGGAGCCCCGGACCCTGGACCAGCCCTCGGGCGTCCTGGTGTACCGCTCACGCTCAGACGACTACAGCCGGTACGCCGTGCCCCGCTCTCCTGCCGACCCCAACCGGTTCCCGGCGTGGATCCAGACCGACACCCTGAGCGGCCGGGTGGACGTGGAGGTGATCCTCTCGCCCCGCCGGCTCCTGGGACCCACCGCCCACATCCCATCCACCGCGTTCACAGACTGCCCCGATCCGTCGGTTCCCGTGGTGGACACCTTTGGCGTGGAAGACGCCTGCGGCAACGCCCTGTGGACCCTGGCAGGCACCGGCGAGGCGGTGAGGACGGAGCTGGTTCCCCAGAGTGGGCCGGCCACGGACCAAGGCGCGATCTCTTCCCCGGGAAACCGGGCGACCCTAAGCCCTGATCCCGTGGACGTGGTCCGGCCCGACCCGAGCGCCGTAGCCCCCGGCACCTTCAGCGTGGCCTACCTTCCTCCCACCTGCTCGGTGGGGGGGATCCCCTATGCCCCGAGGCTCCGGCTCACGCCCACCTGGGCCCTGTCAGGCCCTTCGATCCTGCCGGTGCACGTCGCACCGTGCACCGGCTGCGGCGTCCGGGTGCTCGACGTGTCCGGCACGGCCGCAACCAGCTGGAGCCGGGCCTGCGAAGGCCAGATGGACGTCCTTGTGACCCAGTGCGTGCCGGCCGGCACCACTGTGGAGCTCGTGGTCGTACCCCGGCTCGGCAGTCTGGGACTCCCCAGCTTCGACCGGAACCGTCCGCTCCAGCGGGCTCGGGTCACCTTCTCCACCGCCGGCCCGGGCCAGACGGCTCGACTGCCGCTGTACCTGGGCTCGGCCCAGACCGGGGACGGGTTTCGGATCAAGGCCTACGTGCCCGACCAGGCGACCTCTTCCGCGATGGGGGGGGTGAGCTGTGCCTCGGAGCTGGTCTCGGTGGACACCGCTTGCTCGGAGATCCTTATCAGCGCGGTCGCCGACAACCCGGGTGCCGTACCGAACCGACCCCGGGCCGAGGACACCCCGTTGTGCGCGGCAGAGGGCAACGCGGTGTTCTTCCGGGTGAAGGACTGCGACCAGAACCGCCGGGACTACGCGGCCGACGACATCCAGCGCACGGTGGGCTCCACTCGGGGGCTGGTGGTGCAGGTGCTCGACACCGATGGAACCGTGCTGGACGAGGAGGGACCGGATCTGTTCGAGGTGGACGTCCACGGTACCCGGGCCACGGACAGCCCGTACTTCCAGGGCAGCCTCGTGGTGACCCAAGACCCCACCGACACCGCCGCCAGCGGGCGCCTGTTCGCCCCGTCGGACCGGGTGGTCACGGTGCGGGCGACCTACTTCGACCCGGACGACCCGACCGACCGCAACTGCGTGGCTGAGGCGCTGCTGGTACCGCCCCTGCCCCTGTGCCTGACCCTACCGGCCGCCACCTTCGGGGACTGGACCGGCCCCTTGACCGTCCACGGCGGTGACGCGGTCGTGGCGGGAGACTGGCGGTTACCCCCGGCCCCGGTTCTCGTCGCCAAAGAACCGACCGCTCCCCTGCTAGGGACCCTTCGGACCGATCGGTTCCTCAATGTGTACGTGGGGGGCGTCGTCTCCGTGGGAGGCGCCGCCCTGACCCCGGCCGAGGAGGTAGATCAGCCGTTCGTCCCGGGCGGGCCGGGTGCTTCGGTGAGCACGGCCCACCCCAATGTGTTCCAGAACGTACCCGGCGCCGCCGGTCTCGCCTCGCGCCTCAACTATGACCGTCTGAAGCTCCTCGCCCGGGCTCGGGGCGTGTACTGGGAGCCTGCCGGGGGAGGGCTCCTGCGCAACCCCCGCACCGGTGTGGTGGCCGGGTTCCAGGAGCTCACCGGGCTACCCGGGCCGGGAGGGGCAACCGCGTTCTACGACGGGCGGTTCGTGTTCATCGACGCGCCCGCCGGGCTCCGCTCCGGGGCCCTTCTCGACGCTGCTAGCGCTACGGACCTTCCCACCTACGAGGTCGCCGGAGACTACTTCACCGAGGGGCTCGTGTACGTGGCCGGCAACGTCACGTTCCTGGCCCCTGGGCCGACACGAACGGTCCCGGTGGCCGTGCCCGCCTCTGGGGACGCCCGGTACGACGAGGCCACCGCTCCCCCCGGACGGGACGAGCTCCCTTTGGGGGTGCCCTTCGGTTCCACGCCGTCCCCGGCCGGTGACCTCGGCGCCCACGCCCGGGCCGCCCTGTACGCCGCAGGAATCGTCCGGTTCGCCGGCCCCTGGCGGTGGTACGGAGCGGTCACGGGGGAGAAAGGGGTGGTCAACCAGGGCGGCGCCGTGATCTGGTACGACCCCACGTGGAACGGATCAAGGCCCGATCTGTGCACCCGTTGCTGCGGGCTGCGTTTGGCCCCCCCTGCCCTCTCCCTGGCGCCCGGCGACCTGGGCACGGTGTCCGCGGTAGGGGCCGATGGAGCGACGGTGTGGCAGAGCCTGAACCCTTCGGTGGCCCTGGTGGACCCAGCCGGCGCGGTGGAGGCGTTGGCCGAGGGCACGACTGCGTTACGGGCCACCGACGGGGCCGGGTGCGTGGCCGAGTCCGAGGTGCTCGTGTCCTGCGGGCTGCGCCTGGAGATGAGCCCTCCGGCCGGGCTTCGCCCCGGGGACCGGGCCACGGTGTCGGCCCTGGGGCTCCACGGCACCCCGGTGTGGAGCGTGGATACACCGTCAGTGGTGAGCATCGTGGCGAACCTGGGGCCTACGGTGCAGCTGGAGGCCTTGGCCCCGGGGGCGGCCCGGGTGGAGGCCCTGGACACCAACGGGTGCACGGCCGGCCTGGACCTGGCGGTAAGCTGCCCTGCGGCCGGGATCGTGTTCACCCCGACTGACCCGGCCGTAGGGGATCGGGTCGATCTGTCGGTGTGGGACGGCGGCGACGACCTCACGGCCCGCTACGCCTTCTCGGTGGACGGCGTCGATCTGGCTGGACGGGGTCTGGTGCTCGGCCAACCCGGCCCCCGGACCGTGGAGGCCCGGATGACCGGTGCACCGTGCGGAGCCGGCCCGACGGTGTTGACCCCCAGGTGCCCCCATGTGGCCATGGCCGCCTCGACCCCCTCGGCTCGGGTAGGCGTCGCGTTCACCGTCTCGGCCACGGGTCCGACCGGACAGGACTGGACCGACCGCTTCACCTGGTCGGTGGCCCCGGACGGGGCGGCCCGGCTCTTCGGGTCCGAGGTGACCCCAGCGGCTCCGGGCACGCTGATCGTCACAGGGGACTGGGCCGGGTGCCCGGCCGGCCCCCTGGAGATCCCGGTGTCCCCCTGATACCGGTTCGCATTCCGTCGTGTAGCGTCCGGGGCGGCCGGTCCTCCGCAAAGCAGACGGCCTCGCCGAACGTGGTCGGCACGTCTACATTGGTTGATTGCAACCTGGTCATGACCCCGCCTTTCTTTACACGAACTATCGCCTTCATCTACTCTGTAACCGATTCATCCACTCGAGAACTTCCCCGGGCGACGGCAGCCGGACGCACCGTCAGGCGCCTTCGCCGGGGAGCGCTTTTTTTCGGAGGTGACCCATGTCGGTGAAGGCGATCGCACTGCTTTCGGGCGGGCTCGACTCGACCCTTGCCGTGAAGATGGTTCTGGACCAGGGCATTGAGGTTGTGGCCCTCAACTTCATGACCCCCTTTTGCAACTGCACGGCCAAGACGAGCTCATGCAAGCACGAGGCCCTGCGGGTGGCCCGGGAGTTTGGGATCCCGATCCGGGTGCGGTACAAGGGCATGGAGTACCTGAAGATCGTGGAGAACCCCAAGCACGGGTACGGCCGTGGGCTGAACCCCTGCATCGACTGCCGGATCTTCATGCACCGGGAAGCCCGGGAGCTCATGGAGGAGGAAGGGGCGCGGTTCCTCGTGACCGGCGAGGTGCTGGGGCAGCGCCCCATGAGCCAGCGCCGCCCGGTCCTGAAGCTGATCGAGCGGGAGAGCGGTACCGAGGGTCTGGTGCTGCGCCCGCTCTCGGCGCAGCACTTTGAGCTCACCATCCCCGAGAAGGAGGGCTGGATCGACCGGGAGAAGCTCCTGGCCATCCGGGGCCGGTCACGCAAGGAGCAGATCCGGTTGGCGACCGATCTGGGGGTGACGGACTACCCGTGCCCGGCAGGTGGGTGTCTGCTCACCGACCCGGACTTCGCCGCCAAGCTCAAGGACCTGTTCGAGCACAAGCCCGGCTACGACCTGACCGATGTGCGGCTCCTACGCACCGGTCGGCACTTTCGGATCCGGCCAGGGCTCAAGGTGGTCGTGGGTCGAAACCAAGGGGAGAACGAGGGGCTGGAGCGGGGGGCGAGGGACGAAGACATGCTCGTGCGCGGCGAGGACTTCAAGGGCCCGTACGCCCTGCTTCGGGAGGCTCCCACCAGGGAGGATCTTCAAACCGTGGGCCGGATCCTTCTGCGTTACGCCCACCAGGACCGGGGGACCATCAAGGCGCAAACGGGGGAGCATGTGGACACCCTTCCGGTGGAAGGGCCGTTGGCCGACCCCGAGCTGCTGGAGCTACGGATCGGTTACCACCGGGAGGCGGGTGGCAAGGCCTGCAGCGTAGGGGCCGGCTGAGGCAGCCGGCCTGCCCCCTTCCCTTCGAAGCCGCGGGGGACTCAGTCCTCCTCGGGCTCGATGAACCCCTTCTCCTCCAGGTAGAGGATGTGCTCGTCGAGCACCTCCTCGATGGTGGCGGGCTCGGCGCCGGTCAGCCGGGCGGCGAAGGTGACCAGCCGGTCCTCCAGGTCCTCGATGCCGCCCAGGTCGGTGCCGGCCGGGGGGACCAGGTCCGCGTGGGCCTGCTGGAGCTTTCGGACCTCGTCCATGAACTCCTGGCCCTCGTCGTCGTCCGGGATCTCATACACCCCCAGGGCGCAGTGGAACAGGAAGTCCGCCTCCAGGATCTCCTCCACCGCCTCCACCGCCAGACCGGTGCGCTCGGCAACCTCCCGAGCGGCCTCCTCCACGTCGTAGAGCATCACTTCTTCGGGCATCTCACGTCCTTCCGGCCGGCTCCCCGGCCCACATTCCACCGGTGGGGTACGGATAGTGCTTCGGTCGTCGGTCGTTCTTCACCCGGCGGGGGAACCAGGCGCCCCCTCCCCCGATCGGGGCCAAGGGACCTGCCGGGCGGCCTCGAACCCCAGCCTACCAGCCCCCCGACTACGCGCAAGATTCCAGCACCCCGCGGCACAGGTCCTGATAGAGCCGGGCCGCCTCCACGACCTGGCCCCACCGAACCCGCTCCTCCTCGGCGTGGGCAAGCTCCAGGCTTCCGGGCCCCAGCACGAAGGCAGGAACCCCGCACCGGTGGAACCGGTTGGCATCGCTGTGGCTCCGGAACACCCCCACTCGCCCGCCCCCCAACCGCTGAAACACCCCCACCAGGGGGTCGTCCGCGGGCAGGAGGTAGCCGGGGTCCTCGGTCTCGAACTCCACCCGCAGCCCGTCCGTGTCCTCCAAGGCCCGCAGGACGGCGGCCCGAACCCCCTTTAGGTCCACCCCGGGCGGCACATGGATGTCGGCCCAGGCCACCGCCCGGGCCGGCACGGCGAAGCCCGGGTTGGCCGTCTCGAGATGTCGGATGTTCAGCACGGGAGCCTCGGCTCCGGTCCCCGAGAACTCGGGGGCTCCCATGAGGGCGGCCACTCCGGCCAGGAGCCGCTCGGCCGCGTTGCGGCCCCGCTCGGGCACGCTGGCGTGTGCCCGGCGGCCCTCGGCCGAGATCGCCACCTCCAGGTACCCGTAGTGCCCCGTGCAAAGGACTAGGTCGGTGGGCTCCCCCACCACCGCACGGCCCGGCCGGAACTCGCCGAGGAACGCGTCGGCGCCGTCTCCGTCCTCCTCCTCGCCTACCACCAGGGCCACGCCCACCTTCCGGCCCAGGCCCCCGGCTCGCAGGCACAGGTACGCCTCCAGGATGGCGGCGCATCCCCCCTTCATGTCGGCCGCCCCCAACCCCCCGATCCATCCCTCCCCCAGATCCCGGGGGCCGTAGTCCTCCAGGTCCCACGCGTCCACCGTGTCCACGTGTCCCACCAGCACCACGGCCGCATCCGGGTCGCCCAGGAGCAGATTGTACCGGTCCTCATCCACCGGCTGCACCCCGTAAGGGCAGCCCTGCTCGGACAGGAACTCCTCGAGGTATGCCAGGGCCGCCTCCTCCTTTCCGGAGGGGCTGTAGATCTCCACCAGAGACCAAAACAGGCCCCGTAGCCGCCCCTCTCGGACCTCACCGGACCTCATGGCTCTTTCGCCTTTTGCGCTGCTCCCTCAGCTCGTCCAGGTTCATGCTCAAAAACACATGGGGCCGGGGCTGCTCGAACCCCAGCGAAGCAAAGAACCGCAGCGCGGCGGCGTTGTTGGCGTCGGTGTCGACCATGAGGATCCTCACCCCCTGGTCAGCCATGCGTTGGGCCAGCCTTTGGACGAGGCGCTCCCCCACCCGCCGCTTCTGGTACCGGGGGTCCACGGCCATCCAGACCAGGTACCCATAAGTCCAGGCCGACCGGGGCTTTGACACCGTGGTGCCCATGGCGAACCCGGCCATCGTCCCGGTCTTCCGGTCCTCGGCCACCAGGCACAGGTCCGATTCGGTGTGAAACAGCCCGGTGACCTCGTACTCGTCCCAGGTGCGGTAGAGGTTCGGGACCTGTGCCGTGAACACCCTCTCCCCCAGGTGGTACACAGCGGCCAGGTCGTCGATCTCCATCTCCCGGATCTCGACCGCCGGGCGAGGATCCCTCTCTTCGGCCTTTGCCATGGCTCACATCCCGAAGAACTCTTTCATCACGGCCTGGGCCACGTACGTCCCCTTGATGTGCCAGAGCTTCCGGTTCACCACCAGGCTGGCCACCGCGATCTGGGGCCGGTCGACCGGAGCGAACCCGATGAACCACTCGTACTTGCCCGGGGGATCATCTCCGGTGAGGCTGCCGGTCTTTCCCGCTACCCCTACCTCCCTCCGGAGCCGGCGGGCATAACGGTAGAACACCTTGGCCGAGGTCCCCCGGGTCACAGTCCGTCGCATCATCCGGGCCACCTCCCGGGTGACCCGCTCGGACGCCGCCCGCCTCCAGGGCGCCGGAGCGGCGCGGTACACCACCTCGCCCCCGGCGTCCTCGATCCGGTCCACCACATACGGCCGCATCATCACTCCCCCGTTGCCCACGGCCGCGGCGATCAGGGCGGCGTGCACTGGGCTCAGGTAGACCTCACCGAACCCTGCCGCGGTCCGGGCCAGGGGGTAACGGTCCTCGGGCACTGTGGCACGGCTGGGCTGCAGCGGGAAGTCGAAGGGGATCTCCCGGTTGAACCCGAACGCCTCCAACGCTTCCTGCAGCTTCTGACTCCCCACCACGTCGGCGCCGACCTTTCCGAACACCACGTTGTTCGACAGGGCCAGGGCCTCGGCCAAGGTATGTACATTGTTCTCCCTCCACCGGTTGGAGGGGGAGATCTTGCGGGGATAGAGGCGGTACGGGCTCCCTTGAAACCGGATCTGGCTGGTCGCCGAGACCTTCCCGGTTTCCAAGGCCGCGCACGCCGTGATCACCTTGATCAGGCTCGCCGCCGGGTATGTGGCCCGGCGACAGAAATCGTTGAGATCGGGCTCCTGGCGGGAGTACTCGGCCAAAGCCAGGATCCGGCCGGTGCCGGGGTCCACGGCCACGAACGCGCCGTAGGGCACCCGGTACCTCCGAAACACGGCCAGGGCCTCCTCCTGGAGTTCCCGCTCCAGCGTGTACACCACCCGGTGGCCGGCCACCCACTGCTCGTACACCCCCTCGCTCTCGTCCCAGCGGGGTGAGGGCCAGGAGATCCGGCACAGCACGTCGCGGCACGTCGAGGCCGCCGGGGGCGGCTCGGGCCGAGACTTCGGACCGGGGACCTCGAAGAGCGGCGCGAGCCACATCCCCCCCAGGCCGGCCAGCACGATCCCTGCGAACGCCGCGGCCGCCCACCTGCGCTTGCGGCGACGACGCTGGCGGGCGTGCCGTTCCAGATCGGACCACCAGTCCATCTCAGAGCCCGTTGATCCGGTCGATCATCTTCCGGAGCAGGCCGAAGTCCCGCTTCACGAAGTCCACGACCAACCGGGGGAGATCCCGGACCTCAGGCTCGTCCTCCTCCTCGGGCAAGGCCCCTGAGGGGGTGATCGTGCCGCCCGGCACCAGGATCTCGCGGAACTCCACGGCCAGACGCTCCACTGCCTCGGCCGGCAGCGGCTCGGTCAGCCGCAGCACCAGCCGGCCGTTCACGTACCGAAGGCTGTGGTACCGGCGGTAGAACCGCTGGATGATCCCCAAGGCGTCCTCCACGGACCCTGCCCGCTGAAACAGAAGGAGGTCACTCGGGCTGATGTACCCGTCGCCCAGAAGCTCCCGCTCGAAAAAACGGACCCAGCGGTCCCAGTAAGTACCCCCCGGCTCGTCGATCAGAACCAGGGGCAGGGGCGGCTGCTTGCCGGTCTGCACCAGGGTGAGGGTCTCCATGGCCTCGTCCAGGGTGCCGAACCCACCTGGAAACAGGGCCACGGCATGGGCCTCCCTGAGGAACGCCACCTTCCGGTTGAAGAAGTAGTGGTAGGTGATCAGCCGGGGGCTCTTCTCGATAACCGGGTTCGGCCGCTGCTCGAACGGAAGCCGGATGTTCACGCCGAACGACATCTCCGGCCCGGCCCCCTCGTGGGCCGCCTGCATGATGCCCGGCCCCCCGCCCGTGATCACCATGTAGCCCGCACGGGCCAGGGCCTTGCCGAACTCACGCGCCATCGCGTAGATGGGCTCGTCCGGGCTGGTGCGGGCCGACCCGAACACCGTCACCTTGCGCACCCGCCTGTACGGACCGAACACCTTGGAGGTGAACCGCATCTCCTTGAGGCTGATGTTCATCAGGCGCAGGTCTCCCCGATCCGAGGTCTCCTGCCCCGCCTTGAGGGCGGCCAGGATCATCTCCCGCACCAGGTCCGGGTGATGCACGGGTCCCACCAGGCCGATCAGGCGATCGATGGCGTCGTCCGCCGGCCCGTTGGCCCGAGAGAATCGCAGGGGTCGCGGCATGGTTTTCCGGGAATGCGGTCCAGGATTGGTCAATGGAGGGTGCGGTCCGAGCGCCCTTGGCGCGGGGGGTTCCGGCCCAAAGTGGAGCGGTACAGCCGACGCACCTGGCACCGGGCCGTCAGTCGGCGCACCCCCACCGTGACCACCACGGCCACGGCGATGACGGTCGGCCCGAAGAAGGGCGACCCGATGCTGGCCGGATGCCAGGCGGCCACCACAAGAAGCTCGAGCAGGAGGACGAGCACGAACACGGCAAGCACGAACCGGGGTCCGCCCCCGAACCCGGATCGGGGTGCCCCCCGCTTGCGAAAGTCCACGTACACCACCTTGCCCGCCATCGTCGCCGTTCCGCTCCCCTCCGGGTGGGGGTTCGTCCGGGTAACGTTCGCCCGAGAGTCATAACCCATGCTAGCATGCTGTCGGTCACATCGCCAGGAAGCTTCCGCCTGCAACCGGGAGCCCCCCGTCCGGAGGACCCGCAAACCCGTGCCCCACGCGGAACTCATCTGCATCGGTTCGGAGCTCCTTCTGGGTCGCTGGGTCGACACCAACGGCCCCTGGCTTGCCCGCGCCCTCGCCTCCCTGGGGGTGAGGGTGGCCCGCAAGTGGGTGGTGGACGACGACGAGGCAGCCATTGCCGAGGCCGTGGTCCAGGCTGCCGGTGCCAGCGACCTGGTGGTTCTGAGCGGGGGGCTGGGCCCCACCGAAGACGACCGCACCCGCGCGGGGGTGGCCCGGGCCGCCGGTGTCCCCCTGGAGATGCGACCCGAACTCGTGGAGGAGATCCGTCGGGTCTTCCAGCGTCTGGGGGCCAACATGCCTCCCTCCAACCGGGTCCAGGCCGAGATCCCGGCGGGGTCCGAGCCGGTTCCCAATCCGTGGGGCACAGCACCGGGGTTCGCCCTGGTTCTCCACGGGGCGTGGGTGGTAGCCCTGCCCGGGGTGCCCCGGGAGCTCAAGAACCTGTTCCGATCTTGGGTCCTGCCCCGGCTGCAGGATCGCTTGGGCCTGGGCGCGAACGTCACCCGGGTGCTTCGGCTGTCGGGGCTGGGGGAGAGCGCCGTGGGCGAACGCCTCCGGGACCTCATGGCTGGGCCTCCTGGGGAGACCCGGATTGGATTGCTCTCTTCGCCGGGGGAGGTGCGAGTGGTGCTGACCGCCCGGGCGGCGGCCGAGCAGGAGGCAGTCAGGCGACTGGCCCGGGTGGAGGCCGAGGTCCGAGGCCGGCTGGGTAAGTTCGTGTTCGGCGCAGACGACGAGACTCACCCGGTTGTGGCACTCCGGGCCGTGGAGGCCGTGGGGTGGACGCTGGCCGTGTCCGAGGGGTTCTCGGCCGGCACCCTGGCGTCGTGGCTTCGCAGCACCGGCGCCCCGACCTTCCGGGGTGGAATGGTGCTCGGGCCCGGCAGGATCCGGGCTGTCGGCCCGACCCCCGAGGCCCGCTGTCTCGCGGTGGCCCGGCGGGCCGCCCGGTGGTTCCGGGCCCACGTGGGGGTGTGCGTGGCCCGGGAGGACGAGCTCGTCCCGGCCGCGGCCGCCGACCGGGTCTGGATCGGAGTGACCGCGCCCACAGGGGCTTGGGCCCGGTCGCTGCCGGTGCTTCGGGGCGACGAGTTCGATGCCCAAAGGGCCTGCCACCAGGCCCTGTTCCACGTACGGCGCCTGGCAGGCGGCGTTTGACCTGGAAACCCTGCTGTGCTACCTAGTGGCGCCTTTCGCCAGCCTTCCCATTGGAGGTGAGGCTTCTTGTCCTTTGACCCCGGTTCTTCCCCGGCGCCGTCGGCCCTGCTCGGCGTGGAGGCGTGTGCCCGGGGCGCGCTCGAGGCCGGCGCCCGACTGGCTACCGGCTACCCGGGCACCCCAGCCACGCCGGCCATCGAGTATCTGCTGGCCCAGGCCACGGAGCACCTCTCGGTGGAGTGGGCGGTCAACGAGAAGGTGGCCCTGGAGGTGGCAGCCGGCCACAGCTGGGCCGGCCTCCGCAGCTTCGTGGCCCTGAAAATGTCGGGGCTCAACGTGGCCTCCGACGCCCTGCTCTCGGTCGCCACGTCCGGCACCGTGGGCGGTCTGGTGGTGTATGTGGGCGACGATCCCGGAGCCTACTACGGCATGGTGGAGCAGGACAGCCGGCTCTACGCCCGGTTGGCGTTCCTGCCCATGGTGGAGCCGGGCTGCGAGCCGGACGAGGCTCGCCGTATGACCTGCCACGCGTTCGACGTGTCGGAGGCGGCCGGCACCCCGGTTCTGATCCGGGGTACCACCACCACGGCCTACACCTGGGGACCGGTGGACCTCGAGCCTTTGGAGAGGGGCTGCCGGACACCCCGGGTCCCGTTTGACATCGACCGGTACACCAAGGCCGGCGCAGCCCGATGCCGACGCCAGCACCGACAGGCCCTGGCCCGGATGGCCGAGGCTGCCCGGCTCCTGGACCCCTGGAACCAGGAGGTCCTGGGGCACGGGGACCTGGGGGTGATTGCACCGGCGTCGGTGTGGGGTTATGTGGCTGAGGCCGTGGAGCGGCTACCCGGGAACGAGCGGCCCCACCTGCTCCGGATCGCCGTAGTGCACCCGTTGCCCGAGGAGCGGATCCTGGGCCTCCTGAGCCGGTGCCGGCGGGTCCTGGTGGTGGAGGAGCTCGATCCGCTCATCGAGGAGCGGGTCCGTTCCCTGGCCGCCGAGCTGCCGCGTCCCCCGCGGATTCTCGGGAAGCGCCAGGGGCTCACGCCCGAGGTGGGAGACCTGGACCCGGACGCCGTGTCGGCCGCCCTGGATCACCTGCTGGACCGGGAGCCCCAGCGCCGCGCCCCCCGCCGGTCGGCGAACCTACCTCCGAGCCTGGCTCCTCGGCTCCTCACCTTCTGCCCGGGCTGCCCCCATCGATCGGCCTACGTGGCGCTGGAGCGGGCCATCGCTCGGGCCGGGTACCGGAAGGACGAGGTGATCGTTACCGGCGACATCGGCTGCACCATCCTGGGCATGAACCCGCCCCACAGCCTGTGCCGGACCGAGGTGGCCATGGGCTCGAGCATCGCTGTGGCCGAAGGGTTCGTGCGGGCCGGGGTCGAGGCCCCCGTGGTCGCGGTGATCGGGGACAGCACCTTCTTCCACGCGGGGATCCCACCCCTGCTCAACGCGGCCACCAAGAACGTCCGTCTCACCGTTCTGGTGCTGGACAACCACCACGCGGCCATGACCGGTTTCCAGCCCTCCCCCACCCAGCACCGCCCCATCCCCGGAGCCCCTGCCCAGCCTCTCAGCATCGAGGAGCTGGCCCGGGCCGCCCGGGTACGACGGGTGCGCAAGACGTTGCCCTACTTCACCCGCCGGCTGTCGCGGGTGCTCGCAACGGCCCTGCGATCTCCCGGGGTGCAGGTGGTGGTGGCCGAAGCCCCCTGTGTGCGTCGGTCCACGGCCCGGGTGGTGATCCCGTACCAGGTACGGCCCGACCGGTGCGTGGGCTCAGAACGGTGCCGGCCCTCGTGCCTCGAAGCCGTCAACTGCCCGGCCCTGGAGACAAACGGCGGGGAGACCGAGGTTTGGATCGATGCCGACCGATGCCTGGGGTGCGGGCTGTGCGCCGAGGCGTGCCCCCGCCGGGCGATCCGGCGACGCATCCGATCCCGGAGGCGGCTCCCGTGAACCTGGACGTGGTGGTCTGCGGAGTGGGGGGCCAGGGTGTGGTGACCCTGGGGAGGGTGGTGGCCGGGGCGGCCCTGCGCGAGGGGTACGACGTGCGCCTGCTGGGCCAGTCGGGCCTGAGCCAGGTGGGGGCCCCGGTCATGGTCCACCTTCGGATCGGAGCCCCGGCCGGTCCCAGCCCCAAGGTCCCCCTGGGCGCGGCCGACGTGGTCATCGGCCTCGAGCGGATGGAGGCCCTGAAGCTGGCCCCCTACCTCCGGCAGGGAGGTACCGCCCTGCTGTCGGACGAGGCGGTCCGGCCCTACGAGGCCCGATTCCGACCCCAGAGGTATCCGGACCGGCAGTGCGTGGAGGCCGCGTTCTCCGGCGAACGGGTGCTCTGGATCCCCGCCCTGGATCTCGCCCGCCGCCACGGCCCCCCGGCCTATGTGGGGGCTGTGATGGCCGGGGCCCTGGCGTCCGTATCGAACGTGGTGGATCGGGACCAGCTGGTGCTGGCGCTTCGGGCCGAGCGCCCCCAAGAGGCGGACGCAGAGGTCGAGGCCTTTTTCGCAGGCTACGAGTTCCTGACCGGAGCCGACGACTGAGTCCGGACACCCCACCGCCGGGGCTCAGGCCGCGGCCCGCGCCTCCCCCCCTACCCCCAGCACCGCTTCCACGTCGATCCCGGACTGGGCCGCGGCCAGGGTCGTGGCAATGGTCCGGGCGAACGGCTTCTCCCCCTCGGGATCGGGCTCGGTGAGGTCTGCGTCTACGGGCGGGGTGAGCGGCTCCCCCGTGGCCTTTCGCACCAACCGCACCCAGGGCCGGATCAGCTCGGCGTGGTTCTGGCGACACACCACCCCCACCTCCCCCGTGTCCAGGCGCACCACCGACCCGATCGGGTAGATGCCCACACACTGGATGAACTTCTGGACGAACACCGGATAGAAGTCGGTCTTGGACCACTCGTAGATCTTCTGCAGGGCCTGGTGGCTCGGCATGCCCTTGTGGTACACGCGGTCCGATGTGATGGCGTCGTACACGTCCACGATGGCCGCGATCAGGCCGAACTTGCCGATGGCCATGCCCGAGACCCCCCGGGGATAGCCGCGACCGTTGAACCGCTCGTGGTGGTTCAGGGCCACGGCAGCGCTCTCGTTGGGCACATTGCGGGTGTCCATCAGGATCTTGGCGCCGTGGAGCGTGTGGGTCTTCATCACGGCGAACTCTTCGGCCGTCAGCCGGCCCGGCTTGTTCAAAATCTGCTCCGGCACCCGCATCTTGCCCACGTCGTGGAGGATCGCCCCGACCCCCAGGCGCCGCAGCTCCTCCTTCACGATCCCCAGGTGCCGTCCCAAGGCCAAGGCCAGCACGCTCACGTTCACCGAGTGCTGGAACGTGTAGTCGTCGAAGCTTTTGAGGCGCGACAGACTGGTGATGGCGTCGGGGTTGCGGAAGATCGAGTCCACCATCTTGTCCACGGTCTCGGCGGCCCGCTCGCCGTCGATGCTCCTGCCCATGCGGGCGTCGTGGAGCAGGTCCTTCACCAGTTCTTTGGCCTCGGCATAGACCACCTTGGCCCGACGGACCTCCTCCTCGAAGGCGGCCTGCTCCTTGGAAAGCCGCATCGGGGGCTCGCCCGACCCCTCCGCGGCTACCTCCTGCTCCATCCGCTGCCGGACCTCCGCGTCCGCCTCCTCCACCGGCACGGCCCGGACGCTGTCCTTCCCTTTGGCCGTATTGATGTACACCTCTTGGATCCCGTGCTCCCGGACGAGATCGATCTCCTTGGCGCTGCGTATCTTCTTCTTGTTGCTCAGGAAGGGGTGGTCCATCCAGGGGACGTTGAAGTCCTCGACGAACATCCCCACCTCCAGGTCTTTCACCGCAATCTTCTTGATCATGGTCAACCCCTCGAACGCCCCTCGTCCCGAACCTCTCTTACGGATCGGCACGGCCCGCCGAGCCTTGAGACGCGACTTGACACCCTCCCGGAAGGGCGGGTATCAAGCCTTTTCCCGTGCGAGAACCGGCCCCGGTCCGCTCGGCTCCTGCCGGGAGTTGGCCCCGGCAACACGTTCAGGGAGGAGTACGGATGTCGCAGCCCAAGAAGGTGAACCTGGATCAGGCCGTCATCTGGGCGGTGGGGTGCCTGGTGGTGGGCTTCGTGGTGGGCATCGTGTCGGGCTACTTCGTCGCCCGCACACCGGGGCCCAGGCCCGCTCCGGTGACCCAGCCCGCCCCGGCGGTTGCCCCACCCTCGTCCACCCTGGGGAGCCTTACGGTGGAGATCCGGGAGCTCAGGAACATCCTGAAGAACGACCCCACAAACCGGACCGCGTGGGTGCGGCTGGGGAACCTCTACTTCGACACCGATCAGTACATGGAGGCGATCGACGCCTACACCAAGGCCTTGGAGCTTGACCCCAACGACCCTGACGTGATCACCGACCGGGGCATCATGTACCGCCGCATCGGTGACTTCCAGAAGGCGGTGGAAGAGTTTCGCCGGGCTGCCGAGCTGGACCCGTCCCACCTGAACAGCCTGCTGAACCTGGGGGTGGTGCTCCGGTACGATCTCAACGACCTCGAGGGCGCCATGAAGGCGTGGCAGCGGTACCTGGAGCGCAAGCCTCCGGCAGAGATGGCCGGGAAGATCCGGGCCGAGATCGCGGCGATCCGCAAACAGCTACCTTAAAGAAACCGGGCCGTCCTTTTAGGACGGCCCGGTTTCCGAAAGGAGGAGGAAGAGAGGAGGCTGGTCGCAAGCCACCGGCCTTGCCCTAGGAGATCGGCCCCTCGCGGTCTCGACTTTAGACGAAATTCGTTCCAAAGGCTTTTTTCCGGCCACGGACCTCATCCTCCTACGCTGGCGATCCACGCGATCTGGCTTCCCCGGAACACCGGGCCGTCCTTGCACACCCTCAGGTAGCCTCCCCCGGCCGCGGGCACCACGCACCCCAAGCACGCCCCCACCCCGCAGGCCATGTGGGCCTCCAGGGAGACCTCGCACCCCACCCCGTGGCTCGCACACAGGTCCACCACCGCCCGGAGCATAGGCATGGGGCCACACGCGTACACCCGGGCCGGGCCGCCGACCTCCCGCAGGACCCGCTCCAGCGAAGCGGTCACCAGGCCCATGCGGCCTAGGCTTCCGTCCTCGGTGACCAGCTCGCACGGCACGGACAGGCACGCGAAGTCCCCATGGCACAGCAGGTCCCGGTCGGACCGGGCTCCCAGCACCAGCCGCGGCCGTACCCCGCGGTCCAGAAACGACTCGGCCAGGAACAGGAGAGGGGCCACCCCCACCCCCCCGCCCACCAAGATCGGGGCCTCCGCATCCAGGGAGAAGCCCCTGCCGAGGGGGCCCAGCACGTCCACCCGGTCCCCCACGTGGCGGCGGGCCAGCATGGAGGTCCCCCGGCCTGCGACCCGGAACAGCACCTCGAACTCGCCGCCGGTCAGGGGGTCCACCCGGTGGATGCTGAACGGCCGCCGCAGCAGCGGGTCGATGCCCTCCCCCACCTGGAGCATCACGAACTGCCCCGGCTCGGCCCCGAACGGCTCGGCCGGACGAAGCCGCAACCGGTAGTACTCTCCGCCGAGGGCCTCCCGGTACACCACCCACGCCCGATCGTCCATGGCTCACTCTCCGTGACTTCGATCGTCGGTCGCCGGTCGTCGGTCAGCGGCACCCCCAGCGACCAGATCCCGGATCATCACCACAGCATCCTCGCCCGTGTCCGGGTAGTATCCCGGCCGCCGCCCCACCGGCTCGAACCCCAGCCCTCGGTAGAAAGCCTGGCCGCTTTCGTTGGAGGCCCGGACCTCGAGGAACACGAACTCCACCCCCTCGGCCCGCATCCTGTCCTGCGCCTCCCGCACCAGGCGGGCCCCGATGCCCCGTCTGCGCCATTCCGGGAGTACGGCCAGGTCGAGCAGGTGACAGAGCCCCCCCTGGACCGCGTAGAGGAGGTGGGCCACGAGCCTCCCCTCAGGGGTCTCCGCGCCCAAGGCCAGGCAGAATCGACTGTGGAGCACGTCCCGAACTGTTCCCGGGTCCCACGGGTGCTCGAAGCTCGCTGCCTCGACGCGGAGCACCTCGAGCCATCGGGACGGGGGCACCCCCACGATCCGCACCGCGGGGTCATCGGTCACGGGCATCCGCCTGGAGCTCCCCGACCCGTTTGCGCACCCACGCCCCGGCCTCCGGGCCAAGCCCCGCCCCGAGCGCTGCCCGGTACCGCGCCAGGGCCTCCCCGGCCCGTCCGGCCTGGTCGGCCTGCACACCCAGCCGCAACAGGGCGCGGCCCCGTTGGGGGCCGGGCCGGGCCGCCACGGCCTCCCACACCCGACGCGCATCATCGAGCCGCCCCGTGCGAGCCAGGGCCTCGGCCTGGCGCAGCTCGGCCGCGCCCGAAGGGTCGGCCTGGCGGGCACCCCGGGACCACCGAAGCACCTCGCGCCAGTTTTCCGAGCGAAACGCCTTGACCTGAAGCGCCAGGGCGGCCCGGGCACCCTCCGGGGTATCGGCGTGGCGTTCCGCCAGCCTGCGACGAAGCTCCGCAGCACGGTCGGAGTCGCCGACCGCCTCGGCATGGGCCGCGGCCCGCTCCAGGAGCGCCGGCACCTCGGCCGGAGGAGCCGCCCCGGCCGCCCTCTCGGCGAACCGAGCGGCACGGGCCGAGTCTCCGAGCGCCTCGGCCGCAGCCAGGGCCACCAGCCAAGCCGCAGCCGGGCTCTCCGCCCCGAGAATCGGCTCGATGCGCCGGAGCGTCTCCCCGGGCTTCCCCCGCTCCAGCAGCACCCGCGCCGCCCCGAGCCGAGCCGCCCGTCCCAGGGGGCCCTCCGGCGCGATCGCGTCCCACAGCTCCACCGCCGCCTGCCAGCGGCCCTCACGCAGGGCATCCTCGGCCAGGGCCCAGCGGGCCCGGTCCAGCTCTTCGCGGGGCACCCGTGCCCCGGCGTCAAGAAGGGCGCGGCCGTGCCTTCGGACCGCCTCGGGATCCCCGAGCTTTCGCGCCAAGGCAAACGCTGCTCGGTGGACCTCGATGGCCCTGGTGCCGGTCACCCCGGCTTCGAGAGATCCTTCCAAGTGCCGCAGGCCTCCCCGCAGGTCCCCCGATTTCCGGGCAAGATCTGCCAGGAGCAGATGCGCCGAGACGGCGTCCTCCCCCTTTGGCACCAACGCCAGGAGTGCCCCCAGGGCCTTTGCCGCGGCCCGGGGCTCCTCTGCATCTGCCAACGACCTTCCCTGGGCCAGAAGCGCCTGGGCCCTCTCCTCCCGATCGGGGGTCCACCGGGCCACCCGTTCCCAGAAGAACGCCTGGTCCCGAGGGGTCGACGCCACGGACGCCCCGGCCCGAGACAGGGACAGGCGTGCCTCCGGGTCCCCTGGCACCGCCGGGTCGGCCAGGGCCTCCCGGGCGGTCTCGAGCACGGCCGTCGGGTCGCCCTGCTCCTGCAGGGCGCGAACGAGCCCGAGCCAGGCCGAGGGACGCCGGGGGTCGCCCTCTGCCTCCGCCAGGAACGCCCGGTACTGCTCGGCGGCGTCTTTCCACCGCCCCAGCGCCTGCGCGGAGGCAGCAGCCAGGAGTCGCGCATCCTTTCTCAGCCCCCCCCCTCCCGCAGCGAAGTATCGGGTAAGGTGCTCCCAGGCCACTGCGTGACGCCCCTCCCCGGCCTCGAGCCATCCAAGCCAGTACTCCGCCTCGATTTCGCCTCGCTCGACCAAACGCTCCAAGGCCCACCGAGCGCCGTCCGGGTTCTTCCGGGCCACCTCGGCCCGGAAAAGGAGGTCCAGAAGATCCGGCAGATTTGGATCCTCTGGCTCGGCCTCGGCATAAGCCCGGAGCTCCTCGGCCGCCAACCCGTAAAACCCGTCACGGTACGCTTGCAGGCCCACCTCCAGGCGTTCGCGGGCGCCTGCGAACGCCCCGCTCCACGCCCAAGCGACAAGGGCCGCGGCGAACGCGGCCCTCCTGATCCGGCAGCCGGTCCTACCCACGTCCGTCCTCCGGTCCCTCCCGGTATCCCGGAACCACCGGCACGCAGCTCCCGTCGGCGATCACGTTGAGTCCTGCCGCCTCGGTTCGGGTCACGGCCCCTCGGCCTCCTGGAGCACCACGAACCGGTTCCCGATGCCCTCGCGGATCCCCTCGGGGAGGTCCTCCCACCGCACCCCGTCCACCTGGATCGGGAGATCCGACTCGGAAAAGGCGTCCCGCAGGGCTTCGAGCTCCTCGTCGGGAGCAAGCCCCACCACCGCGAGATCGAGGTCCGAGAACCTCCGAGCAGAGCCCTCCACCCGCGACCCGAACACCCGCACCTCCCGCCCGCAGGGCGTTTCTCGTAACGGGATCGAGCCCTGAGGTCACGGCCTCGTCTTCGCACCGGTCAAGCACATCCCCCAGGGCCGTCACCGCCTTGCGCAGACTCGTCAGATCCAGCGCCACGTGTTGACTCCCATGTAACTTCGGTCGTTGGTCGTCGGTCGCCGGTCGGGGGCCTTCGGCCGTGTCAGGGGTCAGAATTCAGAAGGACAGTGGACAGGAGGAAGGCGTCGGATGACCCTAGAAGAAGTCCCCGAGAAAACCAGGCTGTTTTTCGGGATTTTCCTGTCCTCTGTCCGCTGAAATCTGGCTTCTGAAACCCATGCCCCGCCGCCGGCAATGTGCCCGCACCACCGAACGTTACCTTCCCCGTTGTAGGGTCCCGCAGGGTCTGACTGACGATGCCTCCCAGCCTTCTAGCCTTCTAGCCTTCCCGCCTTCCAGCCATAGTACTCCTGCAGCGGCTTCACGCGGAACTCGGCGCGCCGCAGGCTTCGGATGGCCGATACCGCGGCCCGGGCGCCCGCCACCGTGGTGAAGTAGGGCACGTTGTACTCCAGGGCGGCCCGCCGGATGTGGAACGAGTCCGCGATGGCCTTGGCACCCTGGGTCGTGTTGATCAGCAGATCGGCCTCGCCGTTCACGATCACGTCCACCACGTGGGGCCGTCCCTCCTGCACCTTCTTCACCACCTCCACCGGCAGCCCCTCGGCCTGGAGGAACGCGGCCGTACCCCGGGTGGCGATCAGCCGGAACCCCTCCTCCACGAGGCGACGGGCCACCTGGGCGGCGGCGGGCTTGTCGTCGTCCTTGACCGACACGAACACGGTCCCGGCCAGGGGCAGGGGGTTGCCCGCGGCCAGCTGGGCCTTGGCGAAGGCCATGCCGAAGTCCGTGTCGATGCCCATGACCTCGCCCGTGCTTTTCATCTCGGGCGAAAGGATCGTGTCCACGCCGGGGAACTTGACGAAGGGGAACACCGCCTCCTTCACGCTCACGTGCCGCGGCACGGGCACCTCGGTCACGCCCAGCTCGTCCAGGGTCCGGCCGGCCATGACCCGGGCCGCGATCTTCGCCAGGGGCACGCCCGTGGCCTTGGACACGAACGGCACCGTGCGGCTCGCCCGGGGGTTCACCTCGAGCACGTAGATCGTTCCGTCCTGCACGGCGAACTGCACGTTCATGAGCCCCCGGACCTCCAGGGCCAGGGCCAGGGCCTCGGTCTGCCGCCGGATCTCCTCGACCAGGTCGGGGGCCAGGCTGTACGGGGGCAGGGAGCAGGCCGAGTCGCCCGAGTGCACGCCGGCCTCCTCAATGTGCTCCATGATACCGGCCACCACCACCCGCCGGCCGTCGGCCACCGCGTCCACGTCGATCTCGATCGCGTCGTTGAGGAACTTGTCGATCAAGACCGGGTGCTCGGGGCTCGCCTCCACGGCCTCGGTCATGTACTGGCGCAGGCTCCTCTCGTCGTACACGATCTCCATGGCCCGGCCGCCCAGCACGTACGACGGCCGCACCACCACGGGGTACCCGATGGCCGCCGCCACGGCCTCGGCCTCCTCGGGGCTGCGGGCGATGCCGTTCTCGGGCTGCTTGAGCCCCAGGTCGTGCAGGAGCCGCTGGAACCGCTCCCGGTCCTCGGCCAGGTCGATCTTGTCCGGGCTGGTGCCGATGATCGGCACGCCCTCGGCCTCGAGGGCCCGGGCGAGCTTCAGAGGGGTCTGGCCCCCGAACTGCACGATCACCCCCTCGGGCCGCTCGGTGCGCACGATGTTCAGCACGTGCTCCAGGGTGAGGGGCTCGAAGTAGAGCCGGTCGGCGGTGTCGTAGTCGGTGGACACGGTCTCCGGGTTGCAGTTGACCATGATGGTCTCGTACCCGTCCTCCCGGAGCGCCAGGACCCCGTGCACGCAGCAGTAGTCGAACTCGATGCCCTGGCCGATCCGGTTGGGGCCCCCGCCCAGGATCATGATCTTCCGACGGTCGGTGGGCGCGGCCTCGCACTCGCTCTCGTGGGTGGAGTACAGGTAGGGGGTGTGGGCCTCGAACTCGGCCGCGCAGGTGTCCACCCGCTTGAACACGGCCCGGATGCCCGCCTCTTCCCGCCAGCGGCGCACCTCGGCCTCGCTCACCTCCAGCAGATCCCCCAGCCGCCGGTCCGTGAACCCCCACTCCTTGGCCTCGCGGAGCACCTCGACGGGCAGGCGGCCCCGGCCGGCCGACTTGCGGAAGGTGGCCAACTCCTCCTCGAACTCCACGATCTGCCTGAGGTTCTCCAGGAACCACGGGTCGATCTGGGTGAGCCGGTGGATCTCGTGGCCGTCCATGCCCCGGCGGTACGCCTCGGCCAGGTACCACAGCCGCTCCCAGTTGGGCACCCGCAGCCGGTCCGCGATCCGCTCCCGGATCTCCTCGTCCGTGAGCGACCCGGGGTCCTTGATGGGGGAGCGCAGGCCGTGGATGTCCTTCTCCAGGCTCGCCACGGCCTTCTGCAGGCTCTCCTTGAACGTGCGGCCGATGCTCATCACCTCACCCACGCTCTTCATCTGGGTGGTCAGCGTGGCGTCGGCCCGGGGAAACTTCTCGAAGTCGAACCGGGGGACCTTGGTGACCACGTAGTCGATGGTGGGCTCGAACGAGGCCGGGGTCTCCCGGGTGATGTCGTTGGGGATCTCGTCCAGAGTGTACCCCACGGCCAGCTTGGCCGCGATCTTGGCGATGGGGAACCCGGTGGCCTTCGAGGCCAGGGCGGAGGACCGGCTCACCCGGGGGTTCATCTCGATCACCACCATCCGGCCCGTGCGGGGATCCACGGCGAACTGGATGTTCGACCCCCCGGTGTCCACCCCGATCTCCCGGATCACGGCGATGGCCGCGTCGCGCATCACTTGATACTCCTTGTCGCTCAGGGTCTGCGCCGGGGCCACGGTGATCGAGTCGCCGGTGTGGACGCCCATGGGATCCAGGTTCTCGATGGAGCAGATGATCACGACGTTGTCCTTGCCGTCGCGCATCACCTCGAGCTCGTACTCCTTCCAGCCCAGCACCGACTCCTCGATCAGCACCTCGTTGACCGGGCTCTGCTCGAGGCCCCACTTGATCATCTCCTCGAACTCCTCCCGGTTGTACGCGATGCCCCCGCCGGCGCCGCCCAGGGTGAACGAGGGCCGCAGGATCGCGGGGAACCCGATCTCGTCCACGATGCGCTGGGCCTCGGCCAGGCTGTGGGCGTACCCGGACCGGGGCAGGTCCAGGCCGATGCGCTCCATGGCCTCCTTGAACCGGGCCCGATCCTCGGCCTTCTCGATGGCCGGGAGCTTGGCGCCGATCATCTCGACCCCGTACCGGTCGAGGATGCCCATCTTGGCGCACTCCACCGCCACGTTGAGCGCGGTCTGCCCCCCCAGGGTGGGCAGGAGGGCCTGGGGCCGCTCGGCCTCCAGGATCCGCTCCACCGCCTCGACCGTGACCGGCTCCACATAGGTGCGGTGGGCCATCTCGGGGTCGGTCATGATGGTGGCGGGGTTGGAGTTGAGGAGCACCACCCGGTACCCCTCCTCCCGCAGGGCCTTGCAGGCCTGGCTGCCGGAGTAGTCGAACTCGCAGGCCTGGCCGATCACGATCGGCCCGGCGCCGATGATCAGAATGGTCTCGATGTCGGTGCGTTTGGGCATGGCAGAATCCAGGAGTCGGAATTCAGAAGACAGGAATTGGGGGACGAGGGTCTCGTGTCGGTGCCGGGGGTCCGCGGGCCGGGGGCCGGAGCGTGGGGATGCGCGTCACCCGTCACCCGTCACCGAACTTACCCCTTCTCCATCAGCTCCACGAACCGGCGGAACAGGTACTTGGCGTCGTGGGGGCCGGGGCTCGCCTCGGGGTGGTACTGCACGCTGAACACCGGGAACTCCCGGTGGCGGATCCCCTCGACCGTGCGGTCGTTGAGGTTCACGTGGGTCACCTCGATGGCGTCCGCGTGGGGGGAGCGCCGCAGGCTCTCCATGTCGACCACGAAGTTGTGGTTCTGGCTGGTGATCTCCACCTTCTCGGTGGCCAGGTCCTTGACGGGCTGGTTCGCGCCGTGGTGGCCGAACTTGAGCTTGTGGGTGGTGCCCCCCAGCGCCAGGCCGAGGATCTGGTTGCCCAGGCAGATGCCGAACAGCGGCACCTTGCCCAGGAGACCCCGCACCGCCTCCACTGCGTAGGGCACCCCCTGGGGGTCGCCGGGGCCGTTGGAGAGGAACACCCCGTCGGGGCTGCGGGCCAGCACCTCTTCGGCCGAGGTCGAGGCGGGCACCACGGTCACGTCGCACCCCACCTCGGTCAGGAGCCGAAGGATGTTGTACTTGACCCCGAAGTCGAAGGCCACCACCCGGAACCGTCCCGGGGCGCGGGGCCTGCGGTACCCCCCCTCCACGGTCCAGTCCCCCTGGTCCCAGCGGTAGGGCTCGGAGCAGGTCACCTCGCGCACCAGGTCCCGGCCCTCGATGGGCGGGGCCGAGCGGGCCCGCTCCACGAGCTCGCCGGCGTCCAAAACCTCGGTGGAGATCGCGCCCATCATGGAGCCCCGTTCCCGGAGCCGCTTGGTCACGGCCCGCGTGTCCACCCCCTGGATGCCCACCACCCCCTCCTCGGCCAGGAACTCGCCCAGGCCCTTCCGTGCCCGCCAGTTGGACGGCACCTCCCAGGCCTCCTTGACGATGAACCCCTCCACGTGGATCCGGTAGGACTCGTAGTCCTCCCCGTTGATGCCGTAGTTGCCGATCTCCGGGTAGGTCATGGCCACGATCTGGCCCTTGTAGGAGGGGTCGCTCAGCACCTCCTGGTACCCGGTCATGCTCGTGTTGAACACCACCTCGCCCACGGTGGTCCCCTCGGCCCCGAAGGACCAGCCCGGGAACACGGTGCCGTCGGCCAGGGCCAAAAGCGCCTTCTTCATGTCGGAAGCCTCTCTGCGGTCTCGAGATTCTCGGCCAGGATCCGGCCGTTCCAATACACGGTGCGCCCGCCCACGATCGTGCCCACGGCCCGGCCCCGCAGGTCCATGCCCGCAAACGGGCAGTTGCGCGCCTTCGAGAAGAACGCCGCCGGGTCCACGGTCCACCGCGCCTCGGGATCCACCAGGGTGATGTCGGCCGGCCCGCCCGGGGCAAGGGTGCCGCCGGGAAGGCCCAGGGCCCGGGCCGGCCCCCACGTCAGGGCGGCCACGGCCCGCACCCGATCCAGCAGGCCGTGGTGCACCAGCCGCAGCGTGACCCCCAGGCTGGTCTCCAGCCCGATCACCCCGTTGGGCGCGGCCTCGAACTCCACCTCCTTCTCGTCCGGGGCGTGGGGGGCGTGATCCGTGGCCACCGCGTCCACCACGCCCCGGCGCAGGGCCTTCTGCACGGCCTCCACGTCGGCGATCTCCCGCAGGGGCGGGTTCATCTTGGCGTGGGTGTCGAACGACCGCACCGCGTCCTCGGTCAGGGTGAAGTAGTGGGGCGCGGTCTCGCCGGTCACCGGCAGGCCCATGCGCTTGGCGTAGCGCAGCAGCTTCATGGACCCCCGGGTGGACAGGTGGGCCAGGTGGAGCCGGCCGCCGGTGCGGCGCGCCAGCAGCAGGTCCCGGGCCACCTGGATCTCCTCGGCCTCGGCCGGTATGGCCGGGAGCCCCAGGTAGGCCGAGGCCAGGCCCTCGTTCATGGCCCCTCCCCGGGCCAGGTCCAGGTCCTCGCAGTGGCTCACCACCACCACGCCAAAGGCCGAGGCGTACTCCAGGGCCCGGCGCATCAGCAGGCTCGACGACACCGGGTGGCCGTCGTCCGTCACGGCCACGCACCCGGCCTCGGCCAGCTCCCCGATCTCGGCCAGGTCCTCGCCCCGCAGGCCCTTGGAGATCGCCCCCACCGGGTACACCCGGCACACGCCCCCCCGGTGGGCCTTCTCCAGGATGTACCGGGTCACCTCCGCGTTGTCGTTCACCGGCCGGGTGTTGGGCATGGCCGCCACCGCCGTGAACCCGCCGGCCGCGGCGGCGCGGGTGCCCGAGACCACGTCCTCCTTGTACTCCTGGCCCGGCTCCCTGAGGTGCACGTGGATGTCGATCAGCCCCGGCAGCACCCACAGGCCCGAGGCGTCCACCACGGGGGCGGAACCCGGGTCGATCGAGGGCTCCACCGCCAGGATCTTTCCTTCGGCCACGGCCACGTCCCGGGGGGCGTCCAGGCCCGAGGCCGGGTCGATCACGTGGCCGCCGCGGATCACGAAGTCCATTCCGACCTCCCGCCGCCCAACAGCAGGTACAGCACGGCCATGCGCACCGCCACCCCGTGCTCCACCTGTTCGAGGATCACCGACCGGGGGCCGTCGGCCAGCTCGGAGGTGATCTCCACCCCCCGGTTCATGGGCCCCGGGTGCATGACGATCGCGTCGGCCGCCGCCCCCTCGAGCACCCGCGAGTTCAGACCGAACACCCGAGCGTACTCCCGGTCCGACGGGAACACGGCCCGGCCCAAGCGCTCCTTCTGGATGCGCAGGGCCATGACCACGTCGGCTCCAGCCACGGCCTCGGCCACCCGGGTGTAGGCCTCCACCCCCATCCGCTCCACCTGGGGCGGCAGCATGGTCGGCGGGCCGCACACCCGCACCCGGGCGCCCAGCTTGGTGAGGGCGTGGATGTTGGACCGGGCTACACGGCTGTTGGCGATGTCGCCCACGATCGTGACCGTGAGCCCCTCGATCCGGCCCTTGCGCCGACGGATCGTGAACAGGTCCAGCAGGGCCTGGGTCGGATGCTCGTGCCGGCCGTCGCCCGCGTTGATCACCGAGCACCCGAGCCGCCGGGCCACGAACTCGGCCGCGCCGGCCGCGCCGTGGCGGATCACCACCGCGTCGGGCACCATGGCCTCGATGTTCCTCACGGTGTCCAGCAGGGTCTCGCCCTTCTTCACCGAGCTGGTGGAGGCCGAGAAGTTCACGGTGTCGGCCGAGAGCCGCTTCTCCGCGATCTCGAACGAGAGCCGCGTGCGGGTGGACGGCTCGAAGAACCCGTTCACCACGGTCTTGCCCCGCAGCGCCGGCACCTTCTTCACCTCCCGGCGCGACACCTCCAGGAACCCCTCGGCCGTGTCGAGGATGTGCACGATCTCCTCGGGCGCCAGGGGCTCAATGGCCACCAGGTCCTTGCGCTGGAACTCCACCGGATCAGACCTCCCCTTCGTCCCAGCCCGGTTCCACCAGGAACACGGCGTCGTCGGACGGGTCGTCGCCCACCCGGACCTCGATCTCCTCCTCCGGCCGGGTGGGCTCGGCATGGCCCACGTAGTCGGGCTGGATCGGCAGCTCCCGGTGTCCCCGGTCCACCAGCACGGCGAGCTGGATGGCCCGGGGCCGGCCCAGGTCCACCAGGGCGTCCAACGCGGCCCGCACCGTGCGGCCGGTGTAGAGCACGTCGTCCACCAGCACCACCATCCGATCGTCCAGGGAGAACGGGATGTCCGTGGGCCCCAGGGGCGGCGGGGCCCCCTTGCGGCCCAGATCGTCCCGGTACAGGGTGATGTCGAGCCGGCCCACCGGCACCTCGACCCCCTCGGCCTTGCGGATGTGATCGGCGATCCGGCGGGCCAGCCGGTCGCCCCGGCGCACGATCCCCACCAGGGCCAGGCCCTGGGTGCCCCGGTTGCGCTCGAGGATCTCCAGGGCCATGCGCGCCAGGCTCCGGCGCACGGCGTCGGCGTTCAGGAGCACCCTGCGGTAGGTCTCGGCCATGGGAGGACCCTTTGGCTAGAGGGCTGGAAAGCTAGAAAGCTGGAAGGCCCAAAACCCCTTTTCCGCTCGCCTCCGCCGGCCCCCGGCCAAGGCGGCGGTACCCGGGTGCGACGGATGACCCGGTGAACCACGGAGAACCGAGCCCTGTCGGAACTCAAAAAAAAACCTTCTCGCCTGGGCGGAGAAGGTTTCGTCTCGGGTTGCGGGGTGAAACGGATCCGACATCGATGCTCCTACGGGCCCCCGTCTTCGAGTTGGCGGGGAAGTCTACCAGGGCGCCCGAAAGGGGTCAACCGGCCCCGACGATGGTGCCCTTCAAAGGCCAAGGGCCGACACGAAGCACCCACCAGAGCCCCCGGACCCTCCCCCATCGGGCCCTTCCACCAAGAGGGAGAAATCCAAAGGTGACTCGCCGACATTGACCATTGCCAGGAGAGCGGGGGCCTCCCCCGACACCCGGATGTCGGTCCGCCCCTCCGGAGCATCAACCACCTCGATCTCGCTGCTCCCGGCCCGGGAAACCGCAAGACGAGCCGTGGCGGGGTTCACGGGCGTAAACGTCACGCCCAACGTTTCAGGAGCCCGGTCCAACCGAAACAGGTTCGCGCCGAACCGGCCGGGGGCGGTGGATGGTGACGAGGTGTAGGAGAGAGGAAGGGTCGAGGCGGCCCGCGCCAGGCTTGGAACCGCCGGGGCCCGGAACTGCTCTCCGTCCGGCCAAAAGTCCTCCGGATGAGCGGCAAGACTCCAAAAGGCGGCCACGGCATCCTCCAGGGACTCGCCCTGGCGTACGTCGAGCGCGGTGCGCAGGGCCGACTCCAACCCCTCATCGAACGCGTTCGAGAAGACGTCGATCCAAAGGTCCGTAGCGCCGTACCTCAGCCACAAGAACCCCGGGAAGATGGCAGCGCCGTACTCGTGCAGCCCGTCCTGGCTGTTCAGAGGCTCCTCCGGCCGTGAGAGGAACCGTTGGACGTAGGTGACGTAGTCGTCCACGTCCGGGGTCACCACCTCCTCCATCCAGGTCGCGGTGGCCTCGAACCACCACAGCTCGTTCCGCCATCGGGTGTCGGAAACCTGCTCCTCGTCGTCCCACGGGTACCCCAGGGCCCGCTGCACGGCATGGAACAGCTCGTGAGCCGCCGTGGCCCGGAGGACCGATCGTTCGTCGTCGGCATGTTGCGAAAAGTCGTCGTTGAACACGAAGTACGCCACCCCGTAGTCCGCGTCGATCTCGGTGTAGGCGTAGTACGACGAGTCCACGGTGACGGTGACCCACTGCCCCTGCTCGGTGCTGTACACCTCCACGCCCGTGTTCGCAAAGTACACATCCAGATAGTAGTTCCCCACGCCGTACGGTGCGGGGAACCCCAGATCGACCGTCTCCTGGTACGCGTACTCCAGGGCAGAGGCCGTCTCGTCCACCCAGTCGGGTCGGCCGTTGCCGTCCGCGTCGGCCCAGTCCGGGTCGGACCGGTCGTAGGCGTCGCCCCAGAGAAGCCGAAAGTGGTCCGTGACAAATGTCGAGGCGTTCCTCGTGGGAACCGGTGCCACCCCCCGAAGAGCCGAACGGCGGGGAAGCGGCCGGGCCGTCTCGAACCGCCCCGCCTTGTCTCCTCTCAGCCCTGTTGCACAGCGGCCTCCCCAGGAGGCCGCTGGGACGACGACCGGGAGCACCAAACACATCCCGGTGACCAGAGACCGCCATCGCTTTCGCGCCATCTCCCTTTTACCTCGCGCAAAACCGGGGAGGCCCGCAGGCCTCCCCGGTCGATTGGGCGGGTTCTTTTACGGACCCGCCGGGGTCCACAACATCCACAGATCCAACACCACCCTCCCGTCGGGGAGGAGGACCACGGAGAACGTCTCGGTCTCTCCGGCCGTGGAGCCCGGATCCGTGGAGGTGCTGATCACCGTGGTCAAAGTGGTGCCATCGGTGGAGAGGCTCCAGGTGCCCGTCTCGGACCAAGAGGAACCGTCAAACGGATCCGTGCCGGTCACCTGGTAGGTGTTGTCGCTGTTGAAGACGGCGGTCTCGAGCACGATCGTGCCGGTGGGATCGAGGTTCTCCCAGGTGCCCACCAGATCAGTCTCCGAGGACGGCGGGGCAGCCCCGGGGCTGGCCGCATCCGTCGGATCGAAGCCCAACCCCACCTCCAGACCATCACCAACGCCGTCGCCGTCGGTGTCGGGGTTGTCGAACGCCGTGCCGGTGTCCACGGTCTCCACCCGGTTCGGGAGCCCGTCGTGGTCACCGTCGATCACGTCGAGGATGGCGGCAAAGTAGTCCTCCGCCAGGTCGGCCAGGGTGCCCATGCCGCCCGTATTGTTGGTGATGGCAGCCTCCAGGGCCAACGGGTTGGCGTCCGTGATGGTCGTCTGATCCAACGACCCGTGGCAGCCGGCGCAGTTGTCGTCGTACAGGGCCGCGCCGTCGAGGCTTCCCGACGTCTCTCCCTCGGGCGGCGCCTCGCAGGCATCCCCCACGCCGTTCAGGTCGATGTCCTCCTGGCCGGGGTTATACGCGTTCGGGCAGTTGTCCTGCTCGTCCAGGATGCCGTCCCCGTCCATGTCGCCGGGCTCGCCAACGGTGCTCTGATCCTGGCACGCGTCACCCATCCCGTCCATGTCGGCATCGGCCTGGTCCGGGTTCGGCACCATCGGGCAGTTGTCCTGCTCGTCCAGGATGCCGTCCCCGTCCGTGTCGCCGGGCTCGCCAACGGTGCCCTGATCCTGGCACGCGTCACCCATCCCGTCCATGTCGGCATCGGCTTGGTCCGGGTTCGGCACCATCGGGCAGTTGTCCTGCTCGTCCAGGATGCCGTCCCCGTCCGTGTCGCCGGGCTCGCCAACGGTACCTTGCTGGCCCTGGCACGCGTCACCCATCCCGTCCATGTCGGCATCGGCCTGGTCCGGGTTCGGCACCATCGGGCAGTTGTCCTGCTCGTCCGCAATGCCGTCCCCGTCCGTGTCGCCGGGCTCGCCCATCGGCTCCCCGCTCAGCGCGGCCGAGATGGCCTGCAGGTCCTCGTCCGTCAGCCACCCCAGCTCGTACATGCTTTGCTCTTGGTTCAAGGCGTCACGAATGGCCTCTGGGGACGGATCCTCCACCGTGGTGTTGTCGATACCCAGGTGGCAGGTCTGACAGTTCTCCTCGTAAAGGGCCGCGCCGTCCACGAACTCGCCCTCACCAGGGGGCGGAGGCATGGCTCCCGCGTTCCACGAGCACCAGTCCATGGCAGACGAGTCGTCCAGGGGATCGGAGCCCTCCCGCACCTCGTCTCCGTCCGAGCATCCGTCGTTGTCCGTGTCCCACAACGTCTCATCCGTCCCGAGATCGGCCTCCTCCCCGTCGAACAGGCCGTCCCAATCCGAGTCCACCCCAAGAGCAGGGCCGGGGACCGTCTGCAAGGAGTTGGGGTCCTCTGGGTCGTCGCCTATGCCGGTGACCACCACGGATCGGCGCATGCACGGTTGGGACGGATCGGTGCACTCGTCCCACTCCACCGTGAGCATGCCGCCCCACGCATTGAACCAGACCTCTTTGCCGGGCGCGGGGTACCACATGTCCTCACACACCATGTTGCCGGCGCCGTCGTCGAAGCAGGTGTCGCCACTGTCGGGATCACCGATCACCCCGTCGTCGTTCACGTCGCGGAACAGCACGATGTTGAACCAGGCATCGCCCTCGCGGTTCAGAAGATCCCCGATCGTCGCGGTCAGGGAGTACCCGCTGTCGCCGGGGCCGACCGCCGTGGACGCCAGGAGCTCCCGCGTGTACTGCCACTTGTCCCACTCGAACAGGGCGTCCGGGTTGTACTCGTTGACCTCCTTGAGCAAAGCCACGCGGTACGGGTACCCGTCGTCGGGCACGCTCACCGCACCCTCGATCGCGAACTCCGCGTCCGTGTCGATGGGATCGGACACGAAGAACTCTGCGTGGGCGCTGCCACCCTGGCCCAGCTCTGCACCCGTATCCGCGTCGATGAACACCACCGCCACGTCGATCTGGTACGCATCGGGGTCCGTCACGTCCTGCTTCGGGAAGTCGTAAGGGACCGTAAAGGCACGGGTGAACAGAATCTTGTTTCGATCCCACGTGCTGTAGATCGGATCCCAGTCCCACCAGGGGCAGAAGTCCTCGCCAGGCGAGCTCGCCTCGTCCTCGGGGTCGGTCCCTGCCACCTGCTCGATGCTGTCGGCCACCCCGTCGCCGTCGCTGTCGGCCAAATGTTCGGCCGGGGTGCTCTCCGGGTTCCACGGATCGGTTCCCAGCTGCATCTCTTCATAGTTGCTAAAGCCATCGTCGTCCGCGTCCACGGCCGTGGCGCAGGCGCTCCGTCCCACGTTGAGGTGGTAGCCGATCTTCACGCCCTCGGGCACCTCCACGTCCGGGGCCTCCCACTTCACGGTGATCCGGGCGGCGTCTTCCACGCCGTCCTCGTCGGTGTCCACATTGGCCGCAAACCGGGTGGCGCCCTGCTGGTTGTACTCCTGCCAGAGCTGGTTGTTCTCCTCCATCTGCTCCGGGCTCGGGTTGGCCGGGAGCGGCGGGGGCATCCCCAGAGGCGTGGTGAGGCGTGGGTAGGCGTCCGTCATCCCTGTAATGACCTTCCGATCGAAGGTCTTCGTGTACTCTTGGCCGGTGGCGTTGTCGACCACCGTTACGACGTACTCACCCGACGTGAAGTCCGACACGATCCGCTCCGAATCGGGCTGCGGGGGCTCGTTCGGGTCCGGTTGGGCCTGGAAGTCCATCTCCGCCCACGGGTCCAGCCGGAAGCACTGGCCCCACGGGTCTCCCCAGGGTTCCGGGAGCAGCTCGATCTGACCGGTGGTTCCGTCGCTCTTGGGGTAGGTGAGGGTCACCGTCACGTCCATCGAGGGAAGGTCCTCGCCAGGCCCCACAGGCTCGGGACCGGCCGGGCCCCCCAGCTGCATCATCTCGATCATGTACGACAGGTTGCTCACACAGGTACCCGCATTTAGGACGTCGATCTCGTATCCCATCGGCTCGCCGTTGGCCCCGGTGTCATCCACCCACATCCGGCCCGGGTAGAGCCACATCTCGTGGATGTCGTACCCGATGTCGTAGCGCTGCCACATCTGCTGGCCGGGGTTCTCCGGATCGTCCGAGAAGAAGCCCATCAGCTCCATGATAGAACCGGGGGCCAAGGGATTGAAATCGAACGGGTTCTCGCGCTCCGCCGTGACCATCCCGTTCTCGTCCGCCTCTGCCGTGAAGGTGGCCTCGAGGTTCAGCACCTCGGGCAGGAACTCGTCCACCAGGTAGACCGTGAACGCGATCCCCTGGGGCATCTGGAGCTCCGTGTCCTTCTGGAGGTCGGTCCAGACCGAGCTCTCCGCGGGCGGGAACAGCCCCAACAGGATCGGCGGGACCTCGGCGAGCTGCTTCTTCTCGTCCTCGTTCAGATCGGTCCCGGCCTCCCGCTTGGCCACCAGGTCGTACACGGCCGCCATCTTGGTACTGAAGTGCTCGAGCACGGAGGTTACGGTGACCCCGCTGGTGTCGACCTGCTCGCGAAACTCAATGCCGTTCATCACCGCGGGCAGGAGGTCCTGGACGGTGGCCGTCCATCCGGCCACGTACCGGTCGGCCATGAACTGGACCATGAACGCCGGCACGTCGTCGTCGCCCACCAGCTCCACAAACACGCGGCGGACGAGCTCGCGCTTACCTTCCTCGGTGGAGGTGTCCAGGCTCTGGAACTCCTCGGCCTTCTGCTCGGTCTTCACCGCCGAGACCTCGTTGTCCACCGACTCGTCCGAGAGGAGCACGCCGGTGACGTCGTCCATGTTCTCGTTCTCCACCTCCTCCAGCGCAGAGGTGTCCACCGGCTCCTGCTGGGTGTCGTCGCCGCTGGCGGCCTGCTCAACCACCTCGGCCACCTCAGGCGGGGTCTCCACAACCATGGACGGGATCTGGATCACGCCCTGATCCACCATGGTCTCGATCGCGTCTTTCACGGCCGTGACGATCCGATTGACGATCTCCTCGTCAATGCCAGTGCCGTCGGTCGCCTGGAGGATCGCGTCCACGAGCGCCTCGGTCACCACGCTCGCCTTCGGAGAGACCTCCACCGGCGGAGCCTCGGTGACCCCTTCGGGGACGCTCGCCAGGGCCTTCATCTCCAGGAGCCGGGCCTTCTCTCCGGTCCTCTCCACCACCTTCATGTACCGAACGATGTAGTCGACGCCGTCCTTCACCCCGTCGAACTCGAACTGGACCTTACCCGTCTCCGGGTCGGTTACCAGCTGCCCCTGGATCCCCGTGTCCTGCAGATCTCCCTTCTCGTCCAACACATACAGCTTGACGATGGCGTCGCTGGTAAGATCTGCTTGGGCGGCGTACAGGCTCCGGGCCGCACGCCGGCCGCCCCGGGTGCGGGCAGCGGCCCGGCTGAGGCTGTTGGCATCCGCGCTGCTCAGACCCGAGAGAGACACGTCCCCGGTCAGCTTGGCGAGCCCCGAGTACGGATTCGTCGTCCCCTGGTCTCCCGTGTCGGTATCACCCCCTGTGGACCCCCCGGTATCGCCCGTGTCCCCACCGGTCGTGCCTCCGGTGTCCCCACCGGTCGTGCCTCCGGTGTCCCCACCGGTCGTGCCTCCGGTGTCCCCACCGGTCGTGCCTCCGGCGTCGGCCACGGTGGTGCCGCCGCCCCCCCCGCCGCCACCGCCACAGGCGGAAAGGAACAGGCCCGCTGAAAACAGAACCGTCAGCAGGACGATCCACGCTGGATGTCTCCCTCGTTCTCTCATGGTGTACCTCCTTGCGGGTGGGTTGACAGTGGTTTGACGAGGACTGAATACTCATTCATAAAAAGCTCCCCCCACTCCTTCCTGGAGGGGGGGTGGGGGCCGGCTCCAAGAACGCTTGACACGGTCTTGTCTCTCTCGATCCCAGGCTTGAGAGGGATCCATCACACGCCTCTCCGTTTCGTGTCAGGGCCGTCCTGGAAAACGATATTTATTCCCATCGTCTCCCTGCCTGGATCGCTTTAGCGCCTCCCCAATTTTTTTTACCCCGAGGGAGAGGAGAAGCCCCTTGGCCCTCGGAGGGCCGGTGCGCTACCCTGCGGGCTCAGGGAGGAGAGCCCTTGAAACTGTGTGTGCGAGAGATGCTCGAACGGGCCGAGGAACGGGGGCTCCATCCACTGGCCACGCACTCGGGCCGGTCGAGGGGGCGGGTACGGCCCGAGGACCCCTGCGACCTGCGGCCCTGTTTCCAGCACGACCGCGATCGGATCCTGCACTCGAAGGCGTTTCGTCGGCTTAAGCACAAGACCCAGGTGTTCCTGGCTCCGGCCGGTGACCACTACCGAACCCGCCTGACCCACACCCTGGAGGTCAGCCAGATCGCCCGTACCATCGCCCGCGCCCTGCGCTTGAACGAGAGCCTGGTGGAGGCAATCGCCCTCGGACATGACCTGGGCCACACCCCCTTCGGGCATGCGGGCGAGACCGTGCTGCGGCAACTGCGGCCGGGGGGGTTCCATCACGCGGTACAAAGCCTGCGGGTGGTGGACCGACTCGAACGGGGGGGCCGAGGCCTGAACCTTACCCACGAGGTTCGTGAAGGGATCCTGCACCATTCCAAGGGGCGGGGAGAGATCCTGGCATCCGGGGCGAGCCTCGAGGCCCAGACCGTGCGGGTTGCGGACCTGATCGCCTACCTCAACCACGACGTGGACGACGCTCTGCGGGCCGGGGTGATCGGCCGTAACGAGATTCCGGCCGCCGTGACCCGCATCCTCGGTGCATCGCACGGGCAGCGGATCGACACCATGGTGCGCGACACCGTGGCCGAAACGGTGCGCCGGAACTGGGAGACCATCGCCATGAGCGACGAGGTCCACGCGACGGCCCTGGAGCTGAGGGAGTTCCTCTACGAGCGGGTGTACGACAACCCCGAGGTCCACAGGGACTTCATCAAGGCTAAGAAGGTCCTCGAGGAACTCTATGGTCACTTCGTGACCCGGCCGGCATGGTTTCTCGAGAACCTGGCCCAACCGATCCCAGGGGAGAAGGTGGAGGACCTGGCCGCTGACTTCATTGCCGGCATGACCGACCGATACGCGCTGCTCCTGTACGAGCGGATCTTCATGCCCCAGCCCTGGAGGGTCCTCTAGCCCCAGGCTTCAGGTTTTCCGCGAAAACGCCGAAACGTACCGGAAGGGGCCGCTCGCCGGCCCCAGGACCGAGGGAGGTCCCATGCCCCGAACGGTTCTCGTGGTGGACGACAGCTCCACGATCCAGGAGGCGGTTCGACACGCTCTTGCTGGTGAGCCCTGGGACACGGTGGGTGCCGCGTCCGGGGAGGCAGCCGAGGCCGAGCTGCGAGCCGGGCGGGTCGATGTGGTGCTGTGCGACGTGGACCTGAGGGGCGAGGACGGGCTCGGGGTGTGCCGGCGGATCCGCGAGGCCACCCCGGGCCGCACGGTGCCCGTGGTGCTCATGGGAGCCCGGGTCACGCCGGCGGCGGCCGCGGCAGCCGGCGCCACCGTGATTCTGACGAAACCCTTCTCCTCCGAGGAACTCCTCGGGGCGCTCCAGGAGGCCGTAGAGATGCAGAGCTTCGGCATGAGCGATCTCGAGATCGAGACCACCGAACCCGGCGGGAATGCTCGGAAGGATGCCTCGGCCCGACCTTTGGCCGAGGAAGAGGTGGAGGTCATCGACCTGTCGGACGACGAGGACCTCTCCGAGTTCGAGCTGCTGGAGGACCTGGAGCCCATAGAGGTGCCCCCTTCCCCACTCGAAGAGGAGCCGGCCCTGGGCCTGGACGACCTCCTCAGCATGGGGGATAAGGAGCCGCCGGCTGAGGTCGATGCGGAGCCCCTGGACCTGGGCGCGGGCGGCGAGGCTTCCGCCCGCGCAAGCGGAACCGAAACGGAGGACGGCGAGATCGGAGACCTGCTGGCCTCGTTCTCGGCCGACGAAGGGGGCGAGGCGGGGACCCCGGTGACAGAGGCCGATGGAGTGGACGAGATCGGCGACCTGCTGGAGTCCCTGGTTCCCGAGGAGGGGCCGGAACCGGCGGCGGACGAAGCCGCCCCCGAGATCCAGATCGCCTGGGGCGAGGGAGAGGCCCCAACGCCAGCGCCCGCGGCAGAGGAACCGACCCCCACCGGAGAGGCCGGAGAGCCGAACCCGGAGGGGGCAGAAGCCGCTCCGAATGAGGTGGGGACGTTGCTTCCCGAGAGCCCCGAGGCGTACGAGGAGGCCCCCACCGGCTGGGAGGAGCCCCCTCCTACCCCGCCCCACCGAGCGGACTGGGACCAGGAGGCCGGCCCAGAACCGGCTCCGCCCTCCTGGGGGCCCATGGTGGAGGGCACGGTGCGAGAGGCGTTGGAGCGAAGCCTTTCGCCCGAGGCGCTCACCCCCCTGGTCCAGGCCACCGTGGAGAAGGTGGTGTGGGAGGTGGTGCCCCAGCTGGCCGAACGCCTGATCCAGGAGGCCATCGAGCGGTTGAAGCAGGAGCCGGAGGAAGGGCTCTAGCCACAGACCGGCACGGAGCGGAAACCGGGACGAGCAGGCCCTGGCCTTCGAGGCCGGGGCCGTTTATTTTGGGGCGAAACCGGCAACAAAACAGTTGCACTTCCCACCCCGCTCGGGAGAAAGGGACCTTCCGGAGGTCTCCATGAACGACACCTGGCGCAAATGGTTCCCGGTCTCGAGCCGGATCACCTACCTCAACCATGCGGGGGTGGCTCCCTTGTCCACCCGGGCGGCTGCTGCCATGGAGACGGCTGTCCGGGAGTGCACCGAGTGGGGAGCATTTCGCTACGGCCGGCTCCTCAATGGCATCCGCCGAGCCCGGGGGTCGGCCGCCGAGCTCCTGGAGGTCCACCCCGACCACGTGGCTTTCGTCAAGAACACCTCGGAAGGCGTGTCCTTCGTGGCGGAGGGGTTTCCTTGGAAAGCGGGGGACGCGGTGGTGGTGCCGGAGGGCGAGTTCCCGTCCAACGTGTACCCCTGGATGAACCTGGCTCGGCGAGGGGTCCGGGTGATCCGGGTACCGGAGCGCGGGGGCCGGCTCGACATGGACGACTACCGCCGGGCCGTCTCCCAACGCCGGGTTCGCTTGCTCGCGGTGTCGGCCGTGGAGTACGGCACCGGGTTTCGAAACGATCTCGCTGCCCTGGGCGAGCTGTGCCGGAAGCGGGGCGTGCTCTTCTTCGTGGACGCGATCCAGGCCCTGGGATGCATCCCCCTCGCCCCCGAGAGGCTCGGCATCCACGCCCTGGCCGCCGACGGCCACAAGTGGCTGTGCGGGCCGGAGGGGATCGGGCTCCTGTACCTCTCCCGCGAGGCCCTGGAGCGGCTCCATCCGGTCGAGGTGGGATGGAACTCGGTCCAGGACCCCATGGCCTTCGACCGGATCCGGTTCGAGCTGCGGCCGGACGCGGCCCGGTTCGAGGCCGGAAGCCCCAGCACCGTGGCGGTGCACGGCCTCGGAGCGGCTCTGGAGCTCCTGCTCGAGGTGGGCATCGCCCGAGTGTGGGCCCGGGTCCAGGAGCTCTGGGGCGGGCTGATCGAAGGCCTGCGGGAACGGAGCTACTCCGTCGCCTCCCCCCTGGCGCCCCGGGAGCGAAGCGGTATCCTGACCTTCGTACCCCGGAGGAAGGCGCCGACGGATCTGGCCGCCGGGTTCCACGTCGAAGGAGTGTTCGTGGCGGCCCGGGGGCCGGGGGTGCGGGTGTCACCCCACTTCTACAACACGACCGAGGATCTGGAGCGGTTCTTCGCGGCCCTGGACCGCCTCGACCGGGAAGGGTAACTCTCGTTGGTCCGGGGCCATTGCCGGCGGCGAGGCATGGGTCTCAGGAACCGGAATTCAGCGGACAGGAGACAGGAAATCCCGAAAAGCAGTTTGGGTTCCCGGGGGGATCCTCTCGGGGCACCGAAGAGCCTTCTCCCCGTCCACCGACTTCTGAATTCTGGCCCCTGAACTCCATGCCCCCCGAGACCGTGAGGTGACGCCAAGGAGGCGTGACCATACTTGGAGCGCTGGAAGATCACGGAGGTTTTCAAGCATTCTAGCCTTCTAGCCTCCTAGCTTTCTAGCGGAAGTCACTGGGAGGGGAACCCGATGATCCGCAAGCCCGCAGTTGCCGGACAGTTCTACCCCGGAAACCCCACACGTCTGCAGGATATGGTCACCCGGGCCTTGGGACCCGGCCCGGGGGAGCCCGCGGTGGGAGTGGTCTCGCCCCACGCCGGCTACGCGTACTCGGGCGCCGTGGCCGGGTGCACCTTTGGTGCCGCTCGGGTGCCGGACACCGTGATCCTCCTGGGCCCCAACCACACCGGGCTGGGCACCGATGCGGGGGTGTGGGCCCGAGGGGGCTGGGCCACCCCCCTGGGCACGGTGCCCGTGGCCGAGGACCTGGCCGAAGCCCTCCTAGCCGCCTGCCCGATCCTCCAAGAGGACACCCTGGCCCACGTGCACGAGCACTCCTTGGAGGTCCAGCTGCCGTTCCTCCAGGTAAAGAGCCCCAGCGTACGCATCGTTCCGATCTCGTTCATGCTGCGGTCCTACGGAGACATCGCCGAGGTGGGGCGGGCCGTTGCGCGGGTGGTGGAGTCCTGGCCCGACCCGGTGCTCCTGGTGGCATCGAGCGATATGAGCCACTACGAGCCCGAGGACGTGGTCCGGGCCAAGGACCGAATGGCGATCGAGTGTATGCTGGCGCTGGACCCCCGGGGCCTGCTTGACACTACGAAACGCCATGGAATTACAATGTGTGGTGTGGTACCCACGGCGGTGATGCTCGTGGCCGCCCGGGAGTTGGGCGCTGCCGGCGCGAAGCTGGTCCGGTACGCTACCTCGGGCGACGTGAGCGAAGAGCACCGCCAGGTGGTTGGGTACGCAGGTATCGTGGTGGCCTGATCCGGCCGGGCCTGCTCTCTCAGGCAGGCCCGCTCTCGTTTTCCCCTCGGCCGATTCCCCTTTCTCGGAGGAGTTCCCCCATGTCGGGTGTACGAACCCGTTTCGCCCCGAGCCCCACCGGCCATTTGCACGTCGGAGGGGCCCGGACCGCCCTGTTCAACTTTCTCTATGCCCGCCACCACGGCGGCACGTTCGTGCTGCGCGTCGAGGACACCGACCGGGAGCGCTCCACCGACGAGAGCACCCGGGCCATCCTGGAGTCGATGCGGTGGCTCGGTCTGGATTGGGACGAGGGCCCCTACTTCCAGAGCCAACGCACCCGCCTGTACCTGGAGCACGTGGAGCGGCTGCTGGAGGAGGGCAAGGCCTACCGCTGCGACTGCCCGCCGGAGGTGGTGGAGGCCAAACGGCAGAGGGCGCTGATCGAGGGCCGCAAGCCCAAGTACGACGGCACCTGCCGGGCGCGCACCGACGTGGACCCTTCGAAGCCTCACGTGGTCCGATTCAAGGCCCCCCAGGCGGGCGCCACCGTGGTTCCCGACCTCCTGAGGGGGGAGGTGGTCTACGACAACGAGGAGCTCGACGACCTGGTGATCCTGCGCACCGACGGGGCCCCCACCTACAACTTCGTGGTAGTGGTGGACGATGCGCTTATGGGCATCACCCACGTGATCCGGGGCGACGACCACCTCAACAACACCCCCCGCCAGATCCAGCTGTACCGGGCCTTGGGCTACCCCCTGCCCCGGTTCGCCCACGTGCCCATGATCCTGGGCCCCGATAAGAAACGGCTGTCCAAGCGCCACGGCGCCACCAGCGTGGAGGCTTACCGGGACGCTGGGTTCCTGCCCGAGGCCCTCGTGAACTTCCTGGCCCGGCTGGGATGGTCCCACGGGGACCAGGAGATCTTCTCCCTGCAGGAGCTGATCGACCGGTTCGACCTGGGCGGGGTGGGCCGCTCCGCGAGCGTGTTCAACGAGGACAAGCTCCTGTGGCTCAACGCCCACTACATCAAGGAGTGCCCCCAGGACCGATTGGTGGACCTGGTCAGGCCCTTTCTGGAGCGCAAGGGGTACGAGACCGCCAACCGCGACAAGCTGGGGGTGCTGGTGGAGGCGTTCCGGGCCCGCTGTAAGACCCTGGCCGAGTTCGCCGAGAAGGCCACCCCTTACTTCGTGCGGGAGATCGAGGTGGACCCGGCTGCGGCAAAGAAGTATCTGAAGGCCTCAATCGCGCCGGTGCTGGCCGACCTGCTCGAGGCGTTCCGGGCGGTGGAGCGGTGGGACGTGCCGTCCCTGGAGCGGGCGTTCCTCGAAGTGGTGGAGGGCAAGCACGCCCTCAGGATCGGCAAGGCCGCCCAGCCCCTTCGGGTGGCCGTGACCGGGACCACCGTGAGCCCGGGGATCTTCGAGACCCTGATGCTGGTGGGCCGGGAGTGGGCCCTGGAGCGGATCGAGCGGGCCCTGGAGATGGCCCGGGCCAGGGCGGCCGGCTGATCCCCGCTGCTGCGGGGAGGGACCCCATGGCGTCCTATTTCGTGTGTCCGTCGTGCCAGACCGCCCTGCGGGTCGACCCGGCAAAGCTTCCTCCCCGGCCCGCCCGCTACCGGTGCAAGCGTTGCAACGCCGTCTCGGTGGTCCAGGAGCACCTGCATGACCGGCCCTCACCTCCCAAGCCACGCCCCGCCGGCCCGCCGCCGGTGCCCGACGGCACGGTGTACCATCACGTGAGCGACCTGGCCCGCATGGGCGTGGCCGGCGCGACCTACCGCCTGGTCGTGGAGATCGTTTCCCGGGAGGGCACCGCCCGAACCCTGAGCTTCGACGAGCCTCGGGTCACCGTGGGTCGGGGCGACGCCGGGATCCGGGTGGACGACCCCCTCGTCAGCCGCCTCCACCTGGAGATCGAACGCATCCGCGACCGGGTGATCGTGAAGGACCTGGGCAGCACCAACGGCACGTTCGTGAACGAACGCGCCGCCACCGCCGAGTTCGTGGGAGAGACCGACGAGGTTCGGATAGGGAACACCCGACTGCGGATCCGGGTAAAGATGGGTTAAGGTGTGTGCCCATGTCGGGTGAATCCGGGGCCTTCGACGGAGCGCAACGCTAACCCTTTCGGAACGCCACCACCGCGGTCACGTTGTCCGGCCCGCCCCGCTCGAGGGCCGCTTCGATCAGGGCTTCGCAAGCGGACAGGGGATCTGGGCTCTCGCGAAGGAGCCCTTCGATTCGCCCGGCCGGAACCGGCCCCCACAACCCGTCGGAGCACAGCAGAACCCGATCCCCCCGCTCCACCCCCTCCCACGTGTACTCCGGGCCCGCGTCCAAGGCCACCCCCACCGCCCGGGTCACCACGTGGCGCAGCCCCGAGGCCCGGCTCCCGAGCTCGGCCACGGCCGAGTGGTCCCGAGTGAGCACCCGAAGGCGGCCGCCCCGGAGCAGGTAGCACCGAGCATCCCCGGCGTGGACCACGTGGAGCCGGGGCCCGGCCACCAGGGCGGCCACCAGGGTGCATCCCATTCCGGCACGGGCCGGATCCGCACCGGCATCCCGGGCCACGGCCCGGTGGGCCTTCTCCACCGCGGCCACGAGGTCCTCAGCTCCCGCCCGCCGAGCGGCGGCCATCGCGCCCACCACCGCCTCCACGGCGATCCGGGCCGCCCGGTCGCCAGCCGCGTGGCCCCCCATGCCGTCGGCCACCACCCACAGGGGAGGCCGCTCCAGCAGCCCGAACGCATCCTCATTGCGGGCCCGCATCCGGCCCGGATGGGTCTGCCCAGCGGTCCGCCACCCCCCGGCAGGTCGGTTTCGGAACCAGGGCCGCACGGCTCACTCGTACCGGAACCGCACCGGGCCCGCGACAATCTCGTCGCCGGGTGACAGCCGTACCGGCTCCCCGCCGATCTTTCGGTCGGCCACCCGAGTGGCTCGCCACCGGCCCCGGTGGGCGATCACGTGGCCCTCGGCCGAGGCCAGCACCGTGAACTGGACCCGGCCGAGTGCGAACCCCGCCACCCGCGCCTCGCACTCCGCGCCCTTGCCCACCCGCACCACCCCCCGTCCCGACAGCTCCACCACCTCCGGCTCGGCCCGGCCGGACAGGCACACCAGCCGACGCAGCGGCACAGAGCACCCGGACCTGCGTCCCAGCACCACGGTGGCGTCCAGGTCCGTTCCACGGCCGGTCGGGCCGGTCGCGGGCTGTACCGTGAACTTGGCCAGGGTCACCCGGTCCGCCGGCCCGACCGGAGCGTTTCCCTCAACCCGCACGCCGTTGACAAACGTGCCGTTGCGGCTCCCCAGGTCCTCCACCCGGACGTGCCCCCCTTGCCGGACCAGCCGGCAGTGGCTCCGGGACACGGCGGGGTTGTCGATCCGCACGTCGGCGTCGGCGCCCCGGCCCACCACCACCGACCCGCCCTCGGGCAGATCGAACCGAGCCACCTCTCGGTCACCCAGCAACACGCGCCACCGGTCCATGGGGAACTCCTGGTCAGATCGTTGGTCGTTCGTATCGCGTTACGCGCGAACGTATGTGGACCCCAGCGGTCAACGAACGAACTTTCGGAACAGCGCATGACTCGTCGGTCCCCGGCCTCACCCGGGCAGCCAGCCCTTCACCCAGGCGGCCACCTGGTCGTACAGGGCCTGGACAGCGGGGGGGGCCGAGCGCGAAATCAGGACATGGGCCCAGTAGCCCGTGGCCGCGGCCGCAGCGAGCGCGGCTGCCATGCCCGCTCGGCCGCGCCAGCCCCCCCGCCTCCGGGCCACCCCACCTCCCTGGTCCGCGTGCGAGAACTCCCCGTCCCCGAGCACCACGGTGGGGGCCCCGGTGTCCTCCCCGGGGCCTTCCTCCAGGCGCTCCAGCACCTCCAGTGCCGCATCGGCCGTGGCCGGGCGGCCGTCCGGGGCCAACGCCAGCAGCCTGCGCACCAGGTCCGCCAGGGCCTGCGGTGCGGCCTGGAACCTCTCGGTCTCGACCAGCGTGCCTCCGTCCCACCGGGGCCGCTGCCCGGCGAGCATCTCGAAGACCATCACCCCCACGGCGAACAGGTCGGCGCGCACCGACCGCTCCTCGCCCCGGATTCCGTACCAGTTGGGGGGGCCGGAGGGATCGGCGTAGTGCTCGTCCAGGCCGAAATCCGTGAGCTTCACGTCCCCGCGCTCCCCGAACAGGACGTTCGTGGGCCGCAGGTTGCCGTGGACGATCCGGTTTCGGTGGGCGAAGGCGAGGCCCTGTAGGATGCCGCGGACGATCCGGACGGCCTCGGGCCAGGGCAGCGGCCGGACCAGGCGGTCGCGCAGCGACCCGCCGCTCAGGTACTCCATCACGACGATGTAGAACTGATCGTTCTGGGAGGTGCCGAGCACGCTGGCGATGTTGGGGTGCCGGAGCGCTGTGAGCATCCGGGCCTCGGTGTAGCCCTGGCTTCCTGCGGGCTTGCGCTTGATGACCAGGAGCGAGTGGTCCTCGCGGTTCTCGTAGAGGTACACGGCACCGTACCGGTCCTCCTTGAGGACGTCGAGCAGGGCGAACTTCTCCTCGATTCGGGCCATGCCTTGGCCGGCCCGTCGGCGCTGGTCCCCTGCGATGTGGGCACCCCGCAGAATCTGAAGAAGTCGGTCCCGGACCACGTCGGCAGAGAGGGGCCGTCGGGCCGGGTCGGGGTCGAGGCACCGGAGAATCAGCTCGTCCAGGTCCGCCGGCAGCTCCCGACACAGGGCCGAGGGCGGTCTCGGCTGGGATCCCGGCTTCCTACCGGTGAACAGCTCGTACATCACCGCGCCCAAGGAGTAGATGTCGCTGGCCGGGGTCACGGCCCGGCTGTCCACCTTCTGCTCGGGGGACATGTAGGCCAAGGTTCCCATCACGACCCCGGCCTGGGTGGCGTCCGACACCCGGGACTCGTCCGCGAACTGGGCGATCCCGAAGTCCAACACCCGGGCGTTGCCGTCCACGTCCACCAGGATGTTGCCCGGCTTGATGTCCCGGTGGATCACTCCGTTCTTGTGGGCGTAGGCCAGGGCCTTGCAGACCTGGGTCATCAGGTCCAGCTTGCGATTCGTGTCGAGCCCGCCCTCCTGGATGAGCCGGGCCAGGTCCGTGCCCTCCACGTACTCCATGACGAAGTAGGGCCGTCCGTCCCGAGTGAGCCCCCGGTCGATCACGTGTATGATGTTGGGGTGGGCCAGACGGGCGATAATGAGCGACTCCCGGCGGAACCGCTCGCGCAGCTCGGGGTCGTCGACCAAGCTTTGGGAGATCACCTTCACGGCCACCGGCCGGTCCAAGGAGGTCTGCACGCCCTTGTACACCGTGGCCATGCCCCCCTGGCCCAGCCTGCCTACGATCCGATATGGTCCGACGTCCTTCATTCGCAGCCTCGCGTTCGGGGAACCCAGGCTTTCTGAACGGCTACCCGCAGGAAAAACTCAAGCCCGATCCCTTCCCCCCGATGTTGCAACGCGGTATGGATACCCCAAGCGTGAGTTCATCCGCTGGCTCCCCTACCCTCTGTCGGCGTGAGGGGGTGGATTTCGAAGAGAGGACGACCCCATGGCCAAGCCCGACGCCCCCGACCGAATCCTGATCAAGAAGTACGCCAACCGCCGGCTCTACGACACCCGCAACAGCCGGTACGTGAACCTGCGGCAGATCGCCGAGCTGGTGAAGGACGGGCACACCGTGGAGGTGGTGGACGCCACCACCGGAGAGGACCTCACCAAGGTGATCCTCACCCAGATCATCCTGGAGGAGGAGAAGGACCGCAGGGATCTTCTCCCCGTGGGTTTCCTCCACCAGCTCATCCAGTACGGCGAGTCGGCCTACGAGCAGTTCCTGGAGAGCGTGTTCTCCGCCGGCATGGCTGCCTACCGAAACGCCCAGCAGCAGATGGAGAGCGTGTGGCGGACCTGGATGGGCCCGTGGGCCCCCCCGCCCTCTCCCACCCAGGAGATCGAGGCCCTCAAGGCCCGTATCGCCGAGCTGGAGGCCCGCCTGGCGAAGAAGCGCTGAGCCGCGCCCGACTCCCACCGCGGACCACCGTTTTTTCCCTTGACACCGCCCCCGTGCGTGTGCAGGATTTCCTGCAAACCAAGCCTTTCGCAGGAGCCCCTGCCTTGCCCAGCCGCTCGCGCCCCCGGGACCGCGTGCTCGCCTTCGCCCAGGCCCACCCCGAAGAGGCCAGCTACCTCACCGCCAGGGAGCTGGGCGAGCGGCTGGGGATCAGCGAGTCCACCGTGATTCGGGCGGTCCAGGCCTCCGGCTTCTCCGGCTACCCCGAGTTCCAACGACGGCTCCGCCAGAACCTGGTGGGTCGGCGCACCACCGTGGAGCGGTTCACGATCCACGGGGACCCCCTCTCCCGGTCCTTCTCCCGCGACATCGAGAATCTCAGAGAGACGTGGACCGACATGCCCAAGGGCGAGTTCTGGAAGGCCGCCCACCTGCTGGCCGGCGCCCAGAGGGTGTGGGTGTTCGGGCTGCGCATGTCCCACGCCACGGCCGTGGTGCTGGAGCTGGGGCTGTCGTTCCTCGGCGTGAACGCGAGGCTCCTGGCTCCCCGCACGGCCGACGTGTGGGACCAGTTCGCCCGGGTGGCGCCCGGCGACGTGGTGGTGGCCATCAGCTTCCCCCGGTACACCCGCATCGCCGTGGAGGGCGCGGCCCTGGCCCGGCGGCAGGGGAGCACGGTGGTGGCCATCACCGACGGCCCAGACTCCCCCTTGGCCCCCCACGCCCACGTGCTGCTGCCGGCGGCCTACGGGATCGACGGGTACGTGGAGAGCTTCACCGCCTCGATCAGCCTGGCCCAGGCCCTGCTCCTGGCGGTGGGCGAGGTGCGGGGCGACGACGGGCTCAAGGCTCTGGAGGCCCGGGAAGAGATCTGGGAACGGCAGAACGTCTACTGGAACCCCGAAGGAGAGGGGTAGCCGGCCCCTTCCCTGGGCTTCCGGCACCCTGTAGCCATCGGAGGACGCAAGCGTTGGAACCGCTCATCGTCACCGCCGCGGTCACCGGAAGCCGAACCCCCCGCGAGAAGTGCCCCCACATCCCGATCCTGCCCGAGGAGATCGCCGACGCGGCCGTGGAGGCCGCGCGGGCCGGCGCGGCCGTGGTCCACATCCACGTGCGCGACCCCAAGACCGGTGTGGGCACCCAAAACGAGGGGCTCTACCGTCGGGTCCTCGACCGGATCGCCGCGGCCGGGGTGGACCCGGTGATCTGCCTGACCACCAGCGGCATTCCCGGCCGCAACCTGGCCTACGAGGCCCGGTTCATCCCCCTGCGTTTTCGGCCCGAGCTGGCCAGCTTCGACGCAGGCAGTCTGAACGTGGGTGACGGGGTGTTCCTGAACCCCCCGGAGTTCCTGAGAGACCTGGCTCGCCGAATGGCGCAGGTCGGGACCAAGCCGGAGCTGGAGATCTTCGACACCGGGATGATCGGCAACTGCCTCCGGCTCCGGGACGAGGGCCTGCTGGCCCCCCCCCTCCACTTCCAATTCGTGCTGGGCGCTCCCGGGGGGGCCCCGGCCACCCCCAAGGCCCTGCTCCACATGATGGAGTCGATCCCGCCGGGGTCCACCTGGAGCTCCATCGGCATCGGAAAGGGCCATCTGCCGATCCTGCTCACCACCCTCGCCCTGGGAGGGCACGTGCGGGTGGGTCTCGAGGACAACATCTACTACCAGCGCGGCGTGCTCGCCCGGTCCAACGCCCAGCTGGTGGAGCGGGTGGCGCGGCTGGCCCGGGAAATCGGCCGGCCCCTGGCTACCCCGGACGAGGCCCGCCGCCTCCTCTCGCTTCCCCGGGCCGGGGCCGGCCCACGGCCCAACCCCTGACGGAGGGGCACCATGGCTGTTGCTCTGGCGACCCAACCCAAGACCCCCGATCCCTCGCCTCGCCCGGACCGGACCGAGGAGCCGGCCGGGGCGGACCACGTGTTCTACCGCAGCCCGGGTAAGCGCTACCCCAAGGCCGTGCGCGCCGAAGGGGTGTGGATCTGGGACGAGACCGGCCGGCGCTACCTCGACGGATCATCGGGGGCCTGCGTGGTGGCCATCGGACACGGCGTTCCCGAGATCCGGCAGGCCGCCCTGGCCCAGTTCGACCGGATCGCCTTTGCCCACGGCTCCCAGTTCACCACCGAGGCCTGCCAGGAGATGGCCGCCCGGGTGGCGGCGCTGTCGTCCGCCCCGGAGCTGGACAAGGTGTACTTCGTCTCCGGCGGATCCGAGGCAGTGGAGACCGCGGTGAAGATGGCCCGGCAGTACTGGCGGGAGCAGGGCATGCCCGAGCGCTACAAAGTGATCAGCCGGTGGACCGCCTACCACGGCAACACCGCCGGCGCGCTGGCCCTGGGCGGCCACACGGGGCGTCGGGCCCCGTACATGCCCCTGATCCTCCACACCCCTCACATCGAGCCGTGCTACTGCTATCGGTGTCCGTTCCACCGCAGCCCGGCCACCTGCGCGCTGGAGTGCGCCGAGGCCTTGGAACGCACGGTCCGGTACGAGGGCCCGGACTCCATTGCGGCCTTCATCGCCGAGCCCGTGGTAGGGGCCACGGCCGGGGCCCTGGTGCCGCCGGATGGGTACTGGCCCCGAATCCGGGAGATCTGCGACCGCTACGGCATCCTTCTGGTGGCCGACGAGGTGATGACCGGGGTGGGCCGCACCGGCCGCTCCCTGGCCTTGGAGCGGTGGGGCGTGCACGCCGATCTGGTGGTGTTGGCCAAAGGGCTGTCGTCGGGGTACGCGCCCATCGGGGCCGTGCTGGTCCACCGGAAGGTCCACGACGCCATCCGGGAAGGGTCGGGCCGGTTCGTGCACGGCCACACCTACGGCCAGCACCCGGTCAGCATGGCCGTGGGCGCGGCCGTGTTGAGATACATGGAGGAGCACGATCTGGTAGCCCGGGCCGACGCGATGGGAAGGATCCTCCTGGCCCGGTTGCGCCAGGAGCTGGGGCATCACCCCCACGTGGGTGACATCCGGGGGGTGGGCCTGTTCGCGGGCGTGGAGATGGTGTCCGACCGGGAGACCCGCGAGCCGTTCCCGGCCGAGGCCCGGGTGGCCGAGCGGGTGGGGGCCGAGGCGTTTCGCCTGGGGCTCGTGACCTATCCGGGCAGCGGCTCGGTGGACGGGACCCGGGGTGATCACATCCTGCTGTGCCCCCCGTTCGTGATCTGCGAGACCGAGATCGACCTTTTGGTGTCGATCCTAACCGAGGCGGTGGAACGGGTCACGGGCGGTCAAAGCGCTTGATTCGAGATCAAAACAGGTTTTTACTGCTCCGGGGGCAGCAAGCGCGTTTCCGTGCTCCGAGCCGGGGGAGCAAGGGAAGAGGCGCAGGTCCCTGCGGCACGGTAAGCACCGACCCGGCACGAACCGGAGCCGGGAGATCGGAACAAGCTTGACACCGTGGACCGGTTCGGGTACATGAACCGCCCTGTTTGACCACATCAAATGGTTTTCGTCACGGGCCCCTGGCCCACAACGGTAAGGAGGGAAGGTCATGAGGAAGCTCGCCGTGTTGGCCCTGGCCCTGGGCGTGTCGGCCTTGGGTCTCACCACTGACGCCTCCGCCCGGATGCGTTACGTCACCATCGGCACCGGAGGGGTGACCGGGGTGTACTACCCCACCGGTGGAGCCATCAGCAAGATGGTCAACAAGAAGCGCAAGGAGTACAACCTGCGGGTCACCGTGGAGTCCACGGCCGGCTCCGTGTTCAACGTGAACGCCATCATGAACGGGGACCTGGAGTTCGGGATCGTCCAGTCGGACCGCCAGTACCAGGCGTGGAACGGGCTGGCCGAGTGGGGAGGCAAGCCCCAGAAAAAGCTTCGGGCGGTGTTCTCGATCCACCCCGAGTCGGTGACCCTGGTGGCGGCGGTGGACGCAGGCATCAAGACCATCTACGACCTCAAGGGCAAGACCGTCAACATCGGCAACCCCGGGTCCGGCCAGCGGCAGAACTCCATCGACGCCTTGGCTGCGGCCGGCATCGACTGGAAGAAGGACATCCGGGCCGAGGGGCTGAAGGCGGCCGAGGCTCCCGGGATGCTCCAGGACGGCCGGATCGACGCGTTCTTCTACACCGTTGGCCACCCCAGCGGCGCGATCAAGGAGGCCACGGCCGGCGCCCGCAAGGTGCGGTTCGTGGAGATCCCGGCCGAGGTGGTGAAGAAGCTCACCGAGAAGTACCCCTACTACGCCGCATCGAAGATCCCGGTAGAGTTCTACCCCGGGGCCGAGAACAAGCAGGACGTGCCGACCTTCGGCGTGAAGGCCACCTTCTGCACCTCCATCGACGTGCCCGAGGACATCGTGTACGCGATCACCAAGGAGGTGTTCGAGAACTTCGACGAGTTCAAGAAGCTCCATCCGGCCTACAAGGTTCTCACCAAGGAGAGCATGCTCGAGGGCCTGAGCGCTCCCCTACACCCGGGCGCCGAGAAGTACTTCCGGGAGGCCGGTCTGCTGAAGTAGACGTCCTGCCCGCGGGGGAGGGCCTCGAGCCCTCCCCCGCCTTTCCTCGCCCGGGCTCACTCTCCTGACCCACGCTTTCCAACCCGACCATCCGGCAGGGAGACCGCCATGTCCGTGCCCCCCGCTGACCTGGAGACCACCGACCAGAACCTGGCTCAGCGCCTCAAGGAGGAAGAGGAGCTGGGACTGCGCCGGCCCCACGGCTGGCAGCGTTGGCTCGTGCCCGCCATCGCGCTGACATGGAGCGCGTTCCAGCTCTCCCTCGCCAGCTGGCTCCTCCTGGACTCCACCTACGTGCGGGCCATCCACCTGGCCTTTGCCTTTGCCATCGTGTTCCTGTCGTACCCCACGCTGCGGCGCACGGTACGCATCCCGGGGCTCCGGTGGCTGGGCGAGAAGCGCAGGATCCCGGGGATCGACATGGCCCTGGCCCTGGCCGCTGTGGTCTCGGCCGTGTACATCGCCTGGGACTACGAGGGCGTGTCGGCCCGCATCGGCATCCCCAACACCCAGGACATCGTGTTCGGCATCGTGCTCGTGGTGTTCCTGCTCGAGGCGGCCCGCCGGGTGCTCGGGCCGGCCATGCCGATCATCGCCGGCGCGTTCACCCTGTATGCCTTCTTCGGGCCGTACATGCCGGACGTGATCGCGTTCAAGGGCGTGAGCCTCGATCGGTACGTGAGCCAGATCTCCATGAGCACCGAGGGGATCTACGGAATCCCCCTGGACGTGTCGGCCACCATCGTGTTCCTGTTCGTGCTGTTCGGCTCCATGCTCGAGAAGGCAGGGGCGGGCCGGTTCTTCATCGATCTGGCCATGAGCCTGCTGGGGCGGTACAAGGGCGGGCCGGCCAAGGCCGCGGTGATGTCGAGCGGGCTCACCGGCCTCGTGTCGGGCTCGTCCATAGCCAACGTGGTGACCACCGGGACATTCACGATCCCCCTCATGAAGAAGGTGGGATACCCCCCCACCAAGGCCGCGGCCATCGAGGTGGCGGCCAGCACCGACGGCCAGATCATGCCACCGATCATGGGGGCGGCGGCGTTCATCATCGCCGAGTACGTGAACGTCTCGTACCTGGAGGTGGTCAAGGCTGCGGCCATCCCGGCCTTCGCCTCCTACGCCACCCTGTTCTACCTAACCCACATCGAGGCCTCGAAGCTCGGGCTCCGGGGGCTTCCCAAGGCGGACCTGCCCCGGTTCCGACAGACTCTGGTCTCGGGTCTCCACTACCTGATCCCGCTCCTCGTTCTCCTCTACGAGCTGATCATCCCCCGTCACTCCCCGGACCTGGCCGCGTTCCGTGCCATCCTGGTGCTCGCCGCGGTCATGCTGCTTCAGCACCCGATCCGGGCCTGGCGGACCGGGGGGGACATGGGCGCGGCCCTACTGCGCTCCGGCGCAGAGATCCTGGACGGGCTGATCTCGGGGGCCCGAAACATGGTCAGCGTGGCCGTGGCCACGGCAGCCGCCGGCATCATCGTGGGCGTGGTGACCATGGGGCTCGGGGGTCTCATCACCGACGTGATCGACACCCTGAGCCAAGGGAACATCTACCTGATGCTCGCGATCACGGCGTTCGCCAGCCTGATCATGGGTATGGGCCTTCCGACCACAGCCACCTACATCGTGATGGCGGCCCTCACCGCCCCGGCCATCGTGCAGATCGCCGAGTGGAACGGGCTGTTCGTGCCGATCATCGCGGCCCACCTGTTCTGCTTCTACTTCGGGATCCTGGCCGACGACACCCCGCCGGTGGGCCTGGCCGCCTACGCGGCCGCAGCGATCGCCAAGAGCCCGCCGATCCCCACCGGGCTCCAGGGGTTCATGTACGACATCCGCACCGCCATCCTGCCGTTCATGTTCATCCTGAACCACGACCTGATCCTGTGGGGGATCGACAGCTGGCCCCAGGGGCTCATGATCTTCGCGGCCACCTGCATCGGGGCGTTCGCCTTTGCCTCGGCTACCCAAGGGTGGTTCATCACCTGGAACCGGTGGTACGAGGTGCCGCTGCTGCTCCTGGTGACCCTGATCATGATGCGCCCCGACTGGACCAGCAGCCTGGTGGGCATCCCCCGTGAGCAGCGCTACTGGATGTACCTGGTGGGGCTGGCGGTGTGGGGGCTGGTGTACCTGCTGCAGAAACCCCGGGTGGCTCGGACCGCCCCGAGCCCGGCCTAACCCGCATGATTCATGAAGCCTTCTGCTGCAACCGCCGATTGCACGCCATCTCGGGGCGTGCTCGCGCCTTGGGGCTCAGCGTACCGTCCCGTACGCCTGCGCCCCTCGTTGCTGCGCTTGCCCCGACCTGACGCACACTCGACGGTTTCGCGACGAACGCTCATGAATCATGTGGGCTAACGGAGGTGCCCCGTGATTCCCGTGTACAAGACCATTTTGTACGCCACCGACCTCTCCCCCAACGCGGCCCAGGCGTTCCGACACGCGGTGAGCCTCGCACGGCATTACGACGGCAAGATCCACATCCTTCACGTGCTCCCCGAGGTGGACTCGGCGGTCGTCAACTACGTGTCCACCGTGATGGGTGAGGGCCGGCTCGGCGCGTTCGAGGTGGAGCACAAGCGCGAGGTGGTCGAGGAGATCGAGCGCAGGCTCGCCCGGTTCGCCGAGCAGGAGCTGCCCGACCATCCGGAAGACCGGGCCCGGGTGGCCGGAATCCTCGTGAGCCACGGCGACCCCGCCGTCCAGATCCTCGAGGCGGCCGAGGACGTGGATGCCGACCTCATCGTGATGGGTAGCCACGGCAAGGGCCGGCTGCGGCACGTGTTCCTGGGCACCGTGGCCGAGCGGGTGCTCCGGAAGTCCCGCCGACCCGTGTTCGTGTCGAGGCTGGTGGAGTGAGACGTGCGGACGTCGGGACGTTAGGACGTCCGCACGTCCACACGTCCCAGCGGCAGCTCCACCGGGGCGAACCGCACGAAGTCCGCGCTCACCAGGTAGTAACGCACGCCGTTCTTCTCGCCGTAGGGGTTCTCGAACCGATCCCACCCAGTGCCATGGAGGTGGCCGAACACGCACAGGTCCACCCGATGCCGTTCGAGCAGCCGGGTGACCGGCGTGTCCTCCAGCCGGGGGGAGGTTGGGGGGAAGTGGAGCAAGGTCACTCGAAACGCCGTGCCGTCGGGCAACGATCGCAGGGCACGCTCCAGACGACGCAGCTCCCGCTCGTAGATGCGCCGATCCTCCTCCTCGCCCCGGATACCGTGGAGTCGGGCGTCCTCGCCGGGCAGGTGGCCCATCAGGGGCGAGAAGTCCAGGTTCGGGTCCACCCAACCCCGGGCACCGGCGAACCCTACCCCTTCCAGGGTCGTCCCCTCCCCCTGGATCGCAAACGCTCCATCGGGTAGCATCCGGCGCACCCGGGACGTGGAGGTCCACCAGTAGTCGTGGTTACCCTTGACCAGGATCTTGCGGCCGGGCAGCGTCCCCAGCCAGGCCAGGTCGGGCTCGGCCTCCACGGGCTTCAGGGCCCAGGAGAGGTCCCCCGGCAGGCACACCACGTCCCCCGGGGCCACCCGCTCCTGCCAGGCCCGGGCGATCCGGCCGGGATGGTCCCGCCAGTGGTCGCCGAACACGTCCATGGGCTTCGGTTTTCCGAACGAAAGGTGCAGGTCCGCAATGGCCCAGATCCGCATGCGCACTCCTCCCGAGGCGTTCGAAGACCCCCTTTATACGGATTTCGGCCCCACCGCGCGACTCCTGCCCGCGGGATACGAGGTCACGGTCCGCCGCCTCACGGTGGCCGGCCGAACAATCCGGCTGCTTCAGCCGGCCGATCCCAACGCCTTGGCCGATCGGGTGGACCCCCGGGCGTTCGAGGAGGACGAGCGGTTTCCGTACTGGGCCGAGCTGTGGGCCTCTGGGGTGGCCCTGGCCGAGTTCCTACTGTCGACAAACCGGGTGGTGCCGGGGGTCGGGGCGGTGGAGCTGGGGTGCGGCCTGGGGCTTGTGGGCACGGCCGCGGCCCTGGCCGGGGCCCAGGTGGTGTTTACCGACTACGACCCCGATGCCCTGGGGTTCGCCCGGGCCAACCACGGCCTGAACCTGGGCCGCCCCGGCGAGGTCCGGATGGTGGACTGGCGTGAGCCTCCGACGGACCTGGTCGCACCACTCGTGCTCGCGGCCGACGTGCTCTACGAGCACCGGTTCCTGGACCCCTTCCTCGACACCCTGAAAGCCGTGCTGGCCCCCGGGGGCCGCGCCTTCGTGGCCGAGCCGGGGCGGAAGATCGCAGAGGGTGCGGTGGAGCGCCTGGATCGGGAGGGGTTCCGGAGGGAGCTTCACCTGTTGGAGATCGGGTGGCAGGGGGCGAGCCACGGGGTGTGGGTGCATGAAATAGGCTGGGAGGCTAGGAGGCTGGGAGGCTAGGAGGCCGGGAAGCTGGAACGCTCGCTCCCGGCTCCCCTTTCCGTCCCTCGGCCCCCTCGGGTCCCTTGCCCCGCCCCACGAGAACTCTCGGTTTGGACGCAACTCGGTATCAGTGGGAGGTGGGAAGGCCCGCGAGTATCCGGTCGTGGGTTCCCACCAGGGGGATCAGGTCGCCCGGGCCGGAGCCGGACACGGGCAGGCGCACCGTGACTCGGGCCCCGCCCTCGGGGCGGTTCGCGGCCTCGATGGTCCCGCCGTGGTCGGCCACGATGCCCTGACACTCCGACAGCCCCAGACCCGCGCCCTGGCCCACCTCCCGCGTGGTGAAGAAGGGGTCGAACACGTGGGGGAGCACCTCGTGGGGGAACCCCGGCCCCGTATCCTCCACCCGTACCTCCACCTGGTCGGCCTCGGGGTCGTGTCGGCCGTGGATCCGAACCTCCCCTCGCTCCCCCACCGCCCGCAAGGCGTTGTCCAGCAACGCCGCAAGGAGCGACTCCAGCCGGTCGGCCTGCCCCCTCACCCGGGGCAGACCGCCGGGGGGGCAGTCCCGCACCACCCGCACGCCTTCCGGAACGGTCAACCCCGACAGGACCCGGGTGCAGACCCCTGCAAGGTCCACCGGCACCTTCCCCCCAGACCGAAGCCGGGCGAACTCCTGGAGCCGCCGTAGAATCTCCGCAGCCCGGTGGGCCTGCTCGTTGACGATCTCGAGCTTCCGGCGCAACCCCGGGTCCTCACAGTGCAACAACGCAACCTCGGCCGCGCCTGCGATAGCCGAGAGGGGGTTGTTGAGCTCGTGGGCCGCTCCGGCCACCAGCCGGACCAGGGAGAAGGTCTTCTCGGCCCGGGCGGCCTGGGCCCAGGCCCTCCGGATCGGCGAGAGGTCCACGGCCACGCACACCCGGTTCCCGTCTCCCACGGGGTAGACCGAAAACCGATACTCCGGCCCCAAGCACGGGCACCCCACCAGCCTGCTCTCCCCATCGGGTAGCCCCGAGAGGCACGCTTGGCAGTCCGCCCTCCCGAACACCTCCCCGCAGGGCCGGTGCACGATCTCCGGGAACCCCCGGCCGATCTTCCGGGCCACGGCGCGGTTGGCCCGAAGCACCGTGCCCGCGGGATCCACCACCCATACCAGCTCCCCCACCGCGTCAAAGGTGGACTCCCACACGCGTTTGCCCTCGGCAACCTGGGTGAACAGCCTCTCCAGGTCCCGGTAGGCCCGCACGTGCTCGGCCACCGAGCGCACGGTCAGGAGCACCCATCGGCGCGGCCCTCGACCCTCCACAGGGCTCAGGAGCACGTCATGGACCAGGTACGATCCGTCGGGCTCGCGCAGAGGCAGGAGCTCCGAATGAAGCAGGGCCGAGAGGAACCGGTACCCGCCCGTACCCGCCACCTCCTCAAGGTCAGGCTCGTGGCCTTCGAAAAAGGCCGGGGCCACCTCGGCGATGGGACGGCCCACAACGGCCCGCGTCCCAAGGCCAGAGGCCCGGGCGATCCAGGCGTTCCACGCCCGCACCCGAAGCCTGGAGTCCAGCAACACCAGGCCCACGCCGGCCCCCTCGACGATCAGCCGTGCGGCCTCCTCACGGGTCAGGGCGGGTGTCACGGGGCCCCCTCCAGCAGGGCCAGGATCTTGTCCAGGGATGGGGCCTGCAGAGCCATCTCCCCCCTCATGAGCGCCATCTCCTCCCGAAGCAGCCGGAGCTGGCGAGCCGCCTCGGTGAGGGTGAACTCCCGCAGGGCCAGGGCCGTGACATCGTACACCAGGAGTACGGCGCCCTCGGTCTCCTCCCCTTTGCGTAAGGAGAGGCTCTTCACCTCCTGGTAAAACGGGGCATCCGTGTCAGGCCAAGGCTCCCGAAGAGGGAACAACCCCCGGTGGAACGCGTGGCTGAAGGTTACCGGAACCCCTTGCTCCACCACGCTCTTCAGCCGGTCCAACGCGCCGTCATCGGACAGGCGGGGGAAGGCCTCCCCGAGGGACCGCCCTTCCACCCGGTCGGCCGCCAGGCCGGGGGTGCGGGCCATCCAAGGGTTCCGGTAGGTGACGGTGAGCAGGCGGTTCACGAGCACGATGCCCGCGTCCAGTTGCTCGACCACCTGCTCCCACAGCTCGGCCCGGCCCCTCATGTGGCCCACCTCCCGGCGGTGGTGGTCAGCAGCCGGTCCACGGCCGCGGCCAGCGCCCGAACCGAGTCCACCCCCACCACGATGGCGAGGTGCCCGTCCACAGCCCGGGCCCTCACCCGAAACCGGCTTCCCACCAGCAGGCAGATTCGGCTCCGATCCCCGTTGTCGTCGTTCCCCTGAAGCATGGGCCGCAGACTCTGCACCGCCGCGTGGGGCACAAGGGACGAGAACCGGATCTTCAGCAGGTTCGACAGGCTCCCAAGACACGCGTTGATCACGATGTTCCCCACCTCCATCAACGCAGCCCGCTCCAGCTCGGAGAACCGGGCCAGGGTCATGGGCCGGCCCACCAAGAGCTCCAGGAGGTCGCGGGCGCTCGGAAGAGGCAGGAACAGGATGGCGTCGCCGGCCACCTCCCCCTCGAACATCTGGAGCACGGTGCACACCTCCTGGTCCGCCACCCCCCCGAGGTGCTCGTCGAGCTGACCGATGGCCAGGACCTCGACCCGGGGCACCTCCAGGACAACCCGGTCCCCGGTGAGCCGGGACAGGCTTGCCGCAGCCCGTCCCATCCCCAAACTCATCATCTTGGCCAGGGCCCCCTTGTGGCTCGCCGAGAACTCAGTCATCGCGTCAGGCTCCTGGTGCCTCGAGCCGGCGCCGCAGGTGATCCGCCAGGGGCTCGACGGTCTCGCAAGGCTCCAGCCCCAAGAGCCCGATCCTCCCCACCACCCGGCGGGCAAGGGCCCAGACAGAGTCGTCCATGGTGGGCACCTCGGACATGGAGCCTGCTCCTTCTCCCCGACGCAGCGGTTGCACCGCCCAGGGGTGGGGAGACCTCATTGCGGTCGGGCATCGCGCCTCACCTCCCGGGCCAAAAGCTGCCCCAAGGCTCGGCGGGTGGGGGGTTTGCGGAGGAACGGCACCTCGGGACGAAGATCGTCGGGCTCGGAGAACCCGCTCAAGAGCACCACCGACACCGTGTCGTTTCGTTCCCGCAGGGCTCGCAACAGGTCCAGCCCGCCCATCCGGGGCATGGACACGTCGGTGAGCACCACGTCCACCTTGCTCCCCTTCACCCGTTCCAGGGCGTCCCGACCGTCGGCCGCGGTCTCCACCCGGTAACCCAGGCTCTCCACCAGGGCCGCCGTGATCTCCCGCACCGCCGGGTCGTCGTCCACCACCAGCACCCGCTCGCCCCGGCCCATGGGGACCACCTCGGGCTTACTCCTCGCTCCCTCGGCCGGTCGCGCAGCCCGAAGGGGCAAAAACACCCGCACCATGGTTCCTCGGCCGGGCTCGCTCTCCAGCTCCACCCGACCTCCGTGCTGGTTCACGATGCCGGCCACCTGCGCGAGCCCCAGACCGGTTCCCTGCCCCGTATCCTTGGTGGTGAAGAACGGCTCAAACACCCGTTCCCGGATCTCGGGGAGGATGCCGGCCCCGGTGTCGCTTACCCCCAGCTCGGCCCACCCCGTCCCCTGGTCGGAGGGGGTCGTGCGCAAGCTCAGGGTCAACGTGCCCCCATGGGGCATGGCGTCGCGGGCGTTGACCGCCAGGTTCACGAGCACCTGCTGAATCTCCACGGCCGCCCCCTCAATCCGGACGTCGGAAGCGTCAAGGTGCGTCACCACCCGGATCTCGTCGGGCAGCGTGCGCTCCAACATCTTGGCCGTCTCTTTGACCAGGGGAACCAGGTTGAGAGGCACCTTCTCCGACCCGGTGCCCCGGCTGAAGTCGAGCACCTGGCGGACCAGGTCCGCAGCCCGGAACCCCACCCGCACCAGGTCGTCGAGCCGGGCTCGGGCCCTCTCGGACAGCCCCCTCTCCTGGGAGGCCAACTCGGCGTACCCGGTGATGGCCAGTAACAGGTTGTTGAAGTCGTGGGCGATGCCGGCCGCCATCTGCCCTACGGCGGCCAGCCGGTCCTGGTGGGCTGCCTGCTCCCGGAGCCGGCGCTCCTCGGTCACGTCCCGAAGGACCAGGGCCCACAGCACCCCCTCGGCCCGGGTCTCGATCGGGTGGGTGCTGAGCACGAACCACCGGTTCCGGTCGGGTGAGCGCAGCTCCACCTGCCGCCCCTCCGGGCTCAGGAGCTCAACCAACGGCCGCTCCCCCAGGTGCCGGACCTCCCGCTCCGGCTCGGCGCCCAGGGCCTCAAGGGCCTCGCGGCCGGCCCGGTTGGCGGCCAGGACCCGGCCCGGGGCTGTGGCCAGCACCAGGCCCACCGGCACGGCGTCCATGAGGTTCTCCAGCCTCCGGCGGGCCGCCTCCGCCGCTTCCTGGGCCTCCTTGTAAGGGGTAACATCCTGGGCCACCGCGATCCGGACCCTTTTGCCCATCCACTCGAACGGCCCCACCCGCAGGCTCGCCCAGAACACCGTACCGTCCTTTCGGAGCGCCCGGACCTCGTACTCGCCCTCGAACCCCGCCCGGATTCGGGCGCGGACCAGCTCCCGCTCCTCGGGTACGACCAGGTCCAGGGGATGGAGGTCCAGAAGCTCTTCGCGGCCGTACCCCAGGATCTCTCCGGCCGCCCGGTTGATATCGAGGATCCGCTCCCCGTCGTGGACGAAGATGGCTTCCCGGGTGGCGTCGGCCAAGGTGCGGTACCGGACTTCGCTGCGTTCCAGGCTTTGGCGCGCCGCAACCCGCTCGTCGATGCACCGGGCCGCACCCTCGAAGTACAGCAGCCGGCCCCCCTCGTCCCGCACGGCCCGGGCGTTCACCGAGATCCAGCTCGGCCTGCCATCGGCCCGCCGGATCCGCACGTGCCAGTCGCGCACCTCGTCCCGAGCCCGCAGCTCGGCCTCGAACCGCTCCCGGTCGGCCGGGTCCAGGTAGAACTCGTCCACCCGCCTCCCGAGGGGCTCCTTCCGGCTGGGCACCCCTAAGATCTCGGTCATGGCAGGGTTCACGTCCAGGAACGTGCCGTCGGGCCGGCGCCGGAACAGGCCGATCGGGACCCGCTCGAACAGCTCCCGGTACCGCTGCTCGGCCCGGGCCCGCCCCAGCCGGTCCGCCCGAGCCGCCTGGGCCCGACGGGCGGCTCCGACCACCCGGTCCACGCACACCACATGGGCGCAGGGGGCTACGAAATCCGGCCGGGCCCGGTGGCGTTGGCAGGCTTGGTCAAAGGCTGTGGGGCAGAGCAGAAAGATAGGAAGGTCTGGATCGGCCGATCGCAGCTCGAGCACGAACCGCTCCACCGATCGGCAGTCGTCGTCCGGCGCGATCAGAAGAACCGCCTCCCAGGCTTCGGGATCGAAATCCCACCCCGGTCGGGCATCCGCGCCGTACACCCCCACCACCAGGTTCGGGTCGCCCCCCCTTAGTTCCTCGGCTGCCTTGCGGGCCCGCTCCTCGAGCCCCCAGATGAGGATGCGGCTGCAATCCATCGGATCGATTTCCCCCTACACCGATCGAGGATCCCTGCGACTGTCATCGGCAGGTGGGCCCGGAAAGTTGAACCCCGGCCCGACGCTCAGCGCGGAAAGCCCGGGCCTTCGCAGCCCTGGGCTCCCGGCCTATCTCAGGTTCTGCCGGTACCAGGCGATGGCCTCGGCAAGGCCCTGGCGCACGTCGTAGGCCGGCCGGTACCCCAGATGCTCCCGGGCCCGCGAGATGTCGGCCAGGCTGTGCTTCACGTCCCCCGGTCTCGGCGGTCCGTACCGCGGCTCGAGGTTGCTGCCCAGCAGTTCCGCGATCTCCTGGTACAGCTCGTTCAGGCTGATCCTCTCGCCGTAGGCCACGTTGTAAACCTTGCCGCAGGCCTCCCGCGGCGCCTGGCAGGCCCGGAGGTTGGCCTGCACCACATCGGCGATGTAGGTAAAGTCGCGGGTCTGCTCGCCGTCGCCGTAGATCTCAGGAGGCTCTCCCCTGAGCAGGGCCGACACGAACTTGGGAATCACGGCGGCGTACGTGCTGAAGGGGTCCTGGCGCTTTCCGAACACGTTGAAGTACCGCAGGCTCACGGTCTCGAGCCCGTAGAGCTCGAAGAACAGCCGGCAGTACTCCTCGCCCGCCAGCTTGGTCAGCGCGTAAGGGCTCAGGGGCTGGGGCACCATGGCCTCCACCTTGGGGAGGGTGGGGGTGTCGCCGTAGGCCGACGAGCTCGCCGCGAACACGAACCGGCGGGCCCCGGCCTCCCTCGCCGCCACCAGGAGGTTCAGGGTGCCGGTCACGTTGCACTCATTGGACAGAACCGGATCCTCGATGCTCCGGGGCACTGAGCCCAGGGCTGCTTCGTGCAGCACGAACTCCACCCCTTCGCAGGCCCTTCGGCAGGCATCGGGATCCCTCACGTCGCCCTTGACGAACTCCAGCCCGTCCAAGCCCTGGAGATTCTCCGGCTTTCCGGTCAGAAAATTATCGAGCCCCCGGACCCGGTGGCCCTGGGCCAGGAGGGCCTCGGCTAGGTTGGACCCGATGAAACCGGCCACGCCGGTGACCAGGAACGTTGCCATGGGATCTCCTTGTTGGGATGGGAAGCCTCAGGGACCCAAGGGACGAAAGGGGCCTGAGACCCACGACCGACCTTTTTCACAGGGACCAGTAATAGAGCCCCAAGCTTTCCGCTTCGGTCCGATCGTAGCGCATCTTGACATCGGCCAGCACGCCGCGGCCGTTCTCACGATAGAAGCCCTTGAGGCGACTCAAGGTCAGGTCCCGGTAGGCGTCGTGGTCCACCGCGGCCACGATGCCGTCCACCGGGCCGGTGGCGTCCAGCGCCACCGGCCGCAACCCGAACTCCCGCTCGGCCTCGGCCGGATCGGCCAGGGGGTCGTGGGCCACCACATCCACCCCGTACTCCTGGAGCTCCCGGATCACGTCCTTCACCCGGGAGTTGCGCAGGTCGGACACGTTCTCTTTGAAGGTGAGCCCCATCACCAGAACCCGGCTTCCCTGAACCACCTTGCCGCACCGAATCAAGCCCTTCACCGTGTTCTCGGCCACGTACTTGCCCATGCCGTCGTTGATGGCCCGGCCGGCCAGGATCACCTGAGGCTGGTAGCCCAGCTCCTCGGCCTTGTAGGTGAGGTAGTACGGATCCACGCCGATGCAGTGCCCCCCCACCAAACCGGGGGTGAACCGGAGGAAGTTCCACTTGGTGCCGGCCGCCTCCAGCACGGCCCGGGTCTCGATGCCCATGCGGTTGAAGATCACCGACAGCTCGTTCATGAGCGCGATGTTCAGGTCCCGCTGGGTGTTCTCGATCACCTTGGCCGCCTCGGCCGTCCGGATGGTGGGCGCCCGGTGGACCCCGGCCTCCACCACCAGCTCATACACCCGTGCCACCACCTCCAGGGTGCCGGCGTCCTGCCCTGCCACCACCTTGACGATCCGCTCCAGGGTGTGCTCCTTGTCCCCAGGGTTGATCCGCTCGGGCGAGTACCCCACCCGGAAGTCCGTGCCGCACCTCAGCCCGGACTCTCGCTCGAGCACCGGTACGCACACCTCCTCGGTGACCCCCGGGTACACGGTGGACTCGTACGCCACCACCGTGCCCGGGGTGAGGTTTTGGCCGATGGCCCGGCTGGCCGCCACGATCGGCCCCAGGTCCGGCTTCTTGTGCCGGTCGATGGGCGTGGGAACGGCCACCACGATGAACGACGCTCTCCGGAGATCCCCCGGGTTCGTGGTGTACTCGATCCGGGTCGACGCGAGTTCCTCCCGGCCCAGCTCGCCGGTGGGATCTATGCCGCTTCGCAACGACTCCACCTTGGCCTCGCTCACGTCAAACCCCACCACCGACACCTTGCGTCCGAACGCCACGGCCAGGGGGAGCCCCACGTACCCCAGCCCCACCACGGCCAACGTTGCATCACCGGCCTGCAGCCGATCCGGAATCGACGAGAAATCGTGTGCCATGGAAGTTCCTTTCTATGCGTGATTGGGAGGCCAGCCCGCCTACCTCACCTGCTTCTCGGCCCGGAGGGCTGCCTCGACCTCCGGCCACAGGTCCTGACCCGCGGTGTTCAGGTACTCGCGAACCCGGTCCACCCGGAGCGGATCTCCGTAGCGCGACACGAGCACCGCGGCCCGCACCCGGGCCTGCCGGGGGAGGTCGGCCGACACGGCCCCTTCCACAGCGTCCCAGGCCTCGTTGGTGTCACACAGGGCCAGGCCCTCGACTGCGTGGAGCGCGACCCGGTCGTCCCGGTCTGCCCCTAAGGAATCCAACAGCGCCTTGCAGCCCGTCTCCCCCAGCATGGCCAGGGCCCGGGCCGCAAGCCACCCCACCTGGGGATCGTCGAGCATCTGGGCCAGGTCCGGTGCGGCCACCGGGTCCCCGATCTGGCCGAGCACCCAGCACGCTGCAGCCTTGCGGCCCGGGTTGTCAGCACGCAGCTCTTCCTCCAGAAAAGGCACCACCGCCGTGCCCAAGCGCTGAAGGATCTGAAACCGAAGGCTCATGGTGGGGTCGTTGGGGCTCGCGGAGAAGAACAGCTCGGGCTTTTCCGCACCCACCCGCTCCAGGGCCAGGCCGGCGAACCACCTCAGATCCTCGTCGCGCAAGGCCTGAAGAAGCGGCTCCACGGCCCGGGCCGTGCCCACGGCCACCAGCCCCGCCACGGCCGCGATCCGAACGGCCCGCACGGGGTGATCGAGCAGCTCAATCATCACCTTCTCGGCGCGGGGGTCACCGATGTCCCGGAGGACGTTGAGCGCCCGAACCCGCACGGCAGGCGGCCCGGTCCGGCACAGCTCCACCAACCGCTCCACCACAGGCTTCCCGAAATGGACCAGCGCCGCCCGGGCCGCTTCGGCGACCTGTTCGTCGTCGTCCCCCAGCCTCTCCGCCAGGGCGTCCACCACCCACACGGCGTCGTCCAGGTTCTCTGCCAGCTTGCCCAGGGAGAACGCGGCGTTCTTGCGCACCCGAGGGTCCTCGTCGTCCAGCACCCCCACCAGGGGCTCCACTGCCCTCAGGTCACCCAGCCCTCCCAGCAGGTAAGCGGCCTCCTGCCGCACCCGGGGGTCAGGGCTTTGGAGGGCCTGGATCACCGGCTCGGCGTTGTCCCGGGCGTATCGGAGGAGGGCCTCCACGATCATGCCGGAGAGTCCCTTGTTCTCCCGGACCAGGCGTCCCAACACGGCCTCCACGGCCCGGGGGCCTCCGATCTGGAGAAGCGCCGTGACCGCGTACATGCGTACCTCGTCCCGCGGGTCGTCCAGGTAGCGGATCAACGTGGGTACGGCGCGCCGATCCTGGATCTCGCCCAGCAGGTAAATGCAGTCGACGGTGGTTGCCTGATCCGCCTCCTCGAGGATCTCGATCAAAGGAGCCACGGCCTCGGACCCCATCCGAACCAGGGTGGCCCCGATGAGCCAGTTGTTGCGGGTGCGGCGCATCTCCGACACCAGCCGGGGCACGGCCCGGGGTCCTGTCTGGTGCAGCACCTCCATGGCCTCCAGTGCGGCCGGCAGGTCTTTGCCTTTGAGCACCTCGATCAGCGCCTCCAGGCGGCCGGCCTCGGTGGGGGCGGCCACGGCCCGGCGAACGGCCTCGGATCCCTGGGCACGGCCCCGGGGCAGGGTGCGCATCGCGGCACCGGCGCTCCACGCCATACACAAAACGAGGCCCAGGGCGAGCCGCTTTCGCCCCGGGCCTCGACAGACGAATCTCCACCCCATGGAACCGACTCCCTGCCCCCCTTCTCGGGCTGCGGCTAGGGTTTGCAGGTGGGATCGGCCAACAGCTCGTCGAGGACGAACGGCACCTCGCTGATGCCGTCCGCATAGTCTCCCACGTGGGCGTACCGGATCACCCCCTGACAGTCAATGATCACCTTGAGGGGGATCGGCCCGGACAGCCCGTAGATCTTGGTGGCTACCTCGAACTCGGTGTCCATGAGCATGGGGTAGGTCAGCTTGTACTTCTCGCGCAAGGTGCGGATCTTCTGCCGGTCCTTCTTGTCCCCCCGGCTCAAGGTGATGCCCAGGAGCTGGTAGCCCTTGTCCTTGTACTGGCGGTACTCCTCCTCCAGCCGGGGCATCTCGCCCTTGCAGATGTCGCACCAGGTGGCCCAGAACTCCAGCATGATCACTTTGCGGCCGAGAAACTGATCCAGGGAGACCGGCTTGCCGGTCTCGAAGTCCTCCAGGGTGAACGTGGGGGCCTTGTCGCCGATCTGGAGCCGCATGGCGGTCTCTTGGGCGCGAGCCAGGCCGAACCAGGTCAGGACCAGAGCCGCACCCACTATGACCGCTTTCTTCCCCGCCGAAAACGACATCTCGTTCCTCCCTCCGGTGCCGGGCTTCTCTGTCTCACACCGAGTTGCGTCCAATAAGGATACATCTCCAGGAACAACCGTTCGAACGCAACAGGGCACTCAGTGGTCGAGCTCCAAAGGTCTCCGCCACCGCTCCACGGTGCGACGGGCCCATTCCCGGCCCCGGTCGCCGTGGCACTTGGGGCAGGTTCGCTCGATCCGGCGATCATAGCAGTTGTCGGGGTGGACAAGGAAGTACCCGTAGGAGTGCACGTCCCGCTTCGTCTGCTCCTGGGCCATCAGGTCCTTGGTCTGCTGGATGTGGCAGTCGAAGCACACCAGCTTTGCCGTGTCAGGGTGGTGGGTGTGCTCGGCGTAGCGATCCTTGAACTCGTGGCAGCCGAAGCAAAACGACATGGCCCCTTCCACCTCCTCCCGGGGCTTTTTGTCGGCGCCGTAGATGCCGCACACGTCGCAGCGCACCTTGTTCTTCCCACTGCGCTCCTCCTTCCATTTGGCGAAGTTGCGCAGGATGGCCTGGGTGTTCGTCTCCCCGGGCTGCTTGTCGAGAGGCACGTAGTACTTTCCCAGGTCCTCGCCCGGTCGGAACCCCACCGGAAAGTAGTAGGTTCCGGTGGGATCGCGGCCGCGCACGTGGCATGCCGCGCAAATCATCTCGCTTTGGGCCTCGGGGAGCTTGCCCGGGTGTACAATCGGGCCGTCCCCCCCGGCCTCGGCATGGGCTCGGCCCGGCCCGTGGCAGGCCTCACACCCGATCCGGCGCTCGGCCACGACCCCCGTGGCCGGGTCGAACCCGGTGACGTGGCAGCCCTTGCAGAACTTCCCGTAAGGTTTCTTCCGCCACGACCACACGTTGTAGGGACGCCACTGCTGGGACTGGATGCTCCAGAGCTTAGGCAGCACGAAGTAGTCGTTCCCGATCTTCTTCATGTAGCGCTGGTCCCAGTGACCACCGATCACGTAATCCACGTCGTCCTTCGTGAACCCCAGGTTGGGCACCGAGAAGTCACCGAGGATCACATTGGGGTTCTTCCGGGCGTCCTGGACCACCGTGGCGTGGAACGTCTCCTTCCACCCCTCGTACTTGTCGCGGTGGCACTCCCCGCACCGGGTGCTGCCCACATACCCCTCGAGGCTCACCGCGCCGGCCGGCACCGCCGCCAGCAACATTATCAGCCCCCCAACGAGGCGCCTCATCCGCTCTCCCTCAAGATCGCCCGCACCTCTTCCTCGAACCGGGGGGCCAGGGCGCGTTTGAACCCGGTGTGCACCGCCCGCACCACCCCCCGCCGGTCGATCACCACGGTCACCGGGATCAACCACTTCGTGTAGTGTTGGGAGATCGCCAGGTCAGGATCCACCAGGATCGGGTAGGGGGGAGCCAGCTCCCGCTCCGCCATGGCTCGGGCGAGGGACTCGGCCGCGGTACGGTCGGTGTTGACCCCGAGCACCTGGAGGCCCTCGGGGCCGTAGCGTTCCTGGAGTTCCGCCAGAAACGGCATCTCTTCGAGGCAGGGGCTGCACCGGATGCCCCAGAACTGCAGGATCACCACCTTTCGGCCCACCAGGTCCGAGAGCCGGACCTCCTTGCCGCCGAGGTCCCGACCCACGAAGTCGATGTACCCCTTCCCCACGGCCACGCGCCCGTCGGCCGGCGGTGCCGGGACCGGCACCCGAACCGCCGGTCCCTCCACCCCCACGCCGGCGCATCCGGCCCCCAGGAGGAGCAGAAGCAACGGTGCGACCGCGGCGACTCGGAGTCGTCCCGTCACGGCCGGTTACTCCGCCAGCAGGGCCCGGAGGGTCTTTTCGTACGTGGCCTCGTCCCCTGCCTCGTACCCTTCGTGCCGGAACCGGACCACCCCTTTCTTGTCGATCATCACGTTCAAGGGGGCCCCCATCAGCCCATACGTGTCGATCGCCGTGAACTCCGGGTCCGGCGTCACCGGAAAGGTGATTCCGGCGGCCTTGAGGTCCTCGCGGCTCTCCAGCTGCCTCCGGATGAACGGGGCGTCCACCCCGTCGGCGTTCACGGCCAGCAGCACGAGTCCCTGATCCCGGTACTTCTCCCAGAGCTTCTGGAGCTCGGGCAGCTCCCGGATGCACGGCCCGCACCGCAACCCCCAGAAGTTGAGCCACACCACCTTGCCCCTCAGGTCGGCCAGCCGGTACGGATTGCCGTCCAGGTCGGACAGGTCGAAGGTGGGAGCCGGCTTGCCCACCCACTCGTCCGCCTCCTCGCCCGCCTGGACGGCCGCCGCCGCGAAGAGCACCAGTCCCACCACGACCCAGGCCCATCTGCGCACCTGCCTCATTGGCAACTCCCCTTTCCGGAAAAGTGACGAAGCGCACGAATTGTAGGGGTCCCCCTCAGCCCCCGTCAACGAGGTACGCGTCGGGGGAAACTTGGAAGCCCCCCTCATACCAAAGGATACCCAGCCGAGGGCGGGGCAAGGGACCTGCCTCCGGCCGGGCGCGAAGCCAGGCATTGAGATTCGCCGCGCAGGCACGGGGCGGGGGAGCTGGCTTCATGACAACCCGTTGGAATCCGCACCCTTTCGCAGTCCAGACGCCGGAGGCTCTGCGCGGCGAGCGAAGGGGCCGCGCCCGGCTCTCCGACAGGCCCCTTGCCCCTCTGGGCAGGGGGGCAATAGCTTTGAACGCGATTTGGTATCAGGCCCCTTCGGGGCCGTACAACGGGGAAAATAACGTTCCCTGCTCCGGGGTCCACAGCCGGCGGCGGGCATGGGTCTCAGAAACCGAAATTCAGCGGACAGGAGACAGGAAATCCCGAAAAGCAGTTTAGGTTCCCCGGGGGATCCTCTCGGGGCACCGAAGAGCCTTTTCCCTGTCCACCGACTTCTGAATTCTGGCCCCTGAAACCCATGCCCCCCTAGCTTTGGCGCGGTTCGAGAGCCGCCCGGCCGCCTAGCTGCCTAGCGGGCCGAAGGCCCTAGACCGATGACCGTTGACCGCAGACCGACGACCGAAGTTACGAAGTTACATGGAAACGGGTGCGGGCGGGAGGGCTGTAAGCCGGGTTCTGTACCCCTTTCGGGGCGGCGACCATTCCTCTGGGACCCGGGTCTCCCCGGGCCTCCAGCGGCCTACCCGGGAGCTTGGGGCGGGCCACCCTCGTTGCGCTCCCCTATTTGGCCTTGCTCCGGGTGGGGTTTGCCGAGCCGGCCCGGTTGCCCGGACCGCTGGTGAGCTCTTACCTCACCGTTTCACCCTTACCCGGCCCCCAGCACGGCTGAGGGCCGGGCGGTCTGTTCTCTGTGGCACTTTCCTTCGGGTTGCCCCGACTGGACGTTATCCAGCACCCTGCCCTGTGGAGCCCGGACTTTCCTCCCTAGGGGCCCTGCCCTAGGGCGGCCGCCCGCCCCCTCGCTGCCGCACCCGTCTTCTTTCGGCGGGAAATCGAACGGACTTGAATGTTGACCCGGCGGTTCAGTGGGCGCCCTCTTCCCCCGATCGGAGGGGCAAGGGACCTGCCGGAGAGCCGGGCGCGGCCCCTTGGATCGCCGCGCAGCGCCTCCGGCGTTCGGACCCCGAGAACGCCCCCATGTTCGTCGCCGAGGTAATAGATACCCGAGCTTCGGTTCCGCGGTTACCGAAGCCTCACCCCGCCTCGGGCGTTTCCCGCGGGGGCACCAGGATCCGGTGGCAGTTGGGGCATTGGAGCACCCGCGTGCGCCGGATGATCTCGATGTACATCTGGGGAGGAATCCGCATGTAGCAGGCCGTGCACGCCTCGTCGCGGGCCTCGACCACCGCGAGCCCCCCCCGCCGCGAGCGGATGAGGCGGTACCGGTCCACCACGTCCTGGGGCAGCTCTCCGAGGATTCTTTGCTCCTCGGCCCGGTGGCCGGCCATGGCCTGCTCGGTCTCCTCCATCACCGAACTGAGAAGCTGCTCGGCCTCTGCGAGGGTATTCTCCAGATCCCTCACCCGGGTCTGCACCCGCTCCATGTCCACCCGCACGGCCTCGAGCTCCTCCACGTCCCGCTCCAAGGCCTGCTCCTCCTGGGCCACGGTCTGCTTCGCAGAGCTCATCTCGGCCAGCACCGCTTGGTACTCGCGGCTCGTCTTCACGTCGCCCATTCGCGACTTGATCCGCTGGATCCTCTCTTTTCCGTCCTTGATCGCCAGCTCCCGCTTGCGACGCTCGATGTCGAGGGCGTGGGCCCGCTCGCGGTAGGCGTCGAGGTTCTGCTGGGTCTCCCGCAGGTCCTCCTCGGCCCGGGCCCGGGCCTCCTCCGCCTCCTTGCGGCGCGCGGTCAGCCGGTCGATCTCGTCCGCCACCTGCTGCAGCCGTTCCAATAACGTCAACACGTCCTGCTGTCCGGTCTCCAACGTCGCCTCCTTCTGGTTCTTTGGGACTGCGGCCCGGCTGCGTGCCGGGCCTTCGGAGAAAGCCGCAGAGAAACTGAAGCCCGGTCCCCTTTTCAGGTTCGGACCGGGCTCCAGGGTTCGTCCTCCTCCAGCACTACGACCTTCACCCCCCCTTGGTCTCCCTGCGGGACGGCTTGCACCGCCTCGGCCAACGCCTCCACGGCGCACCGCTCGCCCACGGCGTGACCCACATCCACCAGGGTCATCCCTGCCTCCCGCGCGTCGAGGGCGGCGTGATGGCGCACGTCGCCCGTGACCAGCACCTGGGCCCCGGCGGCATGGGCGGCCGGCCACAGCGACGCCCCACCCCCCCCGCACACCGCCACCCGCTCCACCCGGCGCAACGGATCGCCCACCACCCGGGCGGTGGGAGCCGAGAGGCGGGCTGCCGCCTCCCGGGCGAACTCCGCCAGGGGCTTCGGATCCGGCAGCCTCCCCACCCGCCCCAGGCCCGGCCCGTCCTTGCCGGGCTCGGCCAAGGGCTCCACCTCCACCAGCCCCAACCTCGCGGCCAACCGATCGTTCACCCCCCCCATGGCTCGGTCCAGGTTGGTGTGGGCGCAGTACACCGCCACCCCTGCCGTCAGCAGATCGCGGATCTTCCGGCCCAGGGGGGTCGAGAGGTCGATACGGGCGAGGGGTTCGAGAAAGAGGGGGTGGTGGGTGAGGAGAAGCTCCGCCCCTTGACTCAGGGCCGTGGCCACGGCCGCAGGGGAGGGGTCGAGGGCCACCAGCACGGTTCGGACCCGGGCCCGGGGGTCACCCAGCTGCAGACCCGGCCGGTCCCAGGGTTCGGCCAGTGACAGAGGCGCCACCGATTCCACCGCCCTGGCGATCTCGGAGACGGTCAGCGACACGCGCGTCCTCCCCCCGGCATCGCCGTCGGTTCCAACGAACTCCCCATGGGTTGTCCCGCGAGTGGTGGGCCCACCTGGATTCGAACCAGGGACCGGCCGGTTATGAGCCGGCTGCTCTGACCAACTGAGCTATGGGCCCTTCGGAAACCGTGGATTATCGGCGAGAGCAGGCTCGGTGTCAAATGCTGCGGGGCCTGGCGGCCCCGTCTCGTCGGTCAGGCCTTCTTCAACATGGGCCCCAGGGGCCGGCCGCCCAGCAGGTGGACGTGGAGATGGAACACCTCCTGTCCAGCATCCGGCCCGGTGTTGCTGATCAGCCGATAGCCGCTCCGGGCCACCCCCTCCTTCTCGGCGATCTCCCCGATCGCCCGGGCCAGGCTCGCCAGGAACGGGGCGTCCTCGGCGGTCAGGTCGGCGAAGCTCTCCCGGTGGGCCCGGGGCACGATGAGCACGTGCACCGGCGCGATGGGACGGATGTCCCGGAACGCCACCGCGTGGTCGTCCTCCCACACCTTGTCGGCCGGGATCTCCCCCGACACGATCTTGCAGAAGATGCACTCAGCCACGGGAACACCTCCTCTCTCTCGAGGGCTAAAAAGCTGGGAGGCTGGGACGGAGGCTTGAGAACCTCACTGCTTTCCAACCGTTCCAAGCATGACCGCGCCTCTTTGGGGTCACCTCATGGTCTCGGGGGCATGGGTTTCATTCTGGCTCCTGAACCCCATGCCCCACCGCCGGCTCTGCCCCCCGGATCAGGCAACGTTACCTTCCCCGTTGCAGGGCCCCGCAGGGGCCTGATGGAGCTTCTAAGCATCACCACGCCTCTCTGGCGTCACCCCACGGTCCGCGGGGGATAGGGGCTGCCCGGGGAACCGGGGCGACGAACGACTTACGACGCCCGACAAACGGACTACCGGTCCGAAGGCCCGAAGTCGAACCGCAGGGTGCCGTAGGGCCCGGTGAGCCACAGCACGGGGCGGACCTCGGGTCCCGGCTCGGCGGTCTTGGGGAAGATCAAGGTGTACTCCCGGGTCCAAGGGCTCACGTAGGGGTACTCGACCCGGCTCTTGTCGTTCTTGGGCAGGGCCACTACCTGCACGGGCTCCCCCCGGGACCCGTCGGGCAGCTCGAGCACGGCCCGCCACAGGGTGTCGGGCTTCTCCAGATCGTTGGTGTCCGGAGAGGGGGTGTACACCGCCACATGAAACTCCCATGCCAGCCGTACGGCCCGAAGCTCCTCGGCCCGCATCCGCTCGGTCTCGTCAGGCCCCAGACGGTAGCGCGCGGCCGTGGTGGCCACCAGGGCCTCCCGCAGGGCGGAAGAGCGCCAGGTGGCCCAGGCCTTGGCCACGGTATCGAACCCGCTGTACAGCTCCGCGCTCCGGGTATGCTCCCGGAGCTCCCGGCCGTAGGCCGTGGCCGGATCTGCGAAGTCCCGGGTCAGGAACACCCCCCGCCGGGCCGGCGCGCAGGCGGCCAGAATCACCAGTGCCGCAAGCACCGTGCCCAAACGGGCACGCAATCTCGAGGGGCGGAGCAAGGGACCTGCCTCCGGCCGGCCGCGAAGCCGGGCATTGCGGTTCGCCGCGCAGGCACAGGACCGAAGAGCTGATTTCCTGACAACTCGGTGGAATCCGAACCGTTTCGCGGTCCGAGCGTCGGAGGCGCTGCGCGGCGAACCAAAGGGCCGCGCCCGGCTCTCCGACAGGTCCCTTGCCCCTCCGAGCAGGGAGCGATGGAACCCGTTTATCCGCCGGGTTACCAACGAAACCTCAGCCCACCACGTCGGTCTTGGTGAACAGGGCCTCGAACCGGTACCCCCGGGACTCGATGGCCTGCCTTCCCCCCTCCTCGCGATCCACCAGGGCCAGAACGCCGAGCACGGCATACCCTTCCTCCTCGATCCGTTCGATCGCCCGAAGGCTCGACCCGCCGGTGGTCACCACGTCCTCCAGCACCACCACCCGCGCCCCGGGCCGCAGGTTCTTGCCCCCCTCGATCCACCGCCGGGTGCCGTGGCCCTTGGGCTCCTTGCGCACGATGAACGCCGGCACCGGGCGTCCTTCGAGCTGGGAGACCAGGCTGGTGGCGGTGGCCAGGGGGTCGGCCCCCAAGGTCATGCCGCCCACCCCCTCCACCTCGCCGAACCCCCGGAGGCGGTCGAAGAACAGGCGGCCGATCAGGTACGCCCCCCGAGGGTGGAGTGCGGTCTGCTTACCGTCCACGTAGAAGTCGCTCTCACGGCCCGAGGCCAGCACCACCCGGCGGCGCTCGTAGCTCTTGTCGCGCACCAGGGAGAGCAGCTCCTGCCACAGGGTCTTCGTGTCTTCGTGCATTCCGGGTCCTTTTCTTTGGGCCGAGGCCCCAGTCTCTAGTTTCTAGCATTCGTCGCGGCAACTACCCACGGGGTAGGCGCCGGTGAAGCAGGCGTCGCAGAACTCGTACCCGTCTCCGTTGGTGGCTCGCCGCAGCCCCTCATGGCTCAGGTACCCCAGGGAGTCCGAGGTGAGGAACCGGTTGATCTCGTCCACAGCGTGGTTGGCCGCGATGAGCTCGGTGCGGGTGGGCGTGTCGATGCCGAAGTAGCAAGGGTAGGTGGTGGGCGGCGAGGAGATCCGCATGTGCACCTCCCGGGCCCCGGCCTCCCGGATCATCTTCACGATCTTCTGGCTCGTGGTGCCCCGCACGATCGAATCGTCCACCACCACCACCCGCTTGCCCTGGAGCACGCCCCGCACCGCGTTGAGCTTGAGACGCACCCCGAAGTGCCGGATCGACTGCTCCGGCTCGATGAAGGTCCGGCCCACGTAGTGGTTCCGGATCAGCCCCATGCCGAACGGGATCCCCGAGGCCTCGCTGTAACCCAGGGCGGCCACGATGCCCGAGTCGGGGACCGGGATCACCACGTCGGCCTCCACCGGGTGCTCCCGGGCCAGCTCCCGGCCCAGGGCGGTGCGAACCCGGTACACCGACTGGCCGAACACCACCGAGTCGGGTCGGGCGAAATAGATGTGCTCGAACACGCACCGACGGGGTGGCACGGGGTCGAACGACCGGAGGCTCTCCACACCCTTGGCGCTGATCATCACCAGCTCCCCCGGCTCCACCTCGCGCAGGTACTCGCCGCCGATCAGGTCCAGCGCGCAGGTCTCCGAAGCCACCACGTAGGAGTCCTTGACCTTGCCCAGGATGAGCGGCCGGAACCCGTGGGGATCGCGAACCGCGATGAGCCGCTTCTCGATCAGCACGAGCAGGCTGTACGCCCCTTCCACGTGTCCGAGGGCGTCCACCAGCCGGTCCACGAGCTTCTCCTTGCGACTGCGGGCGTAGAGGTGGGCAATCACCTCGGTGTCGGAGCTGCCCCGGAAGATGCTGCCCTCCTCCTCCAGCCGGAGCCTGAGGGCCTCGGCGTTGACCAGGTTGCCGTTGTGGGCGAACGCGATCGAGCCGTGGACCGTCTCCACCACGAACGGCTGGGCGTTCTTGAGCTCGCTCGACCCGGCCGTGGAGTAGCGCACATGCCCGATCGCGTGCACGCCCCGGAGTCGTTCGAGGGTGGGCTCGTCGAAGATGTCGTGCACCAGCCCCATGCCAAGGTGGAACCGCATGCCGTCGCCCTCGGCCACGGCAATGCCGGCGCTCTCCTGGCCCCGGTGCTGGAGGGCGTGAAGCCCCAGGTAGGTGAGGTTCGCAGCCTCGGGGTGGTTGTAGATACCGAACACCCCGCAGTGGTCGTGCCAGTGTTTGTCCATGGGATCGGTCGTTGGTCCTCGGTTGTTGGTGGTGGGTGGGGCTGGGGGCTCCGACGAAGCGCGACGGCCGAGCAGCTAGGGACGCCCGGCGCGAGCGGTGCGGCTGCGGCGCGTGCCCTCACGGGCCGCAGCGGACCGCGCCGAGGCGGCACCTGCGAGGCCGTTCAGCGAAGGAGGGGCCCCCAGCCCCACCCCCTGGGATAACCGCGAAATGTCCGGAACACGGCTCTAGCCTCTCAAGTACTCCACGGCGTTGCGGAACAGTGCCAGGCCCTGGCCCTCCTCAGGCAGGTCTTCCCGGGTCCACCGGGGGTGGTTGGTCCGGTGGAGGAACGCCTCGGGGTGGGGCATCAGCCCGAACACCCGGCCGGTCGGGTCGCACACCCCGGCCACGGCGGCGGGGCTGCCGTTGGGGTTCCAGGGGTAGGTCTGGGTGGGGTCGCCCTGGGGGTCGGTGTACCGGAGCGCCACGAGCCCTACGGCCTCCATCTCGGCCAGCACCCGGGGCGATCCGGTCACGAACTTCCCCTCGCCGTGGCGCACCGGGTAGTACAGCCTGTCCAGGCCCCGGGTGAATACGCACGGGGTCGCCGGATCGACCCGCAGGTAGACCCACCGATCCTCGAACCGACCCGAATCGTTGTGGGTGAGGCTCGCGGTGGGCTCGCCGTACCTCTCGCCCAAGGCCGGGAGGAGGCCCAGCTTCACCAGGAGCTGGAACCCGTTGCACACGCCCAGCACCAGCCTGCCGGCCGCCACGAAGGCCATGAGGTCGTCGAAGAACCGGTGGGTGCCGTTGTCCTGCACCCGGCCGTACCGGAACCGAACCGCCCCGGCCTTGGCCGCGCCCAGGTCGTCGCCGTCCAGGAACCCGCCGGGAAGGTTCAAGAAATCGTAGTCCGCCAGCCGCACCCGGCCGGCGAACACCTCGGCCGTGTGCACCACGGTGGCCTCGGCACCGGCCAGCCGGCACGCATGGGCCATCTCGCGCTCGCAGTTGGTGCCGTTTCCGGTCAGCACCAGGGCCTTCACCTTGGGCATCGCGTCAAACCTCGGGGAGGGAAGCATCGTCGGGCCCCTGCGGGGCCGTACAACGGGGAAGGTGACTTTCGTTGGTCCGGGGCCATTGCCGGCGCCGGGGGCAAGGGGCCTGCTTCCGGCCGCGCGCGAAGCCGGGCATTGAGATTCGCCGCGCAGGCACGGGGCATCAACGGTGGCTTCATGACCGACCGGCCGGCACAAACGATTTCACAGTGCGAGCGCTGGAGGCGCTGCGCGGCGAGCTAAAGAGCCGCACGCGGCTCTCCAGCAGGCCCCACGCCCCCCGGACCGCGAGGTGATACCAACGGTTGGAAATCAGGTAGGTTTTCAAGCCTTCTAGCCTCCTAGCCTTCCAGCCTTCACACGGAAGTCATCCCAGGGCGGCCAGGGGGGCCTGCCAGGCTCGCTTGAGCTCGTCGATCCGGGCGTTCACCACCGGCCGGCCGTCGATCCCGTGCAGCACCAGCACCGGGTCGGCCGTCACCGTGCCCGCCGGAGCGAACGCGGTGCCGGCCAGCGCCTCCTCGAACGCCCCGGCGTGCTCGGGCCGCACCGTGACCACGAACCGGCCAGGCGACTCGCTGAACAGCAGCTCGTCGTCCCGCCCCACCCGATCCATGGCTACGCCGGACAGGTCGGCCTCGATCCCGAGCCCCCCGGAGAACGCCGTCTCCGCCAGGGCCACGGCCAGCCCGCCGTCCGAGCAGTCGTGGCACGAGGCCACCCAGCCGCGGCGGATGGCGTTCTCCAGGCCCCGGTACAGGGGCAGGGTCTCCTCGGGCCGGACCCGGGGCACCCGGTTCCCCACGAACCCGCGGGCGGCCCAGTACTCCGACCCCCCCAGCTCGGGCCGGGTGATCCCCAGCACGTACACCCGGTCACCGGGCCGCTTGGCGTCCATGGTGACGCAGCGGCGCACGTCCTCGATCCGGCCGATCACGCTCACGAGCAGGGTCGGGGGGATGGAGATCTTGAGATCCCCGTGCACGTAGTCGTTCTTCATGGAGTCCTTGCCCGAGATGAGCGGGATGCCGTAGGCCACCGTGAGGTCGTACAGGGCCTCGTTGGCCCGGACCAGCTGGGCCAGCTTGTACTCCCCGTCGGGGTTCTTCTCGCTCGCCACCGGGTCGCACCAGCAGAAGTTGTCGAGGGCCGCCAGGTGGTCCAGGCTCGCCCCCACGCACAGGGCGTTTCGCACGGCCTCGTCCACCGCGGCCGCGGCCATGGCGTAGGTGTCGATGTCGCTGTACCGGGGCACGATCCCGTTGGCCGTGACCACCCCCTCGAAACTCTCGAGCACCGGACGCACGACCGCGGCGTCCGAGGGGCCGTCGTTCACCACCCCCACGAACGGCTTCACCACGCTGCCGCCCTGGACCTCGTGGTCGTACTTGCGGACGATCGACTCCTTGGAGCAGACGTTCAGCCGACCCAGCAGCCCCGTGAGCTCGGCCGTGAGGTCGCCGGGGCAGGGGAACGTGGGCTCGGGGTGCACCGGCTTCTCCCAGCGGGCCCGAAGCCGCATCTCGGGCAGGCCTTCGTGCAGGAACCCGAGGGGCAGGTACGCCACGGTGCGGCCGTCGTGGAGCACGTGGAACGCGCCCTCGTCGGTGAACTCCCCCAGGTCCGTGGCCTCCACCCGCATCTCCCGTGCCAGGCCCAGGAACGCCTCCAGGTTCTCGGGGGGCACGGCCAGGGTCATCCGCTCCTGGGACTCGGACACCAGGATCTCCCAGGGGTCCAGGCCGGGGTACTTCAACGGGGCCCGCCCCAGGTCCAGCCGGGCGCCGCCCGACTGCTCGGCCATCTCCCCCACGCTGGAGGACAGCCCCCCGGCCCCGTTGTCGGTGATCGAGCTGTACAGGCCCCGGTCCCGGGCGATCTGCAGGAAGTCGTAGAGCCGCCTCTGGGTGATCGGGTCGCCCAGCTGGACGGCGGTGGCCGGGCTGCCCTCGTGGAGCTCCTCGGACGAGAACGTGGCGCCGTGGATGCCGTCCTTGCCGATGCGGCCCCCCACCATCACGATGCGGTCCCCCGGCCGGGCGGCCTTCTCGTGGCCGGGCCGGCCGGCCACCTCCCGGGGGATCAGGCCGGCGGTGCCGCAGTACACCAGGGGCTTGCCCAGGTACCGGTCGTCGAACACCACGCACCCGTTCACGGTGGGGATCCCGCTCTTGTTGCCGCCGTGCTCCACCCCTCGCACCACGCCCTCGTAGATGCGCCGGGGGTGCAGGAGCCGAGGGGGCAGCTCGCCCTCGAGGAACGGGTCGGCGAAGCAGAAGGTGTCCACGTTGAAGATGAGCCGGGCCCCCATGCCGGTGCCCATGGGGTCACGGTTCACCCCCACGATGCCGGTGAGCGCCCCGCCGTAGGGGTCGAGGGCCGAGGGCGAGTTGTGGGTCTCGACCTTGAAACACAGGCTCCAGTCCTGGTTGAACGCGATCACCCCCGCGTTGTCCTTGAACACCGACAGGCAGAAGTCCCGGTCCCCCTTGCCCCGGCGCACCCGCTCCGTGGCCCCCACGATGTAGGTCTTGAACAGGCTCCGGATGGTCCGGCGGGTGCCGGTCTCGTCGTGGTACTCGATGGTGGCGTTGAAGATCTTGTGCTTGCAGTGCTCCGACCAGGTCTGGGCCAAACACTCCAGCTCCACGTCGGTGGGCCCGGCCGGCAACCCCAGTTCCTTCCGGAGGCGGCGGACCGCCGGGTCGCGGTAGTGGTCGCGGATCGCCCGCATCTCGTCCAGGGTCAGGGCCAGCAGCCGCTGCCGGGACATGGCCAGCAGCGCCTCGTCCGGGATCTCCAGATCCACGGCCCCGACCCGCCCCCCGCCGCCGCCCCGCACCCGCGGCACCTCGGCGGGGAACCCGCCGGCCCGTGCGAACTCCTCCGCCGAGAGCACCCGCCACCGGTGGATCAGCTCGTTGGCCAGGAGATCGCGGGCCAGCCGCTCCACCTGGTCCCGGGTCAGCACCTCGCCCCGGATCAGGTACTGGACCGCGGTATACACCTGACAGTCGTGGGGGAACTCGCGGCCGAGGCGCATCTCCACCGCCTCCTTGGCCGTGCGGCCCACGTTGTCGGTAACGCCCGGGAGGAACCCCACCTCCACGGCCCAGTGGAACCCCGGGAACCCCCGGGGGCCGTAGGGCTCACCCAGGGTCCACTCCTGGATCACGGGGTCCACCAGGGCGTCGCCCACGGCGGCGAGGTCGTCGTCCCCCAGCCCCAGGTCCAGGGTGTACACGTCCAGGGTGCGGACCTCCTCCACGGGCAGGTGCAGGAACTCCCGCACCTCCCGCGCCACCCCCTCTCCCCGGGGATCCCGGAACTCGGGCCGGATCCCCACTTCCACTCGATGCGCCATTGAATCGGTCTCCGGTCGTCGGTCTCCGGTCGTCGGTCTGGGGCCTTCGGCCCGCTGGAAAGCTACGAATCGTCCTTCCCGAAGATCCGCTGGAAGATCGTGTCCACGTGCTTGAGATGGTAGCCGATGTCGAACGCCTCGTCGATCTCCTCGGCCGACAGGAGCCGGCCCACGTCCGGGTCCTGGCGCAGCAGCGCCGGGTAGTCGGCGCCCTCCTCCCACACCTTCATGGCGTTGCGCTGGACCATGCGGTAGGCGTCCTCCCGGCTGACCCCTTTCTCCACCAGCTTCAAGAGCACCCGCTGGCTGTAGATGAGCCCGCCGGTGAGGTTCAGGTTCCGCTCCATCCTCTCGGGGTACACGACCAGGTTCTCGATCACGTTCGTAAACCGGTGCAGCATGTAGTGGAGCAGGGTGGTGGCGTCGGGCGCGATGACCCGCTCGACGCTGGAGTGGGAGATGTCGCGCTCGTGCCACAGGGCCACGTTCTCCAGGGCGGCCTGGGCGTACGAGCGCAGGAGCCGGGCGCAGCCGGTGAGGTTCTCGGTGGCGATGGGGTTGCGCTTGTGGGGCATGGCCGACGAGCCCTTCTGGCCCGCCGAGAAGTACTCCTCGGCCTCCAACACCTCGGTGCGCTGCAGGTGTCGGATCTCCACGCTAAACTTCTCGATGCTGGCGCCCACCAGGGCCAGCATGCTGAAGAACTCGGCGTGGTGGTCCCGGCTGACCACCTGGGTCGAGCCCCGGGCCGGCCGCAGGCCCGCCCGCTCGCACACGTACTCCTCCACGAACGGGTCCACGTTGGCAAAGGTGCCCACGGCGCCCGAGATCTTGCCCACGGCGATGATCTCGTGGGCGCGGCGCAGCCGGTCCAGGTTGCGGGTCATCTCGTCGTACCAAAGAGCGAGCTTCAGCCCGAAGGTGATCGGCTCGGCGTGGATGCCGTGGGACCGGCCCATCTGGGGCACCCGCTTGAACTCGTGGGACCGGCGCCGGAGCACCCGGCACAGCCGCTCGGCCTGGGCCAGGATCCGGTCGGTGGCCTCGACGCACAGCATCGCCAGGGCCGTGTCGAGCACGTCGGACGAGGTCATGCCCATGTGGATGTACCGGGACGGGGGACCCACGTGCTCGGCCACGTTGGTCAGAAACGCGATCACGTCGTGCTTGACCTCGGCCTCGATCTCGGCGATCCGGTCCACCTCGAACGCGGCCTTCTCCCGGATCTGCCGCAGATCCTCGTCCGGGATCCGTCCCAGGCGGTTCCACGCCTCGCAGGCGTAGATCTCCACGTCGAGCCACTTGCGGAACCGGTTCTCGTCGGACCATACGGCGGCCATCTCGGGCCGGGTGTAGCGAGGGATCATGGGGGGAACTCCGGTCTACGGTCTACGGTCTACGGTCCACGGTCGTCGGTCTACGGTCGTCGGTCTGGGGGCCTTCGGCCCGCTGGAAAGCTAGGAGGCTGGGAGGCAAGCCCCCAAAACCCCAGTTTCTAGTTTCTAGTCTCTAGTCTCTGGTCTCTAGTCTCTAGCCTCTTCCCCGCCGGCCGAGGTCCACCACCCGGCCGGGGCGGTCCTGGCGGGCCACCAGCAGCAGCACGTCGTCCCGGGCTCCGTGGGCGGCCAGCACCTCCTGGGTGCATCCGTAGGCCAGGTGCGGTTCGTTGTTCGTTTCGGACAGGTGGCCCAGCACCACGGCCCGCAGCCCGGGGTGGAGCACCTCGTCCACCAGGCGGGCGCAGTCGCCGTTGCTCAGGTGGCCGTGGCGCGACCGGATGCGCTGCTTCAGGAACCACGGGTAGGGGCCGCTGAACAGCCGCTCCTCGTCGTGGTTCGACTCCAGGTACAGGCCGTCGCACCCCTCCAGGGCGTGGCGAACCGCCTGGGGCACGAACCCCAGGTCCGTGGCGACCCCCAGGGCCGAGGCGCCGTCCGAGACCCGTAGGGCCACGGGGTCGGCCGCGTCGTGGCACCCCGGCACGGCCAGCACCTCCAGCCCCGCCACCTCGAACGACTCGCCCGGGGCGAACTCCCGGACCTCCACCCCCCGCAGGGCGCCCGGCCCGAGCACCGCTTCCCCGGCCTGCCGGCAGGCCGGGGTCATCCAGGCGGGTACCCGGAACCGGCGGCACCACACCCCCACCCCCGCCAGGTGGTCCCGGTGCTCGTGGGTGACCACCACGGCCTCGATCCGCCGGTCCTCCAGGCCGGCGGCGGCGAGGCGCCGCTCGATCTCCCGACCCGGGAGGCCGGCGTCCACCAGCACGCCCCGGCCGCCGGCCCCCACGTACACCGCGTTGCCGCGGCTGCCGCTGGCCAGGGCACAGAACTCCACGCTACCCCTCCCGGATCCGCAGGGCCCGGCGGCCCCTGCGGATCCGGTCCAGGGCCGTGGCGTTGGCCCCCGCGGCCAGCACGGCCAGGGTGGCCAGGGCCGCCCCGCCCCGCCCCAGCCCCAACACCCCCTCCCACGGGCTCGCCAGGAGTCCCAGGGCCATCAGGAGCACCCGCTCCGGCCGCTCGAACCAGCCCCCCCGCAGCGGGTGCCCCAGCCCCTCGGCCCGGGCCCGGGCATAGCTGACCATCAACGCCCCCTGGACCGCGGCCAGGGCGAACGCGCTGGCCGCCAGGGGGTGATCCGTGGCCGAGGCGCGCAGCCACAGACCCGCGAGCACCAGGAACTCGCCGTACCGGTCGAGGGTGGAGTCCAGAAATGCGCCGGCCCGGGTCGCCTTGCCGGCGGCCCGGGCCAGGGAACCGTCCAGGGCGTCCATCACGCCCCCCACCAACACCGTGACCCCGGCCGCCACGGGCCAGGCCCAGGCGAGCCCCCCTGCCACGGCCGACAAGACCAGCCCGGCCCCGGTCAGCGTGTCCGGGGACACGCCCCGACGCGTCAAGGGCCCCACGACCAGGGCCTGGAGCACGCCCCGGAACGCCCGCTCTGCCGGGCCTCCGGCCAGCATCACCGGCCCTGGGCCAGGTATGCCTCGATCCGGGCGCGGGCCTCGGGCTCGGGCATCTGCTGGGGGGGGTGCTTCATCGTGTACGCCGAGATGGCGAGCAGCGGACCCGCGTCGCCCCGGTCCCGGGCCACTTTGCACACCCGGATCGCGTCCACGGCCACGCCCCCGGAGTTGGGGGAGTCCTGCACGGACAGCCGGGCCTCGATCTCGATGGGCGCGCCGCCGAACCCCCGGGCCTCCATCCGGAGGAAGCACACCTTGTTGTCGTTCTGCCAGGCCACGTAGTCCGAGGGGCCGATGTGGATGTTCTCGCTGGGCAGCGGCTCGGGCAGCACCGACTGGACCGCCTCGGTCTTGGAGATCTTCTTCGACCGGAGCCGGTCCCGTTCCAACATGTTCAGGAAGTCCGTGTTGCCGCCGGTGTTGAGCTGGTAGGTGCGTTCCAGCACGGCGCCCCGCTCCGCCATGAGCCGGGCGAGCACCCGGTGGACCACCGTGGCCCCCACCTGGCTCTTGACGTCGTCCCCCACGCACGGGATGCCCTCCTGCCGGAACCGCTCCCCCCAATCGGGATCCGACACGATGAACACGGGCATGCAGTTCACGAACGACACCCCGGCCTGGAGGCAGCACCGGGCGTAGTGCCGGGCCGCCTCCTCGCTGCCCACCGGCAGGTAGTTCACCAGGATCTCCGCCCCGGTCTCCCGGAGCACCCGGGCCACATCCACGGGCTCGGCCCGGGCGATCCGGAACGCCCGGTCGGCCGGATGGTCGGCCATGTGGGGGGCCACCCCGTCGAGCACGGGCCCCATCTGGACCGTCACCCCGGTCGGAGGCAGGTCGGGGCAGATGGGCCGGATGCAGTTGGGCGGGGCCAGGATGGCCCGCTCCACCGGCCGCCCCACCTTGCGTTCGTCCACGTCGAAGGCCGCCACCACCCGGATGTCCCACGGCCGGTACCCCCCCACCACCGGATGCATGAGCCCCATCGACTCGGACGGATTCCGGCGGTAGTACTCGATCCCCTGGAGGAGGGCAGCCGCGCAGTTGCCCACCCCCACGATGGCCACACGGATCTCACCCATGGGAACCCCTCTCGCCAATGAACACCGACAAGCGGCTGATCCGCCGGGATGGAAGGAGGCCGGCCCGGCGCAGACACGGAACGCTGGAATCTACTTTGCGGCCCTGCGCCGTGTCAACGCCGAAGCCGCTGCACCACGTCCCGGCCCCACGCCAGCAGGTACGCCCCCAGGCCCGTGGTGCGGCGCTCTCCGCCCCGGCGGGTCAGGGTGCCGTCCAGGTACCATGCACGGGCCCGGAAGCGCTGGAGCTTGCCCGACGAGGTCTTGGGCAGGGTCCGGGCGGGCACCACGACCACCCGGTCGGGGCGGCACCCCGTAGCCGAGGCCACGGCCGCCCGCACCTCGTCGGCCAGACCCTCCCGCGGGTGGGGGTCCCGGGTCTCCACCACCAGGACCACCTCCTCGGTGCCCCGGTCCTCCCGCTCCACGGAGAAGGCGCACACCCCGCCGGGCTTCACCCCCTCGATCCGGGCTGCGGCCACCTCCAGGTCCTCGGCGAAGTAGTTCCGGCCGGCCTTGATCACCAGGTCCTTCTTCCGGCCCGACACATAGAGGTGCCCGTCCAGGAAGAACCCCAAGTCCCCGGTGTGGAGCCACCCGCCCCGGAGAGTGTCTTCCGTGGCCTTGGGGTTTCCGTAGTACCCCTTCATGACGGACGGGCCCCGCACCACGATCTCGCCCCGCACGCCCTCGGGCACGGGGCGGTCGGCCTCGTCCACCACCGCCACATCCACCGTGGGCAGCGGCCGCCCCACGCTCACCAGCACCCTGGCACCGTCCCCCCGCGGGCACGGCTTGGCCCGGTCCTCGGCCTCGAGCCGGTCGGCACGCACCGCCTGCACCCGTGGGGGACGGCCCAGGTCGGAGAAGGACACCGCCAGGGTGTTCTCCGCCAGGCCGTAGGCCGGGAAGAACGCCTCCGGCCGGAGCCCCACGGCCTGGAACCGGCGGGTGAACGCCTCCACGGTGGAGGGGTGGATCGGCTCGGCCCCGCACAGGGCCACCCTCAACGCCGACAGGTCCAGGCCGGCGAGATCCGCGTCCCGGACCTTGCGGGCCACCAGGCTGTAGGCGAAGTTCGGCCCGGCCGTGAGGGTGCCCCCGTGGTCGGACAACATGCGCAGCCACCGCACCGGCCGCCGCAGGAAGTCGATGGGCGAGCACGCCACCAAGGGGATGCCGAAGTACAGGGAGCCCAGCATGAGCCCGATCAACCCCATGTCGTGGTAGAGCGGCAGCCACGACACCGCCACGTCGCCCGGGCCGGGCCGGATTCCGTGGGCGATGGCCCGGAGGTTGGCCAAGAGGTTGGCGTGGGTCAGCATCACGCCCTTCTGGGCCCCCGTGGACCCCGAGGTGAACTGGAGCAGGGCCAGGTCGTCGGGCCGGACCTCCAACCGGGGTCCGTCGCCCGCGGCGGATGCGTCGCCCGGGGTCAGGAACCGCACCTTCTCGCCGATGCGGTCCTCCACGGGTCGGACCAGGGGCCGGATCAGACCGTTGGTCACCAGGTGGCGAACCCCGGCCGTGGAGGCCACCCGGGCCAGGCCGTCCAGGTACTCCTCCAGACGCCCCATGCGCACCGGCGGGTAGGCCGGCACCGGCACCCCGCCCGCCAGGAGGATGCCCCAGTAGGCCTCGTAGAACGCCCGCTCCGTGGGAAGGATCAGGAGCACGGCGCTCCCCGGCCCCACCCCCTCCCGGGCCAGGAGGGCCGCCCACCGGCCGGCCCCCTCCCGCAGGTCGGCGTAGGTGAGGCGGCAACCCACCCGGTCCTTGGCGTAGAGGGTCAGCCACACCTCACCGCCCTGACGCCGGACCCGCTCGTCCAGCACCTGCTGAAGGGTGGTCGCCCCGGCCAGTTCGTCGTGAAAGCGGACGTCGGTCATGGGATCGGTCGTGTATCGCCGGTCTGGGGGCCTTCGGCCCGGCCGCCTCGCCCCGCAACATCTCCGCCACCGCCTGCCGGGCGGCCGCGGCCAAGGCCTTTCGGTCGGGGAACCGGGCCGGGTCCAGGGGCGGGGCCACCCGCACCTCGGCCCGGATCGGGCCCGCGGGAACCAGCCGGGTCCGCATGTGCCGCCACAGGTCCGGCTCGTCGATCCAGGCCCACACCCGCGGGTCGGGGGGCTCCAGGTAGCGCACCGCCACCGGGATCACGGGTGCACCCGTGCGCATGGCCGCCTCGAACAGCATGGGCCGAAACGTTCCCAGGGTCTTCCCGTCGGCCGAGACCCCGGCCTCGGGGAACAGGACGACCCGCTCCCCCCCGGCCAACAGCCGGGCCAGCTCGTCCACCCAGGGCAGGCAGTCCCGGGGCCGGTCCCGGTCGAGGAACACCGTCCCCCCGCACCGGGCCAGGGCTCCGAACAGGACCCACCCATGGATCTCGTCCTTGGCCACGAACCGGCCCGGCACCGTCGCCGCCAGGCACAGGATGTCCAGGTAGCCCACGTGGTTCGCGGCCACCAGCCCGGCCGGCCGCGGCGCCGGCCCCCTCCGGTCGATCCGGAGGGCCAGCGCCGCGGCGCAGAACCGGGCCCACGCCGGCATCGCCCGGCGCCACCCGCCCCACCGGGCCCACACTCCGAACACCGGTGAGGCCAGGGCGGCGGCGACGATTCCGGCGGTGCGCCTCCATCCCATGGTGCCCACCCTCCTCATCCGGTGCACCCGATCCGCCGCCCGGCAGCTTTGGGCCTTCGGCCCGCTGGGCGGCTGGGTAGATGGGCAGTCGGGCGGTTCCTGAATCCCATGCCCACCGACGGCACCGTGCCAAACCTACGGGAGCTGTCCGGTGAGGATGCCGAGGATCTCCCGGTACCGCCGGGAGGTCTCGGCCACCACCTCCGGGGGCAGCTCCGGGCCGGGGGGGGTCTTGTCCCAGTCGAGACCCGACAGGTAGTCACGCACGTACTGCTTGTCCAGGCTCTGCTGGGGCACCCCCATCCGGTAGTCGGCGGCCCGCCAGAACCGGGACGAGTCCGGGGTGAGCAGCTCGTCGATCAGGATCAGCTCGTCCCCGAGCAGCCCGAACTCCATCTTGGTGTCGGCGATCAGGATCCCCTTGTCGGCCGCCTCGTCCGCCCCCCGCTGGTACACGACCAGGGCCAGGTCGCGCACCCGCCGGGCCAGGTCCGCCCCGATCAGCTCCTCGACCCGGGAGAACGGGATGTTCTCGTCGTGGTCGCCCACCTCAGCCTTGGTGGAGGGGGTGAAGATCGGCTCGGGGAGCTTCTCGGACTCCCGGAGACCCCCTGGAAGGGGAATGCCGCACACCGAGCCGGTCCTCTGGTAGTCCTTCCACCCGGAGCCGCTCAGGTAGCCCCGGACAATGCACTCCACCGGCAGGGGCTTTGCCTTCTTGACCAGCATGCTCCGGCCCGCCAAAACCTCGGCGTGGCGCCGGGCCGGTTCCGGGTACTCGGCCGGATCGGCCGAGACCAGGTGGTTGGGCACCAGGTCCTTCGTGTGGCCGAACCAGTGGACCGACAGCCGGGTCAGCACCTCGCCCTTGCCGGGGATCGGGGTGGGCAGGATCACGTCGTAGGCGCTCAGCCGGTCGGTGGTCACGATCAGGAGGTGCTCCCCGAGATCGTAGATGTCGCGCACCTTGCCCCGGCTCACCAGCCGAAGCCCCTCCAGGTTCGTCTCGTACACGGTCTGGGTCATGGAAGATCCTCCAGGAACGTTGGGACGTTCGGACGTTGGGATGGAAGGGCGGGCAGGGGTTTCTCGCCCCGCCGCCGCCCCCCCGCGGGAGAGGGAGGGCGAGGGTGGGATCTGCCGGGCTAGCTTCCCAACCCCTCGATCTCCAGGATCTCGTACTCCTTGACGCCCCGGGGGGCGTCCACCTCCACGTCGTCGCCCACCTCCTTGTTCAGGAGCGCCCGGGCCAGGGGGGAGGTGATGGAGATCCGGCCCTCGTTCACGTCGGACTCGTGGGGACCCACGATCTCGTAGACCTTCTCCTCGCCGGTGTCCAGGTCCTCGAGCCGCACCCGCACCCCGAACCGCACCCGCTCTTGGGGGCCCCGGGGCGGGTCCACGATGTCCGACTCGGCCAGCTTGGTCTCCAGGTCCCGGATCTTCGCCTCGATCCACCCCTGCTTCTCCCGGGCGGCATGGTACTCGGCGTTCTCCGAAATGTCGCCGTGGGCCCGGGCGGCCTGGATCTCCTTGACGATCTCGACCCGGTCCACCTTCTTCAACCGTTCCAACTCCTCGCGAAGCCTCGAGTATCCCTGCCTCGTGATCGGCATCCGGCTCATCGGAACTTCCTCCTCGAATCGTTGGGGCCTTCGGCCCGCTGGAAAGCTAGAAAGCTGGGAGGCTGGGAGGCTGAAACCCTCCTCTATCTCCTAGGTCTGCGCCAGCACCTCACAGTCCGGGGGGCATGGGGTCTGTTGGAGAGCCGCGTGCGGCTCCTTGGCTCGCCGCGCAGCGCCTCCAACCCTCGCACCGCGAAACCGTCCGTCCCCGGCCAGACCGTCATGAAACCATTGTTGCCGCCCTGTGCCTGCGCGGCGAATCTCATGCCCGGCTTCGCGCGCGGCCAGAAACAGACCCCATGCCCCGCCGCCGAAACTGCGGGGTTGGGTCGGTGCAAATCACTTTTTCGCAAACAGACCGCCTCGCGGCCTACCGGAGCTGAATTCTGGCTCCTGAACCCCTTGCCCCGCCCTCCGGGAAAAACGGGCCCACTTCGTCGCCGGATCCCCCGTAGGATCCGACGCCAACAAAAAGGCCGCCCCGCGGGCGGCCGGCACATCGGGCGCCGCGTCGGGTCTCCCCTACCCCACCTCGTTGTACGGCCGAACCCGGAACCGCACCCCCAGCTCCTCGGCCCGGCGGCGGCACGCCTCCACGTCCAGCCCCGGCACGGCCACCACCGAGGCCGTGACCTCGGGGATGTGCTCCCGGGCCTGGACCAGAAACCCCAGCACGGCCCGGTAGGCGTCCGGAATGCCCGGACGACACAGCCGCTCGTACGTCTCGGCATCGGGCGCGTTCAGGCTGACCGACACGGCGTCCACCAGGCCCGCGAGCTCGGCCGGCACGTCGCGGCGGTGCACCGCGCTGGCGAGCCCGTCGGTGTTGACCCGGATCCGCCGGGCGCCCCGGGCCCGCAGCTCCCGGGCCACCTGCTTGACCAGGTCGAGCCGAAGCAGGGGCTCCCCGAACCCGCAGAACACCACCTCGTCCCACGCATCGGGGCCGCCCTGGGCCTCCACCGCCGCCAGCACCTCGTCGGCCGTGGGCTCGCGGTCCAGGGCCAGGTCGTGGCCCTTCACCACCGGGGCCCGGTGTTTGGGGCAGAAGGCGCACCGGTTGGTGCACCGGTCGGTCACGTTCAGGTACAGGCTCCGACGGATCGGATAAGCGATGGGGGTGGCCCGGACCTCCCCGATCCCGAACAGCTCCCGGCACGCCCGGGTGGTGATGCGGGCCACGTCCTCCACCTCGAGCCCGCGCACCCGGGCCACCTCGGCCGCGGTGTGCACGACGTACGCCGGCTCGTTGGTCCGGCCCCGCTTCGGCTGGGGCGCCAGGAACGGGCAGTCGGTCTCCAGGAGCACCCGCTCCAGGGGCACGTGGGCCACCACCTCGCGCAACCGGTCGTTGCGGGGGTAGGTCACCGTGCCAGGCACCGACAGGTAGAACCCCAGGGTCAGCACCTCCCGGGCCAGGGCCAGGTCGCCCGAGAAGCAGTGGAACACCCCCCGCAGGCCCTCCCCGGCCTCGTCCTTCAGGATCCGCAGGGTGTCCTCGTGGGCCTCCCGGTCGTGGATCACCACGGGCAGGCCCAGCTCCCGGGCCCTCCGAAGCTGGTCCCGGAACCGCTGCTGCTGGGCCTCCCGCGGAGAGCGGTCCCGGAAGTAGTCGAGCCCGATCTCCCCCCAGGCCACCACGCGATCCGACGACCGGGCCAGGTCGGCCAGGTCGTCCAGCTGGGCGTCCGTGACCCGGGCCGCCTCGTGGGGATGCACCCCCACCGTGGCCCACACCCCGGACCGGGCCTCGGCCACGGCCACGGCCTCGCGGCTGTCCTCCGGGTCGATGCCCACCGTGATCACGGCGCCCACCCCGGCCCGGCGGGCGCGGGAGAGGACCCCTTCCACGTCCTCCCGCAGCCCCTCCAGGGTGAGGTGGGCGTGGGTGTCGACGATCACCGGACCTCGATCCGGGGGAACAGGCTCTTCCCCCGCTCCGTGCGCACGCCGGCCGGAAGGCCGCCCCAGGTGCGGAGCTCCTCCAAACGGCCCTCGTCCACCGGCCGGGGCAGCCCCAGCCGACGCCAGATCTCCCGCCCCGTGCCGGGCAGGAACGGGAACACCAGAAGGCCCACGGCCCGCAGGGCCTCGCAGGCGTTGTAGAGCACCTGGTCCAGGCGCGGGGCCTTCTCCGGGGCCTTGGCCAGGGCCCAGGGCGCGGTGGTGTCCACGTACTTGTTGACCACGCCCACGAACTCCCACACCGAGGTCAGGGCCTTGTGGAACGCCAGGTCGTCCATGGCCGCGTCCACCTGCTCCAGGCACGCCGTCAGGGCGTCGCGCAGCCCCTCGTCCACCCCTTCGGTGCCGAACGAGAGCACGCGGGGCACCACGCCGTCGCGGTACTTGCCCACCATGGCCAGCACCCGCGACACCAGGTTGCCCAGGTCGTTGGCCAGGTCCGAGTTGATCCGGTGGACCAGGGCCTCTCGGCTGAAATCGCCGTCCAGGCCGAACGGCACCTCCCGCAGCAGGAAGTAGCGAAACGCATCCACCCCGTACTCGGCCGCGATGGCTCCCGGGTCCACCACGTTGCCCAGGCTCTTGGACATCTTCTTGCCCTCCACGGTCCACCAGCCATGGGCGAACACCTTCTTGGGCAGCGGCAGCCCCGCGCTCATCAGGAACGTGGGCCAGTACACCGCGTGGAACCGCAGGATGTCCTTGCCGATCACGTGCACGTCGGCCGGCCAGTACCGGGAGAACCGGTCCTCCTCGTCCGGGAAGCCCGCGCCCGTGATGTAGTTGGTGAGGGCGTCGAACCACACGTAGATCACGTGGGCCGGGTCGCCCGGGACCGGGATGCCCCACGAGAAGCTGGTGCGCGAGATGGACAGGTCCCGCAGCCCCTCCCGCACGAACGACAGGATCTCGTTTCGCCGGCTCACGGGCTGGACGAAGTCGGGGTTCTCCTCGATGTGCCGGAGCAGGGGCTCCTGGTACCGGGACATCCGGAAGAAGTAGCTGGGCTCCTTGAGCCGGTCGGTGGGCCGGTGGCAGTCCGGGCAGTTGCCCTCCATGAGCTGGTTTTCCGTCCAGAAGGTCTCGCAGGGCGTGCAGTACCAGTCCTCGTACTCGCCCAGGTAGATGTCACCGTTGGCCTGAACCCGGCGGAATAGCTCTTCGACGGAACGATGATGGGCCGGATCGGTGGTGCGGATGAACCGGTCGTTGGAGACGTCGAGGGCCTTCCAGAGGTCCTGGAACCGGGTCACCACCCGGTTGGCCAGGTCGATGGGCTGCTCGCCCCGCTCCGCCGCCGCCTTCTGAACCTTCTGGCCGTGCTCGTCGGTGCCCGTCAGGAACAGCACGTCGTAGCCGGCGGCGCGCTTGTACCGGGCCAGGGCGTCGCAGGCCACCGTGGTGTACGCGTGGCCGATGTGGGGCACGTCGTTGACGTAGTAGATCGGTGTGGTCACGTAGAAGGTTTTCGACATGGTCATCCCTTTTTGCGTCTCGGCCGACGCCGACTTCTGCGCTTGCGCCCCTGGCCGGCCGGCTGCTCCGCCGGCGAGGAGGCCGACGCCTGGGACGGGCTCTTGGGTTTGTCGGGCTTACGGCCTTTCCCGCCGGCGCGCTTCTCCCGGCCAGGGCCGCCGGACGTTTGCCGGGGCTCCTGCCGAGGCTTCTCTCTCTTCGCCGGCGCGGGCCGGGAGGGGACACCCCACTCGGCCACCGACACTTCCGCCTCGCCCTCGCGGGTCTGGATGACGAAGGTGCCCTCGAGCACGTTGCGCCGGACCACCTTACCGATTCCCCGGGGCGTCTCCACGGTCTTGCCCAGCCGGGGGAACCGCTTGGCCTCGCGCTTGTACTGCTCGTGCTCGTAACCCAAGCAGCACATCAGCCGGCCGCAGACCCCCGAGATCTTGGTGGGGTTCAAGGCCACGTCCTGCTCCTTGGCCATTCGCACGCTCACCGGCGAGAACTGGGTGAGCCAGGTGGCGCAGCACAGCTCCCGGCCGCAGGGGCCCACCCCTCCCACCAGCTTGGCCTCGTCGCGCACCCCGATCTGGCGCATCTCGATGCGGGTGTGGAACTCCCGGGCCAGCTCCCGCACCAGCTCCCGGAAGTCCACCCGCTGCTCGGCCGTGAAGTAGAAGATCGCCTTGGACCCGTCGAACAGATACTCCACGTCCACGAGCTTCATGGGAAGACCCTTCTCGCGGATCTTCTCCAGGCACACCTGGAACGCGTACCCTTCGAGCTCGCAGTTCTGCTCGTAGCGGAGGATGTCGCGCTCCCCGGCCCGGCGCAGCACCTTCTTGAGCGCCTGGCCCGGCAGCGGCTCCGCCTCGCAGGGGAGCGACGCCACCTGACCCAGGGCCATGCCCCGCTCGGTCTCCACCACCACCCAATCGCCGGGCCCGCACTCCAGCGGCCCGGCGTCGAAATGGTACACGCGGCTGGCGCGCTTGAAACGAACCCCTACGACCCGAGCCAACGGTCCTCCCAATCCTGCCCCGCCAGCCCGAGAAACAGGGCGTCCAGGGCCAGCTGCGTGTTCACGTTGCGATCCATCCACTCCAACACCCTCGCCAGCCCAGCCTGACGGTCGAGCCACGCAGGAACCGCCTCGTCCAGGCGGCGGATGCGGCGGCCCACCACCCACTGCAGGGTCTCCAGCCGATCCCGCAGGTCCTGGGCCCGCGCCCACTCGGCACCCAGCCGCAGCCGCTCCCCCGCGGTCAGCCCGTCCCACCGGTCCGCCAGCTCCTCGGCCTGGCGGATCCACTCCATGAGCTCCCCCGGCTCCCGACCCAGCACCCGGCCGGGTCGGCCGCCGCACACCCGGGCCAGGGCCTGGGCGTGGTGGGGCTCCACCCCCTCCGACACGAGGATCCGCTCCACGGCCCCGTCCGGCAAAGGGTCGAACCGAACGCACTGGCACCGGGAGACCACGGTGGGCAGGAGCTGGTCTCGGTGATGGGCGGTGAGCACCAGGTGGGTGTCTGCGGGAGGCTCCTCCAGCGTTTTCAGGAGCGCGTTGGACGCCTCCCGGGTCAGCCGGAAAGCATCAGAGATTATAGCAACCCGGCGACCTCCCTCAAAGGGCCGAAACGAAAGGCTTTCCTGGAGCGCCCGTACCTCCTCCACCCCTACCCGCGCCCCCCGGGGCACGAGCACGTGCAGGTCCGGGTGGTTGCTCGAGTCGAGCCGCCGGCACGACCGGCACGCCCCGCACCCCTCGCCGCGGGCGAGGGCCCCAGCCTCGCCGCACAGCAGCGCCCGGGCCACCTCCCGGGCCACCCGGGTTTTGCCGACGCCGTCCGGCCCCCAGAACAGGTATGCGTGGGGCACCCGTCCCGAGCCCAGGCTGCGGCGTAACACCCGCAGGGGCCGCTCGTGACCGACCACCCTTCCCCCGGCCACGGCCTAGCCCCCCCCGGGGAATAGGTCGGCCACCTCGGCCCACACCCGCTCGAACACCTCGTCCTCCGAGCCTAAAGCGTCCACCAGGCGCACCCGCCCGGGCTCGCGCTCGGCAATGGTCCGGTAGCCCTGTCGGACCCTGCGGTGGAACGCCAAGGCCTCCTTCTCGAACCGCACCTCCGCCCCGTGGGGGCCATGGCGGCCCAGTGACCGAGCCACCCCCTCCTCGGGGTCCAGATCGAGCACCACGGTGCGGTCCGGCACCACTCCGGCCGCGGCCAGTCGGTTCACGGTGCGGACCGCCTCGGCCGGCATTCCCCGGCCCCATCCCTGGTAGGCCTCGGTGGCGTCGGTGAACCGGTCGCACACCACCACCTCCCCCGCCTCGAGGGCCGGCCGGATCACCCGCTCCACGTGCTGGGCGCGGTCCGCACCGTACAAGAGCAGCTCCGCCCGGGCACATGGCGGATCCCCCCGATCCTCTAAAAGCATCCGGCGCAGGTCATGGCCCAGGGGGGTACCCCCCGGCTCCCGGGTCAGACGCACCCGGTGGCCCAGCCGCTCCAGGTGCCCGGCCAACCTGCGGGCCTGGGTGGTCTTGCCCGTGCCCTCACCGCCTTCCAGGGTCACGAACACTCCGCTCATGCGGGGGGGGTCTCCAGGTCCCAGAACTCCCGTTTGGCCGGCCGGCCCATGAGCCGCGCCACCCCCTGGCGCGGCTCCAAGCGCCCCTCCACCACATCCCACACGGTCTCGGCGATGGGCATCTCCACCCCCTGCCTGCGGGCCAGCTCCACGGCAGCGCCCGCGGTCTTCACCCCCTCGGCCACGGCCCGCATCGACCCCAGGATCTCGTCCAACGGCTCCCCATGGCCCAACCGCAGCCCCACGGTGCGGTTCCGGGACAGGCCCCCGGTGCAGGTGAGCACCAGGTCCCCCATGCCGGCCAGCCCCAGGAAGGTCAGGGGATCGGCTCCCAGGGCCACACCCAACCGGCTGATCTCGGCCAGCCCTCGGGTGATCAGGGCTGCCCGGCTGTTGTGGCCGAACCCCAGACCATCGGAGATGCCGGCGGCCAACGCCACCACGTTCTTCAGGGCCCCGCCGGTCTCCACCCCCACGATATCGTCCAGGGTGTAGACCCGGAACCGACGATCGCTGAACAGCTCCTGGAGCCGGCCGGCCGCCTCGGGGTCGCGGCAGGCCAGGCTCACGGCGGTGGGCATGGCCTGGGCCACCTCGGCCGCGAACGAGGGCCCCGACAGGGCCGCGATCCGCCCCTCAAACCCCGGTGGAAGCGCCTCGCACAGGACCTCGTGCATGAGCCGGAGGCTACCCATCTCGATGCCCTTGGACGCGGTGACCACCCAGGCGTCGGCCTCGATCGCCCCGGCGGCCCGGGTCATGACCTGCCGGACCACCTGAGAGGGGGTCACGCTCACCACAACCCACGCCCCGGACACGGCCTCCTCCAAGTCGTTGGTGGGCCGTACCGAGTCCGGGATCCGGTGACCGGGCAGGTACAGATCGTTCTCCCGGGTCACGGCCATGCGCTGGGCCAGGTCAGGCTCGTACACCCACAGGTCCACGGCCACGCCTTTGCGGCCCAGGACCGTAGCCAGGGCCGTGCCCCACGCCCCGGCCCCCACCACCGCCACCTTCCTCGTGCTCACGGGCTCATCTCCCGCCGGGGCTCGAGCACGTCCAAGGGAATCGGGATCCGAGGCGCGTCGAACCACAGCTCCTCCAAACCGAACTCCTCACGGACCGCCTCGTAGAACACGTGGACCACCCAGTCCCCGAAGTCCAGCAGCGCCCATCGACCCTCCCGAACTCCCTCGGTGCCGATGGGTCGGACTCCTCGTTTCTTCATCGCCTCGAGCACGGCCTCGGCGATGGTCTGCACCCGGCGGTCACTCGACCCGCTCACGATCACGAAGTAGTCGGTGAACCCGGCCACCTCGCGCACGTCGAGCACGGCCGGATCGGTGGCTCGTTTGTCGGCCGCCGCGCGCACGCAAACCATCACCCGCTCCAGAGTCCGTTTGTCGGTCATCTCCCGCTCCCTCGAAACCATTCCGGATGCTGCCCAGCGGCCCGCTCCAGCGAGGCCCGCACCGGCTCCGCCACCAGGTACCGCACCGAGCGCCCCCGGGCCAGCAGGACCCGAATGGTGGACGACGAGATCTCCAGGGGCGTCACCCGCACGACCCGAACCTCGCGGCCCGATGCGTGCCGGTATCCGTGGGCGGTGGGCTCGCACTCCTCCCGCAGGGCCGGGGGGGGCAGCAGGGGGCCCTCGTCGGGGGGCCGGCGCATCACGGCAAGGTCGGCCAGGGCAAACAGCTCGGGGTACCGGTGCCAGGTATGGATCTCGCGGAACGCATCGGCCCCCATCAGGAACCACAGCCTCTGGTCCGATCCCATCTCGCGCCGGAACTCGGCCAGGGTGTCCACCGTGTAGCTCGGGCCGTCCCGTCGCAGCTCCCGGTTCGAGACCCGGAACCTGGGGTTTCCAGCAACGGACTCCCGCAGCCACTCCCAGCGGGCCTCGGCCGGGGCCAGAGATTCAGAACCCTTGTGGGGCGGGACCCGGGCCGGCACGAACCAGACCCGCTCCAACCCCAGCGCGTCGGCCACCTCCTCGGCCGCCCGCAGGTGACCCAGGTGGACGGGGTTGAAGGTGCCGCCGAACACTCCTACGCCGCCCGGGGGCGGTGCCTCGGCGGACGGATCAGCCCTCACGCACCTGCCCTTCGCCGAAGATCACAAACTTGGTGGTGGTCAGATCCATAACCCCCATGGGTCCAAAAGCGTGGAGCTTGGTGGTGGAGATGCCGATCTCGGCCCCGAGGCCGAGCTGCTGGCCGTCGCTGAACCGGGTCGAGGCGTTTACCGCCACCACCGAGGAGTTCACCTCACGCACGAACCGTTGGGCGTTGGCGTAGTCCCGGGTCACGATGGCCTCGGTGTGGAGGCTGGAGTACCGATCGATGTGGTCGATGGCTCCGTCGAGCCCGTCCACCACCCGCACGGCCAGGATCAGATCCAGATACTCGGCGTGCCAGTCCTCCTCGGTGGCCTCCCGAGCCTCGGGGATCCACCGACGGGTCTGGGGGCACCCCCGGATCTCGACCCCGACCTCCCCCAGCGAGGCGCCAACCCGAGGCAGGAACGCCTCGGCCACGTCCCGATGGACCAGCAGGGTCTCCAGGGCGTTACACACCCCGGGTCGTTGGCACTTGGCGTTGAGCACGATCCGCTCGGCCGCGTCCAGGTCGGCCCATGCGTCCACGAACAGGTGGCACACGCCCTTGAAGTGCTTGATTACCGGGATGCGGCTGTTCTCGGTGACGAACCGGATCAGGCCCTCTCCTCCCCGAGGGATGATCAGGTCGATGTACTCGTCGAGCCGGAGCATCTCCAGCACGGCCTGGCGGTCGGTCACGCCAACCACCTGGATGGCCCCCTCGGGCACGCCCGCGGCCGCCGCGGCCTGGTCGAGCACGGCCGCGATGGCCCGGTTGGAGTGGATGGCCTCGCTTCCGCCCCGCAGAACCACCGCGTTGCCCGCCTTCAGGCACAGGCCGGCGGCGTCGGCAGTGACGTTAGGCCGGGACTCGTAGATGATCCCGATCACCCCCAAGGGGATGCGCTGCTTACCCACCAGCAGGCCGTTGGGCCGCTTCCACATGCGCACCACCTCGCCCACCGGGTCGGCCTGGGCCGCCACCTCGCGCAGGCCCTGGGCCATGGAGGCGATGACCCCGTCCGACAGGGTGAGCCGGTCTATCATCGCCCTCGACAGCCCCGCCCGCGCCGCCTCCTCCAGATCCCTACGGTTGGCGGCCTGGAGCTCGGCCCGGGCCTCCTCGAGCCCGTCGGCCATGGCCCTGAGGGCGTCGTCCTTCACCCGGCTCGAGAGCCTCGCCAGCGCCCGGCTCGCCTGCCGGGCCTTGCGCCCCATCTCCACCAGCTCGTCCCGAATCGACATCCGGCCCTCCTCGCTCCCTCACCCCCCGGCCTTGAACACGACGAGGTCATCCCGGTGGATGACCTCGTCCCCGAAGGTGTAGCCGAGTCTATCAACGATCTCCCACGATGCCAACCCGGCGATCTTACGGAGCTCCTCGGAACCGTAGGCCGTGAGGCCCCGGGCCACCTCCTCCCCACCGGGTCCTTCGATCACCACGGCCTCGCCCCGGTCGAACTCTCCGTCCACGGTCACCACCCCCTTGGGCAGGAGGCTCTTGCCCCCCTCCACCAAGGCCCGCACGGCGCCCGTGTCCACCCGGATCCGGCCCGCCGGCTGCACCGTGTAGGCGATCCAGTGCTTCCGCCGCCGGAGCCGGTCGGTCTGGGGCGCGAAAAAGGTGCCCAACGGCTCACCCACCAGGATCCGGGCCAGAGCGTGGGGCTCTTTGCCGGAGGAGATCACCACCGCGGCCCCCCCGTGGGTCGCCTTTCGGGCCGCCTCCAGCTTCGTCGCCATGCCGCCGGTCCCCATGCGGGAGCGGGAGCCTCCCACGAACCGCTGGATCGCTTCGTCCACCCGCTCCACCCGCTCCACCAGCCGGGCGTCGGCGTGGGCCTTGGGGTCCCGGTCGTACAGGCCCTCGATGTCGCTGAGCACCACCAGGGCGTCTGCCTCCACCAGGTTCGACACCAGGGCGGAGAGGTTGTCGTTGTCGCCGAACTTGAGCTCCTCCACCACCACGGTGTCGTTCTCATTGATCACCGGCACAGCCCCAAGCCGCAGCAGGGCGCTGATGGCGGTCTTGGCGTTCTGGTACCGACGCCGGCTCTCCAGATCGTCGCGGGTCAGGAGCACCTGTCCCACCGGGATGCCGTGGGGCCGGAATACGTCTTCGTACACACCCACCAGGTGGATCTGGCCCACGGCAGCCAGAGCCTGGATCTCGGGGATGGCCTCGGGCCGGCGGGATAGCCCCACCCGCCCCATGCCGGCGGCCACCGCCCCGGAGCTCACCACCACCACCTCGACCCCCCGGGCCCGGGCCTGGGCCACGTCGGCGGCCAGGTCCTCGAACACCCGCCGCTCGAGCCGCCCGTCCGGCCCGGTCAGCACCTGACTGCCCAGCTTCACCACCACCCGGCGGGCCCTCGTCACCGGTTCGCGGCTCACGTCTCCTCCTCTCCTGCGAACAACAGCCGGCCGGTGCGCCGGATCAACTGGTCGACCCCTTCGCCGGTCACGGCCGACACGGCCCACACCTCGATGCCCCGCCGGGCGAACGCGTCGCGGATGGCGGGCAGGGCCTCGCGCACCTCAGTCAGGTCCAGCTTGGTCACCACCACCCGTTCGGACTTGGACGCCAGCTCCCGGCTGAACGCCTCCAGCTCCCCCCGGATCGCGTCGTACAGGGCCAGGGGCTCCCCCTGGGTGGGGTCCACCAGGTGCAGCAGCAGCCGGGTGCGCTCCACGTGCTTCAGGAACCGGATGCCCAGCCCGGCTCCCTCGTGGGCGCCCTCGATCAGGCCCGGGATGTCGGCCACCACGAACGACCGCTCCTCGGTCCAGCGCACCACCCCTAAGTTGGGCACCAGGGTGGTGAACGGGTAGTCGGCGATCTTGGGCCGGGCCGCCGAGATCCGCGAGATCAACGTGGACTTGCCCACGTTGGGCAGCCCCACCAGGCCCACGTCGGCGATCAGCTTGAGCTCGAGCCGCACCCGGCGTTCCTCGCCCGGCGTGCCCGGCTGGGCGTAGCGCGGCGCCCGGTTGCGGGGGGTGGCGAACCGGGCGTTGCCCTTTCCTCCCTTGCCGCCTCGAAGCAGCCGCACTCTCTGGCCCGGCTCCGTCAGGTCGGCCAGCACCTCCCCGGTCTCGGCGTCACGCACCACGGTGCCCACGGGCAGCCGGAGCTCCAGGCTCTTTCCCCTCTTGCCGGTGCGGTCGGACCCCATGCCGGGCCGGCCGTTCTCGGCCCGCATGACCCGGCGGTGGCGGAAGTCCAACAGGGTGGTCAACTGGGGGTCGGCCACCAGCACGACGTCCCCGCCGTCCCCGCCGTCCCCGCCGTCGGGGCCGCCCAGGGGGACGAACTTCTCCCTGCGAAACGACACGCACCCTCGGCCGCCGTTTCCCGACGCCAGGGTCAGCTCCACCTCGTCCACGAATTTCATCTAGGGGTTTCCCATTTCCGCTAGAAGGCTGGAAGGCTAGGATACTAGAAGGCTTGAAACCCTCCGTGATCTCCCAGCATTCCAAACATGGCCACGCCTCTTCGGCGTCACCTCACCGTCTCTGGGGGCAAGGGGCCTGCCGGAGAGCCGGGCGCGGCCCCTTAGCTCGCCGCGCAGCACCTTTGACGCTCGGACCGCGAAATGGTTCGGACTCCACCGAGTTGTCATGAAACCAGCTCTTCGGTTCCGTGCCTGCGCGGCGAATCTCATGCCCGGCTTCGCGCCCGGCCGGAGGCAGGTCCCTTGCCTCTCCCCTCCGGGGGCTCTGGGTTTGAACGTAATGCGGCATTAGAGTCCGGGGGGCATGGGGCCTGCTGGAGAGCCGCGTGCGGCCGTATCAGGGGACAGAATTCAGAGGACAGTGGACAAGAAAAACCTTTCACGTTTTGCAAAACTCCCCCACGGCTTTTGGACTCTACCCGAACTTCTGCCTTCTGCCCTCTGGCCCCTGACACCTGAATCGCAGGCCCCATGCCCGCCACCGGCAATGGGCCCGGCCCCACGAACGAAGGCCCGGACGGGGTTCCCCTGTCCGGGCCTCGCAAGGGCTGCGTAAGACGTCGGGTCCGGGGAGGGGCCCCTAAGAAGCCGCCTCCTCGGCCGGGATCACGGTCACGTACACTCGGCGCTCCCGGCCCCTCGCCTCGAACTTCACCACCCCGTCCACCAGGGCGAACAGAGTGTGATCCCGGCCCACGCCCACGTTCTGACCGGGCTTGAACTTGGTGCCCAGCTGCCGAACCAGGATGTTTCCGGCGCGTACGGTCTGGCCGCCGAACCGTTTCACCCCCCTTCGTTTGCCGATACTGTCGCGGCCGTTCCGGGAGCTGCCGCCTGCCTTCTTATGAGCCATATCCCATCCCTCCTCGGATCAGGCCGTCTCGATGGCCTCGACCTTCACGCCGGTATAGGACTGCCGGTGCCCCTGCTTTCGACGGTACCCTTTGCGACGCTTCATTTTGAACACGATAATCTTCTTGTCACGGCCCTGCTCCACGATGGTGCCGCGGACCCGGGCACCTTCGACCACGGGCTTGCCCAGCTTGAGCTCGCTCCCGTCGTTCACCAGGAGCACCTCCTCGAACACCACCTCTTGACCCACGTCGCCCGGGAGCTTCTCCACCTTCAGGAAGTCTCCCTGGTCAACCAGGTACTGCTTGCCTCCGGTGCGGATCACTGCATACATCGGCTTCTTCCTCCAACCCACGGCCCCGCGCGGGGCCCCTGTTTCGAGAGAAAAGCGGACTATAGTGAACCGGCGGACTCGATGTCAACCCGTACGCAGGCTTTCCGACAACTTCGGTCGTCGATCTACGGTCATCCGTCGGCGGTCGAAAAAACCGTGAGCCCCAAGCCGAAGCCTCGGGGACGCGGGTCTACTGGAGCGCCGGGCGTCGTGGCTCCCATGCTTTCCACATCCAGCCCTCAGCACCCTGCCAGAGAACCTCGGGCCCTCTCCGGCGTCCAACTTCCAGTCCCTCGCCCCCATCCCGCACGACTCATGAGGTTTCCTGCTGCGACCGCCAAGTGCACGCCATCTCAGGGCTTGCTCGCGTCCCAGAACTCGACGTAGCATCCCCCAACGCCTTCGCCCGCAGCGCTCGTGCCTGCCCCGATCTGACACACGCCCAGCGGTTTCGTGACGCACGCTCGGGAATCATGCGGGTTGGATACAGCCCCCCCAGGGCCGGTCCACCGGCAAAGTGGAAACCCGATAGGCCTTCAAACTTCCCATTGATGGAACCCGGTTACCCTTTTCCCTCCCTTTACCCCCTTGACGAAGGCACAGTTTCTGCATAAAGCACCTTCAGACCCCATCCCACCGGAGGGATCGAGAAATCCGTTTCCCATGGTACGGAGCACTTGGTTGAAGCTATTTCGCCTGCAACGGCTCGTTCGGTTTTTCGCCCACCGCCTCGACGACTGGAGACGGCAGGGAGAGAACTATCTGGAGCACTGGCACCGACGGCGCCGGCTCCACTAGCGGCCCGGACTGCCCTAACGGTTGGGCGGCTCTTTCTCGGGGTGGAACGCAGGCTGACCTTTCGGCTGGCTGCCGGCCAGGGCCAAGGCTCGCTCCACGTCCCCAGGACGGTTCAAGTTCAGAAACGTTCGCAGGTCCGGATCCACACGCCGCACCTCCCCCTCCCCGACCTCCACGGTCCGCAACCGGGGAAATGCCCGTAGGATGCTGAGGTCGCCGGCAAGCACCCGCTCCAGGAACACCTCCAAAGCGTCCTCCCGGTACAAGGCACAGAGCGGCTCGTAGCCGGCCTCGACCCGGGGCACAACCGCCTGGGCCTCGTCCCGGCGGGACCAGAGCAGGGAGAGGACCCCTCGCCGGATCAAGGGCATGTCACAAGCGAGGCAGAGAACCCAAACGCCTGGGCCCAGGTTCTCCCGGGCCCAGGCGAGGGCCGTGGCAATCCCTCCGAGGGCGGCGGCGCCGGGGAACCGGTCTGGGACGGTGGGGATCCCCCGGTGGGCCAGATACTGCTGCCCCCCCACCACGGCCACCCGTTCGGCTAGCGGCTCCACAGCCGCCAGAACCCGCTCGATCAGGGGGACACCCAGAAACTCCATGCGCGCCTTGTCCCGGCCGCCCATGCGGCGCCCCTTGCCCCCCGCCAGGATCGCGGCCAAAGGAATCCGCTCCAGCATGCTCCCTCTCCGGCCCTACCGAGAGGCGCGGGCGCTTACTCCTCCACTACCTCGTCGGGCAGCTCGTTCACGTCGTCCTCGCGCCAAGGAAAGTGCTCGGCCAGGACCTTGCCCACCTCTTCCACGGCGTAGACCAGGCCCTCGCCGAAGGCGCCTCGGGCGAACCGCTCGGCCATGCCGTCGCGGATGCTCTCCCACCCGGCCTGCCCCACGAACCGGTGCACCCCTTCGTCACCGAAGATGGCGAACCGACGCTCTGCGGTGGCCAGGTAGACGATCACGCCGTTGCGCTCCCGGGTCTCGTGCATGCCCAGCCGTGCGAAGGCCCGGCGGGCCGCCGCGAGGGGATCCCCCCGGGCCCGCCGGGAGATCACCACACGGATCTCGGCGCTGGTGCGCCGCTCGGCCTCGGCGATCGCGGTTTCCACCTGGCGCTTTTCCTCCGGGCTAAGGAACGCCGTCGGCCTCACCTTTCGCTCGGACATGGTTCACCACCCTCCACTGGCGCCGCCGCCGCCGAACCCCCCACCGCCGCCACCGAAGCCTCCCCCGCCGAACCCACCTCTGCCCCCGAAGCCCCCACCCGGGCCGAACCACCAGAATCCGCCGCGGTGCACCCCGCGGCCGCCGATGTGGGCCGAGCGCGACCGGGACGCGGCCGCCAGGAACAGCAGCACGAACAGGATGAAGGGAAAGATCCCCAGGACCTGGGGGGGCACGCCCTTGTCCTTCGCCTCGGGCAACGCCTCGAACTCCCCCCGGCTGGCCTTGTCCAGGGCGTTCACCGCGGCCAGGATGCCCCCGGCATAGTCCCCCTTTCGGAACCGGGGAGCCAGCACGTCCCGGATCACCCGGCCGGCCAGTACGTCGGGGATCGCCCCCTCCAGGCCGTACCCCACCTCGATCCGGACTTTACGCTCCTTCGGGAACACCAGCAGGATCAGCCCGTTGTCCCGCCCCTTCTGCCCGATCTTCCAGGCCTCGGCGAGCCGGATCGAGAAGTCCTCCAGATCCTCACCCTCCAGGCTCGGGAAGATCGCCACCGCGAACTGGTTCGAGGTGGCGCGCTCGATCTCCGCGAGTCGGGCCTCGATCCGGGCGCGTTCCTGGGGTTTCAGGAGTCCGGCGAAGTCGCTCACCCGCCCGAGGGGCCGGGGCGGCACCTCCAGGCCGGCGGCAGCCGCCGCAAAGGCGAGCCACACCACCCCCAAGATTCCAAGACGCGCCCCCCACCGACCGATGACCGACGACCGTAGACCGACCACCACGTCAGAACCTCACCTTGGGCACCTTCTGGGCGCCCTCCTCGGCCTGGAAGTAGGGCTTGGGCTCGAACCCGAACGCCCGGGCGAACAGGTTGGCTGGAAACGACCGGATCCGGGTGTTGTAGGCCCGGGCCGCCTCGTTGTACCGGGTGCGGGCCACGTTGATCCGGTTCTCGGTGCCCTCGAGCTGGGTCTGCAGGTCCAGGAAGTTCTGGTTTGCCTTGAGATCAGGGTAGCGCTCGGCCACCGCCAGCAACCGCGACAGCGCCCCGGACAGGCCCTGCTGGGCCTTGCGGAACTGCTCGATGGCGCCCGGGGTGAGCCCCCGAGCGTCCACCCGGATCTGGCCCACCCGGCTACGGGCCTCAGTGACCTGGGTCAGCACGTCCTTCTCGTGGGCCGCATACCCCTTGACCGTCTCCACCAGGTTGGGGATCAGGTCGGCCCGCCGCTGGTAGGAGCTCTCCACGTCGGCCCAGGCCTTGGCCACCTGCTCCTCGGCCGCCACCAGCCCGTTGTAGGTCCCCTTGACCCACCCGTAGGCCAAGAGCACCGCCAGAACCACGGCGCCCAGCGCGATCCATCCCTTCTTCATCTTTGCTCCTCCGTCGAATCCAGAGCCCGGACCACGGCGTCCACCAGCCCCGCTTCCTCTGCAGGCTCCACCGTGCGCGGGTCGAGAACCAAAACCCCCTCGCGCACCCGGCCCACCACCGGCGGCCGGCGCCGCCGGAGACGGGCCTCCAGCTCGGACACCCCGCCCCCCGCCGGCCGGATCTCCACCACCCAGGTGGGGAGCTCCGCCAGGGGCAGGGCCCCGCCCCCCACCCGGGACACGTCCCGGGCCATCCCCACCTCGGCCCGGGATCCCACCCGCTCGGCGAGCTCCCTTGCCAGACCCCGGGCCCGGGCCTCCAGCTCTCCCAGAGACGCGGACAGCATCCGAAGCGCCGGCACCCGCTCGAGCACTCGCGTCGGGTCCCGGTACAGCCCCAGGGTGACCTCCAGGGCGGCCAGGGTCAACTTGTCGGGCCGGAGGGCCCGCATCAGGGGGTGGAGGGCGCACGCATCCACCGCGGCCCGCCGGCCCACCAGGATGCCGGCCTGGGGCCCACCCAGCAGCTTGTCGCCCGAGAAGGTGACCAGGTCCACCCCCGCGGCCACGGCCTCGGCCACCGTCGGCTCGGGCTCGACCCCGACCCCGGCCAGGTCCACGAAGCACCCGCTTCCCAGGTCCTCCATCACGCCCAGCCCGTGAGCCCGGGCCAGACGCACCAGGTCGGCCGCCGGCACGGACGCGGTGAACCCGAGGATCCGGTAGTTGGAGGTGTGCACCTTGAGCAGCAGAGCCGTGTCCGGCCCGATCGCCCGCTCGTAATCATCGAGATGGGTCTTGTTGGTGGTACCCACCTCCCGGAGCACGGCCCCGCTCTGGGCCATGACGTCGGGCACCCGAAACGACCCTCCGATCTCCACGAGCTCGCCCCGGCTCACCACCACCTCCCGGCCCCGGGCCAGAGCCGAGAGCCCCAGCAGCACGGCTGCGGCGTTGTTGTTCACCACGCAGGCCGCCTCGGCGCCGGTGAGCTCCCGGAGCACCTCCTCCACCACCTCGTGGCGGTGGCCGCGCTTGCCTGTGGCCAGCCGGAACTCCACGTTGCAGTACCCGGCCGCGCGCAGCAGGGCCTCGCGCGCCTCCTCGGCCAACGGGGCCCGCCCCAGGTTCGTGTGAAGCACCACGCCCGTGGCGTTGATCACCCGACCCAGCCGGGGCGCCATCCGCTGGCCGGCCCGGGCCAGGGTCTGGCGGGCCACATCGTCGAGGCCGGGCACGTCCCCCCCGCCCTCCCGCACCCGGCTCCGGATCCGCTCGAGCACCTCCCGGGCGGCCTCGACCACGGCGGGCCGGGGCAGGTCGCCCCCATCCACGGCCGCACGCACCTCGGGGTGCTGGAGCACCCGCTCCACCGCGGGCAACCGCCTGAGGGCCTCGGCCGCGCTCATCCCGGCTGCCCCACGCGGTGCTCGGTGCCGTCCAGGAGCCGCTCGATGTTGGCCCGATGGGCCCAGAAGGTGACCCCACCGACCGCCAACGCCAGCGCCACCACGGCGAGCGGGTGGTCGAAGAACGCCAGGATCAGCGGCAACGCCGCGGCCGCCCCCAGGCTGCCCAGGCTCACCCAGCGGAACCGGTACACCAGCACGGCGAACACCGCGGCCGCCCCCAGCACGCTGCCCGGAGCCAGGGCCAGGAACACCCCCAGCCCTGTAGCCACACCCTTGCCCCCCTTGAACCCCAAGTACAGGGGAAACAGGTGGCCCAGGTACGCCGCGAACCCCACGCTCACCACCGCCCAGGGCGACGAGAACGCCCCCAGGGCCAATGCCGTGGGGATGAACCCCTTCAGGGCGTCACCGATCAGGGTCGCCGCCCCCCACTTCTTGCCCAGGGTGCGGCCCACGTTGGTGGCCCCGATGTTGCCGGAGCCTCCCCGGCGGGGATCTCCCAGGCCGAACGCTTTGGCAAGCACCAGCCCGGTGGGTACGGAGCCCAACAGGTACGCGAAGACCACGAGCACCAACCAACGCACGGATTCTCCTCCTCGACTTCGGTCGTCGGTCTACGGTCAACGGTCAACGGCCGTCGGTGTGGGGCCTTCGGCGCGCTGGGAGGCTAAGAAGCTGGAAGGCTAGAAGGCTTGAAACCCTCCGGGATCTCCCAGCATTCCAAGCGTGATCACGCCTCTTTGGCCTCACCTCACCATCTCGGGGGGCAAGGGACCTGTCGGAGAGCCGGGCGCGGCCGTGTCAGTGGACAGAATTCAGTAGACGGAGGACAGGGGAAGGATATCGGATGACCTTATTATTAGGATGTCTCCGAGAAACCAGCCCGTTTTTCGGGATGTTGCTGTCCTCTGTCCACTGAAATCTGGTCCCTGAAACCCATGCCCCGCACGCAGCGCTCGGACCGAGACGCACACAAAGTCTGTACCCCGTAAACAGGCCGCCCAGCGGCCTACCCGAGCTGTCCTCTGACTCCCGGACTGCCGAAACCTAACACAGGGTCTGCTGGGCGACAACGGCGGCGCCCGGGTGGGGGCCGTGGACCATTTTTTTCTTTACTTCCGGCGGCCGGTCCCTATAATGACGCGGCTTTGCACCACATCTCGCCCAGCAGGCCGGGGCGCTCCGAGCACGGAGGGGATCGCCATGAACAGCAAGGGCCGCCATCTGCTCGTCGACTGCTGGAACGTGGATCGGGAGGTGTGCCTGGACGACAAGAGGTTCCTCGAGGCCATGGCCCGGGCCGCCACCCGCGCCGGAGCCAACGTGATCTCGCAGGTGCGGTACCACTTCGGGCACAACTCGCCACCCGGGTTCACGGCCATGGTGCTCCTGGATGAGAGCCACGTTTCGGCCCACAGCTACGCCGACGATGGGCTGGTGGCCCTGGACGTGTTCACATGCGGCGAGACCAGCCCCGCCGATCTCCTCCGTTGGCTCCGGGAGGAGCTCGACCTGGGGGAGGTGCGTGTCCGGGAGGTGGCCCGGTTCGTGGGCCCGGACCAGGGTGAGGAGACCGTGTGGACCGGCGACGATCCGGCCGCCCCCCAGCTCCGCGTCATCGACGGCAACGCCTGACCCGCCGACCGCCTTCCCGCCGCCCCTGAGGCCCCGCATCCGCGGGGCCTTTTTCGTGCGATGCTTCCCCTTCCCAGTAACTTCGGTCTACGGTCATCGGTCGTCAGTCGTCGGTCTGGGGCCTTCGGCCCGCTAGGCAGCTAGGCGGCTCTCGAACCGCACCAAAGCTCGGGGGCATGGGGGTACTGGAGCGCTCGCCCGTCTAACGGGCCGAGCTAGCCGGAATTTCTCTAGTTTCTAGTCTCTGATTTTTGGCTGGTTTCTGGTCTCTGGCCTGGCCGGAAGCAGGCCCCATGCCCACCCTAACGTCAAAGCCACGCACGGATTTGTGCAGGTTGCTTTCTCCGTTGCCCGGCCCCGCAGGGGCCTGCGCGGGGGCTCCTTCGGCCGTCGGCCGGGCCGTGGGGGGTTGACAACCGCTGCGGGCAGGTCCAGAATTCAGGTTCGAATTGTAATTCTGACTGGGAGGACGACCCATGGGTTCCCTGGACAGCACCCGCGAGACGATCCTGGCAGTGGCCGCCCGCAAGTTCGCCTGCGGAGGGTTCAACGGCGCCCAGATGGCCGAGATCGCCCGGGAGGCGGGCATGGGGGTGGGCACCCTGTACAAGCACTTCCCCAGCAAGGAGGCCCTGTTCCGGGCCATGGTGGACCGGTTCCTGGGCGGTCTGTTCGAGGCCACGGAGCGGGTGATCGACGATCCCCCCGCCAGACTGCCTGAGGCACTGGAGGCTTACGCCCGCACCGCGGTGCAGCGGGTCGAGGCCGACCCCTTGGTGTGCCGGGCCGTGGCCCAGGAGACCCTGGGCAGCCGAGTGGCGTTCCGGCAGGTGATCGGGGCCGAGATCTGGGACCGGATCGAGGCCCACCGGGCTCGGGTGGCCGAGTTCCTGGCCCGGCGAAGGGACGAGCTGGCGCCGGGGTTGGGGGCCGAGGACGCGGCCGTGTTCTTCCTGGGCACCCTGTGGACCTTTGTGGAACACGACCTGAACCACGACCGCCTCGACCGGCTGGCCGGCCGGCCGGCACTGGTGGCCCGGTGCGTGTGGAAGGGGGTGTCACCGTGAAGCCCACCGCCCGATCCGCGGCGTGGCTGCTCGTTTTCCTCTCGGCCGCGGCGGCCGCCCGGGCCGAGCACGCCGTACCGGCTCAGGTGCCCGTGGCCGTTGCCCGGGCCCGGACCGATCGGATCGTGGAGACGGCCGAGGGCACCGGGACCCTGGAGCCGTTCGAGACCGCTGACCTGGTGCCACGGGTGGTGGGGGTCGACGTGACCGAGGTGGCGGTGGACGAAGGCGACCTCGCACGCAAGGGCCAGGTGCTCGTACGGCTCGACGACGAGCTGGTGCGCACCCAGGTCCAGGGCGTGAGGGCCCGAATGGAGGCGCTGGACGCCAAGGCTCGAGCCTTGGACGCCCGGGTTGCCATGCTGGAGGCCGACACCGGGCGGTTCCGCGGTCTGTTCGAGCAGGGGGTGAGCCCCCGCCAGCAGCTCGACCACGTGGAAGCTCAGCTCAAGGTGGCCCGGGCGGAGCGCGCCGCCCTGGATGCCGAGCGCATCGCCCTGGAGAAGGCCCTGGAGGAGCTCGAGCTGCGGCGCACCTACCACGTGGTCACGGCCCCCTGGAGCGGCACGGTCACGGCCCGCCGGGTGGACCCGGGCGACACCGCCGGGGGCCGGCCGGTGCTCACCCTGGCCCGGCTCGACCGGCTCAAGCTACGAGCCCAGGTGGCCGAGGCCGACGTGCCCAGGGTTCGGCAGGGCCAGAGAGCCCGGGTGGCCGTGGACGCCCTGGGTGACCGGTGGTTCGATGCCAAGGTGGCCCGGGTGATGCCCCGGCTCGACCCCGTGACCCACACCGGCGACGTGGAGATCCTCCTCCGGGCCAAGGGGACACCCCTCAGACCCGGCATGTTCGCCCGGGTTCGGATCGAGGTGGGCGTCCACCAGGGGGTGACCGTGCCCCGGGACGCCCTCCGCAAGGTACCGGGCAGCGGGGTGTGGTTCGTGTACGTGGTCACGCCCCAGGGACGTGCCGAGCGCCGGGACGTGGAGCCTGGCGTGGCCCTGGGGGACCGGATTGAGATCCTCGCCGGGGTCGAGGCCGGCGAGGACGTGGTGGTACGCGGCGAGGGCGTGGTGCGCACCGGCGCGGCGGTGCGGGTGACCGAGCGCGTGGGCGAGTGAGGCGGCCATGAACCTGCCGTCCCTTTCCGTCCGGCGGCCCGTGGCCGTGCTCATGGGCCTGTTGGCCCTACTGCTGTTCGGCCTGTGGAGCCTGCCCCGGCTCGACATCGACCTCCTTCCCCGGATCGACCCCCCGGCCATCTCGGTCATCACCTACTACCCGGGAGCCAACGCCCGGGACGTGGAGTCGAACGTCACCAAGGTGATTGAGGACCGACTCAGCATCGTGTCGAACCTGGATCGGATCACCTCGATATCCAAGGACAGCCTGTCCGTGGTGACCTGCACGTTCAAGTGGGGCTCGGACCTGGGCGAGGCCGCCAACGACGTGCGCGAGAAGCTCGACATCGCCAAGTTCTACCTGCCCAAGGACATCGAGAACCCGCTGCTGTTCAAGTTCTCCTCGGCCAACTTCCCGATCCTGTTCCTGTCGGTGGAGGCCACCGAGTCGTACCGGGCCCTGTACCAGATTGTGGACAAGCAGGTCGCCACGGTTCTGAAGCGCATCCCCGGTGTGGGCGCGGTGATCATCCGGGGCGGGCTCGAGCGGGAGATCCGGGTCGAGGTGGACAACGACCGGCTCGCCGCCTACGGGCTGTCGCTGGACGATCTGGGTCAGGCCCTGAAGCGCGAGAACCTGGACATGCCCGCCGGCGAGGTGAAGATCGGCAAGCGGGCCGTGCCGGTGCGGGTGCCGGGCCGGTTCCGGTCGCCCCGGGAGCTGGCCGCCGTGCCAGTGGCCGCGCGGCGGGGCCGGGTGGTGCGCCTGGGGGACGTGGCCCGGGTGGATGACGCGTTCAAGGACAAGTACGAGGAGATCTTCACCAACGGCCGCACCGGCATCCTCCTGATGATCCAGAAGCAGTCCGGGGCCAACACCGTGAACGTGGTGCGTGAGATCCGGCGGCGGCTGCCCGAGATCGAGCGCAACCTCCCGGCCGACGTGAAGCTGGGCACCATCATGGACTCGGCCGAGGACATCGAGAACATGGTGAACAACCTGAGGTCCAGCCTGTACCTGGGCGGGCTCCTGGTGGTGGTGGTCACCTTCGTGTTCCTGCGGCGGCTGCGGCCGAGCCTCGTGGTGGCGCTCACGATCCCGTTCTCGATGATCGTGACCTTCTTCGCCATGTACCTGTTCGGGTTCACCCTGAACCTGATCAGCATCATGAGCCTCACCATCGCCATCGGCATGGTGGTGGACAACGCCATTGTGGTGCTGGAGAACATCACCCGGCACCTGGAGGAGGGCGAGGGCTCCCCGGCCCGCGCGGCCGTGGTCGGTGCGTCTGAGGTGGGTTTGGCCGTGTCGGCCTCCACCCTGACCACCATCGCGGTGTTCCTGCCCCTGGTGTTCCTGGGGGGCATCGCGGGCATCCTGTTCAAGCAGCTCGGGTTCCTGGTGACCCTGACCCTCCTGGCGAGCCTGCTGGTGAGCCTGACCCTCACCCCCATGGCTGCGAGCAAGCTGCTCAAGCCCCAAGCCGAGCGCCGGGGCCTCGCCGGGATGCTGTTCCGGGCCAGCGAGGCCGTGCTCGACGGGATCGAGCGCTCGTACGCGGGCCTGCTCGGCTGGATGCTCCGGCGCCGGGTCGCGACCCTCGTGGTGGCCGCCGGGATCCTGGCCCTGGGGTTCGGCGCGGCCCGGCGCACCGGCTCGGAGTTCATGCCCCAGACCGACACCGGCGAGATCGAGGTCAACGCCGAGCTGCCCGTGGACGTACGGATCGAGGAGGCCACCCGGGTGGTGGAGCGGCTTACGAAGATCTTCTACGAGGATGTGCCCGAGGTCCGGGCCCTGTATGCCCTGACCGGGCAGAGCCGCCAGGGCATCGCCACGGCCGTGGGGTTCGAGGAAGGCAACCAGGTGGTGCGCATCGGGGCCAAGCTGGTGGACCGGGCCAAGCGCCAGAGGTCGGTGACCGAGATCGCCGAGGCCCTGCGGCGACGCTACCGCCAGGTGCCCGACATCGAGAAGCTCAGCGTGCGCACGGTGGGCGCGGCCCAGAAGATCTTCTTCGGGGCCGGAGCCAAGCCCCTGGTGGTGGAGGTGCTGGGGAACGACTGGGAGCGGCTGCGGTCCACGGCGGGTACGATCCTCGAGAAGATGCATCGGGTGCCTGGGGTGCGCGACGCCTCCTGGTCGCTCAAGCCGGTGAAGACCGAGTGGCTCGTAGAGATAGACCGGGAGAAGGCGGGCCGGCTGGGCCTTCCCCTGGCCGTGCTGGCTCGGGACGTGCGCACGGCCGTGTTCGGCACCGACTACACCCAGTTCCGGGACGCGGGGGACGACTACGACATCACCGTACGCCTGCGGCCCCAGGACCGGGCCGGCCGGGCCGGGCTGGAGGACCTGCGGCTCAAGACCCTCACGGGCCGGATGGTGCGGCTCAAGGACGTGGCCCGGATCACCGAGGGGGAGATCCCGCTGCAGATCGACCGCAAGAACCAGCAGCGCATGATCTCGGTGTCGGCCGACGTGGTGGGCCGGAGCCTGGGCGAGGTCACGGCCGACCTGGAGAAGATCCTGGCCGGCATGGACCTGCCCGAGGGCGTCACGGTGCGGTTCGGCGGCGACGTCAAGGAGAAGGCCGAGGCCTTCCGCGACCTGCTTCAGCTCCTGGCCCTCGGCATGATTCTCGTGTTCATGGTAATGGCGGCCCAGTTCGAGAGCCTGGTGGTGCCGTTCGTGATCTTCTTCTCGGTGCCGTTCGCCCTTACCGGGGCGTTCCTGGGCCTGGCGGTCACGGGCACGCCGCTTTCGCTCATGAGCTTCATCGGCATCATCATGCTGGTGGGGATCGTGGTGAACAACGCGATCGTGCTCGTGGACTACGCCATCCAGCTCCGGGCCCGGGGTATGGAGCTCAGGGAGGCCCTGCTCCGGGCGGGCCGCACCCGGCTCCGGCCCGTGCTCATGACCACGCTCACCACCGCGTTCGGCATGCTGCCCATGGCCCTGTCGCGCCAGACCGGCCACGAGATGTGGAACCCGCTGGGCATCGCCGTGATCGGGGGCTTGCTGGTGAGCACCCTGGTGACCCTGGGCATCGTGCCGGTGATGGGCTCGCTCCTGATGGCCCGGGCCAAGGTCAGGGAGGCCGCAGGCTAGCGCGGGGCGCGGCCACGGCCCAGCCCGGGGCGCTCCCCGCCCGATAGGCAACGAACCAGGGGCCGGCCCTTACGGGGACCGCTCCCGAATCGCGTCGATGGCGGCCTGGGCGTAGCGGCGGTACTTGCGCTGACCGAGGAACGGCTCCAGCGCCCGGATCGCGGCCGGGGACCCGATCCGGCCCAGCGTCTCCATGGCCAGGCGCACGTTGGTGGCCTTGGGGTCCTGCAGGGCCCGCACGAACACCGCCTCGTGCTCGGGGCCGCCGTGGGCCGCCAGGTTCTGCAGGGCGAAGTGGCGCACCACCGGGTTGGGGTGCTCCGCCAGAGGCGCGATTCGGGCCAGGAATCCCGGCCCTCCCCGGTCCAGCAGGATCTGCAGCGCCACGGCCTTGAGGTTCGGGTCGGGCTCATCCAGGAGCCTCCCCACAGCCCGGACGTCCCCGGCCCCCAGCGCCTCCCTGCGGTCGAACAGCACCATCACGGCCCGGACCCGGTCCCCGGCTGCTGCCCCTGGGTCGGTGGCCAACGCCAGGAAGAAGCGGGTCGAGGCGGGGCAGTCGAGGCGCTCCAGCACCTCCAGAATCCGGTCCTTCTCGGGTTGGGCCACCTCTGGGTCGGCCCACAGGGCGGCCAGGTCGGGCACCGCGTCGGCACCCAGGCAGCTCCATTCGCGCACCGCGGTGCCGGCGTGACGCCCCTGGCGCACCGCGCCAGCCAACACCTCGCGGCCCCGGGCGTCGCCCCGGGCCGCGAGCAGCGCGGCCGCCCGCAGCCGAACCCTCCACGACTCCTCCCCCAGCGCCTCGGCCAGCAGCCGGTCCGAGTCGGGCGCCCCGGCCTGCACCAGGGCCGAGAGCGCCGCGGCCCGCACCCGGGGATCCGCATCCCCCAACCCTGCCCGCAAAAGGTCGGGTGACCCGCGCCGGCGCCCCAGTGCCTCCAGTGCCGCCACCCGTACCCGGGGATCCGCATCCCCCACAGCCAGGGCCAACGCCTTTTCCGCCTCGGCCCCGGGGATCGCCCCCAGGGCCTCGACTGCCTTGCGGCGCACCCAGTAGTCCCGGTCCCCCAGCATCTCGGACAGGGGGCCTGCGGCCTCGGGCCGGCCCGTGCGGCCCAGGGCCACGGCGCAGGCGGCCTTGACCCCGAAGGCGTCCTCGGCCTCCGCCCGATAGGCGCGGGCCAGCAGCTCCACCGCCTCCGCTCCCCCCATCTCACCCAGGGCCTCCGCCGCCTTCCGGCGGGCGTTTCCGTCCGGCCCCCTGAGGTCGGCCTTGAGAGAGGCCAGGTCCCCGGCCCCCGCGGCCGTGGCCGCGAGCACCACCCACACGAGCCATCCGATCCAACCCATCCCGATCCTTTCCTACCGAAACTCCGCGCCCACATCGGTCCACGCCCGATGGTACTTGAGGTAGCGCTCCGGCGCATCCTTTGGGTGGCACACCGCGCACACGCTGCGAGCCGCCTGCTGGGGGTCCCGCAGCCGCAGGAACCGGGTGACCACGTTGGGTCCCAGGGCCCCGAACCCCGGCTTCACGAAGCTGCCGAACGGGCTCCACCGGTGGGGGTCGTGGCAGCTGACGCACTGGAGGTTCCCCGACGGCCCGGCGTTGCCCTGCCGGTCGTACAAGGGGATCAGCGGGTCCTCCCCCGTCTTGAGGGCCCAGGTGTCGGTGAGGAGCATGGGCCGCTGCAAGTAGATCGTGCCCCGCGGCGTTCGGAGGAGTTCGGCGTCCTTCATGTGGTGCTGCAGCAAAGCCCTTTGGCTCCGCACCGGCCCCCCCTGCCGGTGGCACGAACGGCACAGCCGGTTCGACGCGTAATCCCCGGCTGCGGGCTCCAGGGCCCATAGAGCCCGGTCCACCGCCCCGTGGGCGCGGTGGCAGGGCCCGCAGGGGCCCAGGGGGTCGGGGGGAGCCGTGCGCACGTCGTGGGCCGTTCCCCGCACCGCCGCCTCGGCAGGGTGACACTGCTGGCACAGAGCCCCGTCGGACGGCGGCATCCGCAGGAACCAGGGGATCCTCTCGCCTTCCCGGCTCCACGCGCCGTGGAGGTCGTGGCAGGTGGAACAGGCGAGCACCCGTCCGACCCGCCCGCCGAGGGGATCGTACAAGGGCAGGTCGCCGGCCTCCATGGACTCGGGCACCACCACGTCGACGGGGTGGGACCGGGGGCCGGTGTGGGGCCACGGCCCGCCCGACGAGGGGCCGTGGCAGCCGGTGCACTTCCGGTCGTTCCAGGTGCCGGTGGCCTCGGCTCGCAGCCTCCAGAGGGGGGGCTCGCCCTCCCGACAGTGCTGGGGATGGCACACGTCGCAGGCCGCGCCTGCTCCGCCCGATCGGGGGTCGTGTGGGCTGCCCAGGAGCGAGGCCTTGTCTCCGTGGCAGGTCAGACACAGCCGGGGCGGGTCCCGGGGCTCCATCCGGAACCCGTCGGGCCGGTGCACGTCGTGGCAGGTGGGGCAGGTCACGAACCCGAACGGGTTACGCCGACCGTCCCGATCGAACAGGGGAAGCCGCTCTCCCAGGCCCTTCCAGGCCGGAGCTCCCTTCGGGGTGTGGGCCGCCAGGCTCACCGTGTCCGTGCCGTGGCACGCCCGGCACCGGTCCTGTGCCGGCCGGGACTCCTCGTCCCCGTGGCCGGGGTGGCAGGCCAGACAGCCGGAGACCCCGCCGTGGGGGGCCCGGGCCGCCTCTCGCTTTTCCGGATGGCACGCGAGGCACAATTCCTGCCCCCCGCGGACCGGGGCCCCCGGACGGTGGGGATCATGGCAGGTGGGGCACCCCACCTCCCCCTCGGGGGCCGGTCGGCCGTTCCTCCCGAACACCGGCAGCCCCGATCGGGCCTCCGACGCCACACCCAGGTGAACCTGGCCCTTGTCGTGGCACCCGGCGCACCGGGCCGGCGGCGCGTCGGTCCCGTGGATGTCGTGGCAGGCGCCGCACCCCAGCCGGCCGCCGTGGCCGTCCCCTCCGGCGGTCTCTGGATGGCAGCCCTGACAGTTGACAGGACCGCCCTTCTCCCGATGGGCCGAGTGGCACGTGGAGCACCCGAGCACCCGCCCCCCGGGCAGGGGTACGGCCACCGGATGGGCCCCGGTGTTGGCGGGCACGAACGGGTTCTGGCCGGGATGGCAGTACAGGCACCGGACGCCGGGGCTGCCCACCAGCAGGGGGGCCACCGCCGCCCCGTGGGCCCGGTGACACGTGGCGCACACCAGGTTGCCTCCCCCTCCGAGGCCCATGCCCCGCCTGGCCAGGCTCTTCGGATCCGCAGCCACCGGCACCGGCCGGCCGTGGGGCCCGGCTCCTTCGGCCGCATGGCACGATCCGCACAGCAGATTCCGGTCGGTGGGCATCCGCAGTAGCCCCTTGGGGCTTCCTTCGGGCCGGACCGGGTTGTGGACGGCGTGGCAGTCGGTGCAGACGGGGCTCGCGGCCGGGTGGTCGCTCGGGGTCTGGGTGTCGGGATGGCACATCAGGCACGGCCGCCCCTCGGCCAGAAGGGGCTCGGACCGGTGGGGCCGGTGGCACGACCCGCACCCCGCCTTCTCGTGGAAGGGCGGTGCCGGGAGCCGGGCGTGGCACACCCGGCACAGCCCGTCCTCCCGGTCCCCGTACGGCGCCACCAGCAAGGCCCGGCCCGAGGCGCCGTGGAGGCGGTGGCAGGTGGTGCACACCACCGTGCCCCCCTCGGTCCGGCCGCCCACGGCCGAGATCCTCTCGCGAGCCTCCGGGCTCAACTCCATGCCCAGGTGCCGGTCGGCTCGGCCCGGGTGGCACGACGCGCAGGGCTCGTTTCCCCGGGGCAGCACCCGGAGCCAGCGCCGGCCGGCCTCGCCCGCGGTGTGGGGGGAGTGGCAGGTGCCGCACTCGATCCGGCCCCCGTACAGGGCGAACGGCTCGGGGGGCGGCCGGGACGCGGCCACGCCGGACGGGTGCTGGGAGCCCCGGGCCAGGATGCGCCGGCTGTCCACCACCGACCCGTTGTGGCAGGATCGGCACACCCGCTCCTGGGCCGCCTCGTCCCCCAGGATCACGGTGCGGTCCTCCCGCAGCAGCTCGAAGGCGGCCCGGTCCCGCGAGGGATGACAGGTCACGCAGGGCCAGTCGTCCACGGCCGCGGCCCGCGCCGGCGGGGACCATAGAAAGAGGCCGAGCAGCACGAGCCAGATCATTCGTCGGCCGGGGCCTCCCGCTTGAAGATGAAAAAGGCCCCGCGGACCTCCCCCTGGGGGGTGGTGTAGGGGATGGTGGTCACCAGCTCCCACCCCTCCTCCCCGGCCCGCTTGACCCGGCCCAGGTCGAGGGCCTCCTTGGGCAGCCCCCCGAACGGCTCGGGGTTGGGCACGAAGATCTGGCCGTACTCCCATCTTCGGCTCACGGCGGTTCCTCCACGGTCCATATCCGGCCTGGGGCTGCGTCGAGCACCCAGATCCTTTCCCGCCACCGCAGGCGCAACGGGTCGGCGAAGCGGATCGCTCGCCCGTCCGCCCCCATCGTCGTACCGTCCCTCGCTGGGTCGAGGAGCACCAGCGCGCCCGTCACCCCGTCCGACACCCAGACCCGGCCCTTCCCGTCCACCGCCACGCCGGTGGGCCGGGTCAGACCCGTGCCGTCCAGGTCCAGGGCGCCCAGATACGCCCCCGAAGGGTTGAACGCCAGCACCGCCGGCCCGGCCGGGTCGGTCACGTATGCTTCCCCCGCCGGCCCCAGGGCCACCGAGAACGGGGCCCGGGCCCGCTCGGACAGGTCGGTCCACGCCAGGGCCGAGCCGTCGTAGGCGAACAGCACCACCCGCCTGGGGCGACGGTCCACCACCCAGACGATCCCGTCCCGGGCGGCCATGCCCGCCGGGTCGCCCAGGGGCGGCTCCACGACCAGGGGAACGCTCCGGCGCTCCCCCCCGGCCCAAAGGGCGCACCGGAACCCGTCGCCGGTGGTATGGAGGACCAGCACGGCGCCCTCCGGCGCCGCGGCCACCGCGACCGGGCGGGCCACCCCCACCATCTCGGCGGCCCTCTCTCCTGGTCGGCCCCGGAGCACCCGGCCCGACAGGTCCTCCACCCACCACACCCTCCCGTCGCGGTCCACCGCGAACGACCGGGGCTGGTTCATGGCGGGCAGGGGCACCCGGAGCTCCCCAGCCCACGCCCCCCAGGCCCACAGGAGGAGGACCAGGACCGCGGCCCCAGCCCATCCCCCCGTCCCCCGGCCCACCCCTCCGGGCCCCCTCACCGCACCCCCTCCAGCCGCCGCAGCACCGCGAGGTCCTCCAGGAGTCGGCGACGGTAGGCGTCGAACAAGCCAGGGCCGTTCAGCCACGGGCTGCCCCTGCGGTGGCACTGCCGGCAGGCGAGCCCCCGGGGTCGGAACCGGGCTTCCGCGCCCGGCCGGTCCACGGCCTGCCACCCCTCCGGGGTCCTTCGTGCGGCAAACAGCCGGTTGCCCCGGTCCGAGAACCGCCGGACCGTGAGCCGGGGCCCGGCCAGGTGACAGACCCCGCAGCCCAGCCCCACCCGGTGCAGGTTCCGGAACGCCCGAAGGACCGGATCCCGCAGATGGGCGGCGGCCGGGTGGCAGGAAGTGCAGTACCCACCGGGCTCCGCCAGGCGGCCCCGGTCGTACGCGTGGAACGGCTCGGGCCGCGCCGCCTCGCCCCTCGGGGCCGGCCCCGCCGTCTCGGCCGACCCGGGAAGCCGAGCGTATCCCCACCCCGCGGCGGCAAGCCCTGCCACGGCGATCACCGAGACGAGCCGTCGGACCCACCCGCTAGCCACGGTCTTCCTCCAGCCGGGCCAGGATCTCCCGGGCCCGCGGCGCCACCGGGCTGAACGGGTCCTGCTCCAGGAACCGCTCCAGGGCCCTGCGGCACTCCTCGTGCCGACCGGCCCTCCGGCACACGAGGCCCAGGTTGAACAGGGCCTGGGAGTACCCCGGGTACAGGCTCAGGGCCTCCCGGTAGGCGGCCGCGGCCGTGTCCCAATCCCGGGCCCGGGCCGCGGCGTTTCCGGCCTCGAGGAGGTCCTCCACCGAGGGAGGTGCCGCCTCTGCGACGGCTTCCGGAGCTTCGGCCTCCTCGACCCAGGCCGGCCACGACCGCTCCGCAAGGGTCAGGGGCGCCCGGCCGGTGATCCAGGCGGGGTTCCAAGGGAGCTTCTCCGGGGCCAGCAACGCGAAGAACAGGTGCCATCCCAAGGGGATGAGAGCGGCCAGCCCCAGGGCGGCGTGGGTCCGCGCCGCCGTCATCAGCCCGGCGGGGCCGATCCACCGGACCGCCCAGGTCGGGTGGGCCTCGACCCAGCCGGTCACCAGCAAGGCGGGCACGACCACCGCGAACCCCAGGTATGCCAACCGCTCCTGGTGGGAGTACCGGCCCCGTCGCTCCGGCGGCCCGAACGGCGCGAGCGCCCGTAGCAGGCTTACCAGGTCCGTCGGCCGGGGGAGCAGCCCCCAGGGGTTTCTTCCCTCGAGCCACCACAGGCACACCCGGACCCCATGGAGGGCGGCCACGACCACCAGCACCGCGGCCGAAGCGCCGTGGACCAAACTGGGGTCCAGGGGCCCGAGCATCTCCGCCAAGGCCGGGGTCTCCAGGGCGGGGCCGGTGGCCAGCGCCCCGGCCATGCCGGCGATGGCGCCCAGGTGGAGCCACCGGTCCACCGGGTCGAGAACCTCCACGGTCCGCGGGCGAGGGGTCACGGCCCTCTTCCTCCCAGGGCGTGCAGGACGAGCACCAGCCCCACGGCCAGCCCCGCCCAGACCAGGGCGGGCCGCGCCCCTCCCCACACCGGCGCTGCCGGGACCCGGCGATGGTCAAACAGGGCCGAGAACCCGGGGGGCGCGCCAGGGTGGCAGGCCGCCGCGGCACAGGCGGCCCGGGCCTCCTCTCCGGCGGCCACCCCGTGCACCCCGTGGCAGTCCGTGCACCCCGGCGCCCGGGACCCGGCCTCCCGGTGGGCCCGGGCGCCGAAGGCGCCCGGCGTATCGGGGTATCTGACCACCGGGGCCTCCACCTCTGCATGGCACCCCAGGCAAGGATCGTCCGGGTTCTCGGGCCGGGCCGCCCCCCCGTGACACGCCAGGCAGGGGGGATCGACGATCCGTGCGTGGGCTCCCGAGGCCTCGGAGGCCGCCAGATCGGCGTGGCTCGCGTCGGGCACGTGACACGGCAGGTCACAGCGCACCTTGGGCTCCGGGTGGGGGAACACCTCGGCCCCCTTGTGGCAGTCGCCGCAGGCCAGGCGGCCGTGGACTCCGGTCTGGTAGACCTCGGAAAGGACCCACAGGGGCCGGCCGGTCGTGCCGAACCCGGGCACGCCGTGGCACTCGAGGCACGGGTCGGGCCCGGCGGCGACCGCGACCGCGGCCCACGCCGCCAGCGCGATCCCCACCAGGCCCCCGAGCCGCCACGCCCTACTCGATCTCGAACAGAACGTCCACATGGATCTCCGCCTCACGGCGTTCGAACGGCCACGACTCCACACTCTTCACCACCGCGTCCACGAACGGGGCGTAGAGTTCCTGTTCCTCCCGGCTGGCCGGGGCCTTGAGCTGGGTCTTCACGATCCGTCCCGTGCGGTCGGTCCACACCCGGTACCACACCCGGCAGATCCCCTTCTGCAGCTCCCGGCGGTGGAACCGCAGGTCCGGGTACGAGATGGGGGGGTGAAGCTCCTCGATGGAGGTGGGCGGATACGAGACCACGGTGACCCGGATCCGGGGGTCCAGATACCCCTCCCCCCCCGGGCCGTCCCCGGCACTGACAGGGCCCGCTCCCACGACCTCCTGCTCCCCGGATGCCGCCCCCTGGTCCGCGCCCAGGGCCCTGCGCCGGGCCTCCAGCTCGGCCAGCACGGCGGACCACTCGTCCGGCTTCGGCTCGGGCGCGACCTGCTCCGGCCGCGGAGGGGCCGGGGGCCGGGGCTCGGCCCGGCTCTCGGCCACCGGAGCCCCGGGCCTCCGGACCTGGGGCTCGGGAAGGCCCGGCCGGGGCTGCACCCCTGCCGGCGGCCCAGGGGCGGGCGCCGGCACGGACGCCGCAGGCGCCGGGGCGGACCGCGCTGTCGTCGGCGCGGGCCGCGGGGCCGGTGCGGGTTTGGCCGCCCCCGTGCCCGGCCTGGGCGGGGGCTCGGGCCGGGGCGGAGGCGGCGCGTAGGGCCTGACCCGCATGACCCTGCGGATCCGAGCCCTCTCGAGCACGGGCCGGTACGGCACGTCGGGCCCCCACAACAGCAGGGCGTGCACCCCCAGTGCCAGCACCAGCCCCAGGGCGATCCCGAACCGGTGCAGCCGGGCGTCCCGGGGATCGGCGCCCGACCCGTGCCTCACCCGCCGTCCCCCTTCTCGGGCACCGTGGGCAGCGCCACGTCGGTGATGCCGGCCTGGATCAGCTCGTCCATGACGTCCGCCACCCGGCCGTACGGCACCCGCCGGTCGCTCCGGACCACCATGGGTCGCCGGGGGTTCCGGCGGCGGGCCTCCTTGACCCGCGGCCCCAGGTCCTGGAGCTCCACCGGCTCGCCGTCCAGGTGCACCGGCCCCTCGGCCGGGATCGTGATCACCATCTCCCGCACCTCCACCGGCTCCCCCACCTCGGTCTCGGGCAGCTCGATGAGGAGCCCCCGGTCCACGCTGAACACCGTGGTCAGCATGAAAAAGATGATCAGCAGGAACGCGATGTCGGCCATGGAGGCCATGGGGACGCCCTCGTCGTCCGGGGGGAGACGGCGCTTAAATCTCAAGGTACTCCCCTCCGATCTCGTAGCGGGCCAGGCTCTTGGCCTGCCGCTCCTCGGCCTCCTCCAGCGCCTCGAGGAACCGGATCGACCCTTCCTCCAGCTCCATCACGAACCGGTTCACCTTGCCCACGAACAGGGCGTGACAGAAGAAGGCCGGGATCGCCACCGCCAGGCCGGCGGCCGTGGTGATCAGGGCCTCGGAGATGCCCAGGGCCACGTTGGCGGGGTTGCCCAGCCCGGCCCGGCCCATGGCCTCGAACGCCTTGATCATGCCGGAGACCGTTCCGAAGAACCCCACCAGCGGAGCCGTCTTGGCCACGGCCTGGAGGAACACCAGTCCCCGTTCCAGCTTGGACACCTCCAGGTTCCCCCGCGCCTCGATCGCTTTCTCCACCTCGGTCCGGCCCCGCCGGATCCGCTCGAGGCCCGCGGCCAGGATCCGGGCCATGGCCCCCGTGCCCCGGCGGGCCATCTCGAGGGCCTCCTCGTACCGCTGCGCCTCCAACGCCGCGGCGATCCGGGCCGTGAACGCCTCGGTGTCGGTGCGGGCCCGGTACAGCACGAGCAGCCGCTCCACGATCACGGCGAGCCCCGCCACCGACAGGGCGGCGAGCACCCACATGGTCGGTCCGCCCTTCTGAAACAGCTCCCACATGTGTCAAACCCCTGGAGAATCGAAGAAACCGGTTCCTGGTCGTTGGCTCTTGGTCGTTGGTGCCGGGGCCTTCGGCCCGCCGAACGGCACTCAAAAGCTTCCCAGCCTCCTAGCCTCTTTCAGTCGTACCGTGCGTGGCACGGGGTACACAGCTCGGCGAAGCTGGGCACCCGCCATCCCTTCTCCTCGCCGGCCCCCAGGGCGGCCTCGCCCTTCACCGCCCCCTTCTCGTGGGGGTTGTGGCAGGTGGTGCACACCACCTGGTCGTCGTAGAGCGGCAGCCGAACCCGGTGGCGCTCCTCGTACGCCCGGAGCTTCTTGAGCATGGGCTCGGGCATCTCCACCAGGTGGTTCACGGTGGGATGGGGGCCCGGGTCGTGGCACCCCATGCACAGCTCCACCGGCGAGTGCAGGAACTCGAGGGTTCCCGGCCCCTCCTCGCCGGGGCGGCGGCGGTGGCAGAACACGCAGCTCGTGCTCACCAGGCGGCCGTCGTCGGTGACCTGGTCGTGGGGGTTCAGAGCCCCGTCGCCGGCCCGGGGGTGGCACCGGTAGCAGAAGTCGGTGGGGGTCACGTAGGGGCCGCCCCGGAGGAACCGGGGGTTCTTGGGGTCGATGTCCCCGCCGCACACCTCGTCGTGGCACGTGGAGCAGGTCAGCCGCCCCTTCTCGTCCAGGGGGAAGTCCTGGAAGTCCATGGGAAAGGTGCGCTCGGACGACGCCACCCCCACGGGATGGATCTCCTCGTGGCCGCCGGTGTGGCACCGCACGCACCGGGCCGTGGCGTCGGGGTCCAGGAACACCACCTCTGTTCCGGGCTCGGGCTCGCCCGGGTGGCAAGCCCGGCAGCCGGCCCGGTTGCCGTGGACGAGGCTCGCTCGGCTCTTGGCCGCGAAGACGAGGTAGGCCTTGCGAACCACGGCCGGCCCCACGTCCTGTTCGTGCATGTCGTGGCACGTGGCGCACGTGGGGCTTCCGTCCACCAAGGGCAGGCCGGCGGATTCAAAGTCCGCCGTCGCGTCCGGGGCGTCGGCCAGAACGGTGGGGTGGCGGGCGGCAGCCTCCGGGTGGCACAGGCCGCAAGCCGACGCAACCTCGCCACGGCCCACGCCCCCCCCGTCCAGCGTGCGGAAGGACATGGCCTCAGGCGGGGTCTGGTTGGGGTCCTGGAGGTGGCAGAACAGGCAGGCGATACCGGTGTGGGGGTTCTTGGGCCGCTCGGCCACGGCGGTTGGTGCACCGGCCTCTAGCCGGGAGCGCGCCGCCTCCAGCCCCTCGTCGTCGGGGGACACCACCACGAAGAACCGGAAGGTCTCGTCCTTGTGGCACACCCGACAAGTCTTGGGCAGCAGGTCGTGGGCCGGATCGGAGGGCTCCACCAGGCGGTACGCCACCTGGCCCGCCCAGGCGGACGACCCGCAGGCGAGGGTCAGACACGCGACGGCCAGGAGCGTTCTCATCCGGCGCGGTTCCTCACGGGAGGGAACGTCCGCCGTCGCCCCTGGCCTCGGGCCCCGAAACAAAAACCGGCGAGGGAAGGGTGGTCGGGACGACTGGATTCGAACCAGCGACCTTCTGCTCCCGAAGCAGACGCGCTACCAGACTGCGCCACGTCCCGACGCTTCCGCTCACCGTTGTATCCGGCGAACGCCGGAAGGCGGATTTTAACCACAACGTCCCTTCCGTTTCAAGCTCTGCGCGCGTCCCTCCCCACCCCAACGCGTACATGGGCCGCTGTCAGGCCCCCTTCGGTGTCCACCAACAGATATCGGGCCGCGTCCCCGCCCCCCGCACGGCCCGGGTTCAGAAGCGCCCGGTCCCCGATCCGGCGGGCCAGGGGTTCGTGGGTGTGCCCCACCAGGAGCACGTCGGCCTCCACAACCTCGAACGCCGCCTGCAGCTGCTCCTCCGGCGTCGCCCCGTCCAGGGGCTGCCAGGCAGGGCTCCGGGGGTCGGCGTGGCAGAACGCCAGGCGCGTGTCCCCGTCTTGTACCTGGATCCACGCCGGAAGTTTCTCCGCGTAGGAACGGACCTCGGCCGGGGCGTCGGCCAAGGGCTCGTCGGCCTCTCCCCGCACGGCCACCACACCGGCCTCGCCCAGGCGGGCGACGAGGGCCGCGTCCTCGGGGCCGCCCAGGGCGTCGCCCAGCAGGAACACCGCCTCGGCGCCCCGGCGGGCCGCATCGTCCAGGATCGCATCGAGGGCCCCGAGGTCGCCGTGGAGGTCCGCCAGGACCGCGATCCTCACCCAGACTCCCCCTTGAGATGCCGCAGGGCGTCCATGCCGGCCACCGCCCCGTCCCCCACGGCCGTGGCCACCTGGTGGAACCGGCGGCGCCGCACGTCACCCACCGCATACACCCCGGGCACGTTGGTCTCGCAGTCCTCCCCCACCACCACGTAGCCCTGGTCGTCCAGGTCCACCACCCCCTGCAGGAAGTCCGTGCCCGGCCGCTTGCGGCCCGAGAAGATGAACACCCCGTCCACCGCGAGGTCGCGCATCCGGCCGCTCGAGCGGTCCTCGATCCGAAGGCCCGTGACCCCCTGCTCGTCGGCCAGCACCTCCACGGGCCGGGCCCGGGGCACCACCTCCACGTGGGGGTGCGCCAGCAGCTCCCGACGCAGGTCGCTGGTGGGCTTCAGCTCGGCGCCGGGGATCACCAAGTACAAGGGCTCTGCGAACCGGCTCAGGAAATGGGCTTCCTCCATGGCCCAGTCGCTCGCGCCCACCAGGGCCACGGGCCGGCCCCGGTACAGGGCGCCGTCGCAGGTGGCGCAGTAGGACACGCCCCGGCCCAGGTACTCCTCCTCGCCCGGGATGCCCAGGCGCTGGACCAGCCCGGTGGCCACCACCACGACCCGGGCCTGGAACGGGAACCCGGACACCACCACCTCCTTGGCCCCGTCGCGGTCCACCCGAAGCGCCTCGACCCGGCCGAACTGGATCTCCAGCCCGAACTTCCGGGCCTGCTGCTCCATCCGGTCGATCAGATCCCGGCCGCTCAGGCCGTCGGGAAACCCCGGGTAGTTCTCCACGTGGGAGGTCTGGGCGATCTGGCCCCCCAGGAGCGCTTGCTCCAGCAGCAGGGTCTTGCGGCCCGCCCGGGCCAGGTACATGCCGGCGGTCAGCCCGCCCGGCCCTCCCCCGATCACGATGGCGTCGTACGCTGCGCTCATGGTTCCTTCCAGTAACTTCGTCTACGGTCAACGGTCGTCGGTCTGGGGCCTTCGGCCCTAAGCAGCTAGGCGGCCAGGCGGCTCTCGAACCGCGCCAAAGCTCGGGGGCATGGGAGCTGGTGGAGAGCCGCGTGCGGCTCCGGTTCACCTTTCCGGGTTCTCGGCCCGGTACTCGTTGGCGAAGGTCCGGGCCAGGTCCCGGACCGTCCGGAGCACGGCGTCGGGGGCCCGGCCGCTCATCTGGGCGAGCACCGCCGCGCGGCGCCAGGTCGCGGCCCGCGACGCGCCGCCCCGGGCCAGCCCCACCTCCTCCTCCAGGGCCAGCTCCACCGCGCACGCGAACATGCCCGCGCCCCGGAGCTCCGTGGCCCACACCCGCGCCACCAGCCCGGGCCCGGCACCCGTGCCGGGCCGGATGCCGGCGGCCTCCATCTCCTCGCGCACGGCCCGGGCCAACGCCTCCTCCGTGAGGCCCCGCCGGGCCAGCGCAGCGGGAACCTCGGCCGCGGTCACGCCGGGCGGTTCAAGACCCCGCAGGGGTTGGCCCCAAGCCGGGACCGCCATCCACCCCCACACCGCCCACGCCAGCAGAACCGCGCGTCCCATCGGCGCCCCTCCTTTCCTCGGTGGCCAGATACACCGTCTGGGTGGGAAACGCGAACTCCACCCCGGCCTCGGCGAACACCCGCTGGATGCCGTGGAGCACCTGGTTGCCGTACCGGAGCGAGGCGGCCCAGTCGGGCAGGTGGGCCTGGAACCACACCCGGATCACCTTGGAGTACCGGTCCAGGCGATCCAGGTAGATCCAGCACATCTGGGGGTTCACCTCGGGCAGGCCCAGCACGTGGGCCCGCAGCCGCTCCACCAGGTCCTGGAGGCGCTCCGGATCCACGTCGTAGGGCACGTCCAGGTCCCACTTGTACATGAACTTGGTCCGGCCGAAGTAGTTCTTGACCGCGCCCTTGACGAACTCGGCGTTGGGAAGGGACACGGTGGTCATGTCGGAGAAGAGCTCCAGGTAGGTCCGGAACAGCCCGATCTTCCTCACCGTGCCCGACCACGGGCCGAAGGCGATGAAGTGGCCCTCGTCGAAGATGCCGGTTCCATAGATGTACAGCCGCCCCACCAGGTTCGCCAAGGGCTCCTTGACCGCCACCACCAGCGCGATGCCGCCGATGCCCAGGCTGGCCCAGATCGCCTTCAGGTCCACCCCCAGATTCGAGAGCACCGTGAGCAGGCCCAGGATCCACAGGACCATGGTGGAGATCTCGCGGACCTGCTTCTCCACCCGGGCCACGGTGCGACGCCGATCCTCCAGGTCGTCCACGGCCTGGGACTCGAGCCGTTCCAGGTAGGCCCGCCCCCCCAGCTCCACCAGCCCCTGCACGAACCGGATCGCGATCGCGAAGAAGAGCACCAGGGCCACCACCAGCAGGCCCCGGTCGATCCATCCGGAGAACGGCTCGACCACGGCCAGGTTCGACTTGGCCAGCCACAGCCCCCCCAGGAGCGCCAGGTGCACGGCCGGCGCCAGCACCCGGCCCACCACCAGGTCGTCGAGCCGGGTGCGGCTCTTCTCGGCCCACCGGCCGAGGTAGCGCTCGAGCACGAACCGGCCCACGCGGCCCACCACGACCGCTGCGATCACCAGGCCGGCGGAGACCAGGTAGTCTTTGACGGTGTTTCCGAGAACGGTGGTGCTCCAAAGGTCCATGGGGATCCGGCCGGGATGGGGGGGGTGGGAGACCAATGGAGATTTGTACCGGAAAGCGGCCGCAACGTCCAGGAGCCCCCGACTCATACCGAGTTGCGGTCAAAGCCATCAGACCCCTGAACCGGCGGGGCAAGGGGCCTGGTTCCGGCCGTGCGTGAGTGCAGCATCCGACTTACGCCGCACCCGGCACTCAGCCCTATGCTCCTTGGGCGCTGGAAAAACGAACGTTGACAAGGCATGTTCGGGATTGTCGCGAGGCAAACATCGGCTGAGTGCCGGGTGCAGCGACTGTAGGAGCCACGCCCGGCGCTCCACCAGCCCCTTGCCCCGCCCCCCCGGATGGATCTTGCTTTGAACGCAACTTGGTATAAGGGGCTGCGCCCGGCTCTCTGGCAGGCCCCATCGGTTCAGGGGTCCGAGGGCCTTCAGCGCAACGTGACATTACCCCCGGTCCCGTTGCACCCTCCGGGCGATGGGCACGTCCGCCTCGGGCATGGGGAACGAAAGGAGCTCGTCCGGGCGGGCCCAGAGCACCTGCTGGCCGTGGAGACCCCGGGGCTCCCCCGAGACCAGGCGGCAGGCGTAGGCGGTCATGCGGACGGCGATGTGGGGGTAGCGGTGCTTCACCGTGAGCAGAGCCTCGCCCACCTCGACCTTGATCCCCAGCTCCTCCTGGAGCTCCCGGGCCAGGGCCGCCTCGGGCGCCTCCCCGGGCTCCACCTTGCCGCCGGGAAACTCCCACAGGCCGGCGTGGGCCCCCCGGGGCCGCCGGGCCAGGAGCACGTGCCCGTCGTCCCGGCGGATCACCGCCGCGACCACGGGCACCCAGGGGTAACTTCGGTCGTCGGTCATCGGTCAGGGCCTTCGGCCCGCTGGAAAAAGCTAGAAAGCTAGTTTCCAGTTTCTAGTCTCTAGCCGGCCCCGCAGGGGCCTTCCCCGCTCACGTGCGCAGCTCCGGCAGGTCCTTGAAGTAGTCCAGGGCCTCGGGGTTGGCCAGGGCGTCGCGGTTCTTCACCTCCTCGCCGTGCACGATCTTGGTGACCGCGATCTCCACCTTCTTGCCGTTCAGGGTCCGGGGGATGTCGGGCACCTGGATCACCTTGGCCGGCACGTGGCGCGGGGTGCAGTTGGTGCGGATCTGGGTCTTGATCTTCTTGACCAGGACCTCGTCCAGGGTGAGCCCGGGCCGGAGCACCACGAACAGGATCACCCGGACGTCGTCCTCCCAGTTCTGGCCGATGACCAGGGAGTCCACCACCTCGTCTAGGGCCTCCACCTGGCGGTAGATCTCGGCGGTGCCGATCCGGACCCCGCCCGGGTTCAGGGTGGCGTCGGAGCGGCCGTACACGATCACCCCGCCCCGGGGCGTGATCTCGATGTAGTCGCCGTGGCGCCACACCCCGGGGAAGTACCGGAAGTAGGCGTCCAGATACTTCTCGTTGCCCGGGTCGTTCCAGAAGTAGATCGGCATCGAGGGGAACGGCGCCGTGCACACCAGCTCGGCCTTCTCGCCCACCACCGGCTTGCCCTCGTCGGTCCAGGCCTCCACCTTCATGCCCAGGCCCCGCTTCTGGATCTCGCCCGCGTACACCGGGTCGATGGGGGAGCCCAGCATGAAGCACGAGATGATGTCGGTGCCGCCGCTGATCGAGGCGAGCTGGAGGTCCTTCTTGACCTCGTCGTACACCCATTCGAACCCGTCCTCGGACAGGGGCGAGCCCGTGGAGCACACCGTGCGCAGGGCGGACAGGTCGAAATCCCGGCCCGGGTGCACGTCGGACTTCTGACACAGGCTGATGTACTTGGCGCTGGTGCCGAACACCGAGAGCCCCTGCTCCTCGGCCATCTTCCACAGCACGTTCATGTTGGGGTGGGCCGGGCTGCCGTCGTAGAGCACGACCTTGGCCCCCACGAACAGGGCGCTCACCAACCAGTTCCACATCATCCACCCGCAGGTGGTGAAGTAGAAGATGGCGTCTCCGGGCTTGAGATCGGTGTGGAGGATGTGCTCCTTGGCGTGCTGGAGCAGGGTACCGCCCGCCCCGTGCACGATGCACTTGGGCACGCCCGTGGTGCCCGAGGAGTACATGATGTAGAGAGGATGGTCGAACGGGAGCTGGGCGAACTCCACCTCGGTCGCGTCGTTGGCGAGCGCGTCGGCCCACAGCACCCCCTTGCCGCCCAGAACCGAGAGGTCGGGACTGTCGGACACGAACGGCACCACCACGATCCTCTCCACCGCCGGGATCTCCCGGGCCACCTCGGCCACCCGGGCCAGGGAGTCGAAGGCCTTGCCGTTGTAGAAGTACCCGTCGCAGGTCACCAGCACCTTGGGCTCGATCTGGCCGAACCGGTCCATCACTCCCTTGAACCCGAAGTCCGGGCTGCACGAGGACCAGATCGCGCCCATGCTGGTGGCCGCCAGCATGGCCACCACGGTCTCAATCCGGTTCGGCATGAACCCGGCCACCCGGTCGCCCTCCCGCACCCCGGCCTCCCTCAGGAACCGGGCCATGCGGGCCACCATCCCGTACAGCTCGGCGTAGGTGACGCGGGAGTGCTCCTCGCCCCCCTCGCGCACGAACACCAGGGCGGGCCGGTCGTCCCGGTGACGCAGCAGGTTCTCGGCGAAGTTGAGCCGGGCGCCCCGGAACCACTTGGCCCCGGGCATCACCGGGTTTTCGAGCACGGCCTCGTAGGGGGTGGAGTGGCGGATGCCCACGAACTTCCACACGCTCTCCCAAAACGCCGGGATGTCGCGGACGGACCACGCGTACAGGTCGTCGTAGGTCTTGCAGTCGAGCCCGTGCTGCTCGTTCACCCACCGCATGAACCGGGTGAGGTTGGCCTGCTCGATCCGCTCGGGAGACGGGGTCCACAACAGCTTTGCCATGGCGGGGTTCCTCCTGTTCGGGGGCAAGGATCAGGGTCCGAAAGATCGGATCATGGTAAACGAAGTTTGACGATAACCAAACCCCCTGCCGGTAGCAAGGGGGAAAGGGGGCTTCCGGCGCCGGCCGTTGACAGACCACCTGCCCGAGGCTATCCGTTACGTACCCGTAAGTCGAGGGTGCGGATCTCGTGAGCCCCAAGCCAGGGCCCTCACCGATGTTGCGGGGTAGCACCCCGCGGAAGGAGGTTTTGTCATGAGACGATCCGCAAAGCGGGGCTTCGCAGCGACGGTGCTGGCGGCACTCCTCATGGTAGGCTGTGGCGGGGGGGCGGATGGAGGCGGTGATACAGGGGACGAGACGACGGAGGTGACCGAGAGCTCCGCCAAGGAGATGGCCGGGGCTCTCGCCGACAGCACGAACATCCTGAGAGGGCTGGCAGAGGTCAGCGCGAGCGTGCTCGAGGAAGCGGGGGGTGCCATGGAAGCAGGAGGCGGCCTGGGGCGTCCGGCAGGAGTTCAGGTCACGATCCCGGTGAACTCGGTGTGCAGCCAGGGGGGCTCCGCGAGTCTGACCGCAAGTGACGTGGCGCCCGAGAACGAGTTCTCGTCTGGTGACCAGCTCTCGGTCCTCTTCGAGAACTGCGCGATGGGCGGGGTCGGCGACGCCGTCACGCTGAACGGAACCATGTCCATGACAGCCGGGAGTACCGTCTTGGGAACCTTCGGCTCGCCCCCGTTCCAAATCGGGGTCACCATCTCGTTCGAGGGCTTCTCGTTTCAGACATCCACCGAATCCGGCTCGGTGAACGGATCCTTCACCTTTACCCTCGCCAGCGACGACGGCGATGCCGTGATGTTCACCCTCGCCAGCGACCACTTGACCATAACGGAAAACGGAACCACGGAAACGCTCTCCGATTTCTCGGTAACCCTGGGGGTTACCCAGTCCACCGAGGCGTACTCCTTCAGTCTCGATGGCACCCTCCAGAGCGAGAGGATCAGGGGGGTCTCCGTGGAGACACTCGACCCGTTCGAGGGCACGGGCAACGACAACCCGACCTCCGGAACCATGGTCATCACGGACTCCTCGACCGGAGCGGAGATCACGTTCCAGGTGGTGGACGACGTCAACGTGGACCTGCTCGTGGACAAAGATGGAGACGGGGCCACGGACTTCACCGTTCATACCACCTGGGACGAGCTCGAAGGAGCGTGATCGCGGTGCAGCAGACAGTGCAGGCACAACGAGGGCCCCTTTCGGGGCCCTCTCTTTCGCCTGGGAACCTCCGCCGCCCGTCTGCGAGGCCGCGCTGGCGGAAGGGGGGAGGATCTCAGAGCTGGGCGAGGAGCCTCGCGCACTTGTCCGCGACGGTGTAGGACGACTCGTCCGAACCGGGCATGGTGGCCCACCCCTGATTCTTCACGAACTCGGCCCTTCCCCACAGCTCCAGCTTCTTCATGTCCTCGAGGCGCTCGTCCTTGTCCGGGTCCTGGAGGAACTGGGCCACGCAGATGGGTGCCAGGCTGTCGGTAACGGCGGTGGCGGCCATGTCCCTGGCCATCTTCTCCGCGGTTGGACCCCTTACCCAACCACCGACCCCGAAGCCGATGATCGACACGGCGATCGCCCCACCCGCGGCGCCCCACAAGCAAAGCTTTGCCTTTCCCTTCCAATCGGTTCGTTCGTTTTCCTTCCAATCCATTTGGTCGCCTCCTGGCGGGGGGGCATCAACAGAAACAAATAAGAAAACAAAGACTGCAAAGGCCGGCCTGCCGCCTTCGCGCAGCCACAAAAAAAGGAGACGCGGAACCAATGTTCCCCGAGGTCTCCCCGTTATCGGATCTTATGCTACTCTTTACACTAGCAGCAAAACATTAATTGTCAAGCATTATTGCACCGAATTTCTCGACACACACGATTCTTTTCCAAAAACTTATCTTTTTGTTCGTGTTGGCGGAGGCTCGAAAACACATCAGAGTCTTCAGAAGAATCGAGGTCATGGGTCTGGAGAGAAGGGATCCTTCCCTCACGCATCCTCATCGGCCAACCGCCCCCTCATCCGTTCGAAAACCGGTGGCCGATCTCCGGGAGGAACCTGGACCAGGAGACCCGGCGGTTCGGCACCGGCCAGACAGCTCAAGGGCAGGACGGCCAAATCGTCGGACGGGTGTTTTCAGAAAACGCCCCATTGGACGCCTTTTCTCGCTTGACACCTCGGGAATCGATCGGGTAGCGTACCGGCCGCCCTGGGGGGGTGTGTTCCGTGTGGTTCGTTTCATGGGGCTTGCCGTGATCCCCACAAAAGGAGGAGAAGCCATGAGAAAGCTGCTCGTCGCCGCCGTCGCCGTGGTTCTGGCCGCTCCGGCTGCCTGGGCCTACGGTCCTCACGACCCGAACTGCGTGGAGTGCCACTCCATCCACTACGCCAAGGGCCGGGCGATCCTGGCCGTGGCCCCCAACACGGCCGAGAAGAACCCCGCCACCGGCAAGAGCGCCGCGGACGACGCCGCCCTGTGCCTCGGCTGCCACAACGAGGACGAGGGCATCATCCCGATCCACCTGGCCCAGACCCACCCCGTGGGCATGAAGCCCAAGAAGGTGAAGGTGCCGGCCGATCTCCTCCGCAAGGACGGCACCCTGGGCTGCACCAGCTGCCACAACCCCCACCCCTCGAACCCCAACTACAAGTACCTGAGGGGCACCGTGGCCAAGGGCAGCGAGCTGGGCAAGTTCTGCGCCATCTGCCACGGCGACAAGGTGGACAAGGGCGCCTTCGCCAAGGCCCCGTCCAAGAAGAAATAGACCCCACCGGCAAACACACGCCAAAGGAGGGCTTCGGCCCTCCTTTTTTCTTTGCCGGTGCCGGCTGCCGCGGGGGCCTGGCATCGGGCCCGGCTCCCCTGCTACGCTTGGTCCCTCGGCCGTGTGTGAGGGGGGCGGCAGCCTGCCGGGGAGGAGATCCCGTTGCCTCAGAAAAACCGTACCGTCAAGAGCCTCCGCCAGCACCGGGACTCGGAGGTCGAGTTCGTGGACCTGTTCCGCCTGGGCGCCCTGTCGAGCGCGGTGAGCTCGCGGGGTGACCGGTACCTGCGCCTCACCCTCGAGGACCGAACCGGGGCCATCGAAGGGTTTGTATGGCAGGACGTGGAGCTCTACGAGAAGGCTGCGTCCCCGGGCGACGTGGTGGAGGTGAGCGCCCGGCTCCGTACCCACCGGGGGCGGCCCCAGCTCCACGTCACGTGGCTCCGGCGCCTGGATGAGGACGAGCGGGCCCAGGTGGACATGGCCGACCTCCGGCCCGGCCTCGACCGCGATACCGTGGCAGCCTGCTGGAAGCGGGTGGAGTCCGCCGTGGCCGAGATCGCCCACCCGGCGCTGCGGCAGCTGGTCCGGGCCTATCTGGACGACCCGGCGTTCCGCAGGGTGTTCGAGGAGTCCCGCGCCGCCAAGTCCATGCATCATGCGTACGCCGGGGGGCTCCTGGAGCACACGGCCACCCTGCTCGATCTGGTCCGGGCCGTCACCGGGGTGTACGGCGCCGGGCTGAACCGCGACCTGCTGGTGGCCGGTGCGTTTCTCCACGACGTGGCCAAGATCCACGAGTTCGAGGACGTGAGCGGCGAGTATACGGACGCGGGCCGGCTGGTGGGTCACATCGGTCTCGGCGTGGCCGAGATCGACCGACGCACCCGGGAGATCCCCGGGTTTCCCGAGGATCTGAGGCTCCACCTCATGCACCTGGTGCTGGCCCACCACGAGCGGGCGGATTGGGGCTCGCCGGTGAAGCCCCAGACCCTGGAGGCTCTGGTGCTCCACCACCTAGACCTCCTGGACGCGCGGGTGGGCGGCGCCCTGTCCTGGATCGATCAGGAGGGGGTCGCGCCCGGTCAGTGGACCGGGTTCTGGCGGAGCGGGGAAACCCAGCTCCAACGGACCCCCGCCTTCGAGACCCAGCCCCCGGCGGTACCGTCGATGCAGGAGATCGAGCAGCAGATGTTGCGGGCGTCGGACCCCCAGGGGGAGCCCTCAGGAGAGGGCGAGCCCGGGACCGGTACGACCGAGCCCCCCGTCAAGTCCGTCCGTCAGACGACCCTGTTCTGAACTTCGGTCGTTGGTCCTCAGTCGTTGGTCGTTGGTTGTTATTAACCCGGTGGATAAACAGGCGCTATCGCTCCCTGCTCGGCGGGGCAAGGGACCTGCCGGAGAGCCGGGCGCGGCCCCTTCGCTCGCCGCGCAGCGCCTCCGACGCTCGGACCGCGAAACGGTTCGGATTCCACCGAGTTGTCAGGAAACCAGCTCTTCGGTCCCATGCCTGCGCGGCGAATCTCATGCCCGGCTTCGCGCCCGGCCGGAGGCAGGTCCCTTGCCCCGCCCTCCGAGGTGACGCGCCTATTTTGTCGCCGGGTTAATAGTCGAAAAACCGTGAGCCCCGGGCCGACGCCGAAACCTCGGGGGGCATGGGAGCTGGTGGAGCGCCGGGCGTGGCTCCGACAGTCGCGGCATCCGGCACTCAGCCGATGCTCCCATCGCCGATGGACCTTGAAGCTGCCTCGCGAACTACCCGGGGCTAGCTGCTGTCCACTGAATTCTGACCGCCGAACACGTAAACCCCTCCTGGTCCACCTCCGTCTCAAGAAGTAGCATGGGCCGGACACCCGCCCCTTTCCGGTGCACCATGGACGACGCATGGACGACGCCCGGTTCGAACGAATGGTCCTGGAGGTGCAGGACAAGGCCCTGCGGCTCGCCCACGGGTTCCTCGGCGACTGGGACGACGCCCGGGACGCCGTGCAGGAGGCCCTGGTCAAGGCGTACCGCCGCAGGCACACCTTCCGGGGCGAGGCGGACCCGGCCACGTGGTTCTATCCGATTCTGACGAATCACTGTCGGGACCGGCTCCGGCGGCGCAGGGTGCGCTCGTTCCTGCTGCCCTGGCGCGGCCGGGGCGACGACGGGAGTTCGGACGCCCCGCCCGAGCTCCAAGCGCCCTCCCCGGATCCATCGCCCGAACGCGAGGCCCAACGGGGAGCGTTCCGCCGCGCCCTGCTCCGGGCGTTGAAGACCCTGCCGGCCCGGCAGCAGGAGGTGTTCCGGCTGAGGGCCCTGACCGGCCTCTCCGTGGCTGAGACCGCCTCCGCCCTGGGGATCAGCGCTGGGGCGGTCAAGGCGCACCTGTTCCGGGCCACCCAGGCCCTTCAGAAACAGCTGGCGGAGTGGAACGAGGGGTTTCGATGAGCCGACCACAGCCCTGCCCCGAGTACGCGGACGCCCTGAGCGAGGCGGTCTGGGGAGACCGGGTGAATCCCGGATGGGAGACCCACCTCCGGGAGTGCCCCCGGTGCCGGGAGGCGTGGGAGGAGGCCCAAGCGTTCTGCCAGCGGGTGACCGCGACGGCCGAACCCGTTCCGGACCGCGCCCGCAGAGGCCTTGCGGAGGAGGTGTTCGCCCGGACCACCCGCCGGGTCCCGGCCCGGCGGGCCGGCTGGGCCTGGGTCGGGGGCGCCGTGGCCGCGGCCGGTGCCGCCTTCCTGGTGCTCCGGCGGCAGACTCCCACCGCCCTTCCCGAGGACCCCGGGATCGACTTCGCGGGGGTGGACCTGGAGGTGCTGGAGAACCTGGACCTCGCCGAGAACCTGGACCTGCTCGAGGTCCTCGACGCCCTGGAGGCTCTGGACGATGCCGGATAGCCCGACCCCTCCCCCCGAACCCACGCCGGAGGAGATGGAGGAGATCCTCAAGGACCTGGACTTCTTTCTGGCCATGGACGAGGCCGAGGCCGTGCCCCTGGAGGCGGCCGACCGCGCGGAGGAGACCGATGACGACTGAACGGATCGGGCGGCGGGAGGCCCTGGCCCGATTGGCGACCCTGGGCGGTCTGGTGCTGGTCGCTCCCCGGCCCGCACCAGGGGCCGAGCCCCCCCTCAAAACCCGGTGGGACGCCCTGAGCCCGGAGCAGAAGGCCCGGGTCCTTCGAAACTACCGCCGATGGAAGAGCCTGAGCCCCGAGGAACGCCTGCGCATCCGTCGCCGGTACAAGAGGTGGAAGGCTCTGACCCCGGAGCAACGGGCGTTCATCCGCCGCAACCTCGACAAGATCCGGGCCATGTCGCCGGAGGAGCGCCGGGCCCTGGCCCGCCGGCTCCGGCGCTGGCAGAGCCTGCCCCCGGAGAAACGGCGCGAGTACCGCCGCCGGCTCGACCGCCTGATGCGAATGCCCCCGGCGGAGCGACGTCGCACCCTCGACATGTTGCGGCGGTGGCGCAGCCTCACTCCCCGGCAGCGCGACCACATCCGCCGCCGCCTGCGACGGCGTTGAGAGGAAGCTGGAAGGCTTTGGAGGCTAGAAGGCTAGGAAGCCCAAAAAAACATCCGTGATCTCCCAGCGTTACAACCATGGCCACGCCTCTTTGGCATCACCGCGGGGGTTTTTCTAGTCTCCAGTTTCTAGTCTCTAGTCTCTATACGGCCCCGCAGGGGCCTGATGGGGCTTCCCAGGGAGCTGCGGCACGGTAGACTGGACGGAGGCGCCCGGGCCTCCTTCGTGTCGGCGGCCCGGAGCGTATCCCCAACGGGCGCGGAAGGCTCTGATGGCTGCATGGCTCGCCGATGCGGTGACCTGGGTCCACCTGGGATGGGTGGGGTTCCTGGTGCTCGGAGCGATCCCGGGGTGGCGGTGGCCGTGGATCCGGTGGCTCCACCTGGCCGGGCTCGCGTTCGCCGCCTGGATCGTCCTGGGAGGCCGGCTGTGCCCCCTGACCCTCCTCGAGCACTCCTTGAGGAATCCAGGGGGCCCGGCCCGGCCCCCGGAAACCTTCCTCGGTCGCCTGGCCGAGCAGCTGGTGTACGCCCCCCTGCCCCGGTCATGGGTCCTGGTGGGCTATCTGGCGGTGGTGGGGGTGAGCCTGGTGGTGTACGCATGTGCCTGGCGAAGGAGGGGGGCGGCATGAGACGCCTCCTGGGGGGCGCCTTGGTGCTCCTGGTCGCGACGGGGACCGCCCGGGCCGGCGACCCCTATGCCCGGGCCCGGGCGAGGATGATCCGCGCCGTCCAGGCGGACGTGACGGCCACCCGGGCCCGGATCGGCCGGGACCGGCTCGCCCCGGCGGTGATGGAGGCCCTGGCCCGGGTGCCGCGCCACGAGTTCGTGCCGCCCGAGTGGAAGGACCGGGCCTACGAGAACCGCCCGCTGCCCATCGGGTACGGCCAGACCATCTCCCAGCCTTACATCGTGGCCCTCATGACGGACCTGGCCGGCGTCGGGCTGGGGGACCGGGTGCTCGAGGTGGGCACGGGATCGGGGTACCAGGCCGCGGTGCTGGCGGCCCTGGGGTGCCGGGTGTTCACGGTGGAGATCATCCCGGCCCTGGCCGAGGCGGCCCGCCGGCGGCTCCGCCGTTTGGGCTACGACCGGGTGCGGGTGCGCCTGGGCGACGGCTACTACGGGTGGCCCGAGCACGCGCCGTTCGACGCCATCCTGGTCACGGCCGCGGCCGACCACGTGCCCCCGCCCCTGGTCCGCCAGCTCAGACCCGGCGGCCGAATGGTGATCCCGGTGGGCGGGGCGTTCCGGGTGCAGACCCTCACGGTGGTCGAGAAGGCTGCGGACGGACGGGTTTCGAGCCGGGAGGTCCTGCCCGTGCGGTTCGTGCCCCTCACCGGCGGCGCCCGGCCGTGACCGCGCCGCCATGGAGCGGCAGCGGATCCCCCTCTCCCTGCTCGTATCGGTGGCGGCGCTGTCGGCCGCGGTGCTGGGCTACGAGCTCCTTCTCCTGCGGCTGTTTCCCCTCAAGCTGTGGGCGCCGGTCACCGGCGCGGTGATCAGCCTGGCCCTGCTGGGCTACGGCGCCGCCGGCACGACCCTCGCGCTGGTGCAGCGCCGGGCCGTGCCCCGGTTCGGCCGACTCTACCCGGGCGCGGCCTGCGGGTTCGGGCTTGCCGCCCCCGCGGCTTTTGCCGTGGCCGAGGCCGTGCCGGTCAACCCCCTGGAGCTCCCCTGGTCCCTAGAACCGTGGATCGGCCTCACCGGCGTCTACCTGGTGCTGGCCGTGCCGTTCTTTCTGGCCGCGTTCGGGCTGGGCCTGGTGTACCGGCTCCACGGCCGCCGGGCCGGACGCGTGTACGGGTGGGATCTGGCCGGCGCGGCCCTGGGGGCGGCCCTGGCGGTGGGGTTCGTGCATGTGGCCCCTCCGGGCGCGGGGCTCCGGGGGGTGATGACCCTGGGGTTCGCAGCGGCCGCCCTGGCGGCCCCGGCCCGGCGGCCGGCCGGGGCGCTGGTGGCGATGGGAGTCCTTACGGCCGGCCTGTGGCCGGCCCGGATGCTGGAGCCTGCGATCTCTCCGTACAAGCCCGTGTCCCAGGCCCTGGCGGGCCAGGGCGCGCGGGTCCTGGCCGACCGCTGGACTGCGTGGGGCCGCATGACCGTCGTGGCATCGGACCGGGTGCCCCTGCGTCACGCGCCGGGGCTCAGCCTGACCTGCCCCGACGACCCGCCGCCGTCCGCGGCCGCGTTCCTCGGCGGCGAGCTCCTGGATGCCGTGCCGTTTCCCGAACGCCGATGGGCGGCCGCGGCCTGCCTGCCCTGGGCCTTGGCCTACCGCCTGAGGCCCGGGGCCTCGGCCCTGGTGCTCGAGGCAGGGCTCGGGTTCCGGCCCGGGGCCGCCCTCTGGCTGGGCGCGGCAAAGGTGGTCGCGGTGGAACCCGTCCGGTTCCCGACCGGCGTGCCCCGAACCGGGGGAGCGATCCGGTGGGTGTGGACGGATCCCCGGGGGTTCCTGGCCCGAACCCGGGACCGGTTCGACGTGATCGACGTGGCGGCGCCGGGCCCGTTCCGCCGGGCCGGCCCCCCTGCGGACCTGATCACGGTCGAGGGGACGGCCCTTGCCCTGGGGCGGCTGACCGAGGGGGGCCTCCTGTCGGTTTCGGCCGGGGCCGAGGTCCCGCCCAGGACGTGCCTGCAGGTGCTGTCCACCCTGGCCGCAGCCCTGGAACGGGTCGGCCGGGCACCCCCCGCTCGGTGCGTGGTCTTCGTGCGGTCCTGGGGCGCGGTCCAGATCTTGGCGGCCCCGGACGGCTTCACCGGCCGCGACATCGACCGCGTCCGGGCCCTGTGCGACCGGGCCGGGTTCGACCTGCCGTGGGTCCCCGGCATGGACCCGACCTGGGCCAACCGCTGGCACCGCCTCGACCGGCCGTGGTTCTTCGAAGCCGCCCGGGAGATCCTGACGGGGGACCGGCAGGGGTTCGAGAGCCGGTACCCCTTCCGCATCGGGGCGGTCACCGACGACCGCCCCGGCCTGGGGCGTACCCTGCGATGGGGCCGGCTTTCCGAATGGCTGGGGGCCCGGCGGGTGGGCGGGGCCGGGTTGGTGGAGGGCGAGCCCCTGGTCCAGGCCACCGCGATAGGGCTCGCGGTCGTGTTCGGCGGCCTGACGATCCTCGTCCCCCTGACCCGCCAGGGGCTCCGGGGATCTGGACGCTCCGGCTGGTACTTCGGCGGAATCGGGGTGGGGTTCATGGGCTGCGAGGTGGCCTTGGTGGAGACCCTGGGCCGGGTGCTCGGCGATCCCACGGCCGGGGCGGGCCTGGCCCTGGCCGGGCTCCTGGCGGCCGCCGGGGCTGGGGCGGCACGCAGCCGTGGCGCGTCCCCCCGCCAAAGCGCCCTCGTCTGCGCGGCCGCGGCCGCCGGCCTGGGGCTCGGCCTGGGCCCCCTTCGCCTGGCCGTCGAGGGGGCGGGAGGCGTGCTTCGATTCGCGGCCGCGGCCGCCGTGGTGGCCGCGACGGGCTGGGCCCTGGGCCGGCCGTTTCCCTCCGGGCTCTCGGCCGTGGCCGGCCACGACCCCGAGCGGGTCCCCTGGGCCTGGGGGGTCAACGGGTTTGCGTCGGTGTGGGGAGCGGCCCTGGCCGGGTTCCTCACGGCCGAGCAGGGCCGGCGGGCCGTGCTCGGCCTGGCCGCGGCCGCCTACCTCGTGGCGGCTGCGGCCGGCCCCCTAGGATGGGGAGGCAGGAAGCGCAGCGGTTGACCTTTCGGCCGGCCGGGCCCATTATTCGGCGTTCCGGAACCCCACGGCAGGAGGAGTCGATCATGCCGGTGTACGAGTTCTACTGCCCCGACTGCCACGTGATCTTCAACTTCCTGGCCCGCCGGCCCGACGCCGACCGTCGGCCGGACTGCCCCCGGTGCGGCCGCGAGGACCTCGAGCGCCGGGTCTCGCTGTTCGCCATCTCCAAGGGCCGCAAGGACGACGGCGGCGACGAGGACGACCTGCCCGAGATCGACGAGACCCGCTTGGAGCAGGCCATGGACAGCCTTGCGGCCGAGGCCGACTCCATCGACGAGGACGACCCGCGCCAGGTGGCCCGGCTGATGCGCAAGCTCTACGACGCCACCGGCATGAACCTGGGCCCCGGCATGGAGGAGGCAATCCGCCGGATGGAGGCGGGCGAGGACCCCGACCGGATCGAGGAGGAGATGGGCGACGTGCTCGAGGAGGAGGACCCGTTCACCGGGGCGGCCGGCGCCGGCCCCCGGTGGAAGGCCCTGAAGCACCGCCTGCTCCCGCCCGAAGTGGACGACACCCTCTATGAGCTCTGAGCACCCCGGCGTCCTCGAGCGCCCCGGCCGGCCGCCCCTGGCCTATCGGGCCGTGGCCGGCCGGCTCCCGTGGGTGGTGTTCTGCGGGGGGTTCACCTCGACCATGGACGGCACCAAGGCCACCGCGCTCGAGGCCCACTGCCGGCGGCGGGGCACGGCGTACGTGCGGTTCGACTACGCCGGCCACGGCGCCTCGGGGGGTCGGTTCGAGGACCAGACCGTGGGCTCGTGGACCCGGGACGCCCTGGCCGTGCTCGACCGGGTGGCCCGAGGCCCCGTGGTGCTGGTGGGATCCAGCATGGGGGGATGGGTCGCCTCCCTGGTGATCCGGGAACGGCCGGACCGCGTGCGGGGCCTGGTCACGGTGGCGGCCGCGCCCGACTTCACGGCCGAGCTGGTGGAGCCGCACCTCGATCCCGATGCCCGGGAGCGGCTCCGTCGCGAGGGCCGGATCCTCGTCCCCAACCCCTACGGCTCCGAGCCCACCGTCATCACCCGGCAGCTCCTGGACGACGGCCGGGCCCGGCGGGTCCTGGACGGCCCGATCCCCCTCGACGGCCCCGCCCGGCTCCTGCACGGCCTGGCCGACGACCAGGTGCCCTGGACGCTCTCGGTGCGCCTGGCCGAAGCCCTGGCCACCCCGGACGCGCGGGTGATCCTGGTGAAGGGGGGCGACCACCGCCTGTCCGACCCGACCGGCCTCGGGCTGCTGTACCGGTCCGTCGACGAGGTGTGGGCGGGCGGGAGCTGACCCGTGCTGGTCGAGGCCCGGGGCATCCGCAAGGTCTACGGCGGCCGCGAGGTCCTGGCCGGGGTGTCGTTCCGGATCGCCGAGGGGGAGCGCTGGGCCCTGGTCGGGCCCAATGGCTCGGGCAAGACCACCATCCTGCGCATCCTGGCCGGCCGCGAGCCCCCCGACGGCGGCCGGCTCCTGCGCCGCAGGGGGCTGGCCGTCGGGTACCTGCCCCAGGAGATCCCGGCCCCCCCGGAGGCCTCGCTGCTCGCCTACGTCGAGGACGTGGCCGAAGACCTGCGGGCCGTGGAGTCCGAGCTCCGGGAGGCCGAAGCCCGGCTGGCACGGGGCGGGGACGATCCGGAGCTCCTGGACCGGTACGGCTGGCTCCAGACCCGGTTCGAGCACCTGGGCGGGTACCGGCTGCGGGCCCGGGCCGAGCGGATCCTCCACGGCCTGGGGTTCTCGGCCGACGACCTGGACCGGCCCCTGCCCACGTTCTCCGGCGGGTGGCGCATGCGGGCCGCCATGGCCCGGATCCTGCTGCGTGAGCCCGACCTCATCCTGCTGGACGAGCCCACCAACCACCTGGACATCGTGTCCCTGGAGTGGCTGGAGGGGTTCCTGGCCGAGAGCCCCAGCGCGTTCCTTCTGGTCAGCCACGACGTGGCGTTCCTCGACCGGGTCGTCCGGGGGGTGATCGCCCTGGAGGCCGGAGGGGCCGTGGTGTGCCGGGGCGACTACACCCGGTACGAGCACGAGCGGGCCCAGCGGGAGGCGGCGGCCCGGGCCGCCTACGAGAGCTACCTGCGGCGCCGGGCCCAGACCGAACGGTTCGTGGAGCGGTTCCGGGCCAAGGCCACCAAGGCCCGCCAGGTCCAGTCGCGGCTCAAGCAACTGGAGAAGGAGCCGCCTCCCCCCCCGCCTCCGCCCCGCTCGGCCGGGCTCACGTTCCGGTTTCCCCAGCCCCTGCGCAGCGGCCGCACCGTGGTGGAGCTGGAGGGCGTGGAGGCCGGCTACGGCGGCCGGCCCGTGTACCGGGGCCTCGACCTGAGGATCGACCGGGGCGAGAAGGTGGCCCTCATCGGCCCCAACGGCGCGGGCAAGTCCACCCTGCTCAAGCTCCTGGCCGGGGTGCTGCCCCCGACCCGGGGCCGCATCCGCTACGGACACAACGTGACCGTGGGGTACTTCACCCAGCACCACCTGGACCAGCTGGAGCCCGGCCGCACCGTGCTCGAGGAGATCCTGCGCCTACCCACCGTGGCGGGCGAGCTCGAGGCGCGCACCCTGCTCGGCGGGTTCCTCTTCTCGGACGACGCCGTGGACAAGCGCGTGGAGGTGCTCTCCGGAGGCGAGAAGAGCCGGCTCGTGCTGGCCCGCCTGCTGGCGGCGCCCGGGAACTTCCTCCTCCTGGACGAGCCCACCAACCACCTGGACATCCAGGCCTGCGCCGTGCTCAAGGAGGCCCTGGCGTCCTTCACCGGCACCGTGTGCCTCATCACCCACGACCGGGACCTGATCAACCGGGTGGCCAGCCGGGTGCTGTACGTGGAGGACGGCCGCGTGGACTCCCACCCCGGCAACTACGACGACTTCGTGCGGGTGCGGGCCGCCGACCAACCGGCCCCGGCCGGACCGGCTCCGGCCCCGGGGGCCGGCCGGCCGAGCCGCAAGGACCTCCGGCGCCGCGAGGCCGAGCGCCGCCGGGCGCTCCGGGAGCGCACCGCGCCCCTGCGCCGACGGGTGGAGGAGCTGGAGGACGCGATCACCCGGGCCGAGGCCCGGCTGGCCGAGGTGGAGGCCGAGCTCGCCCGGCCCGACACCTACTCCCACCCGGACCGGGCCGCCGGCCTGGCCCGGGAACGGGCGGAGCTGGCCCAAGAGGTGGAGGCACTGACCGCCCGGTGGGAGCTGGCGGCGGAGGAGCTCGAGCGGGTCGCGAGGGAGGCGGAGGCCGAGGCCGGATGAGCCCGGAGCCCTGTCACTAATCCCAACTAAAATATTGCCAGATCCGTGTCCTTTCCCTTTGGGAAGTGCGGGGTGGGGGTCTGGTGGAGCGCCGGGTGCGGCCCCTTAGCTCGCCGCGCCCTCCGAACGCCTGGATCGCTCTCGGATCCCGAGGGTTCCGCTTTCATGGCCTCCTGGATCGACGGACAAGCGACGGCATGAGAAGGCGTGGCGATCGGATGCCGCACTCGCGCCGGCCGGAACTAGGCCCCCACCCCGCACCCTGGCAATGATTTGCGGGTCTTGGAGCGTGGCCAGAGACCTGCCCCTCTGCTCGGTGATCCAATGGCTCTGAATGCAACTCGGCATTACCGCCGGATCGCGGCCCTGGCGGGCCTGGAGGTCCGCCGGGCCCTGTGGGCCGAGGCGATCCGGTCGGAGTCGCCCCCCGACACGGCCCGAAACCTGGACGCGGCCGTGCGCGCGGCCGCCCGGCGAGAGCCGGCCGGGCTCGCGGCCGTGCTGGCCCTGCTCGACGTGGACGACCTCTCCCGACGGGCCGGGCCCGGCCGCCTCGCCCAGGTCCTGGACGCCGCCCGCCGCCTCGACCTGGACGGCGCGATGTTCCTGCTGGAGTTTCCCGGGCGGCCGGTCCGTTCCGGGGAGCTGGGCCCGCCGCCCGACCCGGCCGTGGAGGCCCACACCCTGGGCCTTCGCAAGGCGGCCGCCCGGGGGCTTCGGACCCCTCTGCTCGAGCGGCTCCTCACCGACCCCGACCCCCGCGTGGTGCGGGAGCTCCTGCGTAACCCCAGGCTGCGCGAGGCCGAGGTGGTGGCCCTGGCCAGCCGTCGGCCGGCCCGCCTGGCCGTGTTCGGCCACCTCGCCCGGGCCGAGGCATGGATCGTCCGGCCGGCCGTGCAGCGGGCCGTGGTCCGCAACCCCTTTGCCCCGCCCCGGCTCGTTCGGCCCCTTCTGCTCGGCCAGCCCCGCCCCCTGCTGGAGGAGGTGGCCCAAGACAAAGGGCTCCACCCCGCGGTGCGGGACGGAGCCCTTCGGATCCTGGCCTGGAGAAGGGAAGGCGATCAGGCCTGAGTCTTCTTCTCCCCCTCGTCCTCCTTGGCGGCCTCGTGGGGGATCTCCTCCTTCTTCTCCGGCGTCACGTCGATGGCGTCGGGCTCGTTCATGGCCTTCTTGAAGCTCTTGATCCCCTTGCCCAGCCCCCCCATGAGCTCCGGGATCTTCTTGCCCCCGAAGATCACCAGCACGATGAGCAGGATGATCAGCCACTCCGAGCCCCCGGGCATTCCGAACATGGGCCATTCCTCCGATCGCAAGGGGTTTTCGTCGTTCTCACCGGACCGCGCCGGGGCGGTACTCTACCACGGCCGGGGTCTGGACACTACCGGACTTCCGCGTAACCTCGGTCGTCGGTCTACGGTCAACGGTCGCCGGTCTGGGGCCTTCGGCCCGCTGGGCGGCTCTCGAACCGCGCCAAAGCTCGGGGGCATGGGTTCAGGGGCCAGAATTCAGAAGTCGGTGGACAGGAAGAAGGCTCTTCGGTGCCCCGAGAGTCCCCCCGGGAACCAAACTGCTTTTCGGGATTTCCTGTCTCCTGTCCGCTGAATTCCGGTTCCTGAAACCCATGCCCTCCGCCAGCAATGGCCCCGGACCAACGCAAGTTTCCCTTCTCCGTTGTAGGGTCGCGCAGCGGCCGATGGGGGCTTCCTTGTAACTTCGGTCGTCGGCCTACGGTCAACGGTCGCCGGTCTGGGGCCTTCGGCCCGCCGAGCGGCTCTCGAACCGCGCCACCGTTCGGGGGCATGGGGCCTGGAGGAGCGCCGCGTGCGGCTTCCGTGGCCTACCCGAGTTTCTGAATCTGCGAAGCACGATTCGCACATCCACTCGGCGCTACTCTCCATACCCCCGGGCCAGGTTCTCGAACGCGGTGTACTCGTTCAGGAACGCGAGCTTCACGGTACCGGTGGGGCCCTGGCGCTGCTTGCCCACAATGATCTCGGCCACGCCCTTGTCGGAGGAGTCGCTGTTGTACACCTCGTCCCGGTAGATGAACATGATCACGTCCGCGTCCTGCTCGATGGCCCCGGACTCCCGCAGGTCCGACAGCAGCGGCCGTTTGTCGCTTCGGCTCTCCACCCCCCGGTTGAGCTGGGACAGGGCGATCACCGGCAGATGCAGCTCTTTGGCTAGGGCCTTGAGGGACCGGGAGATCTCGCTGATCTCCTGCTCGCGCACGTCGTAGCTGCCCCGGGCCCGCATGAGCTGCAGGTAGTCCACGATCACCAGCTCGAGGCCGGCCTCGGCCTTGAGCCGCCGGGCCTTGGCCCGCAGCTCCAGGGTGGAGATGCCCGGGGTGTCGTCGATGAAGAAGGGGGCCTCCGCCAGCACGCCCGCGGCCCGGCTCAGCTTGGGGAAGTCCGAGTCCTTGAGCATGCCCCGCCGGAGGCGGTGGGAGTCGATGCGGGCCTCGGCGCACAGCAGCCGCACCGCGAGCTGCTCGCGGCTCATCTCGAGGCTGAAGAACCCCACCGGCAGCCCCTCGTGCACCGAGGCGTAGTGGGCGATGTTCAGCACGAACGAGGTCTTGCCCATGCCCGGCCGGCCCGCCACGATGATCAGGTCCGAGGGCTGCAGCCCGGCGGTGAGCTGGTCGAGCTCGTGGAACCCCGTGGGCACCCCGGTCACCAGCTCCTTGCGCTCGTAAAGCTCCTCGATCTTGGCAAACGCGTCCTTGAGCACGTCGCGCAGCCGCACGAACGACGGCGAGATCTTCCGCTGGGTGATCTTGAAGATCTCCTGCTCGGCCCGGTCCAGGTACTCCTCCACGTCCGCGTCGGGGTCGTACCCCTCGCTGGCGATCTCGGTGGCCACCCAGATCAGCTTTCGCTGGATGGCCCGCTCGCGCACGATGCGGGCGTAGTGCTCGGCGTTGCTGGCCGAGGGCACCTGGTCGGTGAGCCCCCCGATGTAGGCCGCACCCCCCGCCTTTTCGAGCACCCCCTTCTTGCGTAGCTCCTCGGTGATCGTGACCAGGTCGATCGGTGCACCACGCTCCGACAGGTCGAGCATGGCCTCGAAGATCAGCCGGTGCCCCGTCCGGTAGAAGTCGTCCCGGTCGATCAGCTCGGCCACCTGGGCCAGCACGTCGTTCTGCAGCAGCACCGCGCCCAGCACCCCTACCTCGGCCTCGAGGCTGTGGGGGGGAACCTTGGAAGGGGCCGCCGTCGGCTGGGGCACAGGCATGAGAAGCACTCGTCGGAACGATCGGGGGGAAGACAAGACCGGCCCCGCACCCCTTCGCGGTCGGGGGCGGGGCCGGGTACGGGTCGGTCGGTTCGGCGGGGCAGATGCCCCCTGGCCCGGGCTAGGCCTCGGCCGCCTCGGCCTCGACCACCGCCACCACCTGGGTGCGCACTCCGCCGTGGAGCTTGATCCCCACCGGGAACTCGCCCACCGACTTCAGGGGCTGGTCGAGCAGGACCTGCTTGCGGGTGATGGAGAACCCCTTCTCCTGCAACACCCGCTCGATGTCGATGCTCGTGACCGATCCGAAGAGGTGCTGCTGGTCCGAGGCTTTCCGCCGAAACACCAGCCGCTGCCCGTCCAGGGCCTTGGCCAGCTCCTCGGCCTTGGCGATCTCGCGCAGGCGCTTCTTCTCCAGGGCCCGCTTCTGGTGCTCGATCGCCTTCACGTTGCGGGGATCGGCCAGCGCGGCCAGACCCTTGGGGATCAGGTAGTTACGGGCGTAGCCGTTCCGCACGGTCACCACGTCGCCGACGGTGCCCAGGTTGGGGACCGTCTCCTTCAGAATCACCTTCATCGGTAGCCTCCTTCCGTCGGCCGGCCGGGCGTCAGGTCTGGGGCGTGCGGGCCCACCGGGCCCGAAAATCGAACCACAGGTCGAACGCCCCGATCCCGGCCACGAGGACCATCACCGGAAACTGCACGAACACGATCACGTAAGCGAGCGCCCGCACGAACACGGGAAACCCGCGGCTCACGAACAGGTGCTGCACCACTGCGATCCCCTGCAGGAAGTACACGGCCCCGAGCACCAGGAACACGTTCCAGCCCGCAGTCCGCACCGGCCCTGTGCCCAACACGGCGGCGAACCCGGCGGCCAGCAACCCCCAGATCCACCCCGATGGCGCCCGCCACTCGATCCAAGAGGCGGCCGAGGGGTCCTTGGCCATCCTTCGCAGGGCCACCCCGTTCATCCAGCCGGTGAGCACCGAGACCATCACGAACAGCCCCGGGAACAGCCGGCGCAGGAGTTCCGCGGTCCGGTCGAGCCCCTCGGCCAGAGCCGCGGCCGTGGCCGGATCGGTGGCCGAGCCCTCCAGCAGCTGGGCCAGGGTATCCCGGGTCTCGGCCACGGTGGTCGTCAACCAGGCGGCCGGCGTGGTGCCGCCGGCCCACGCCAGCCCGGTCACCGCCACCGCGCTGCCCGTGGCGGCCAGGAACACGTACACCCCAACCACCTGGTGGGCGGGCCGGCGGGCCCTCTCGAAGAACCCCAGGGCCACTCCAGGGCCGCCGAACTGGGCCACGTACAGGGCCGTGGCAGCCGGACCCGCCACCAGCACCGCAGCGCCCCCGGCCACGGCCAGGGCTGCGAACCCGGCGGCCGGGCCCCGCTTCCAGGCCGCCCACGCCAGCGGCAGCGGGCTCATCAGGGCCAAACCGAACCCCACGGCCGGGGCCCACAGCGAGATCAGGAACAGCGCTGCCGACGCGACCCCGGCCGCGGCGTTCTCCACCACCGGGGCCCTGCCGGCCGTCTTTTGGGTCACAGCGGCCTCAGGGCATCTCCGTGAACGGCAGCAGCGCCACGTTCCGGGCCCGCTTGATCTCCCGGGTCAGGAGCCGCTGGTGGTACGAGCAGTTCCCCGAGATCCGACGGGGCACGATCTTGGCCCGCTCCGACAGGAACTGGCGGAGCACCTCGGGGTGCTTGTAATTCAGAGGAAGGCTGGGGTCCACACAGAACCGGCACACCTTGCGGCGGCCGCGGCGTCGATACGGATGAGCCATCGTTCGCTCCTTTTACTCTTCGGTCTTCTCGGCTTCGCCGACGTCTCCTGCCCGGGCCGCAGCAGCCACCTCGGCTGCTTTCTCCTCGGCAGCGGGCACCCCGGGCTCCTCCCCAGGCCCCGGCAGCTCGGAAGGATCCAGCCGGTCTTCGAGCTTGATGGTCTGGAACTTCAGGACCGTGTCGAGGAGGTTCAGGCGGCGAGCCAGCTCGGTGGACACCGGGGCGGGGCCGGCGAACTCCACGAGCAGGTAGTAGGCCTTGGACCGGCCCTTCATCGCGAAGGCCAGGTCCCTCAGGCCCCAGTGGTCGGTCTTGAGGATCCGACCCGATGCGTTGCTGATGTACTCCTTGACCCGCCCGATCAGCTCGGTACGGGCCTCCTCCCCGAGATCGGGATCGAAGAGGATCAGGCTCTCGTAGCGGCTCCACAGCTCGGCCATGGTCTCTCCTTTCGGCTGTCTAGCCCCCGGAAGTGGGGGCAAGGAGGATGGGCCCGGCGGCTCCCTGCCGTCGGCGCGAACCGCGACTTATACCCGAAGCGCTCCCCCTGTGGCAAGGACGTTCTTTCCAGTAACTTCGGTCGTCGGTCTACGGTCAGCGGTCGCCGGGTCTGGGGCCTTCGGCCCGCCGGGCGGCTGGGCAGCGAGGCGGCTCTCGAACCGCGCCAAAGCTCGGGGGGCGTGGGTTTCAGGGACCAGAATTCAGAGGGCAGTGGACAGGAGAGAATCTGCCCGAACTCCTGTCTTCTGACCTCTGGCTCCTAAATCCCAGGCCCCTGCGACCACCTGCGCGCCTCTATCGTCGCCGGGTTATTGACCCGGCGGATAAACAGGCGCTATCGCTCCCTACTCGGAGGGGCAAGGGACCTGCCGGAGAGCCGGGCGCGGCCCCTTAGCTCGCCGCGCAGCGCCTCCGACGATCGGATCGCGAAATGGTTCGGATTCCACCGAGTTGTCATGAAACCTGCTCTTCGGTCCCGTGCCTGCGCGGCGAATCTCATGCCCGGCTTCGTGCCCGGCCGGAGGCAGGTCCCTTGCCCCACCCTCCGAGGTGACACGCCTCTATCGTCGCCGGGTTACAGTAAGGCCCTCCCGGGATCCGGATCTCCCCCCTACCGGTCCCGGGCCACCACGTAGTCGGCCACCACCCCCAGGGCCTCCCGCTCGGGGCAGGCCGGGAACGCCGCGAGGCGGGCCTTGGCTTGCGTCACCCGGTCCCGGGCCATGGCCAAGGCCGCGTCGACACCCCCCCGCCGGACCACGAACTCCCGGACCCAGGCCCGGTCGTGGTCGGAGAACGCGTCCTGC